>OJOD01001603.1_pt1 | contig 10069 bp, 10 predicted proteins | sample 1598221 | NCBI WGS metagenome assembly OJOD01 (sample SAMN03922464, study PRJEB24848) | human gut metagenome | isolation source: stool sample | host: Homo sapiens | place: Germany | collected 2010-11 | reverse complement strand
AAAAATTGCGGAAGTAGCTCAGTTGATAGAGCATTAGCCTTCCAAGCTGAGGGTCGCGGGTTTGAGCCCCGTCTTCCGCTCTTAAGAAAATCAGATAGTTATCAAAAGATTTCTATCTGATTTTTGTTTTTAGAGAATGCTGATTCTGCACGAAACTATGCGGTTGAAGTCAACCAAGAAGTCAACCGAAAATTTTATGAGTGCAGCAATCAACGTAGTATGCTACAAGTGGAAGACTTTAGCAAATGGAGAATCCCCCTTAATGGTAAGAGTAGCCAAAGGTGGCAAACGGACTATGCAAAGTTTAGGCATATCCATTAATCCTAAATATTGGGACTTCACACGAAACAAACCTAAACCCAACTGTCCTAACAAAGAATATATCCAAAAGATTATCTTGGATAAACAGCGAGAGCTACAACAGCGAATGTTAGAGTTGAATGTGGAGCAAAAAGAATATACCACCACTACCCTACTCAATAATGAGAATACCAAGTTTGAATTAAAAACTGTTAGTGAGTTCTGTCACGAATTGATAGAGCAATACACACGTGAAGACAAATGTGGAAACCGTCTTATCTACAAAAGTTCTTTCAACTCGCTTAAAGCGTTTACGAAAGGCAAGTTAGATATACCTTTCAGCGATATAGATACTTCTTGGCTTAACAAATATGAGAAATGGCTACGCTCCAAAGACAATAAAGAAACCACCATAAGCCTTATGTTTCGTACATTACGCAGTACATATAATAAAGCCATCAAAGCGAAATGTGCCCGAAAATCCGATTATCCGTTTGATGATTACAAGATTAATAAATTCGATACTACAACTCAAAAGAGAGCTATTACCAAAACAGACGTACTGAAATTCACAACCGAAGTACAGCCCATTGGAAAGCAGCAATACATGGAGTTAAGCAAAGACATATTCGTGTTCAGCTATCTATGTGGTGGAATCAACTTCACAGATATAGCCAATCTAACAAAAGAGAATATTCAAAATGGCAGATTACACTATATCCGCCAAAAGACAAAAAAGCTAATCAAAATAGGAATACCGCAAGAAGCCATGCAGATAATCGAAAAATATTCAAAGGAGAGCAAAGGCTATCTATTTCCGATTTTAGATAGCAAGATACACAAGACCGCCCTACAAAAGCAGAACAGAATACATAAGATATTAGGAAAGGTCAATAAGAATCTAAAACTACTTGCCGCACAGCTTGGAGTTGAAGCCAACTTGACAACCTATGTCGCCCGGCACTCATTCGCAAGCGTCCTAAAGAAATCGGGAGTAAACATCGCATTGATAAGTGAAGCATTGGGACATTCAGACTTAGCCACCACTCAAATATACTTGGATAGTTTCGATAATGAGCAAGTGGATGAAGCCATGAGGAATCTCCTTTAATCTATAAATAAATCCCATTTGCAGCAATGCAGGTGGGATTTTCTTTATATTTTTGCAAAAAAAGGACAAAATGAGAAATATTGATTTTAATAAATACCAATCAGCTCTAATCATAGGAAATGGATTTGATTTAAGTTTAGGTTTATCCACAAGCTATATGGACTTTGTGAATAGTGATGAATTTCAAATCTTGCTGAATATGCAAAATCAATTAGCTATCTATTTAAAAGTAAATGCTGAATTACAAAACTGGATTGATATAGAAAATGAGTTAAAGCTTTATTCGAAAAATGAAGATAATGCAAAATTCAAAACTGAGTATGAGGCTTTATGTAAACAATTAGTTGTTTATATTAATAATATTGATTATTCAAGTATAAATAAGAATTCTAAAGCTTATGAAGTACTTACAAATTTGTCTTCAACAAAAAACAATATTATTTTAGATTTTAATTATACTGCATCAACAAGGCTGATATTAAAGCAATGTGGGCTATCTGACGAGGATATAGATAATAGATTAATAAAAGTTCATGGAGAAGCATCTAATAACGATATAATATTTGGAGTTGAAGATAATGCTGGAATAAAAAAAGAGCATGTTTTTTTGCGTAAAGCATATAACATAAAATATAAGGCACTTAATTTTTCTGAATTATATGACAGAATAAAATCAGTTGCAATTTTTGGGCATTCTTTAGGAGAAACAGACCATACATATTTTAACAAACTCTTTCAGGAAAGCTGTATGTATAACAAGTTCTCAACTAATAACAATAAAGAATTTTGGCTCTTTTATTATAAAGAAAATGGCTACCACTGTATGATGCAACAATTAGATTCATTAACGCATAATAGCCTAACCTCATTTAGGCAATATAACAGAGTGAATTTTATCAATACAGATAAAGAAAAAGTTTTTATCTAACATAGCAAGCAATGGAAATAGAAGAACTGCCCGATTTGAAAGTTAATTGGATTGAAAGCTATAAATATCTAGATGAGCCACTATTAGAATATGTGTGGGAAGTAGCCAATCACTTCCTGCCCGATTATGAAGATGTGTCCGCTGCACCTGCCATATTCGCCAACAGATATGTGGAAAGAAACTTATCCGTTGAAGAAAGGTACGAGAGAACACAAAAAATGAAAACTTTCAAAGGAACTTTGGAAGAATACAAGAAACGAGAATACAGAAAGCTGGATGATTCTTTCAAAGAGAAGTTTCTAACTAATGAAGATTTACAGAATACCATTGAAGCATATAAATTAGACGTTAGTAAGTTTTGGTATCTACTTCTTTTCGTATATGATTTTATAGAGGATATTGGTACAAACGCACCTGCATTAAATAAGTCCGTATTGGAGGATTTTAGCTATTTTCATACCAACCTATTGGAAGCTACAAGTATCACCTTAAAGAAGAACAACAAGAAAAGCTATATTGTTGAAAGAGAGGACACAATCAGAATCATTCAAGCAGCCTTACAATATTTTATCAATACATATAGCAATATTATACATAGTGAGCAAGATAGAGAAACCATGATTAAACAATTAAAGGACATAGGTTTAGAGGGCTTTATCGGAAATGACTTATCGTCAAAAATCAGCTTTACAGACAAGTTCAGTCTTGACATATCTTATAAGAAATGGAAATTTACAGATATGTTTCTGTTCTTCATTGAGAGAAGAAAGGCTACCACCATACCCAATAAAAAGGTAAAGGTATCTAAAGACAAGATGATGCTTGTTTCAAGGCTAATCTATACAGTGGGCTATGATGGCAAGAGATATAATGAAGAATACGATTCAGAGGGCAACAAGAACAGAATGTTATCCAATCTCCTTAGAAGATACAAGAACGAGAAATTTCCGTCTGTCATAGCTAATAACTACATGGTAGTCTCATAAACGACATACATACAACCATAGCAGGAATGCGTACTGAAAGGATTTCCCTTTTTGGTACGCATTTTTTTTGCGTACTGGAATGGGCACGTTTTCTACACACATGGGCATTAGCTAAAATGCTTTGTCACCCTTTATTTCTGCCCTAATTTTGCAACGTCAAAAGGACGAGAGGTCTAAGAAATCGTTGAAAGGAATCATCCCAAAACAGAGGACGAAAGTCAAGGGAGTTCTCTCCGAAGAATAGTAAGGGAGAATAGAAATCGGCAAAATTTCATTTCTTAAAACGAGACTAAAACCGCCCCGTAATTTTGCAACGTAATTAAGAAACAAGTGCGCACGAGTTTACAATTACAATAAGTATTAACCATTAAAAATCAGAATAAAATGGAGCGTAAATATGTAAATACTGTTTCAGAAGAGAAGTACATCTGCTCAATCTGTGGTGAGGAATACATTGGTTATGGAAACAATGCGCAACCAGTCAATGATGGACGTTGCTGTGATGAATGTAACCGCAGAACGGTAATTCCCATAAGGGTAATCCTTATGAATAGCAAGGGAAGAAGCACAGAGGAGAATTACTTCTTACAACAACAAGATTAAGAATCTTGTAATATCAAAAGTACGAGAGGACATTGAAAAGTTAAACGGAAATGATTCATTCCATTCAGCATATTAAGGAAGTTCACTCCGAAGAATAGTAAGGGAGAATCAAGGTCATTACCGATAACCAAGTAAACAAATCTCTGAATTTTGATAACAACAATCAGCGACTATAAGGCGCCAATGTCAATGATTGCATTAACCGATTATTTAATTTAAAATTTAAGATTATGAGCAATTTCAATTACAATTTTGGTACAGAGAATGCTGTTAGAGTTTACGACAATCAAGGCGCATACAACACCTTGCAGGAAATGATGAAGCGTAATGAACAACTGATAGTGAAGTTCTACGGCAGTAAGGACAATATACCTTGTGTATGGATAGAATCCGCTCGCGTGGCAGGATTCAAATACCAACTGAAAAGCGCATCCTATCAAGGCTTGTTGGACTACTTGTTCAAAAGTAAAGAGGCAGACTTCGATACAAACCCGAAAGAAGCGGATGTTTTGAATGAGAACGAGGACTTTCAGTTTAAAATACTGACAATGATGGTTGAAGCAGGCAAGACAATCCAATATGTCCCATTGTTCAGAGAACATCCCGACTATATCAGTGCAATTCTTCCTTGCCTCAAAGGAAAGATAATGTTCAGAATCAAACGGACAGAGGAAACTTTGAACTATTTACGTGAGCAGAAACAGATTATCTAATCAACCAAAAGTAAAGGGGGAGCTTCCCCCTTTTTTATTAACTATTTAAATGACAAGAAAGATGAAACACAGAGAAATAACAGCCAGCAAAAAGGCAAACGGCAAAATCCAATACTTGACAGAGATTTTGCCCGAAATACCCACCAACACCATACTATATAAGAAACTTACGGGACTTGGTGCTACCTACGGAGAACTGAAAGCACACCGTAATTCAATCATCATAGAACCGAACAAACCCGTTATCAGTGGTAAGTGTAAAGACCCGAAGCATGGAAAAGACAATCTTTTCGGAGTTTTTGATGGTGTCTATGCGGATGACATAGTGGCATACATGGAAAGGAGTATCAGACAGAACAAGTATTTCAAGATTCTCACCACTCCCGAAAGTTTCCACAAGGTGCAGGAAGCGTTTGAAGAAATGGATATGGATATACGCTATAACAGTTTTCTATTGTTCGATGAATGCCATAAGATAGTCAAGGATTCAGGTTTCCGCCCCGACATTGCACTGCCTATGGACTTGTTTTTTGAATGTGAAAACAAGGCATTGGTATCTGCCACTCCCATAGAGTTTACAGACCCACGTTTTGAACAGCAGAAATTTCAGACCATTACCATCAAACCCACATTCGACTATGTAAAAGATATGAATCTCCATGCGACCAACAATCTGTTGCAGGCAGTAAAAGAAGTGTTCGCAGGTCTGAAAGGTAATTGTTTCATATTCTGCAATTCCACAGATACCATCTATTCACTGATACTGCAACTTGGCTTGTTGGACAAATCCGCAGTATTCTGTTCCGAAAAGAGCGTGGAGAAGCTAAAAGGCTTGAAGTTTGAGAATGTTTCCGATATATGGGACAAGAACATAATGAAACGTTACAACTGGCTCACCTCACGTTTTTATAATGCGGTAGATATTGAACTTAAAGAGAAGCCTACCATATTATTACTGACAGACTGTTATTTTGCAGACTATACCGTATTTGACCCGAATACGGACACGATTCAATGCGTGGGAAGATTCAGAAACGGTGTTTCCTCCATTCACCATATCAGTAATACCAACCGTAATTTCATGGTGAGAAGCAAAGAGGAACTTAGAGGACGTATTTCGTGTTGGAAAGACGTGTACGATATGTTACAAAACTTTTATGACTATGCGACCACCGTTTCCGCAAAAGACGCATACGGTACAATACTTGTCAGTCTGCCCTACACGGAGATGCTGGACGAAAAAGGAAGAACCAAATACTTCAAGATAGACAACTACATCAATACGGAATTGGTGAAAGGATATTATAATTGTCCCCAAAATCTGCATGAAGCATACAAGAATTGCGATGCTTTTACAATCAACCATTATGGCATCTTAGATTATAAGCTCGGTGATTATGAAAGATTGCAACGTACCAACAAATCAAATTCCATCAAAGAGAAACGCAAAATAATGGTGCAACAGCTTGAATTGCTTGGTGAGTGCCAAACGGAAATGGAATACCAGTTCAAAAGGGACTTGGAGAAAGCGGACAGTTTTATTGTGGAAGCATACGACCAAATAGGCAAGGGAGAAATAGAACGGTTGAAATATAACCGCAAGAAAATCAAGGAAGCAATGATTATCGCGGACTACCATACCCAAATTACGGGAACGGAAGTCTCACTGATGATATACAACTCTTTTGAAGCGGGCAAATGGTATTCCCGAAAATTCATAAAGGAAGAAATCAACAGAATATTCAAAAAGTTCAGCATTGAACCAAAGAAAGCGGTAACATCACATACTATTCTTGATTTTTTTCATGCGGTGGAAAAGAAACGGAAAAATACAAAAGGTTATCAACTGACCATGCGGAAAGGCGCATAGGCGAGTACCTTTTTTATGAAGAAATTCCTATATATACCCTGCTAAAAAAAAGTACCTGCACCTGCATATACAGAAAGCCATCTCTCATTTATACAAGATTATAGGACAGATGCAAACCGTATCTCTCCTATAATCGCCAAAAACGGATTGTTTTCTCACTGACTGATGATTGCACCGATTTTACTTGGAACTTTTTAATACAATGAATAAGATAGCGTATCTGAAAATACAGAAATCCAACCTCACAAAAACAGCATCCTAAAAATCCGATTCTGATTTTCCCAAAAGAGGTGTTCATTTTAGGGGGGATGACCCGTTCATTTCAAGGGGTGTGGAATGTTCATCTTAGGTGGGTCACTTATAAATACCTATATATAAATACCTACCTACCCGATTTTTCAAATCGGGACAGTTTTGTTAATTCTCAAAATCTTATATTTAATTGCCTATGATTATCTATTTGCCTACAAAAAAGACATTCGCGAATCAGAAAGAAGCGAAAAATCACTTCGGAAATCACCATTACAGAAGATTGGTAAAGAAAGGAGATATTTATTTTACTAACTATAAACATACGGTTGCTAATGACCTCATACAGAAAGATAACATCTAATATCGCAGGAAAACTTAATCTGCTGGAAACATACTTATTCTATTGTTTGGCTCTATGTTCCGATTGCAATACAATGACATCATATACCAAACAAAACAACCTAACTAATTTCTACGGAATTAAAAAGACAGACCAAATAAGGGAATGGCTGCATAAGTTTGAATCCTTTGGATTGGTAAACATAAATAAGTCTGTTGTTCACGGACAATATGGAATATTCAACAGATGCAGTTACCAATTAGATACAGAACATTATGTTCTCATAACTAATAAGCTATATGACGAACCGATAAGCAAGGAACTTAAAGGCTTTCTTATCCTACTGAAATGTAAATGTTTAAACGGAACTAACATTACTCTTTACAGCCAAAACAGATTAGCGGAAGAACTGGGCTTATCCAAAGGCACAATATCGAAATACATTAATGAAGCCGAAGAAAAAGGCTATGCAAAAAGGGACAAGAAAGGAATACACCTGCTTAGAGAGGATATATTTCTGATAACTTCTGAAAGCCAATTAGCTATAATCAAAAATGTATATCCCGAAATAATCACTGATGAAGACCTTGCAAGAGGTTACGTTGTTTTTAATATATCGTCAAGCCGTAAGTAACCCTTGCGGCTTTTATTTTTGGCGCAGAACCACAACCGCACATTTTCCCCGATTCCGATTTTCCGAATATTTCCACGTTAGGAAGAGTTATATAGCCTATACTTTATAATATACCACATACAGCTAATACCATTAAAAAGACTACCTAACTAAAGAATCACCTATATTCAGTTTTGCTAAAAGTCAAGAGAGCAAATATTATAAGGTACTTTATACAGAAAGCCCCCTCCCCATTCAGTCAGTAAGCTAAAATATATAAGAGTGTCTGCCTTACGAGTTCACAACCCAATTAGTCCCCCCTCTGTACATTGATATAAAAAGAATTATTAATCATTTAAACTTTTATCAATATGAGAAATTTAGTTATCATGCCAACAGAGAACAGAGAGAGAATGAATTTAGGTGAGTTTGCAGAAGAAGCAACCATTATTGAAGAAACTGCAACACCTAAAAGGGTAAATCATTTCATTGAGGCAAACACCCAAGAAGCTACCTTGCAACATTTGAAAAATGACTGCATTACTCCCGTTTTTGCAAAAGACAATGAGCTTACAGTAAACCATGCTGCATTTATTGAAACAGTTTGGGAAGCTGCAAACTCCTACTACAATGGTGAGACTATTGGAACACCCAATGTTCGTGTTAGTCATGTGATTAAGGGTCGCATTCCCGAAGCTATCCACAAACCTGCCAATCAGTTGTTGGAATCAGACAAAACCATCTACTATGAGAGGGCAGCTTTCAGTATTGACATTCCTACAATCTATGAAACGGTTGAGGGTAACAAGTTGAACCTTTCAATAGTAGGGGTTAGAGCCTATAACCAAATGAATCTGTATTCAAAGAAAGTTCCAGAGTTGTTTAGGTTGGCTATTGGCTTTAAGAACCAAGTATGTTGCAATATGTGCATCTTTACAGACGGTTACAAGGATGATTTAAGAGTGAGCAATACAAGTGAACTTTACCGTTCTGCCTTGGAACTGTTCAACAACTACAATCCTGCCAAACATCTGCATTTGATGCAAAAGTTGGGCAATACTTCAATGAGCCAACATCAATTCTGCCAAATATTGGGCAAAATGAGGCTTTATCAGTGTTTACCCAATGGCTACCAAAAGAGACTGCCAAGAATGTTGCTTACTGATACACAAATAAACAGTGTTGCAAAAGCCTACATTAATGATGAGAACTTTGGCAGCTTTGGAAATGACTTGAATATGTGGAAGTTCTACAACCTATTAACGGGTGCAAATAAGAGTAGCTATATTGATTCATTCTTAGACCGCTCTTTAAATGCTACTGAAATGGCAGTTGGAATTAATGCAGCCTTGCATGGGGATGAGCATTACAAATGGTTTATTGACTAACTAATGAGAGGACATCTATTTATTGGGTGTCCTTTCTTTTTTGACAACTTAAAAATACTACAAAATGGAAGATAATGGAAAATTGATTTTATGGGGTACATTGGTAGTTATACTACTGATAATAATTGGCATCATTAATCCCTTTTTGCTGATACTGATTATCACTATCTTTACTTATCTGCAATCTTAGTTACACTTTCTAATAGAAGTGAAAGTAATTTGAGAATCAAGCTATTACAAAACGATTCCCGAATTAACTTTCACTTTTATAGTCAAACCTACAAAATTGAAACAACATGAGTTTGAAAAACAGCTATACAACAAGTGACTGCCTACAATGGGACAGTGCTACAAACTTGGTGAGAAAATTATATAGGGATAAGAATTATAGAATAAGCCTGCTTGTTGGGTGTGGCATATTTTTTGGTTTACGCATCTCTGACCTATTACAACTTACTTGGGAAATGCTTTTGAGTAAGGATGCAAAGTTTACCATTACTGAAAAGAAAACAAGCAAACGTAGGGAAGTGAGAATTAACAAGGAGTTCCAAAAGCATATCAAAGACTGTTATACTGCTTTGGATATTCAGAACTTGAATGAGTTCTGTTTTTTATCGGGAAAAGGTAAGAACAAGGTCTATTCTATCCAATGGATAAACATTGTACTTAAAGAACTGAAAAGCAAGTACAATTTAAAGATAAACCATTTTTCTACCCATTCACTTAGAAAGACTTTTGGCAGGAAAGTATGGCTCAGCGGAAATTTCTGGTTGGTAAGTTTTAAAATTAGCTATCTTTGCTTACCTTTGTTTTATGAAACCCGAACGACTCCTTCGTGCCATCCTTCCGGATGTGCTTATAGACAACTTTGATATTGTCAATTTCGACAAGAGTGCTGACCGTTTTGATATTTATCTTGATGAAAAAAAAGTTCAGCTAAAAGAAGATAAGACCAACCCGGATAT
>OJOD01001601.1_pt1 | contig 10080 bp, 10 predicted proteins | sample 1598221 | NCBI WGS metagenome assembly OJOD01 (sample SAMN03922464, study PRJEB24848) | human gut metagenome | isolation source: stool sample | host: Homo sapiens | place: Germany | collected 2010-11 | reverse complement strand
AGCATCTGCCGCACCTCGCTCGCCGTATCGGCACTTAGAATTATGCGGTATTGCCTAAGCATAGCAAAAGGCGCGTGCCTTGCCCCCATGGGCTGGCACGCGCCTTTTTGTTTTTATTATCCGCAATTTTAATTTTGGCGGCAGGGAACGACACCTGCCTCGTCCCGCATGACGGGCTTTGCCGGGTATTTCACTTCATCACCCGGCGCACACCTGCGGGCGCACACTGTGCGCCCTTACGGTCTCTACAGGGGAAAAAGGCATTTGCTGAACGGTGCCCCTGCTCATTTTCTCAAAACGCCTTCAATTCCACCCCGGCTGCCTGCAGGGCCGCGCCGATCTTTTCTACAAAGGCCAGAGCCTTGGGGCCGTCGCCGTGTACGCAGACGGAATCCGCCTGGATGGCAATGTCCGTACCGTCGTTGGCGGTCACTTTGCCCTCGGTTACCATGCGGATCACGCGGGCAATGGCTTCGTCCTCATCCTCAATCATGGCACCGGGGGTTCCGCGGGGCACAAGGCTGCCATCCGGGCGGTAGCCGCGGTCGGCAAACACCTCGTTGGCAACCGGCAGACCGATGGCCTGGGCCGCCTTGACCATCTCACTGCCGGAAAGCGCCAGCAGCACTGCGCCGGGGGCGCTCTCCTTCACTGCGGCGCAGATGGCATCCGCCAGCGCGCGGTCCTTGCCCGCCATGTTGTACAAAGCGCCGTGGGGCTTTACATGGTGCAGCGGCACACCGGCGGCATCGCAGAACGCTTTCAGCGCACCGATCTGATACTGCACACAGGCCTTGGCTTCCGCCGGGGTCAGCTTCATCTGGCGGCGGCCAAAGCCCTGCAGATCAGGGAAACCGGGGTGCGCCCCCACCGCCGCACTGCTCTGTTTGCACAGCGCCACGGTGCGCTGCATCACAAGCGGATCGCCTGCATGGAAACCACAGGCCACATTGGCCGATGTGATAAACGGGATCACCTTTTCATCCATTCCGATGGTATATGCGCCAAAGCTTTCGCCCAGGTCACAGTTCAAATCAATATGCGGCATGGCTCAATCCTCCACTTTCAGGCATAAGGCAATGCTTCTGCCCCGCAGGGGCGCACAGTGTGTGCCCCTGCGGTTTTTACTATCTGCTCTTAATATTTCAGCTCCACATTTTTTACGTCGGTCACAAACATGTGCCCCGGCGCATGGGTGATGCAGAACTCCGGCTTGGAGTGCATCACAACGTTCTGCGGGGTCACGCCGCAGGGCCAGAACACCGGTGTTTCGCCGGGGTTGATGGTCACGGCATCGCCGTAATCCGGGTGAGCCAAATCATGGATGCCGATGGCTTCCGGCTCACCGATTTGCACCGGCATACCGTGCACGCGGGGCATGCCCGCTGTAATGGCAGTTGCCGCCGGGACCTGCCGGTACGGGATGGGCCGCATGCTGACCACCATGTTTCCGCTGAACACCCCCGCCGGGGTACAGGGAATGTTGGTGTTGTACATCGGCACATTCACGCCCTCTTCGATCTGGCGCACCGGGATGCCCGCTTCCAGCAGTTCAGATTCAAAGGAGAAGCTGCACCCGATCAAAAAGCTGACTAGGTCGTTCCTCTCCTCAAAGAATTTGCTCACATCGGTGTATTCCCCGGTCAGCTCGCCGTGTTCGTACACCCGGTAGCGCGGGATATCGGTAGCAATATCGCTGCCTTTGCCAAATTGGGCAAAGGTTCGCTCGCCTGCGTCCGCCACTTCCAGCAGCGGGCAGGCTTTGGGGTTGCGCTGGCAGAACAGCAAAAAGTCCCACGCCAGCGCTTTGGGCAGCACCACAAGGTTGCCCTGGGCATAACCGTTGCACATGCCGGTGGTCGGGCCGGTCAGTTCGCCCTTGCGGATCAGCCCGCGCAGGTCGGCCGGTTTCATGGCTGCAAAGTCCATTATTTCATCCGCTCCCTGATTTTGTCAAGCACGGCCGCCTGCGCCCTGGCTCCTGCAACAGCCTGCGCCGCGGTCACATATTGGAACGCCAGCTTTTCGCCGGGGCGCAGCTGCGCCATGGCCGAAAGGTCAGCGCTGATGACGGTTGCAATTTTGGCATACCCGCCGGTGGTCTGGTGGTCAGCCAGCATCACAATGGGCTGCCCGTTGGCCGATACCTGCACCGAACCCGCCACAATGCCGTCCGATACAATGTCCGACCCATCCACAGTCTCGATCTGCAGCCCCTGCAATTTGCAGGCCATGCGGTCACAGTCTGCTGTCAAAGCATATATCCCGTGTACAAATGCGGCCTGCCCCACTGCGGTAAAGGCATCGGTCTGGGGGCCGGGCACCGCACGGAACAGCGGCAGCTTCCGCCCGCCCAAAAAGCGCCACGGCCTTGCGGGGGTGCGCGCCGTGCCCAGCGGGCGGTTTACCCCTTTGGCGCAGATCTGCTGCCAGCGCTGTTCCACCATGGCGGGTGCCGCCCCAATGGGCAGCACATCCCCAGCTTTCAGTGCGCGGCCATCCAGCCCGCCCATCCGGCATTTTAAGTCGGTGGAGCGGCTGCCCAGCACGGGCGGGGTATCCACGCCGCCAAACACGGCCAGGTAGCCGCGCAGCCCGCTGCGGGCCGCGCCGATTGCCAGCACCTGCCCCGCGCGGGCCAAAAGCGGCGTATAGGCGGGCACCGGGCGGCCATCCAGCGCGGCGGGCATATCGGCCCCCGCCAGGGCAAAAACAGCGTCCCCGTCAAACTGATACTTGCCGCCCTGCAGGGTCATTTCCAGCACGGCGGCACCGGCTGCCTGGTGGTTGCCCGCCAGCAGGTTGGCGGTCCGCATAGCGTAACCATCCGCCGCTCCACAGGTGCGGAACCCCCGCGCGGCATAGCCGGTGCGGCCTGCATCCTGCACGGTGGTCAGCGGGCCGGGGCTTATCACATGCAAGTTCACAGTGCCGCCCCCTGTTCTTTCTGGATGGTTTCAAACTTTTCCGGGCTGATGGGCACAAACCGGATGCGGTCCCCCGCCGCGTAAGGCAGTTTGCCGCCGCCAGCCGGGTCAAACAGGCGCAGCGGCGTGCGGCCGATCAGCTGCCACCCGCCGGGGGAAGCCAGCGGGTAGATGCCCGTCTGCTTGCCGCCAATGCCCACCGCCCCCGCGGGGATCTTGGTGCGCGGGGTCTGCAACCGGGGGCAGACAATGCGTTCATCCATGCCGCCCAGGTACGGGAACCCCGGCAGGAACCCCAGCATAAAAATGCGGTAGTCCCGCCCGCAGTGGATGTCGATGACCTGCTGTTCGGTCAGCCCGGCGTGCTGTGCCACAAAGGCCAGGTCGGGGCCGTAATCTCCGCCGTAACACACCGGCACCTCCACCAGCCGCCCGGCCGCGGTGCTGCTAACCGGGGGCAAAGCGTCCCACAGGCGGCGCAGCGCGGGGATCAGGGTATCGGCATCGGTCTGCAAAGGGTCCAGCGTGACCAGCAGCGCCGCATAGGTGGGCACTGTTTCCACCACGCCGGGCAGCTGCGCCGCCTGCACAGCGGCATCCAGCGCCATAACCTGCGCGTTCACCTGTTCACTGATCTCACTGCCGCAGACGGCCAGCACGCCGCTGTCCCCCACGGGGGTAAACTGGATCATAACAAAAATCCCCTTTGCGTCCGGTATTTTGGGGCTGGTCAGGAAGTGTGCTGTATCTTTAGGGCACATTGTGCGCCCCTACGGTCCCTAAACGTGCCGTTTTGGGTTCACTGCTTCCTGACCAAGGCCAATGTGCCTATTATAGCACAACCTGCTTTATGCCTGCTCAAAAAATTTCTTTGCCAGCACCGGGCCGAACCAGTGGTCCGAATTGTGAGAATACCGCACCGCATACGCCGTGCACTGCCGCATCATGCTGACAATGCCAACGTTCATGCGGGTATCAAACCCATCCACACCCGGCAGCAGCGAGCCTGTCATATCGATCATGCCATTGCGGGAAAGCACCCGCATGACCTCGCTTTCCATCTCCTCCCGGTGCAGGATGTCCATATCCTTTTTCAGGTAGGCCAGCGCGGCCATCAGCGCATAGCAGCCCCAGTCAGAGCAGGTTGCCGTGATGATGTTATCGGTGCTGCTTGCGGCCAGAATGCCGCCGCAGCAGCCGTCCTGGCATTCACCGGGGGCGGTGAAGGGCACATATTTTTTAATGTGCTCCCCAATGGTGCCCATGCCGATCTCATTGCCCAGATCGCCGATGGCTACATTGGGCACGCCGCGGGCGCGCAGTTCGTTCCACAGCACATCGCTTTTGGCTTCCAGTGCGGTCACATCCTTGCCCACCGCATTGTGGTAAACACCCTTGGCGTTGCCGCCGCAGGCTTCCACCGAGATCACCGCTGCGGGTAAAATCTTATCCGCCAGCGCTTTGGCCTGGGCGGGGGCTTTGGCCTTATCTTTGGTAAAGGCCACAACGCCAAGGCTCAGCGGCAGCTCCATGGCGGTATCCAGGTCCTCATACACATGCAGACCCACCACATTACCGCATTTCTTAAAGGCTTCCACGCTGTCCTGCGGGCAGACGATGATCGGCTTTGCCCCAAAGGCCAATACCAGAGACCGTGCCAGCAGGATCGCGCTGACAGAACCGTCCATTTCCGGCACCTTGTGGGGCAGCAATACAAATCCGACCAGGATATACACCGGGTCGCCGGGGTGGATGGCTTTGCACAACGCTTCGGCTGCGTGCATGGCGGTCGGCTCCCCGGTATATGCCCGGCTGCCCGCGTACAAAATGCGGCACATCCCGTAACCGCGGGGGTCCAGACACATGATGGCATCCAGGTTTTCGCCTACATTGCGTTTTTCCAGTTCGTCACGGGTCATGGTGTTTTCCCCCTTTTCAGCCCCACAGACTTTCGCAGCCGGTATAGTCATAGAACTCTTTCAGCACTTCGTCCTGGATGGCTTTCAGGGTAGCGGGGTCCTTGCCGCCGGCGGGCTTGCCCTCAAACTCGCAGGCATGCAGACAGAAGTTGGAGGAGGAGGTCACGATGATCTCATCCGCATCGCGCAGGAAATCCACCGTGAACGGTTTTTCCATCACGGTAATGCCCAGGCGGTAGCAGGCCTGCAGCATATGGGTCTTGGCAATGCCGCGCAAAATCAGTTCATCGTTCGGGTGGGAATAGAAAATCCCGTCTTTCAGCACTGAAACGTTGGAGTGCGCACATTCCGTTACAATATCCCCGCGGTGGAACACGGTTTCGCTCATGCCGGCCAGCTTGGCGCGCTGGGCGGTCATAACGCTGGGCAGCAGGTTCAGCGTTTTGATGTTGCAGTGGTAAAAGCGAGTGTCCTCCTCAGAGTTCAGGCGGATGGGCTTGTCGGGGTCGTTCAGGGTGTTGGGCCGGATGGAAACCCACAGCTTGCCGGGCACGCCTTCCTCATACACATGGTTGCGGGGCTCCACACCGCGGGTGACCTGCCAGTATACAAAGTTGACCTTGCTGTCCACCTTGGCCAGCAGGTCGGTCAGCAGCCTGCCCAGCTCGGCCTTGCTCATCGGGATGTTGATATCCAGTGCCTTGGCGCTGGTAAAGAAGCGGTCCAGGTGGTCCTGCAGCAGGTATACCTTGCCGTTCGCGCCAGCGGTGGCATCGTAGCAGCCATCGCCAAAAAAGTGAACGCGATCATTGAACGGCACCATCAATTCTTCCGGTGCGCCGATTTTGCCATCATAATATGCAATGGATTCCATTTTTCCTTACTCCTCTCATCTTGGTTGCCTTTATGTTCAGCCGTTATTTGGCTTTCCCATCAAATTTCAGTTCAATCACTTTTTTAATCAGCTCCACGCAGTTATCCAGCCCAATGGCGGCGGAATCCAGGCAGAGGTCATAATTTTCCACCCGCTTCCACTGGCGGCCGGTGTGGTATTTGTAATAGCTTTCACGGTAGCGGTCCAGCTTGTCAATATAGTGCTTGGCCTGGCTGCTGCCAATGCCCTGGCGCTTCATCTCGCGCTCCACACGCCAGTCATAGGGGGCATCCACATACACGGTCAGCACGTTGGGCTTATCCCGCAGAACAAAGTCCGCCGCGCGGCCCACGCAGATATAGCTTTCCTCGTTCAGCAGCTCCCGCAGCACCTTGGCCTGGTAGTTGAACAGGTTTTCATCGCTGATAAAGTTGCCGCTTTCCGGCGGGATGGTGCTGCCGTCATACACCCGTTCCGAAACCCGGTACAGCATGGTTTTGCGGGTGTTCTCATCGGCGCGGGCAAACAGTTCCTCGCTGATGCCGCTGTCCTCTGAGGCAAGGCGCAGCAGCTTGCGGTCATACAGGTCAATGTCAAATGCCTTTGCCAGCTGCTTGCCAATGTAGCTGCCGCCGCCTGAACCACAGGTGCGGGTAATGGCGACTGCAAAATACGGATAATCGGGATACATTTTCCACCCCTCCTTACTGGCCCAGATAGGCTTTCTTCACGCGCGGGTCGTTCAGCAGATCCGCGGCGTTGCCCTCAATGCTGATGTTGCCGGTTTCCAGCACATAGGCACGGTCCGAGATGGCCAGCGCCATCTTTGCGTTCTGTTCCACCAGCAGGATCGTGATGCCCTGCTTGTTTACTTCCTGAATGATGGCAAAGATTTCTTTGACCAGCAGGGGCGAAAGGCCCATCGAAGGTTCATCCATCAAAATCATTTTGGGCTTTGCCATCAGGGCGCGGCCTACGGCCAGCATCTGCTGCTCGCCGCCGGAAAGGGTGCCCGCCAGCTGGCGGCGGCGTTCTTCCAGACGGGGGAAGCGCTTATACACATCCTTCATCGTCTCTTCCATCCCGGCCGGGTCGGCATAAGCGCCCATTTCCAGGTTTTCTTCCACCGTCATCTGGGGGAAGATATGCCGCCCTTCCGGCACATGGGCCAGCTTGTAGGTAATGATCTTGCTGGGTTCCGCCTTGCGCAGGTCGTGCCCGTCAAACATCACGCTGCCGGACGCAGCTTTTTCCAGCCCTGTAATGGTGCGCAGGGTGGTGGTTTTGCCCGCGCCGTTTGCCCCGATCAGGGATACGATCTCGCCGTCATCCACATGCAGCGATATGCCGTTCAGCGCGTGTACCGCGCCGTAATTGACATGAAGGTCTTTTACTTCAAGCATCCGCTTCGACCTCCTCCTCTTTGTCTTTGCCCAGGTATGCTTCAATCACATGGGGGTCATTGGCGATCTCTGCCGGTGTGCCGGAAGCGATCGTGGTACCAAAGTCCAGCACCTGGATTCGCTCGCAGATTTTCATGACCAAACTCATGTCATGCTCGATCAGCAGCACCGATACCTTGAATTCGCTCCGGATATAATCAATAATCTCCAGCAGTTCCTCCGTTTCAGTCGGGTTCATACCGGCGGCCGGTTCGTCCAGCAGCAGCAGCTTCATGTTGGTGGCCAGCGCGCGGGCAATCTCCAGGCGGCGCTGCTCACCATAGGGCAGGTTGTCGGCCTCCAGGTCCTCCTTGCCGGAAAGGTGCACCACCTGCAGCAGCTCTTTGGCGCGTGCGGTGGCAGCGGCTTCCTGCTGCCAGTACGCCTTGGTGCGGAAGATGGCCTGCGGCATGTTGTAGGTCAGTTCTTCCAGCATGGCAGCTTTGACGTTTTCGATCACCGTCATTTTTTTGAACAGGCGGATATTCTGGAAGGTTCTGGCAATGCCTGCATGAACGATCTGGTGGGTCTTTTTGCCGTTCATCCGCTCACCATTCAGGTAAAGGGAGCCTTCGGTCGGCTTATACACACCAGTGATCAGGTTGAACACGGTGGTTTTGCCTGCGCCGTTGGGGCCGATCAGCCCCACCAGCTCGGATTCGCCGATTTCCATATTAAAATCATCCACGGCTTTCAGGCCGCCAAACTGGATGCCAAGGTGCTGGCATTTCAAAACGGGTTGTGCCATGGTTCAGGCCCCCTTTTCTGCTTTTGCTTTTACCGTGCCACGGCCGGTCAGTTTTTCCAGCGCGCGGGTCAGGCTGAACTCCCACCGGCCAAAGATGCCGCCGGGACGGAACAGCATGACCAGCACCAGAACCACCGAGTAGGCCAGCATGCGGTAGGTAGAAAATTCACGCATCAGTTCCGGTAAAGCGCTCAGGAACGCTGCGCCGATGATGGAACCGGTCAGCGAACCGGTGCCGCCGATGATCACTTCGCTCAACAGCTCTGCGGAATAGTTAAAGTTGAAGTTGGTGGGGATCATTGCCGTCATGTAATGGGCATAAATACCGCCGCCGATGCCGGCAAAGAATGCGCTGATGGCAAAGGTCATGACCTTGTAATAGGTCACATTGATGCCGGAAGCCGAAGCCGCGATGTAGTCCTCACGGATGGCCTGCACGGTGCGGCCATATTTGCTGCGGACGAACAGGTACATGATGGTAACGCAGACCACCATGATCCAGAATACCCGCGGGAAGGTGGACAGCTTGAGGATGCCACTCATTGTTTTACCGCCGCCGGTGATGGAAAAGTTGCAGAAGCAGACGCGGATGATTTCGGCAAACGCCATGGTGACAATGGCGAGATAGTCGCCGCGCAGGCGCAGCGCCGGGATGCCGACCAGTACGCCCATGATGCCCGCAGCCAGGCCGCCGACCAGCAGCGCGATCAGGAACAGCCCCAGATCCGAAAGCCCTTTGCCTGCCAGCGCGCCGGATACAATGGCGGAGACATAAGCGCCGACCGAAACAAACCCCGCATGCCCCAAGGAGAACTCGCCCATAAAGCCAACTACCAGGTTCAGCGATGTGACCATGATGATGGTGTAGCAGGCGGTGGTGCAGATGCCCTGAATATAGGTGGTGGAGGTGCCGAACGCATTGGCGGCGAACAGCCCTGTCAACAGGGCAAACACCAGCGCCACGCCCACAGCGTTCAAAAGATAGGAGCCTTTTATTTTTTTACTCATTGCTCTGCTCCCTCCCTTACACTTTTTCGCCGGTGTTCTTGCCCAGGATACCGGCGGGCTTGACCAGCAGGATCACGATCAATGTGCCGTAAGTAACGGCTTCGTACCAGCCGGGAGCAAACAGCTTGACAAAAATTTCAATCAGGCCGACCAGAATGCCGCCGATCATGGCGCCGGGGATGATGCCAATGCCGCCCAGAACTGCGGCGATGAAGGCTTTCATGCCCATCATGGAGCCCATATCGGTGGTAACGCGGGGGTAGGTAGAGCAGTACATCAGCGCTGCCACCGCCGCCAGACCGGAGCCGATAGCAAAGGTCAGGGTGATGATCTTGTTCACGTTGATGCCCACCAGGGTGGAAGCATCCTTATCCTGCGGGACGGCGCGCATGGCCTTGCCCAGCTTGGTCTTTTTTACAAACAGCTGCATGCAAAGCATCATCGCAACGCCGATGCCAATGGTCAGCAGCACGTTCAGCGGCAGCGATACCCCGCCGACCGTAATGGTGGGCAGGCTGAAAATAGCCTGCACGTTGTGCGGCTTGGCGCCAAACAGCACCATGGCCAGGTTTTCCAAAAAGATGCTCATGGCCAGTGCGGTAATCAAGGCGGACATGGGCCCGGCCTTGCGCACCGGGCGGTAAGCCAGGATCTCAACCAGCACACCAACCAGCGCGCACACCGCAACGGCCACAATCACGGCCATCCAGGCGGGCATTCCCGCATCGACCATCAGCGGGATGGTGTAAAACAATGTGTAAGCACCGATCATGATAAAATCGCCGTGGGCAAAGTTGATCATGCGGATGATACCGTAAACCATGGTGTAGCCCAACGCGATCAGCGCATAAATAGCGCCCTGGTTCAGGCCGTTGATCAGGCCCTGAACAAATAATGATGCAGTCATGGTCCATTCACCTTTCCTATCATTTTTTGTGAATGTTTGATTCGGGGGAATCCAAAAAATAAAAAAGTGCGCGCGGCTGCTTGCATTGCCGCGCGCACCATTGCGCCTTTGCTCTGGAGGGGGTGTTTAGGGGAATCTAAAAAACTTTAGGAAATACCGCATAATTCTAAGTGCCGATACGGCGAGCGAGGTGCGGCAGCTGCTAAGCCAAAAGCGCAGATAATACTGGATGCTGCAAAGGTGAGCGCCGCCAGT
>OJOD01001593.1_pt1 | contig 10121 bp, 3 predicted proteins | sample 1598221 | NCBI WGS metagenome assembly OJOD01 (sample SAMN03922464, study PRJEB24848) | human gut metagenome | isolation source: stool sample | host: Homo sapiens | place: Germany | collected 2010-11 | reverse complement strand
ATTTGCGAACGATGGTCTGGTCCCCGCGTTCTTCAAACGTAACGACAAACGGATCATCTTTTTTCTGTTTACTTGCCGCCATAAGCAGGGGCCTCCTATATCGGTTGCTGTATCCCGGGTGGTCACGCACATCATGCTAAACATTATAGCACATCCTGTTGTCCAGCGCAAGAATTGCAAATTTACACAGGGTTTCACCGTCATTACCCTGTGCAAAATGCAACACCCGCGTTGTGGTTTGCCATATATCCTGTGGGGGTTGCAGCCCGGGTGCAGGTTACACAGGGTTTTATTGTGCTTTTCTGTCCTGCTGTTTCAGGGTTCTGTAACCTGATGGAATGGCAACACCAATTTTTTCCCGTTCTCCCCCATCTCCCGGCTTACCTCTGGTTGTTATTATGGCTTAGATGTTTAGTTCTATATTAGTAATAGGTAGAGCCTGTGTAATTTAACAACGCAAACCTGTGTGTTCAACCAACTGCAGCCTGTGCATTCCACCACCATTTTCCTGTGCGGAAAGCAACCTGCGTAAAGTTGCAAATAAGCCAAAAACAGCCAAACCTGTGTAAATTGCAACACGGGGAACGGGCCTATCCTGTGTGGTTTTCCAACAGGTACGCGGTCACGGCGGGGCAGGGGAGCGGGAATACCCTGTGTAAAATGCAACTGTTCCGGGGGTAACCTGTGCGTTTTTCCAACGGTAAGCGGCATAGGGAAACAAGGCAATCCTGTGCGTTTTTCCAACACGTTTCGGGAATGTTCGGCACAGAATGCGGGCAATACCCTGTGCAAAATTACAACAGCTCACAGCTGCTTCAAATAGATCAGTTGCAAATTTACACAGGGCAGCACCCCTTATATTATAAGGTAAGTGCCGCACAGAATGGCGCGTGAGGGGTTGCAGTTTACACAGGATAGATTGAAAGCTGGGAGCTGGAGGTGTATCTGAAAACAAAGAAAATGACGGATATTTCGCAAACGCAGCCGGATTCTGTGCTTGCGAAAGATCCGCTATTTTCGTTGCTCTCAGATGCACCTCAGGAGCTGGCGCAGATAGAGATCGGCAAGGGGGAACCGGGAATCAGGGGCAGGGCAGGGGGGACAAAAAAGCGAATGGCATATCTGCAGCAAACCCGCACCCCGTTGTAAAGGGAGAACGGCGTCCCGTTGGCGGGCGTGCAATCCACCAAACCCGCACCCGCCGCCGCAAACACCGCAAACCGTTTGCAGGGGCGCGGTGTACCCATCGCGCCGCAAAAAAACGGGAACCGTGCGCCGCAAACCTGCCATCCCTCCCACAAGGCGCCCACCCAGCCGCCAGGCCCCGCCGCAAACAGGCGCATGCGAAACAAATAATTGCGCAAAAACAGGAAAATGCAACAAAAAAGGCGAATTTTGCCGCAAAGTTGCGCTCTGTGTGCGCAGAGGATCATAAACGCGCGGTCAAAGTATATAAAAGGGACCGCTGCCAAAAAGAAAATCAGGAGTAAATTATACAAAGGCTTTGAATACATTGTATAATTGGAGGAAAACGCAATCAGTAAAAGTGCCGAAAAACAGGAATTTACGTGGATTGTATTGCCTTTCTGGTATAAAGGTGCTATACTTTAACACTGAAAAGTAAATGCGCAATGAGAAGATTCGATGCGTAATTTTTTTGAAAACAACATGGCAACGGTTGCGCAAGTAAGAGAAGCTGGCTTCTTTTACTGTTTCACAGGGATCCCCTGTGGAACAATGTGCTTTCATTAAACCAGCGCGAAAGGCGAGTGAGCAGATTGAATAGAACAGGAAAAAACACAACAGGTTGGGCGCGCCGGCTGACAGCGCTGCTTGTCACCGCTTGCCTGGTTATGGCAATGGCCCTGCCTGTATACGCCGAGGTGGATCTTCTGCCCGACGCACCTGACGAAGTAGAGCTGCTGGAGGATGAGCAGGGAACGGCCTCCGGGGAGGATACCGTTCCGCCGGAGCAGAACGCCGCCACCCCGGTGCCGGATGCCGCCACCCCGGAACCGGAACAAAGCGCCGAGCCGGAGCAGCCCGCCCCGAGCGAAACGCCGGAGCCCACGGCAGAACCCACCCCGACCCCGGAACCGGCAGCCACCGCAACGGCCACCCCTGTGCCGACCGTGACCCCCACCGCCACCCCGGAACCGACCGAACAGCCGCAGAAGATGTACGCCGCAAGAAGCGTGGATAACGTGCAGGCAGTTAGTGAGGGGGGAGTGCCGGCTACTTACACGCTCTATTTTGCAGTGCCTAAGAGTTGGATCGATTATACAGGGGTGACAATACGTGCCATTATTGGAAAAAGTCAAAATGATCCAAAATATGAACTTCCTATGAAGGAAGTTAGCGAAACGGATGGCGGAAGAAAAATTTATTCTGTGGTCCTGAATCATCAAGCCCACTATAAATATGGAGTGTTGGGTGGACTTGAATTTCGTGGATATAAAGGAGAAACACATACATACACAGTAACCATTGTTAAAGTAGATGATAATAATCAGCTACGGGATATATCGTTCGATCCAGTTAATCCGAATTATATCGGCGGCGACTACTATGACGGAGAGAACGGAGATGGCTGGCATCCAGAGCTGTGGAAAATCTATAAGGTTGGCCATAAGCATTTCGCTGGCAAAACGATGGCCTTTGAAAATAAAACCAGTGAAACACTAACGAACGTCCAAGCCTGGTTTTATGAACCGAAAGAAGGAGAGCTTAAGCTGGTCGGTGACCCAATACCCTTAAATAGTATTGATTCTGGAAATAGTATTGCTTCTGGTTCCACAGCAACCTTTAAAATTCCTAACGATTATTGCTCTTTTGTTCGCTTTACCGCGGGCGATGATAATACAGAAATAAGTAAATACTACAATTTTTATAATGAGGAAGTAACAGGAGAAAATCAGAAACGCTTCCAGTATTCCGAAGGTCAATGCTATTGCTACATGTACAATGATATTGAGGATGCAACATGGGGGCGTCCCGGTGCCACCCGCATCTATTACGATGCTACTTTTTCCAAGATGGCATTGAATGGAGATACCGACGACTTTTCAATCCCCAAAGCCAATAATAATAAAGAGACCATTTATTATCGGATAAAAGGAGACGGCGTAGAATCCGAAAGCGGCACGCTGGTAAAAGATGGTACAAACGAAAATCTTTATTATATTGACATTCCCCAAGGATATCGTTCAATCATCTTTTCCGGTGATGCAATTAACGGTGACAAGGAGACAAAAGGAAATGGAGTAAGTACAGAGTGGCTGCCGATTCCCACAGATGACAAAAATTGCTTCTATGCGGATACGAATGACGATGCAGTATATAAAAATGACACTCGTGATGGCTACTGGGCTCCAAAAGGTACCCTGCGTGATGCCGAAACGTGGAAAAATCCTGACACTAAAGTAGTAGATATTGCCGCCGCTGAATTTACGGAAAAACCAAACACAAAGTATGTTACCAGTACGCTGTATGACTATTATACAGATTACGAACTGAACGGCAAGAACCGTAAGAACTACGATAATGATAATGCGGTTAATCAGCGCCACTGGGTACCCTTCCGCCAGTTCGATCAGGCAATCAGCGACTACTATCAGAGTTATGTAGATAAAAATACCGAAAAGCCCATTATATATCCCATTTATACAGGCCATTTCCAGCCAAGTGATTGGGATCCAAAATTTGCGGATATTGCAAGTACTTTGAATTTGTACGGATGGAGTTCTTACAATATCTTTATCGCAGCCAATAACTCGAACTATGATATAGGAGGAAACGCAAACGGGAAAAAAAATGCCTACGCTTTCCAGGGCATTGTGGCAGACAAAAGGGACAGCGATGGCGACATCGTGATGAATGGAACGACCCTGAAAGAACCGCATTTCAATGAAGAGTTCCTGACCAGCAAAAACAGCAAAAATGCAAAACTTGGCGAAGTTTACCACAATGTTGAGTTTCCGTTTACCCAAAAAGAAGTTTTTGTAGAATCAGATCAAAAAGGCAAAGGTGTTAAATACTGGTGGTTTGACAGTAGCAAAACTTCTCTATATCTGCGCAAAGATACAAATAGCGATCAGTTGTACCTTGGTAATGATAGCACGGGAGAGACAACCGCTGAATATCTGAGCGAGGCGTCCCACAACGTGGACAGTGCAAGTGATCCAAATAAAGTTTCAACGCCATACGGCTTTTTCCCGTTCAATGAAACCACAACCAGTAAGAGCGCAGTCAGGTACAATTACGGTTACGGTGCAAAACTTGAAATTCCGTTTACCCTAACCAGTACCGGAACAGTTAAGGACGACTACAATAATGAAATTCCAATTCGTTTTTACTTCTCTGGTGATGATGATGTGTGGGTTTTCATTGACAATCAGCTTGTCCTGGATATTGGCGGTGCTCATGCCAAAGTTTCTGGTGTGTTGGAATTTGACCAGCGCGATAATAAGAAAAACACCGTAACTTCCTATGTCAGCCGGGTCAAGAACAGCAAGACAGGTAATTATGGCGCTGAAAATTGTGATGAGCACAACTATACAACGGCGACAAGCATTACTTACTTAGGAACAACCGAAAAGTATTATAAAAACGCAAGTGTCTCCATCCCTAATCTTTCCACCGGCAAGCACACCCTTACCATGTACTATATGGAACGCGGTATGTGGGAGTCCAACATGGCGGTGGCGTTCAACTTCCCGGATAATAACGAGCTGCAGGTTCAAAAAGAGGTTGATCTGAACAAGGTTGATCCGGACTTCAAAAACTGCTTTACAGACCAGAAAATCTTCAACTTCACCATCCAGAACCAGGCAACCCATTATGGAGAAAAAGTGGCCGCTGGCTCGGATACAAGCGGTACCAAAGAGGTGAATTTTGCGGATTGTGACGAGATTAAACCCGCAACCGATTCAACCGAAGGTGAGTACATTTTCAAGTTGGATACAAACCCCGAGCAAGGTTCCGGGCCTGAAGGCGAAAAGGTCCTTCACTGGTACGCACGCTATACGGATACGGAACCCGTCAGTGCAGCGCGTAAGAAACGTTATGGCATCCTGACGCTGAAAAACCCCATCGATATCAAAGACGAGCGCTTCCTTACGTTCCAGGTTTACGTTGATCCAGGGGATAGTGGAGGTGACCTTTCCCTCAACAACCTGTATCTGGAACTGCTGGATGAAAATGACGTCCAAAAAGGCAGCCTTGGCACATCAGGCATTAACGGCGCAACGTATGGCTCGGTCGAAGTGAAGACAGGCGCATGGGTCACCGTAAAGCTGGACCTGAACAAGATGAAAGCGCAGGACGGTTTTAACGGCAAGGTCAAAACCATCCGCGTGGGCGATAACTATAGCCGCCACATCTATTTCAGGAACTTTACCTTCATTCCCAAAGCGGTGCCAAAAACGATGACCGGCTTTACAACCGATCAGAAGGAAATCCCGGATTACGGCTCCGCCACAAGCGGTCAGTTGCAAAACGCCATAAACGCACAGTACACCTCCACCAAGGACAACGACACCCAGTTAGTGGACGATGACGGACGCTTTGTTCTGGAAGATGGAGAAACCGTTACCTTCAGTGACCAGTTCCGCCGCGGCAGCTACATTTCGCTCAAAGAGGAACTGAACCGAAACCTGTACGACACCACATGGACGGTGTGCGAGAACGGGCAGGCGGTTACTTCGATGAAGGGCGATAGCGAATCCGTGACAGTTACCGACACGAACAAGTCGCTGGACAAGCAGGAGGGAAGCAGCCCCAATGATGGCCGAACGGAAAAAATAAGACCGAATGATGATCAAACGGGTAATAACTATACCGGAACCAAACCCAAAGGCGACACCATCGTCTTCCGCTCCTATAAGGACCCGGACGAAACAAGCTCCACGCTGACAAAGCTAAAGGTAAAATACGTCAACACCGTCAAAACCGGCGGGCTGAAAATCCAAAAGAAGGCCGCAGCTGGTGAGGAAAATACCATTAAAGGTACCTACACCTTCAAAGTTACCTTTAATGATGTTGGCGGTGAGGGTCTGGAAGAAAAGCCCATCGAAAAAATCGTTACGATTAATATGAGCGAAGCCGGCGATCACACCAAGACCATCACCGGCATCCCCGTTGGCACCCGCTATACCATCGAGGAAGTTACACCGCAAGATGGTTCCAGACTGCAAAGCGTAACCGTTCCGGATGGCAATGAAGCCCATGTGATCAACAACACCATGGTGGAAGGCATGATTGTGGCGAGCGAAAATCTGGGAATTACCGCAATCTTTACCAACACCCAGCGCAAACTGATCAACATTGAGTTCGATAAGCTCTGGGAAGATGCAAATGGTACGGTCCTTGGTACAACAAACCAGCCGAACGAGATTTACATCCAGCTCCAGCGCAAAAACAGTGCTGCGGATGCCCAATGGGAGGTTGTTGACTACCCGACCTCGGGCAGCAAATATGTTACGGTTCGCCATACAGATAACGGCTGGCTGTATCCCTTTAACAACCTGGATCAGTACCCGGTTGGCGGCAGTGCGGATAATAACTATATTTACCGCATTGTGGAAGGTACGGTAGAAAAGGGCGAATTTAAACAGGCAGCGGAAAACGGAACCATTACGATTGACGGCAAAACGTATGTTGTAAAGGCTGAAGCAACAGCAAAAAGCGAAAAGGACAGCGAAACCGGCGCAACTACAACGCCAGCCACAGTAACCCCCGATGGAACCATCACCGGCGGCAGCGGCAAGATTGTGCTGACCAACACGCTGCAGAACCCGAAGTTTGTACTGGATATCATCAAGAAGGACGCGGAAAAAGGCGAAAATGGCGAAGATGTGCCCTTGAGTGGTGTTGAGTTCAAGCTGGAAAAGCTGAAAGCCGAAACAACCGGAGGAGAACCGCAGGTAGATACTACCTATGAATTCAATGACACAAACACAGGTTCCATTACCACAGGTTCCATTACCGCCACAACGAACGGCAGCGGCGAAATCACCAATATGTTCACAGATCTGGAACCCGGTACATACCGCCTGACGGAAACCAAGGCGCATGCGGGGTACAACCTGTTGTCCAAACCGATTGACATTACCTTTGAAGACGGCAAGTGTTCTATTGATGGTGTGGAAGTTAAGAAAGATGGTAATACGTTCAAAGATGGCCCCAATAACACCTACACCATGACCCTTACCGTTCTGAACCGTAAAACGCCTGAGCTGCCCCACACGGGTGCAGACGCGCCAAGCCTGTGGCTGCTGATCGGCATGCCGCTGGCGGTGGCAGGGCTGTTGATATTCACATTCCGCTACAACAGGAAAGGGGGCCGGCGACATTAACCATCCCCCGGAAACCCAGCAGCCCCCAGGATGCAGGGTCTGCCCGCCCGTGCGCGCCCGTTTACGGCAGGGCGCAGCCTTAAGCCAAGTGGGCAAGCGGCCCAGTTTTTCCTCCTTTTTTCTTCACGGCACAGTGCGGGCGGCGCGGCAGCGTTTCCCCGCTGCAGCGCCCCGCACTGCACGCCGTGCTGATGCAGAACCCTTAAGCCGGGCGGCCCCGCCGCCCATCCGATGATGATTTTTTTAAGAGAAGAGGTACTGAAATGAAAAAAGCAAAACGTTTTCTCACAGGCCTGTTGAGCGCCGCTCTGGCCCTCAGCCTGTGCGCTATGCCAGCAATGGCAGCGGATGACAGTGGAACAACAACGACAACGCCACCCACTGCAAATCCGGTTTGGACGGAAACGGAAGGTTCCATTACGATTCATAAGTATGAGTGGAACGAAACAAATAGAGGGCCTGCAACCGGCGAGCCAGAAGACGCAGGGAGTCTTCCTTCGAATGGCAAAGGTGAAACGCCTACTCCGTTGGCAGGTGCAACCTTTACCGTTTATCAGGTTAAGAATGCAGAAGATCTGAAAAAATATTATGATGGTAAAGATGTAGCTTGGCCTACAAGCTGGGAAGATTATGCAGAACCTGATACTACTACCGGCGGTTATAAACTGAAGAGTGACGTGACTGCAACTGTAACTGAAGTCGATTCGAAAACGACAGATACCAGTGGCGTTGTTAAGTTTGAAGAATTGCCTTTGGGTCTTTACCTTGTGCTTGAAACCGAAACACCGGATTCTGTCAGGACTGCATGTGAGCCGTTCTTTGTCTCTGTTCCTATGACAAAAGTCTCGACTGATACGAATGGCGGTCTGACTGATTGGCTGTACGATGTTCATGTCTTCCCGAAAAACTCTACTGCATATGGTCAGGCTGTTTTGCAGAAAGTCGGTAAGCAGAGCGGTACAGATACAGAAGTTACAGCCATGCAGAGCTACAAGTTTAAGCTCTATAAGAAGAATGAAGACGGAACATGGACTTGGATTGAGAAGAAGCCTGCAAATGGCGTAGATAATGCAGGCGAGTGGCTTGACGCAGCTAATAAAACGGGTGTCCTTACCACGGGTGCAGATGGCAAAATCAGCGTTTCTGGTTTGACCAAAGGTGTATATGCCTTTGTGGAAACTGAAGTTAATGCAAACGATGGTTACATTTTGGATTCCGGCATTGCCTATGTTTTTAAGATCGGTGACAATGGCGAGATGGTTGCAGCGACCGAAAGTGATATTGAAGGCGCGCAAAAGCCTGAAACTAGTGTAAAGAGCTTTGACACTACTGCTTTTAGTGGAGCACAGGTTAAAGTAAAGAACTACAAGCCGGACTTCAAAAAGGAAATTACAGGTAAAAAGGATGCAGACTATGGCATTGGTGATGATGTTCCGTATACTCTGACTGTCAATGTTCCTGAAAACGTTGCAAAACTGAAGACTTTCACCGTATCTGATGAAATGAATAGCGACCAGCTGGTTGTTAATAGTGATATTGATGTTAAAGGAAAAGTTGGCGAAGCTGAAGAAACGACATTTAAAGAGGGTACTGAGTATACCCTGACGATAACGAATGCTGAGGGTAAGTCTGGCTTTACGATTGCATTTGCTACTGACAAGATTGCGGCATATGCAGGTGGAACCATTACCATTACCTATACCGCAAAGCTCCAGGACGGCGCTTCGGTTGGTGCAGTGGGCAATGTAAACAGTGCCGACCTGAAATACTCCAAGAAGACAAATATTACCACTACTGAAGCGGATCCTCCGTATGATATCCATGACGAAGCTGTTGTTTATACGTTCAAGACTGGCATCCTGAAACAGAATGAGGATGGCGAACCGCTGAAGGATGTTGAATTTACCCTTTATAAAAAGTATGATGCAGAAAAAGATACGATGAACAAAAATGGCACCGTTAAGTTTATGGGTGCTGATAAGACCCTTTTAACGCCTGAGGAAGCAGCAGCAAAAAAGCTGAACGATACTGTTAGTGATGAGCCTAAGTGGTTTGCTGTTATGGATTTGAAGACGGAGGCCGACGGTAAGGCTGTTGCAAAAGGTTTGCCGACTGGCGAGTATAAGCTGGTTGAAACCAAGACTCACAAAGGCTATAACCTGTTGACTGGTCCGGTGGACGCAAACCTGACTCTGGACTACACCACCGCATGGAGTGATACGAAAACCTTTGATAGCAACACGGGTGAACTGATTAAGCATGACTACAATAGCACCGTGGTTAAGAATGGCGATACTCCGTACAGCTATGCAGAGATCGTCATCATCAACCGCAAGGGCTTCAACCTGCCCACCACCGGTGGTTTCGGCACCCTGCTGTTCAGCGGCATTGGCGTGCTGCTGGTTGTGGCCGGTGTTGGCGTGCTGCTGAGCCTGAAAAAGAAGAACCGCACCTGATGCGCCCGCCGCAAGGCAAAACAATGTTACAATTCACCAATAGGGTATAGAGGGATAATCCATCATACACAGGGGGAGGGCCGGATTTGGCCCTCCCCCTATGGTGGGTTATTGGGAAATAAATTTTTTTGGGTGTACATGGCCGTTGTTCGGTTGATTTTTAGGCCCTGCGTGGGGAACCACCCTACGGGTTAGGTTTGTGGCGGGGAACCACCCCACGGCCGTTAGGTTTGTGGCGAGGAACCACCCCTCAGTCTGCGTTGCAGACAGCTCCCCTCAAAGGGGAGCCACCGCAAACATAAGGTTAGAT
>OJOD01001542.1_pt1 | contig 10394 bp, 6 predicted proteins | sample 1598221 | NCBI WGS metagenome assembly OJOD01 (sample SAMN03922464, study PRJEB24848) | human gut metagenome | isolation source: stool sample | host: Homo sapiens | place: Germany | collected 2010-11 | reverse complement strand
TCCTCAATATGACTGGAAACAATTCGGTAATCGGTTTGTTGCAGAGAAACTGGGATTGGAGCGCGAAGAATATACAACGCAGATTTCGAACTATGATAACCTTTCTGCTGTTTTTGATAGTATGAAGCGTATCAATACGATTATGGTCGATATGAATCGTGACTTCTGGCAGTACATCTCTATGGAGTACTTCAAGCAGAAGATCAAAGCCGGAGAAGTGGGTTCGAGTGCCATGCCGCATAAAGTGAATCCGATTGACTTTGAAAATGCGGAAGGTAACCTGGGTATAGCAACGTCTATCCTGGAACATTTGGCTGTGAAACTTCCTGTTTCCCGTTTGCAGCGCGACTTGACAGACTCGACAGTGCTGCGTAATGTAGGTGTGCCTTTCGGTCATATCGTGATTGCTATTCAGAGTTCTTTGAAGGGATTGCGTAAACTGTTGCTGAACGAACCAGCTATCTATCGTGACTTGGATAACTGTTGGAGCGTAGTGGCAGAAGCTATTCAAACTATTCTGCGCCGTGAGGCTTATCCGCATCCGTATGAAGCTTTGAAAGCGTTAACCCGCACCAACCAAGCTATTACAGAAAGTTCTATTAAAGAGTTTATCGAAGAATTGAATGTAAGCGAAGATATTAAAAAAGAGTTAAGAGCAATCACTCCCCATACATATACGGGGCTTTAATTGTTTACTTATATAATAAACGTGTTTTTTAAATAGGCCGTGAGGCCAAAGTCTAATTTTATTCGAATAAAAAAATGAGCACAGAAAACGAAGAATGGCGCGAAAATTCTTTCAATGAAGAGAATACAGGTGCCGGCCGTGATGGTAACAGGTCTTACAACCGTGAAGGCGGGGATCGTCCGTATCGCCCGCGATTTAATGCCAACAATGAAGGAGGCGAACGCCCGCAGCGTTCGTACGGTGACCGCTCTTATGGCGACCGTCCCCAACGTCCTTCTTACAATCGTGAAGGTGGAGATCGTCCGTATCGTCCTCGCTTCAATAACAATAATGAAGGAGGTGAACGCCCGCAACGTCCTTACAACCGCGAAGGTGGTTCTTATGACCGTCCTCAACGTCCTTCTTACAACCGTGAAGGTGGTGACCGTCCTTACCGTCCCCGCTTCAATAGCGGCGAAGGTGGTGAGCGTCCGTCTTATGGCGACCGTCCTCAACGTCCTTCCTACAACCGTGAAGGTGGCGACCGTCCTTACCGTCCCCGCTTTAATAACGGCGAAGGTGGCGACCGTCCTCAACGTCCTTCTTACAACCGTGAAGGTGGTGACCGTCCGTATCGTCCCCGTTTCAATAACGGCGAAGGTGGCGGCTATCGCAGCAACAACGGCGGTGGAGGTTATCGTCCGAGATATAATAACGACCGTCAAGGAGGATATCGTCCTCGTCCGCGTACCGGCGATTATGATCCGAACGCTAAGTATAGCGTAAAGAAACAGATCGAGTACAAGGAACAGTTCGTTGATCCGAATGAACCGATTCGTCTGAATAAGTTCCTGGCTAACGCAGGTGTTTGCTCCCGTCGTGAGGCTGATGAATTTATCACAGCAGGTGTGGTTTCTGTAAACGGTGAAGTGGTAACGGAATTGGGTACGAAGATCAAACGTTCGGATGTGGTTAAGTTCCACGACGAACCGGTAAGCATCGAACGCAAAGTATACGTATTGCTGAATAAACCGAAAGATACCGTTACTACATCGGATGATCCGCAGGAACGCCGTACAGTAATGGATTTGGTGAAAGGCGCTTGCAACGAACGTATTTATCCGGTAGGACGTCTGGACCGTAACACGACTGGTGTACTGTTACTGACGAATGACGGTGATCTGGCTTCCAAGCTGACACACCCGAAATTCCTGAAGAAGAAAATTTATCATGTTCATCTGGACAAGAACCTGACTAAAGCAGATATGGAGCAGATTGCAGCTGGTATCCAGTTGGAAGATGGCGAAATCCATGCAGATGCGATCAGCTATACAGATGATTTCAAGAAAGACCAGGTAGGTATCGAAATTCACTCCGGTAAGAACCGTATCGTTCGCCGTATTTTCGAATCACTGGGTTATAAAGTAGTAAAACTCGACCGTGTATTCTTCGCCGGGCTGACCAAAAAAGGTCTGCGTCGCGGAGACTGGCGTTACCTGTCGGAAGCAGAAGTAAACTACCTCCGCATGGGTTCGTTTGAGTAATAAGTCAATAAATAACAACTTGACAGAGGACGGGGAAAGAAAGCAGGAAAGAATTCATCCTGCATTTGAAACCTCGTCTTCTTGTATCTAAAAAGAAAAAGTTAAATGGAAAAGATTGGTAGAACAAAAATTGTTGACCTGTTGAAGCGCACAGACATTGGCGCTATGGTTAATGTGAAAGGATGGGTTCGCACCCGTAGAGGTAGCAAACAAGTAAACTTTATCGCACTGAATGACGGTTCTACAATAAATAATTTGCAGATCGTAGTAGATTTGGCTAATTTCGATGAAGAGATGCTGAAACTGATTACTACCGGCGCTTGTATCAGCGTGAACGGAGAAATGGTAGAATCAGTGGGTTCCGGACAGAAAGTGGAAGTACAGGCTCGTGAAATCGAAGTGCTGGGTACTTGCGATAATACATATCCATTACAGAAGAAAGGCCACTCTATGGAATTCTTGCGCGAGATTGCTCACTTGCGTCCGCGTACCAATACATTCGGTGCTGTGTTCCGCATCCGTCACAACATGGCGATTGCTATTCACAAGTTCTTCCATGAAAAGGGCTTCTTCTATTTCCATACGCCGATCATTACGGCTTCCGATTGTGAAGGTGCCGGACAGATGTTCCAAGTGACTACCATGAACCTGTATGACTTGAAGAAAGACGAGAGAGGTTCTATCTCTTATGAAGATGATTTCTTCGGTAAGCAGGCAAGTCTGACTGTTTCCGGTCAGCTGGAAGGTGAGCTGGCAGCTACTGCTTTGGGCGCTATCTACACATTCGGTCCTACGTTCCGTGCCGAAAACTCCAACACTCCCCGCCACTTGGCAGAGTTCTGGATGATTGAGCCGGAAGTGGCTTTCAACGACATTACAGACAACATGGACTTGGCAGAAGAGTTCATCAAATATTGTGTGAAATGGGCGTTGGATAACTGTGCGGATGATGTGAAGTTCCTGAACGATATGTTCGACAAAGGCTTGATTGAACGTCTGCAAGGTGTATTGAAAGATGATTTCGTACGTTTGCCTTATACAGATGGTATCAAGATTCTTGAAGAAGCTGTTGCGAAAGGACATAAGTTCGAATTCCCGGTTTACTGGGGCGTGGACCTGGCTTCCGAACACGAACGTTTCTTAGTGGAAGAACACTTCAAACGTCCGGTGATTCTGACTGACTATCCGAAGGAAATCAAGGCCTTCTATATGAAGCAGAACGAAGACGGTAAGACTGTACGTGCCATGGACGTTCTTTTCCCGAAAATTGGTGAAATTATCGGTGGTTCTGAACGTGAAGCCGACTATAACAAGCTGATGACCCGTATTGAAGAAATGCACATCCCGATGAAGGATATGTGGTGGTATCTGGATACCCGTAAGTTCGGTACTTGTCCTCACTCCGGTTTCGGATTAGGGTTCGAACGTCTGTTATTGTTTGTAACAGGTATGGCGAATATCCGTGACGTGATACCGTTCCCGCGTACACCAAGAAATGCTGATTTCTAATATTTCGGTATATTTATGTAAAACTCGCATAATCTTCAGGTTATGCGAGTTTTTTTATGCTCTGAATTGCTGTATTCTCAAAATAAATCTTTATATTTGGAAATACGCATTCGAGAGTGTTAACTAAAATAATACAACAATGAAAAAGCTCTATTTCTTTACCATGCTTTCAATAATGTTGTTAGCGGTAACAGGTGCGACGGCCCAGAAGAAAACCAAATTCAAAGCGGCCGATTTGAAAGGTATTTGGCAGCTCTGCCATTATGTATCCGAGTCTCCCGATGTTCCGGGAGCGTTGAAACCCAGTAATACATTTAAAGTATTGAGTGATGACGGACAAATCGTTAACTTTACCATTATTCCCGGTGCGGATGCAATTATTACTGGATATGGTACTTATAAACAACTCACGGACGATTCTTATAAGGAAAGCATCGAGAAGAACATTCATCTCCCGATGCTGGACAATCAGGACAATATTTTGGAATTTGAGATTAAAGACAATGATTATCTCCATCTGAAATATTTTATCAAGAATGATTTGAATGGAAATGAGTTGAACACCTGGTATTATGAAACCTGGAAGAGGGTGGAAATGCCGGCTAAATTTCCGGAAGATATTGTGAGATAGAAGAGCGCGTACTTTTGGGTGGAGGCACGGATTTTGCAAAAGGCTGCATAGTTGTTTGGTTATGCCTGACAACAGCTTATTTGGTAAAATCCGTGCCTGTTTTTCTATAAAAGATAAAAACAAAGCACTTTTGGACAAAATCAAAGTCCGTAGAAATAGAAACAAAAATGAAAAAATAGATTTGCAAAGGGTTTGTCTGCGACTTGCTCTAACTTTGTTGCCAGTAATAGAATACAGTAACAAAATAAAGTGGAACAATGAAAAACAAACTTTTACTGGCGGTAGGGAGTATGGCGCTCCTGACTGCTTGCGATGCTTCAAAAGGAAATGAGATGGCATGGTTTGATCATGCAGTGAAAACATCGGGACATCAGTTGCTCTATATGGCAGAACAATTGAAGAATGAACCGGATACCGCCTGTTTTCCCCGTTCTATTAAAGAAGGAAAGTACAGACTGGAGCACCCCACAGATTGGACGAGTGGTTTCTATCCCGGTTCCATGTGGCTGGCATACGAGTTGACCGGTGATGAGGCTCTCGCAAAAGAGGCGCGTAAATATACGGACCGTCTGCAGGATATGCAATATTATACGGGTAATCACGATTTGGGTTTTATGATGTTTTGCAGTTATGGGCAGGGCATCCGTTTGAAACCGGAGCCAACGGACAGTTTGATTCTGATTCATTCTTCAGAAAGCTTGTGCTCCCGTTTTCGTCCGGAAGTCGGACTGATTCGTTCGTGGGATTTCGGCGATTGGAGTTATCCGGTGATTATTGATAATATGATGAACCTTGAAATGCTGTTCTGGGCTTCGGAGCAAACCAATAATCCGAAATATCGTGAAATAGCCATCTCTCATGCCGACAAAACGTTGAAGAATCACTTTCGGGAGGACATGACCTCCTACCATGTGGTGAGCTATCTGGCAGATAGCGGTGAGGTAGAGTCGAAAGGAACCTTTCAGGGATATGCCGATTCTTCTGCTTGGGCGCGTGGACAGGCTTGGGGAGTGTATGGTTATACCATGTGTTATCGCTTCACTAAGCAACAGAGCTATCTGGATGCCGCTCATAAAATAGCGCGGTTCATTATCGATCACCGTCCGTCCGAAAATGACTATGTACCTTATTGGGATTATGATGCTCCTAATATTCCGAATGAACCGCGGGATGCTTCTGCGGCTGCCGTAACAGCTTCTGCATTACTGGAGTTGAGTGGTTATGGCGACAAGAAACAAGGGGAAGAATATTTCCGTTATGCGGAGCATATCCTGAAACAGTTATCCTCTGATGATTATTTGGCCCAGGAAGGAGGAAATCATGGCTTCATCCTGTTACATTCGGTTGGCAGTTTCCCGCATGACAGTGAAATTGATACTCCGCTCAATTATGCTGATTATTATTATCTGGAAGCCTTGAAACGTTATAAAGATCTGAAAGAAAAATCAGAAAATCCGTCTTACTAACTTGAAGAGAAACCGTAAAAAATTTAAAGTTCAGGGCAACCGCATCTAAAATATGAATTCATAACTGTCGGACTTTGGCGCGGTTACCCTGTTTTGAGCCGATACCGGTCCTTTATATGAGTTAAAAAAACGGGATTCATTTATCAGATTGAATTGAAAATACTTATCTTTACGATAAATTCTTCAATATTAGCTCATGAAAGACCGGCATTTGCTATTTAAGTACCTATTCGGATTAACCGTTTGCATTTTATTTTTTCCTTTGGCTGTATCGGCCGCCGACAGCTTCATCCATTTTAAGCGATTATCCGTGGATGACGGGTTGTCGCAAAATACTGTGCTCGCTCTGACACAAGATCATAATAATAAGATTTGGGTAGGCACCATAGACGGACTGAACTGGTATGAAGGTTCCCGTTTCGTTTCGTATTATAAAGCGCCGGATGATACGACCAGTCTGGCAAACAATCATGTCTATTCACTTCATACCGATTCGAAAGGTACGGTATGGGTAGGCACACAGGTCGGTTTATCCCGTTATAATATTGTAGGAAATAATTTTACCAATTATTCGTCACCGGACAATCAGCCGATGCAAGTATTGGCTATCGGAGAACCGGAGGAAGGCGACCGGCTTTTGCTTGCTACCAATATCGGTCTGCTGGTTTTTGATAAAAAGACCGGGCGGATGAAAGTGCAGCCGGAACTTGCCGGAAAAACGATCTATTCTGTTTGCCGGATGAATGACGGTTTCCTGTTGGGTACTTCGGAAGGTGTTTATTTCTATTATGTACGCAACGAAAACGTGACCCGGCTTCTTCTCCAGTTGAAAGGAGAAACCATCTCCGATATGCTCTATGACGACAAAACCGGCAACTGTTGGCTGGCTTCATTGACAAACGGGGTGTATTGTGTGGATAACAACTTTCAAATAAAACATCATTATAACAAGCAAAATACTCCTGCTTATTTCCTTACGAACTCGGTCAGGACATTGTCCGGAGATGATAAAGGAAGGGTTTGGATAGGAACCATGGAAGGTTTGCTTATCCTTGAACCGGAGACGGGAACTTTCCGTATCTGCCGTTTTTCTCCTGAAGATCCGACTACCTTGGGGCATAATTCCATCCGCTCTATCTTGAAAGATAATCAAGGGGGAATGTGGATCGGTACATTTTATGGCGGGCTTAATTATTATCATCCTCTCGCTCCGTCATTCGGGCGCTTGCAACATTCCGCCTGGAGGAATTCGTTAAGTGATAACACGGTGAGCTGTATTGCCGAAGACCCGGATAATGGCAATCTCTGGATTGGCACGAACGACGGCGGATTAAATTATTATAACCGGAAAACCGGAGTCTTTTCATATTACCGGACGGGTACTTCCACCAATGCTTTAAAGTCGGACAATATAAAATGTATATGGACGGACAAGGATGGAAGTGTCTATATCGGCACTCATGGAGGGGGAATGAGTCGTCTGTATCACCGGAGTGGCAGGATAGAAACATATTCCTTTCCCCATTCTACTTCCCTGACTAACAGTTGTTATTCCTTATTGGACGGAACGGATGGAACGCTTTGGGTAGGCGGCATGAGCGGACTTTACCTTTTCGACAAACAGACCGGCGAACTGTCACAGCATCCATTAGCTAAAAAGCATAAAAAGTTGGAGAATGTATTGATATATACCTTGTTTCGCGATTCAAAAGGAAGAATCTGGATTGGTACGGAAGAGAGCCTGTTTTTGTATGCCGGCGGGAAACTGGAAGAACTGCATCTTTCCTCTTCGGCTTATCTGCATGGGTTGATACAGGCTTTCTGTGTACAGGAGGATAGCCGTCATGAAATCTGGATCGGTTCTTCCACAGGATTATATTGCTATAAGGAAGGAGCACCGACTGCCTGGAAACACTATACGATGAAAGACGGTTTGCCAAACGATTTTATTTATAATATACTGGAAGATGAACGGGGGCGTTTATGGTTGACAACTAACAAGGGACTGGCTTGCTTCAATACGGAGGAGGGTACTTTCCTCAACTATACGAAGCAGGACGGATTGCCTCACGATCAGTTTAACTATTTCGGAGCTTGCAAAGCGCACGATGGTACATTCTTTCTGGGGTCTCTTGGGGGCGTTGCCTATTTCAAGCCATACGAATTGGGTGATAATCCATATTCCCCGGATGCGGTAGTGACAGGAGCCGTTGTCTTAAATCAGGTGATTACGGATATGAAAAGTGAACGGGTACGTTATTATCAGGACGAGCAAGGGCGGATGCTGGGTATGTCGTTCCCTTCCGATCAGAAACTTTTTAATATCCGGTTTGCCGTTATCAACTATTTGGCTGGCAAACGGAACCAGTTCGTTTACAAATTGGAAGGCTTTGAAACCGAGTGGAACTACTCCCGTCATGTTTCCTTTGCACGGGCAAGTTATTCCAATCTCCCGCCCGGTGAGTATGTATTCAAGGTGAAGGCATGTAACAACAATGGAAAGTGGAGCGAGGCGACCACTGAATTTTTTGTGCATATCATTCCGATGTGGTATCAGACCTGGTGGGCAAAGACACTTTTCATCTTCTTTTCTGTAGGGCTTCTCGTCTTTGTGATCTATTTTTTTATTGCCCGTGCCAAAATGAAGATGCAAGTCCGGATCGAACAGATAGAACGAAACAAGATAGAAGAAATCAGTCAGGAGAAAGTACGTTTTTACATGAATATGTCTCATGAGTTGCGTACTCCGTTGAGTCTGATACTGGCTCCGTTGGAGGAACTCTTGGGGCAGAGCAATCTGAAAGGAACTCCGGTACAGCAGAAGCTGGATTACGTTTATAAGAACGGTCGTAAGTTGTTGCACATTGTCAACCAGTTGCTGGATTTCCGTAAAGCCGAAGCAGGTGCAATGCCTATTCATGTTGCGCAGGTGGATGTAGAAGAACTGTTGCAAGATGCTTTTGCCCTGTTTAAAGAAAATGCGCAGAAGCGTGCTATCAGCTTTCATATAAAATCCGATCTGGAAGGACGATTGTTTCCGGCGGACCGGACGTATGTAGAGACTATCTTGATGAACCTGTTGTCTAACGCCTTTAAGTTTACACCGGACGGTGGAAGTATTTCGCTTTCCTTATGGACAGAGGGAGATACCTATGGCTTCACGGTAAGAGATAGCGGAATCGGTATGTCTCCGGAACAGCTAACCCACATTTTCGAACGTTTCTATCAGGTAGACGGTCAGCGAAAAGGGACGGGTATCGGGCTGTCATTGGTGAAGATGCTGGTAGAAAAGCATCACGGCACTATTACGGTAGCAAGCGAACCTGCTCAATATACCGAATTTAAAGTCACGCTACCTGCTGATATGGCTGCCTTCACGGAGAAAGAGCGTGAATTGCCGGCACATGAAGTCGAAACATCTACTTCTTTCCGGGAGCTTCCGGTGGCTGATGAATATTTCTCTGGCGATGCGTCGGCTATAGTTGCAGAAGAACTATCGGACGGTGATCAGATAGAAGCCGGCAGTGAGGAAGAACGGCCTACTATCTTGTTGGTAGATGACAATAAAGAAATGGTGGATTACCTGAAAGATAATTTCCGGCAGAACTATGTGACACTTACCGCCGGAAACGGCGAAGAAGCATTGGCTATTATGAAAGAGCATCGTGTGGATATTGTCCTTTCCGACGTGATGATGCCGGGTATTGACGGTATCAAACTTTGCCAGCTTATTAAACGAAATCTGCAAACCTGCCATATTCCCGTCCTGCTGTTGTCTGCCAAAGGAAGTGTCGATGCACAGACGGAGGGTATTCAGGCTGGAGCGGATGATTACATTGCCAAACCGTTCTCGATTCATTTATTGAAAGGAAAAATAGCTAATCAACTGAAAGCACGCCAGCGGTTGAAACACTATTATTCGAATACGATTGATATAGATACTGCTAAAATGACTTCGAATAATCTGGATGAGGAATTCATGAGCAAAGCTATTCAGGTAGTAGAAGAAAATATCAGTAATGAAGACTTCACCTCTGATGAGTTGGCAAGTCAGCTTTGTATGAGCCGTTCGTCACTGTATCTCAAGATGAATTCCATATCCGGTGAACCGCCTGCCAACTTTATCCGGCGTATCCGTTTTAATAAGGCGTGTAAATTGTTGCTTGAAGGGCGCTACTCCATTTCGGAGATTAGCGGAATGGTAGGGTTCGGATCTTCTTCTTACTTCTCTACCAGTTTCAAGAAGTATGTCGGTTGTCTGCCATCGGAGTATGTGAAGCAGCATACAAAGTAATTGTTTTGCGGTTATGCATTTGTTCACCACAGAGGACGCGGAGGAAACAGAGGTGAATCTTGTTCATGCGGGTGCAGAAATGAATGAGAGTTTTTTGTCTACTATAAAGTTGAAAAACATAAAAACATCTGCCACCTGCAACCAAACGCGTGTAATACACTAGTTAATAAATAGTTGGAACGTGGCAGATACTGTGGCAGATAGGTTGCAGATAAAGTATCTGCAACGCGTTATATAATCAAAGAAAAAGCCTTGATTCCTTTATGCAAAGCTATGGGATAAT
>OJOD01001540.1_pt1 | contig 10410 bp, 10 predicted proteins | sample 1598221 | NCBI WGS metagenome assembly OJOD01 (sample SAMN03922464, study PRJEB24848) | human gut metagenome | isolation source: stool sample | host: Homo sapiens | place: Germany | collected 2010-11 | reverse complement strand
ACGAGGAAGAGATCGACTTTGACACCTTCTGCAAGGTGGAGCTGCGCGTGGCCGAAGTGCGTGCCTGCGAGAACCTGAAGGAGAGCAAGAAGCTGCTCCACCTGACCGTGTTTGACGGCGAGCGTGAGCGCTGCATCCTGTCCGGCATTGCCAAGTGGTTCAAGCCGGAGGATCTGATCGGCAAGAAGATCGGTATCGTCTGCAATCTGGCCCCCCGCCCCATGCTGAAGGGCAAATATGTCAGCGAGGGCATGATCTTTGCTGCCGACACCGCTGACGGCGGCTGCTCCATCGCCTTCTACGGCGACAACACCCCCGTTGGCAGCCGCATCCACTGAGCCATGGAGACACAGCTGAGCCGCGCCGAAAAGCTGGACCGGCTTTTCGGCACACCGGCCTTTGCCGTTATCATCGCCATTCTCTGCAACGCCATGTGGGGTTCGGCTTTCCCTTTCATCAAGCTGGGCTACCGGCTCTTTGCCATCGACACCGCTGACACGGCCTCCATTCTCTGCTTTGCAGGGGTGCGGTTCATGCTGGGCAGTGTGCTGGTACTGGGCGGCAGCCTGCTGCTGGAGGGCAGGCTCCCCGCCATGCCCAAAGGGAAGATCCTGGCCGAATGCTGTGCATTGGGCCTGTGGCAGACCACAGCGCAGTACGCCTTTTTCTACAGCGCTGTTGCCCTGCTCACCGGTGCCTTTGGGGGCATCCTGAACAGCACCCAGAGCTTTCTGGGGGTCATCTTCGCCCACTTCCTTTACGGCAGGGCTGACCGCATGACCCCAGCCAAGGCGCTGGGCTGCGGCATCGGCTTTGCGGGCGTTCTCATCGCCACGTTGGGCAACCACGGCGGCGGCAGCGCCCGGGGCGTAGCCTACATGCTCATTGCCACCGTTCTCTTCACGCTGGCAGGCCCCTGGAACAAATCCGTCACCCGCCGGGCAGACAGCTTTGCCGTCTGCTTTGTGAACCTGTTCGTGGGCGGTGCGGCCCTGTTCCTGCTGGGCGCTGTTCTGGGCGGACGGCTGGAACACTGGTCTGTGCTCAGCGTGCTGGACCTGCTGGCGCTGGCCTTCATCTGCGGCGCGGGCTACATCGTCTGGGCCCTGCTGATGAAGAACAATCCCGTCAGCCGGATCGCCATCTTCGGGTTCGTGAACCCGGTGGTGAATGTCCTGCTCAGCGCCCTCATCAATGGGGAGCCGCTGTTCCGGTGGCAGTATCTGGGGGCGCTGGTGCTGGTCTGCATCGGCATCTGGCTGGTAAACAAGGCCCCCGCCAAAAAGGAGCGTGCCCGGTAATATGGAATACCCCATCTTTGACACCCACGCCCATTACAGCGCCCGCGCCTTTGACGCGGACCGCTTTGCCCTGCTGGACAGCCTGCCCGGCAAAGGGGTGGTGGGCGTGTGCGAGCAGGCCACCCATTCGGGCGATGCGCCCAAGGTGCTGGAGCTGGCCCACAAATATCCCTGGGTGTACGCCGCCGTCGGCATCCACCCGGAGAGCCTGCTGGCCCCGGAGGATTGCGGTGAGGAAGGCCCCGCCCCTACTGTCTCGGTATACGGCGGCGACTGGGCCGCAGAGATGCGTGCCCTTGCCCCCTATTACGAGGACCCCAAGGTGGTGGCTGTGGGGGAGTGCGGACTGGATTACCACTGGCCCGTGCCCAAGGATGCCCAGCTGGCGCTGTTTGAGGCCGAGATCCGGCTGGCGCTGGAACTGGACAAGCCCATCATCGTGCACGACCGCAGCGCCCACGCCGATGTCTACGCCCTGCTGAAAAAGTACCGGCCCAAGGGCATCGTCCACTGCTATTCCGGCAGCGCCGATGACGCGCTCTGGCTGGCAGAGCAGGGGCTCTACATCGGCTTTGGCGGGGCCTGCACCTTCAAGGGGGCCAAGCGGGCCGCCAAGGCCATTGCCGCCCTGCCGCTGGAACGCATCGTCCTGGAAACCGACTGCCCCTATATGGCCCCGGAACCTGTCCGCGGCACCCGCTGCGACAGTTCTCTCATCCGCTATGTGGGCGAGTATATCGCCAGCATCAAGGATGAGGAACCGGAGCAGGTGTTCCGGCAGACGGTGGAGAATGCCTGCCAGGTATATAACCTCTCCGTCTGAAACCGGCAGCAGCCGGGCACAGAGAGCAGGGCCTATCCGTTATCTACAAAAGCATTATGCTTCTGTATAAATCAAGTAACAAACTACAAATTGTCAATTAAGGAGATATCACTTATGAAAGCTCGTATTCCGCAGCACCGTGAATTCATCATCAACTTCCCCGACACTGTTGACAACGCCAAGGCCAACGAGGGCTGGGCAAAGCTGCAGCAGATCGTGGAGGACTACAAGAAGGACCACAACGGTGCTTCCGTCTACGCACCCAGCTTCATCGAGGACTGCGAGCCTGCCGTCAAGAAACTGCAGGAAGAGTATGGTTTCGAGTACACCGTTGAATACGTGAAGTAAGTTCTGAGTTTTCAGTATATTGCATTAAAAAGAGCAGAGCGTCTGGCCAGCTGGCTGGAGCGCTCTGCTCTTTGTTTTATTCCAGGTACTGCGGCAAATTCCATGAGCCGCGCAGTACACGGTGGATCTCCACCACCTTGACGTTCTCATTGACATGGTAAAACACCAGATACTGGTCTGCCACCAGCTTGCGGTAGGTCGGGTCAAGGGCATAGACTTCACACATCCGTGGGGTATCCCCCAGCTTTGTGATCTTTTCCCGCATTTCTTTCAGCACACGGCGGGCCGTTTGGGGGTAGAAGCCGGACAAATACCGGGCAATGTCATTCAAGTCCTGTACAGCAAGGGGCAGGTATTTGATCTTATACGTCATACTGTTCGTGGAGCGTCTCCCATACGCTTTCATGCTCTGTCCACTGCGTGTTGGGGTCTGCCGCCTGCTGTTTTGCCTTGGCAAGCTCCTCGGCAACATACCGCTGGTGCATGAACTCCTCGTACTTGGCGTAGTCCTCAATGTTGATGAGGACGGATTCCCCACGACCATGATTTGTGATAATAACATGATTGTGGTCTTTCAACATATCTGAAATTTCAGCGTAGTGGTTGCGCAGATCACGGGATGGGCGAACAAATGTCTGCATCATAAGTGACACCTCCTGTCAAAAGCATTGTATCACATTATGACTACATATACAAGGATCATTACAATCGTTTTATTTCAGCTCCATATTGATGGACTTTTCCGTAAAGCCGTAGTTCCGGTACATCTCATACGCCATTTTATTTTTAGCGTTCACCTGCAGTTCAATGGTGTCGCATCCCTTTTCCGCCTTGAGCTGCTTCACTTTTTCAAAGAACTGGTGCCCGATGCCCTTCCCGCGATACGCCTCATCCACCGCCATGGTGCTGACGAACAAAACATCCTTTGTTACCTGTGCCGGGCTTTCCACATGCCGCTTGAACACTTCCAGAACACCAACAACGATGCCGTCCGTCTCGGCAATATACCAGCTGTCCCCTTTCAGGAGTTCGCCAAACAGTTCCTTTGTGATCAATGGGCTGGCCGGTTTGTAGACATCCGGCCGCCAATCCACGTGCATCTGCTGGACCTGATCCATAATAGCAGAAAATCGGTCATAATCCTGCATCTGCGGGGTACGGATCGTTATTTTCATCTCGTTTTCTCCTTGTTGTATCAAAAATGCCCTGTCAGACACGGTTTCGGGTCCAGACAGGGTATTTTGAGTTTCTTTTCAGTTGCCCGCTTCCACCTTGCTCAGCAGGATGCGGTCATTGTCCAGGGCCTTGCCGGCGTTCTCGCGGAACTTTTCCAGCAGATCGTCCACGGTCATCTTACTGCGCTCCTCGCCCTTGACATCGAACACGATGCGGCCGCCGTCCATCATCAGGGTGCGGTTGCCCAGCTCGAGGGCCTGATGCATGTTGTGGGTGACCATCAGGCAGGTGATCTTTTTCTCGGCCACGATGCTCTTGGTCAGCTCCAGTACCTTCTCCGCCGTGGCAGGGTCTAGGGCTGCGGTGTGCTCGTCCAGCAGCAGAAGCTTTGGGGTAACGAGGGTGGCCATGAGCAGGGTCAGCGCCTGCCGCTGGCCGCCGGAAAGCAGACCCACCGGCTGCTTCATCCGGTCCTCAAGGCCCATGTTCAGCAGGGCAAGTTTTTCCCGGAACAGCTCCTTATCCTTGCGGGAGATGCGGGAGAAGATAGCGTGGGGGGCGGTTCCTGCCCGGAGATAGGCCAGCGCAAGGTTTTCCTCAATGGTCATATTGGGGGCCGTGCCCTTGAGGGGGTCCTGGAACAGGTGGCCGATGACCTTGCTGCGCTCATACTCGGGCGCAAAGGTAATGTCCTGCCCGCCCAGCACGATGCTGCCCTCGTCGGCAATGAAACCGCCGGTGATGGCGTTGAACATGGTGGATTTGCCCGCGCCGTTGGAGCCCACGATGGTGGCAAAGTCGCCTGCCTCCATGTGCAGGCTCACACCGTTCAGGGCCACTTTTTCGTTGACGGTGCCGGGGTTAAAGGTCTTGTGCAGGTTGTTCAGCTCCAGCATTTCCATCTCAGTGCACCTCCTTCCGGGCATTGTGCTTGCGCTGCTCAAAGGCAAACTTTGCCCGGATGGCGGGCATCGAGATGGCCACAGCCACGATGAGGGCGCTCACCAGCTTCATGGCGGCGGCGGGCACATTGAAGCGCAGGGCCACGGCCACGATAAAGCGATACAGGCAGCTGCCGAACACCACGCCCAGCACCCGGCGCACCATGGTGCGCTTGCCCACCAGCGTTTCGCCGATGATAAGGGAAGCCAGTGCAATGGTCACCATGCCGGTGCCCACGTTGATGTCGCTGCTCTTCTGATACTGGGCCAGCAGGCCGCCGGAAAGGGCGGTCAGCGCGCCCGAAATGCACAGGCCCACTGTGATGGTGAAGGCCGGGTTGATGCTGGAGGCCCGCACCATGGCGGCATTGTCGCCGGTGGCGCGGATGGAAAGGCCCAGCCGGGTGCCCAGGAAACCCACCATGGCGGCACAGGCGAGTACAATGACCGCCGCCGCGATGACCAGCTTATACCAGCCGCCCGTAAAGGCCAGTGCGGATTTTGCCAGCGAGAATACCGTATCGGTCTTGACCAGGGACATCGTGGACGAAAAGCCCATGACCGCCAGATTGATGGTGTACAGGCCGGTGTTCACGATGATGCCTGCCATGATGCTCTCAACGCCCAGACGTGTCTGCAAAAAGGCGGTGACAAAGCCCGAACACACACCCGCTGCCATGGCCGCGAACAGGGCCAGGATGGGGTGGCCTGTCAGCGCCACCTGGCAGGCCACGGCACAGCCAAGGGTGAAGCAGCCATCGGTGGACAGGTCGGCAATGTTCAGGATCGAATAGCTCAGAAACAGCGCCAGCGCCACCAGACCGTAAATGCAGCCCAGCTCCAGCGCCGTCTGGATCACGTTGAGCGAAAAGATACTCGCCAGCATGGTTGATGTACTCCTTTTTAGAAATTCTCCTGCGTGGTCACTACCACAATTTCGGTGCAGTAGGGCTTGAAGGCTTCCTTGACGGTGTCGAGGTCAAGGCCCAGTGCCTCACAGCTCTCGGTGTTGATGGTGACGATGCCGTTGTCGAAGGTCTGGTAGGGCAGGTCTGCGGGGGTCTTGCCGCCGCAGAGCAGCTCCACCACCATATCGGCGGTGGCCTCGCCCAGCTGGACGTAATCCACGCCGTAGCCCACAAAGGCACCGTTCAGTGCAAAGCTGTCCGCGCCGGTGAAGTGCTGGGTCCCTGCTTCCAGGAAGGTCTCATAGATGGACAGCTCGGCGGTCATCACGGTGTTGTCGGTGGGGGTGAACACTGCCTTGACACCGGCGGCCACAAGGGCCTCGGCAGCCATCTGCACCTCAGCCGTGGTGGTACCGTTCTTTTCAATGTACTTGATGCCCTTGCTGTCGCAAAACGCCTTGGCATCGGCGATGGCCTGGGTGGAGGCATCCTGGCTCAGGTCGTACAGCAGACCGATGGTGTCGATGTCGGGGTTGATGGCAGTGATGAGGTTCATAATGGCCTCGGTGTTCAGGGCATCGGAGGTGCCGGTGATGCCCTCCTCCCCGTCAAACCCGGCGGAAACAGGGTCGGTGACGGCAGAGTAGACCACAGGGATGTCGGTATCTTCCACAGCGGCCAGCATGGTGGCGGCGGTGGGGGTGGCCACGGCCACGATGACATCTACCCCGTCGGCCACCAGGTCTGCACCGATCTGGTTCAGGTTGGACTGGTCAGCCTGGGCGTTGGCGTAGTAATCGGCATAGTCGAAGGTCACGCCCTTCTCCGCGCCCACCTTATCCAGGCGGCTCTCAACAGAGGCCACGATCTGGTTCAGGGAAGCATGATCCACATAGTTGACGATGCCCACCTTAAAGGTCTGGCCTGCCTCAGAAGCGGCGGCAGCGGAACCGGCAGCGCTGGAAGCGGCGCTGGATGCTGCGGCAGAAGAGCCGGAGGAGCCGCAGCCGGTCAGGCCCAGTGCGGATACGACAGCGGCTGCGGCGGTAGCCTTCAGGAAGCTGCGGCGGGAGATCATGTTCATGGTTTTCATAGCGGTTGCTCCTTTCCCGGAGCGGGCGGCCCAAAAATAAATAAAACCCGCTCCACCTGCGGAACGGGTAAAATAAAAACGGCCCCGTCCCTGTGTGTTCATCCACAAGGACAGAGTCGAGAAATTCGAATCTGCGGTGCCACCTTGCTTGCTCCACTCGTCTTCCCACCATGGAAAACTGCAGGAGCCCCTCAACGGAGAGCCAACACTCCCCTGCCCTGTAACGGAGGCTTCCGTCCCAAGCTACTAAGGGCACTGCCCTGTTCGCCCGGCCCTCGGCGGCCCACGAACTCTGCCCCGCTCTCTGCCCGTTTTCACCATTCGGGCTCACTGTAAGTGCGCTTGCAGGTTCTCTTCCGCCTCATCGGTTTGTTGATTGCATTATACGCTTTATTTTCATAAAGTCAAGAGGGAATTTTTCATTTTTTCGGCCGCAAAGATGAAATGCTTCTTGGATGTTCCGCAGCAGCCCTCCTGCCCGGATCTCCCCGGTGCGGCCCGGGCAGCTCTGCCGGGGCAAAAGAAGCCTTCTTCCAGCCATAGGTCATACTTTCTCTCTGCTCCGGGACGCATTTCCACTTTCAGTATCCCCGTTGCTGCGCACAAAGTTCGCAGTTTCTGCCACAGATTCCACACTATTTTTATTCTTTTCCCGAGTTTTGCTCTAAATTCTCTTCAAAGGGCTTGACAGAAAAATGTTTTTTGCGATAAACTAATTCTATGAAATATTTTCGTTGTATCCAACGATGTCAAACATGCAACTCGGAGAGGACACTACCACCATGTCGATGACCCTGAATCCCGTCAACGAAGCCGCTTTTCAGAAAGCTGTACAGTCTCTGGAGACCCTGAACCGGGCCGCCGTGTTCCATCCCACCGGCACCGGCAAAAGCTGTATTGCCTGGAAGGTGGTGGAGGCTCACCCCCAGACCACCTTTTTCTGGCTGGTGGCCGGTGCACAGCGTCTGGCCCTGCGGCAGGCAGAGCTGACACGCTACAACGGCGGCACCCTGCCCGGCAATGTCCGCTTCTGTGATTGCGAAAAGCTGGCCGCCGCCACCCCGGAGCAGTGGGTGCGGCTGGGGGAACAGAAACCCGGCTGCATCGTGCTGGACTGCTACCATGAGTTGAGCGCCGTGTGTTGGGCACAGTCGGTGCAGAAGCTGCTGCGGATGTGCCCCCAGGCAAAGGTGCTAGGGCTGGGTGTGCCCAACGGTGCTCCCGTCTGCGCCGCCGCGCAGGAGCTGTTTGCCGACTGCATCGTCTCCCACATGACTGTGGCCGAGGCCATGGCCGCCGGGACCATGCCGGTGCCCTCGGCCTATGCAGCCCTGCTCTGGCCGCAGGAGGAGGAGCTGGCCACCCTGCGCGCCCGGATCAAAAATCTGTGTATGCCCAAGGGCGACACCTCCCTGCGCGTTCAATATGAAGAGCTGAGCTGGTCTCTGCGTCAGGTGGAGAACCTGACCGTTCTGCTGCCCCGCCTGCTCAGCGATACCAGCGGCCATTATCTGGTCCTGTTTGAATCCGCCGCCTATCAGGAAAAGCTGGGCACGGAGCTGGAACAGCTGCTGCGCACTGTGGACCCTGCCGTCCGCTTTTACGCTGCAGATCACGCCTGCTTTGCGGATTCTGCTGCTGTGGAGACCTTCCTCTCCGATACAGCCCCCGGCCCCAAGGTTCTGCTCTGCGTCAACGCGCCGGGAGTCCAGCAGCCGCTGGAGGGGCTGGCCGGGGTCATTCTGGTGCGCCAGTCCAGCCTGATGTCCACCTTCAAGCAGATGCTCTGCCGCGCGCTGGTGGCTGCCGGCAGCCGCAGCGTGCCGGTGTTTGACCTTGTGGCACAGTTCGAGGGGCTGGGCAACGGCCGTACCCTGCAGCGTGACTGCACCGAGGCCATGACCAGAGCCGGCAGCAAAACGCCGGGCTTCCGGCAGGAGCGCCCCATGCAGCAGACCTACCGCCTGTATGGCAAGCTGCGCCGGGAGATGGAGGCCCGCTGGGAGGTGCTGTGCCAGGCCGCCGCCGATGCCGCCGCCAAAGAGGGCACCCTGGAGCTGCCCCGGAGCTATACCATCCACAGCGGCGTGCCCGTGGGCAAATGGCTCGAGCTCCAGCGGCAGGTACAGGCCGGGCAGCGCCCGGGCCGCCTGACAGCTGAGCAGGCCGCCAAGCTGGAAAAACTGGGCATCCGCTGGAACCACCGGCTGGAGGCTGCCTGGGAAAAGGGCTTTTCCTCCGCGCAGAAATACCGCACCGAGCATGGCGACCTGCTGGTGCCGGTGCGCTACCGCGATAAAAATGATTTTGCACTGGGCGAATGGATCGTCTACAACCGCCAGCGCTATCTGGGCGGCAACCTGACCCAGAACCGCATCGAGCGGCTGGAAGCCATCGGCATGGTGTGGAGCACCTCCAACGATCTGTGGGAGCAGAACTATGCTGCCGCCACCCAGTATTATCTGGAGCACGGTGATCTGGAAGTGCCCATCAAGTACGAAACGCCCTCCGGCTTCGGTCTGGGGGTCTGGCTGGGGGCCCAGCGCGCCGCTCACAAGGCAGGTGAGCTGCCTCAGGAGCAGGTGGAGCGGCTGGACGCTCTGGGCATGGACTGGACCAACCGCAACGACCGCAAGTGGATGTCCCTGTACGATGTTGCCGCCGCCTACTACCATGAGCACGGCAACCTGAACGTCCCCTCGGAGTATGTCACGCCGGACGGAGTACTGCTGGGCAAGTGGGTGGCGCGCCAGCGCTATGCCTACCTGAACCCGGACCGCTCCAGCGCCCGGGTCACCCCTGAGCGCAAGGCCCTGCTGGACAAGCTGGGCATGGTGTGGGAAAAGTATGACCCCTGGCAGGAGCGCTATGATCTGGCTCTGGCCTACAAGACAGAGCACGGCGATCTGGAGATCCCCTCTGTCTACAAGACTGCGGACGGCGTTTGGCTGGGCAGCTGGGTCAGCCGCCAGCGGCAGGCCCTGAACTCCGGCAGCAGTGCCCTGAGCAGTGAGCGCCGCAAGCTGCTGCGCATCCTGTTCAAGGGCGAGCGCCGCCCCAGTGATCCCGCTGCTGACCACGGCACCGTGCGCGAGGCCAACTGGGAGCGGAACTTCCGCAGTGCCGCCCGCTACGCCCGCAAGTACAAACATCTGCTGGTCCCCGCCAGCTATGTGGACAGCGATGGTGTCCGGCTGGGCGTGTGGATCTCCAACCTGCGTGCAGCCCGCAAGAACCGCCCGGATTCCTATCAGGTCACGCCCGCCCACATCAAAAAGCTGAACAGCATCGGCATGGTGTGGGATGCCCGGGATGCCAAGTGGGGAACTGCCTATCAGCAGGCCAAGGCCTACTACAAGGCCCACGGCAACCTCCACGCCGCCGCCAACTACAAATCCGACGAAACCGGCTTCTGCCTGGGCGACTGGCTCCGCCGGATGCGGGAGTGGGATACCACCCACGACCCCAAGCTCACCCCTGAGCGCCGCGCAATGCTGGATAAGATCGGGATGGAGTGGAGCGAATAAGAGAAAAGAGCCACCGGTTTTTGCCGGTGGCTTTTCTGATGCAGATTACAGCTGATCCAGCTCCTGCTGCAGCTGGGCCAGCGCATTGCGGATGGGCAGATGCTGGGGGCAGGCCGCCTCGCACTTGCCGCAGCGGACGCAGTGGCTGGCCTTTTCGGCATCGGGGAAGTGGGCTTCCCACTGGTGCTTGATGGCCTCAGGCTGGCCGAACATCCCCAGCTTGTTCCAGATGCTGAAGTTGTCCGGGATGTCCACCCCCATGGGGCAGGGCATACAGTACCGGCAGCCGGTGC
>OJOD01001520.1_pt1 | contig 10524 bp, 9 predicted proteins | sample 1598221 | NCBI WGS metagenome assembly OJOD01 (sample SAMN03922464, study PRJEB24848) | human gut metagenome | isolation source: stool sample | host: Homo sapiens | place: Germany | collected 2010-11 | reverse complement strand
GAGAAAATATCCGGGTTGGAGAATAAAACGATGAAAGGAGTTTTTGAAAAAGTCCCATAAAAGGGAGGATGCCGGGTGACTTAAAAGCCCCCGGCATGTATTATGAAAAAGTTATTCTATTATTAACTTCTGAACGTCTTATTAAATGATTTGTTTGAAATCTTTTATCTTTTATGTTCTTCATTTGATGATTCTAGTATATAAAACACTTGTGAAGAAAGAGTGTTTAACAAATGAAGGTTTTTTGAAAGATAAATGAACAAATTGTGAACAAGACTATTTGCGGAATGCGAAGTATGGAAGCCCATCTTTCATAGGTACTTCTACACTTCCCTGGATCAGTGGGCGGGCATAAGCGATGAATTCATCTCCGATGTCGGAACCGTCTTTTGTGATCCATTCTTCAGGAACAGCTTTTTCTTTATTACAGATTTCGTTCACGTCTGCAGTTCCGAATTCAAGGATGTATGGGTCATCACTCTTACGGATAAAATTGATCATCTTTCCTGTTTCCCCATCTAAAGCGGCACTTACAGCAAAACGGCCGGAAGCAGCGGCTTCGTCCAGATCTGTGGCAGATAAACAGGAGGAAGAGCATCTCTGGCAGACATTGAGCTCCACAGAGCGTACTTTGATACCAAGTTTTTCTTTTACAAGATTTTCAAGATACTTTCCGGAGCCGGTCAGCATTTTATGACCGAAAGTATCTGTGCCGACATCACTTGCAAGCTCGCAGACAAAGGTTCCGTTACCATCGTTGATTCCTTCGGAAATGCAGACAACGAGATTAGAAGTTTTAGTAAGCTTTTCTTTTACCTTTTCGATAAATGCATCCGGGGAGAAAGCAACTTCCGGAAGATAAATAAGAACCGGATTATCGCCTTTAAATTTGCGGGCAAGAACGCTTGCGGCGGTCAGCCATCCGGCATGGCGTCCCATGATCTCGATGATGGTGACAGATGGTTTATTATCATAGACAGAGGCATCAATTGCAATTTCGCGTACTGTAGAAGCAACATATTTGGCAACACTTCCGTAGCCAGGGGTATGATCGGTCAGAACCAGATCGTTGTCGATGGTTTTCGGAACTCCGATGATGCGGATATCACTTCCGACTGTTGCTGCGTAGCGGGATAATTTACTTACGGTATCCATAGAATCATTTCCGCCAATATAGAAGAAATAGCTGATTTCTTTTTCGGTAAATTTCTGGAAAAGTTCAGGATAAACCGGATCAGAAAGGTCTTCCGGTAATTTATAACGGCAGGAACCAAGATAAGAACCCGGTGTGGTGCGGATACGTTCCAGTTCGCCATTTTCTTTTAAAGGAGCCATGTCCATTGTGTGATCGGCAAGAAAACCTTCGATACCGTTGATCATACCGATGACATTATCAATCTCCGGATTTGCCAGACCTTCTGAGACAACACCATAAAGACTTCCGTTGATTACAGCAGTAGGACCCCCTGATTGTCCGACCAGTAAATTGTGATTCATAGTTGAAATCCTCCTCTTTATTCATAGTAATCATATAGCTTTAACTATAGCCGAAAAATGTGAAATTTACAATATCAGTTGGAAAACAAAAAAAATTAGGCTATACTAGGAACGTGAGCTTTAAATTGAGAAGGAGAATACACATGAAATATATATCGTTTGCGATTCCGTGTTATAACTCGGCAGCCTATATGGACCGGGCAGTGGAATCTATTTTAAAAGGTGGAGAAGATGTAGAGATCATCATAGTTAATGACGGATCAAAGGATGATACTTCAAAGATTGCACATGAGTATGAAGAAAAGTATCCAACGATCGTCCGTGCAGTTGATAAGGAAAATGGTGGACACGGAGATGCGGTCAATGTAGGTCTTGACCATGCAGAGGGAAAATATTTTAAAGTCGTGGACAGTGATGACTGGGTAGATGAAGAAGCACTGTACAAGATTCTGGATGTTCTGAAAAAGTTTGAAGAGGAAGAAAAGCAGGTGGATATGCTGCTTGCCAACTATGTATACGAAAAAGAAGGAATGGAGCACAAGAAAGTGATTGAGTACAAGAATGTGCTTCCACAGGAAGAGATTTTTGGCTGGAATGATGTGAAACATTTCCATCTGGGACAGTATATTCTGATGCATTCTGTTATTTACCGGACAGATTTCCTGAAATTATGTCAGCTCAGGCTGCCGAAGCATACATTTTATGTGGACAATATTTATGTTTACTATCCACTTCCGCATGTGCGTAAGATGTATTACATGGATGTGGATTTTTATCGTTATTACATTGGAAGAGAAGATCAGTCTGTCAATGAAAAGGTGATGATCAGTCGTGTGGATCAGCAGATCTTTGTCACAAAGAGCATGATTGATATGTATGATATGCGCAAGATTTCTAATAAAAAACTGCGGGCCTATATGACTAATTATCTTGCAATTATGATGACGGTGTCTTCGATTCTTCTGATTCGTTCAAAAAATGCAGAGAATCTGGAAAAGAAAAGGGAGCTGTGGCAGTATTTGAAGAAGAATCACTACAGAACTTATTGGAAGATCCGTTACGGAATCCTTGGACAGACCATGAATCTTCCAGGCAGATCAGGAAGAAAGATTTCGTCTCTGGCGTACATTGTGGCGAGAAGAATTGTCGGATTTAATTAAAATTTCTTCTTGACATTTCCGAAGAGAAGACTATAATAACTGTTAAAGTAAATATGGTTCACCAAAATTCGTTGATGAGAACAAAGTCGTATCCGCCATTATTTTCAGAGAGCCTGTGGATGGTGTGAACAGGTAATAACCGGATAAGGATATCCTCTCTAAGAAGCGGGTCCAAAGCAGAAAAAGTATCTGCAAGTAGACTTTGCCGGGATCCACCGTTATATGGATAGCATATGTTGGTATGTGAAGTGCCGCAGATTATTATCTGTGGAATTAGGGTGGTAACGCGGATTTTATTCGTCCCTTTTCAGATTGATTCTGGAAAGGGACTTTTTTGTTGCTGTGTATACAAAAAAATCCTGTGAATTTTGTTATCGGAAGATTAGAAGAACAGTTTTGCGTGGACGAAAAGAAAAAGGAGGAAACTGTAATGAAAGCATTACAAAAAGCAAGCAAATTTTTATCAGACTATACATCAGTGGTGGTAATCGCTATTGCAGTAGTCACATTCTTTGTACCAGCAATGATGGGATGGGTAAATAATCCATTGTTCGTTGATCCGGTATCCAACAAGTTCACCTGTCAGTCGATCATCATCGGAATCATCATGTTCAGCATGGGACTGACACTGACAACCGAAGATTTTAAGATTCTGGCACAGAGACCTTTTGATATCTGTATCGGCGCAATCGCGCAGTATCTGATCATGCCATTTCTTGCATTTGCACTGACGAAAGTACTTCAGCTTCCGGATGGAATTGCACTTGGTCTGATCCTTGTAGGCTGTTGTCCGGGTGGTGTATCCTCCAATATCATGTCTTATCTGTGTGGCGGAGATGTGGCATTTTCCGTAGGAATGACTACGGTATCCACAATCATTTCACCGGTTATGACACCGCTTATGGTTTCACTTCTTGCAAGCGGAACACATATTACGATCAAAGGACTTCCGATGTTTGTATCTATTGTTGAGACCGTTATTGTTCCGGTAGCTTTTGGATTTTTACTGAATTATCTGTTTGGAAAGAAAAAAACATTTACAGAGCTTCAGAAAGTGATGCCTGGAGTTGCAGTACTTGGACTTGCATGTGTAGTTGGCGGAGTGGTTTCTTCGCAGGGAGACAAATTCTTTGAATCAGGAGTTGTAATTTTTGTGGCAGTATTTCTTCATAATGGACTTGGATATCTGCTGGGATACGGCGCAGGAAGATTGGTTGGTATGAATACTGCAAAGAAGAGAACGATTTCCATCGAAGTTGGAATGCAGAACGCCGGACTTGCTACCAACCTTGCAACCACAACGGCACAGTTTGCGGTGGCACCTGAATCCGCAATTATCTGTGCTGTATCCTGTACATGGCATTCTATTTCAGGAACACTTCTCGCAGGATTATTTGCAGCATATGATAAGAGAAAAGCAGGAAAGCCTGCAAATAAAAAGCAGGCTGCAGAAAATGTAGCATAAAATACAGAAATAATTTCGAAATGATCGTCATAAAATATCAGGAATAACTTACAGGGCGTAAGAAGATATGGAAGATCAGAAACTGGAAAATCTTTTAAATCTGGCACTTGGAGCGACGGAAGAAGAAAGAGAAAAATCATTGAACCTGGATGTCGGGTATCATCCGATTGACAGGGAATGGGAATTGATTATTAAATATTCGGGCAATCTGGATCAGGTAAGAGCCTTGGCAATCCAGGTGGTTGAACTTCAGAATGAGTACGCGATCATTCGGATCAGCCAGTCCAGGATTGATTTACTTTCAGATATTCCTGAGGTAGAATATATAGAGAAACCGAAACGTTTATTTTTTCAAATAGCAAATGGGAAGCGGGTATCCTGTATCAATGAGGTGCAGGATACCCGCTTTCTTGATCTGCGTGGACAGGGTGTCCTTGTGGCGATAATTGATTCGGGGATTGATTATGCGAATGAAGATTTTCGGAATGCAGATGGAACGACGAGAATACGGGTGATGTGGGATCAGTCATTAAGATCGAATGCGGATGAAGAGAAGAATCCACCAAAAGGTTATCGGATGGGAGTGGAATTTACCGAGGAGCAGATTAACAGGGCACTTGAGGCTGATTCGTCAGAGGAAAGGAAAAGAATGGTACCAAGTCAGGATATATCCGGTCATGGGACTGCAGTTGCAGGGATTGCTGCCGGAAATGGGCGAGGAAGCGGAAATCTGTATGCCGGTGTGGCACCGGAGAGTGAGCTGATTGTGGTAAAAATGGGGTCGCCTATGCCAGACGGATTTCCACGGACGACAGAACTGATGCAGGCGATGGATTATGTGGTGAGGAAAGCACTGGAATTTCGGATGCCGGTGGCGATCAATCTGAGTTTTGGAAATACATATGGTTCTCATGACGGCAGGAGTCTGGTAGAACGGTATATTGATGATCTGTCGAATTTCTGGAAGAGTGTGATCTGTGTGGGGACCGGAAATGAAGCAGCAAGTGCCGGGCATACTTCTGGAGTGCTGCAGAAAAGGAAAGAAGAAAGAATACAGCTCGCAGTACAGGCAGATGAACCAACATTGAATATTCAGATCTGGAAAGCGTATACGGACGAAGTGGAAATTTCATTTGTATCTCCTGCGGGGACGCGGATCGGTCCAATACAATCTGTTCTCGGTTCGCAGAGATTCCGGATTGGGGAAACGGAGATTTTATTATATTATGGAAAACCGAGCCCGTATAATGTCGCGCAGGAGATTTATATTGATATGATTCCGGTGACAGATTATATTACGTCGGGAGTCTGGCAGATCATTTTGAATCCGACAAGGGTTGTGGAAGGGCAGTATGATCTGTGGTTGCCAAGTGAGAATGTACTAAACCGAGGGACGGGATTTCTGTATCCGGATGAAGAAGTGACCTTAACGATTCCTTCGACTGCAGATAAAGTGATATCGGTTGGGGCGTATGATGCGCTTACTTTTTCCTATGCATCTTTTTCAGGAAGAGGATATACCTGGCAGGATGAAAGGACGAAACCGGATCTTGTGGCACCGGGAGTGAACGTAAGGACGACAGCAGTTGGCGGAGGGGTGACAGTGGTGAGTGGAACTTCTTTCGCAACGCCGTTTGTGACAGGAGCATCGGCACTTTTGATGGAATGGGGGATCGTAAGAGGAAATGATCCGTTTTTGTATGGGGAGAAGGTGAAGGCGTATCTCCGGCGCGGGGCGAGGGAGTTGCCGGGATTTGGAAAGTATCCGAACCGTGAGGTGGGATATGGACGACTCTGTTTGGAGAGAAGCCTGCCAGATTAAAATGTTATATTTATAATAACACCTCGAAAAACAACCTGAAAACATAGCTTTATTCAGTGGTTAACCTTAAATTTGTTCAGTCAATAGGTAAAAAGAAAAAATATGCAACATGCACAACTAAAAACTGTATATGCACAAAAATAGGGCGATTTGCATAAAATGCTTTACTCTGATAGAGTGATAGATTATACTGGGTTTAAACAAATTAATATTTTGAAGGAGGAAGGTAAAATGGATGGTCAGTTAAAAGTAGCAGCTGTTCAAGTTACAGTCGAACAAAATAATATTAAGAAAAATATGGAAAACGTTGAGAAAATGGCAATGAGTCAACAAAATCGATGGAGTTGACCAGAGATTCGAAAAAACAAAAAATAAATTAACAAGTAAGGAGACAATGTATGTCAGAACAGGAAAAGAACACTGAACAAGGTGTTCACAAGCGCCGCACAAGGTACAAGGGGAAATATCCACGAAAATTTGAAGAAAAATACAAAGAATTACAGCCGGAGAAATATCAGGACATGATTGCCCATGTCATTCAGAAAGGAAATACACCTGCCGGAATGCACATTTCGATCATGGTGCAGGAAATTCTTGACTTCTTGAAGATCCAGCCGGGAGAGGTGGGATTTGATGCAACGCTTGGCTATGGCGGACATACAAAAGCGATGCTGAAATGTCTGGAAGGAAAGGGGCACATTTACGCGACAGATGTAGATCCGGAAGAATCTGCAAAGACAAAAAAACGTCTGGAAGAACAGGGATTTGGGGAGGATATTTTGACAATCCGTCTTCAGAACTTTTGTACTATCGATGAGATTGCAAAAGAAGTTGGTGGATTTGATTTTATTTTGGCTGATCTGGGTGTGTCTTCCATGCAGATTGACAACCCGAAGAGAGGATTTTCTTTCAAAGTGGACGGACCTCTGGATCTGCGACTGAATCAGGAAAAAGGGATCAGTGCAGCCGAGAGACTGGATACAATTTCAAGAGAAGAACTTGCCGGGATGTTATATGAAAATTCGGATGAGCCGTACTGTGAAGAACTGGCAAAGGCAATCACCGAAGAAATCCGGAAAGGACACCGGATTGATACTACGACAAAGCTACGTCAGGTGATCGAACAGACCTTGTCTTTCCTTCCGGAAAATAAGGAGAAAAAAGATATCATCAGGAAGACCTGTCAGCGGACTTTCCAGGCACTTCGAATTGACGTGAATCATGAATTTGAAGTACTCTATGAATTTATGGAAAAACTGCCGGGCACTTTGAAACCGGGGGGAAGAGTAGCGATCCTGACATTCCATTCAGGAGAAGACAAACTGGTGAAGAAAGCTTTAAAAGCAGGATATCGCGAGGGAGTTTATTCCGAATATGCCAAAGATGTAGTCCGGCCTTCGGCAGAAGAGTGTGCACAGAATGGGCGTGCAAGATCTACGAAGATGCGCTGGGCTGTGAAGGCGGAGTAAAAGTAAGTGTAGGCTGATTAGAATATTGACAAAACAAAAATCAAGGATCATAATGCGGTGCAGGAAGAAAAGTTTTTGAATGTGTTAAAATCCAGAATGGTAGATGGGATCATTTATGTCAGTTCGGATTATGCGACCAGTAACAAGCTACTTGCAGATTTATCAATCCCAGTTGTATTTATTGATCGTAAGATTGAAAAGAGTGGTAATATGGGAAGTGTGCAGATTGATAATTATCAGGCTATGAAGGAAGTCGCTGAGTATATCAGTAAAAAAGGATGCAATGGATCGGATTGAAAATATTCTTGGATTTAAGAGATTTGAGCGTCACGTTGGATAAAAAAAGAAGAGTAGAAAGATGCTGCAAAGTTATCAAAACTGATAACAGAGCGGCATCTTTTGTTATTTGAAAAATGATTAAAATATCTAACAGAAAATTATAAGCCGATTTGTACTTTAGTCTACAAATTCAGATGCCGGCGTGATATACTGTATGGAAAAGTTATGAAATATCTGGTATCAAAACGGAAGCAAGGAGGAAAGAAAAAGTATGAACAATTTTTTGCCACAGAAGAGGGGAATGCAGGTTGTCTGGATCATAGTGGGCTGTCTGATCTACGCAGTTGGTCTGAATGTATTTATTATCCCTATGAATTTATACAGCGGGGGAGCAGTCGGTCTTGCACAGCTGTTAAGTTATGGAGCAGGACAGATCGGGATTAAGGAAATTGCAGGTCTGAACCTGTATGGTATCATTTATTTACTGCTCAACATTCCGATTTTATTTATTGCATGGTTTAAAATCGGAAAGACATTTTTTATAAATACAATCCTTGGAACGGTAGGAATCAGTTTATTTACTTCAATCGTACCATCTCCGGCAACAGCAGTGATCGCTGATCCTGTCATTGGAATCATCATCGGTGGTGTTGTAACCGGAGCCGGAATCGGAATCATGCTGACGGCAAAAGGAAGCGGTGGTGGAATCGAGGTTATCGGTATCTGGATGGCGAAAAAATATGCGGGAATGTCCGTTGGAAAACTGGGAACCATCTTCAATCTGATACTGTATGCCATTTATCTTTTAGTTTTTGATATCTCAACGGTGATTTATTCGGTCGTCTACCTGTTCTTCTACACGGTAACTCTGGACAGGATGCATTTTCAGAACATCAATGTGAGAATGCTGATTTTCACGAAGAAGAAGGGAATCGCAGAGGCAATCATGAAAGAAACCGGACGTGGTGTTACGCAGTGGAATGGTGAAGGTGCATTTACGAGTGAACACAATTATGTTCTGGTGACGATCGTGAATAAATTTGAAGTAGAAGATATCCTGAACATGGTGTATTTATTGGATCCGGAAGCATTTACTACGGTAGATGAAGGGGTTAAGGTGTACGGAAACTTCCAGAAGAGAGTTTAGGAGAGTCAGGAATAAATGTATAAAATACTGATTGTTGAAGACGATAACACGATCGCAGAGCGGCTGGCATCGCATTTGAAAAAGTGGAATTATAAGACAGTATGTGTACGTGATTTCAAAAATGTAATGGAAGAATTTAAAAAGACAGATCCACAGCTTGTAATCCTGGATATTGGGCTTCCGTTTTACAATGGATTCTACTGGTGCCAGGAGATCCGAAAGCTGTCCAATGTGCCGATCCTCTTTCTGTCATCGATGAATGACAACATGAATATCGTGATGGCAATGAACATGGGCGGAGATGAGTTTATCGAGAAGCCGTTTGATCTGAATGTAGTGACAGCAAAGGTGCAGGCGGTGCTTAGAAGAGCATATGCACTTCAGGGAACGGCAAATATCATTGAGCATGGAGAAATGCTACTGAATCTGGGAGATGCATCACTTACAATAGCCGGGCAGAAGATTGAACTCACCAAGAATGAGTTCAAGATCTGTCAGATGTTTTTTGAGAGCGCAGGAAAATTTGTGACCAGAGATGCGATCATGACCAGACTCTGGGAAAGTGACGAATTCATCGATGATAATACACTTACAGTAAATGTGGCGAGACTTCGGAAAAAGCTGGAGGAAGCCGGAATGCATGATGTGATCCGGACAAAGAAAGGAATCGGGTACATGCTGGTATGACAGAGATTTTAAGGGCATTTTGGAAAGAAAAAAGACCAGAGAGAATTGCGGTTCTGGTTTCAGGCATCCTCTTTGCAGTCATCTTCTGGATCTATGAAATTCCGGTGGAGATTGCAGGATATGCGTTCCTTCTGGTGATTTTATGGAATGTGATCTGGTTTACACTTGTTTTCATACGATATGAAAAAAGACAAAGAATACTGGAAGAAAATCAGGGAAAAATCCGGACAGAGGCAGGAGGATTTCCGGAGGCAGAAAGCCGGGAAAGCGAAATGTACCAGGAATTGATCCGGCAGCTTTACGAAGAGAAAAAAGAGCTGGAATCTTCTGTGCAGATTGAAAAACAGGAGCTGTCTGATTATTACAGCATGTGGGTTCATCAGATCAAGACTCCAATTGCAGCACTCGGTGTCCTGATCCAGAGCGGGGAAGAACTGGAAGAAGTACAGGAAAGCCCGAAAGCACAGGAACTTACCCGAAGCATGAAAATGGAGGTGTTCCGGATTGAACAATATGTGGATATGGTACTCACCTATCTCAGAATGGGTTCCGCAACCTCCGATTACGCCTTCCGGATCTGCAGCCTGGAAGAAATCGTCCGCCAGGCAGTCCGCAAATATTCCCAGATGTTCATCATGACCAGAACAAGACTTCACCTTGAAATCCAGGATCAGAAGATCCTGACCGATGAAAAGTGGCTGACCTTCGTCATCGAACAAATTCTCTCCAATGCAGTTAAATACGCAAGAGGCGGAGAAATATCAATCTACACAGAAGACAAAACTCTGGTAATTGCTGACGATGGAATCGGAATCGCCGAAGAGGACCTCCCAAGAATCTTCGAAAAAGGCTTTACCGGTTACAATGGAAGAGCAAATAAAAAGTCCACTGGAATAGGATTATATCTCTGTAAGACAATCATAGATCGTCTCCATCATACTATCTGGATTGAATCAAAACCAGAAAAAGGAACAAAAGTATACTTAAATTTTGACCGT
>OJOD01001494.1_pt1 | contig 10675 bp, 9 predicted proteins | sample 1598221 | NCBI WGS metagenome assembly OJOD01 (sample SAMN03922464, study PRJEB24848) | human gut metagenome | isolation source: stool sample | host: Homo sapiens | place: Germany | collected 2010-11 | reverse complement strand
CCATTGAGGGCGTCAAGGAAGACGTTACCGAAATTGTCCTGAACCTGAAGGGTATCGCTGCAAAGCTGTACACCGATGGTCCGAAGACAGTGCGTGTTGAGGCAGTTGGTCCCTGTGAGGTCACTGCTGACAACATCAAGCAGGGCGACGACATCGAAATTCTGAACCCTGAGTGGCACATTGCAACTCTGGGCGAGGGTGCCAAGCTCGTTATGGAGCTGACTTTCGACAAGGGTCGCGGCTATGTGCCCGCAGAGCGCAACAAACAGGCTATCATCGAGAAGAACGATATCAACACCCTTCCCGTTGACAGCATTTACACCCCTGTGCTCAAGGTGAATTATAACGTCGAGAGCACCCGTGTTGGACAGGCCATTGATTACGACAAGCTGACCATTGAGGTTTGGACCGATGGCACGATCAACGCACAGGAAGCCGTTTCTCTGGCTGCCCGTGTGCTGACCGAGCACCTGAACCTGTTCGTCAACCTGTCGGACGAGGCCGCCGGCGCTGAGATCATGGTAGAGAAGACCAACGACGACAAGGAGAAGGCTCTGGAGATGACCATCGAAGAGCTGGATCTGAGCGTGCGTTCCTTCAACTGCCTGAAGCGCGCAGGGATCAACACGGTGGAAGATCTGGTCAGCAAGAGCGAGGACGAGATGATGAAGGTCCGTAACCTCGGTCGCAAGAGCCTGGAGGAAGTCATGGCTAAGCTGGACTCCCTCGGCTTCAAGCTGAACACGGATGACGAATAACTAAAATAATTTAAGGAGTGAAACGGGATGCCCGGTACCAGAAAGCTCGGTAGAACCAGCGACAGCCGCAACGCTATGATGCGCGCTATGGTTACCTACCTGTTAGAGAATGGCAAGATTGAGACCACTGTCACTCGCGCTAAGGACGTTCGTTCCATGGCCGAGAAGATGATCACCCTGGGTAAGGCCAGCGACCTGCACACCAAGCGTCAGGTCTACGCCTACATCACCAAGGAAGATGTTGCAAAGAAGCTGTTTGATGAGATCAGCCCCAAGTACGCTGACCGCAACGGCGGCTACACCCGCATCATCAAGATCGGCGCTCGCCGCGGCGATGCAGCTGAGATGGCAGTTCTGGAGCTCGTCTGATCCTGCTCTGACTGTTTGATACAGTAACAAGAGAAACCATTGCACAGCTTTTGTGCAGTGGTTTCTTTTTTTGTGGTTTACCCCCCTCAGTCGCTGCGCGCCAGCTCCCCCAAGGGGGCGCCTTTCGGTGCTGCCGCAAAGTTTCCCGCCACCGCGAAAAGCCGTCCCCTTGGGGAAGGTGGCTGCGAACGCAGTAAGCAGACGGAAGGGGTGACTTCCGCGTAAGCACCCCCTTTTTTGTGTCCGCAAAGTGTGGTATACTGAAAATAGCATTTTGTGCCCGGAAGGAGGTTGACCGGTATGAACAGAACCCGCAGGCTGCGGCTGGTGCTGTGCACGCTGCTGTGCTTTGTGCTGTGCAGCTGCCAGACTGTGCTGCCGGCCAACGAAAAGGCACAGGTAGAGGAACTGCTGCGTGCCCCGAAGCTTTCCGGCGATTACGGCGCGCTGCAAACTGCCCTGAACGACTGGCTGGGGGAGAGTGCCCAGCTAAAATATCCTATTCAGGGCGAGCTGCTTTCCCCCTTTGTGCTGCAGGACTTGGACGGTGACGGTCAGCAGGATGCGGCGGTGCTGTATACCACCGCCCAGACCGCCAACGTCTGCGTGGCCATTTTGCAGCGGGATGATGCCGGAAGCTGGCAGGTGCGCCAGAGCGTGGAGGGTCTTGCCGAAACGGTGGAGAACGTCAGCCTTGCCCAATTGCAGGATACAGACAGCTGCCAGCTGGTGGTGGGCTATACCGCTGCCCAGAATGACCACTATCTGGCGGTGTACTCCTATCAGGACGGCACCCTGTCCACCATTCTGGAGCAGCAGTACGAGCAGTATCTGGTGGAAAATATCACCGGCGGCAGCAGTCAGGATCTGATCCTGATGTCCACGCAGGAGGACGGCAGTGTGCAGATCGAACTTCTGACCGCAGACCGCAAGGGCAGCTTCCGGCAGGTGGCGGTCAACGGCCTTTCCGCAGATAAATTTTCCGGCTGCGCCTCGGTGGCGGCGGGCGCGGGCGCGGACGGACGGCACTATCTGGTGCTGGACGGCTGGACCGGCATTTCCGGCAACAATCTGGCCTCGGTGCTGCTGTGCTACGACGAGACTAGCCAGCAGATGGTGCCCGCCACACGGATCAGCAGCCAGCGGCTGTATAACGCCTCTTTGCGCAACGTGCCCACGCTGGTCAGCCGGGACTTGGACGGAGACGGCATTGTGGAGATTCCTACTCAGCCGGACGAGGCGGGTCTGCTGAACCTGAGCCAGAGCCGCCGCATGGACTTTATCGTCTGGATGGACTACACCAGCAGCCACCCGGAAAAAAGCTTTGGCCTGCTGGACGAGGAGACCAACTGCTATATCGAACTGCCCGCCGAGTGGGAGGGCAACCTGAAGCTGACCGACAGCGAGGAATATGACAACGCAGTGGAACTGCGCACGGTGGACGAGGATCAGCTGGTGCTGACGGTACGGCTGGCAAGGACCTCGGCCAACTCCACCGGCTGGACCCGGCTGGGCGTGGTGGCGTCCCGTCAGGTGCAGGCCAGAATGGGTCCGGACGTTTTGCTATCTGACACGAACTACCGCCTTTCCAAGGCGTTGTATCTGCTGAATTAAGGAATGGAGGATGCTGCATGGTACGAGTGCTTGTTGTAGAAGATGAAGCCAATATCCGCGATATGATCGCCCTGAACCTGCGCCATGCGGGGATGGAGGTGGTGGAGGCCGAAAGCGCCGAAGCCGCCCTGCCGCTGCTGGCACAGAAACCCGGCTGTGATGCCGCAATTCTGGACGTGATGCTGCCGGGCATGAACGGGTTCTCGCTGTGCGAGACCATCCGCCGCACCGACCAGCAGATCGGCATCATCATCCTCAGCGCCAAGGGGCAGGAGCAGGATAAGATCCGCGGTTTGTCCATCGGCGCAGACGATTACATGACCAAGCCCTTCAGCGTCAGCGAGCTGCTGGCGCGTGTGGAGGCGCTGTGCCGCCGGGTGATCCGCACCAAGGAGGAGGACAGCAACGGGAACACCCCACTGGGCACGTTGACCAGCGGCGAGTTCGTGCTGGACGAGAACCGCCGCGTGCTGCTGAAAGCCGGTCAGCCCATTGAACTGACGCAGGTGGAGTTCCAGATCATGGAGCTGTTCTTCCGCAACCCGGGCACCGCGTTGGTGCGTGAAAAGATTCTGAAAGGGGTCTGGGGCGAGAATTACTTCGGCGATGTAAAGATCGTGGATGTGAACATCCGCCGCCTGCGCATGAAGGTGGAGGACGAGCCCAGCCACCCCACCCACATCATGACCGTGTGGGGCTACGGCTACCGGTGGGAAGAATAAAAATGTGATTCAGAAAAGTCCTACGGACTTTCCTGAATCACAAAAAAATATCTTTTTATTATCGATACTCACCGAAAGGAGGACACTGTTATGCGAAGCGGTATCACTCGCCGCTGGCTGCGGGGCAACCTGCTCATCACCGTACTGGTGGTGCTGCTGGCCGAGGCAATGTTTTTGTACAGCTATACCCGCAGCTACTACGGCAGTGTGCAGCAGATCATGTACCGGCGGTTCTCCTCGGTGACCGGTCAGCTGAAAATGTATACCGGCGATACCGCCCAGAGCGCTGCCGCCAGCCGCAGTCTGGCGCTGCGGCGCATGGTGGAACAGTTTGCCGATAAGGATAAATACGAGTTCATGCTGCTGGACAGCTACGGCGGCGTGATCGCCTCCTCCAGCGGTACGGATGCGGAAGGCATCGTCAGCAGTAAGGACTTTGAGCAGGCGCTCAACGGCCCGGACGGTCTGGGCGTGGCGGTGTACCGCACCCAGTCCGGTGAGGTAGTCATGGCGGCCTGCTCGCTGGTGCCCTACGACGCAGAGGACGTGGCCGCGCTGCGGCTGGTCACCAGTCTGGCGCTGGTGGAGCGGCAGGTCAAAAACGCCATCATTATCAGTGTGTTCCTTGCGGTGGCGATCTTGCTGTTTACGATCATGTCCGGGCTGTACTTCGTGCGGGGCATCGTGGTGCCGCTGGGGCAGGTGGAGCGCACCGCTGCCGGCATCGCCCGGGGTGAACTGGACGTGCGTCTGCCCCTGACCGGCGACCCCCACGACGAGGTGGACCGGCTGCGCGGCACCATCAATCAGATGGCCGAGGGACTGGAAGAGACCGAGAAGATGAAGAACGAGTTCATCAGTTCGGTGTCCCACGAGCTGCGCACCCCGCTTACCTCCATCCGGGGCTGGGTGGAGACGCTGATGACCCTGGACGACCCCACCGACGAGAACTACCGCAAGGGGCTGGAGATCATCAACAACGAGACCGGGCGGCTGAACAATATGGTGGAGGAGCTGCTGGATTTCAGCCGCCTGCAGAACGGACGCATCCGCATGGAGTGCCGTCCGCTGGACTTGGTGGCAGAGCTGACCGATGCGGTGCTTTTCTGCGAGGCGCGCATCCGGCAGGAGGGGCTGCTGCTCCACTACACCGAGCCGGAGGAGATGATCCCTGTCTACGCCGACCCGGACCGTCTGCGGCAGGTGTTCATCAATATTCTGGATAACGCCATCAAATACTCTGCCCCCGGCGGCCGCATCACGGTCAAGCTATGGGCAGGGGAGTACAAGGCCTTTGTGGAGATCATCGATCAGGGGCGCGGCATCCCGCCGGAGGATCTGGAAAACGTAAAGACCAAGTTCTACAAGGGCAGCAACTCGGTGCGCGGCAGCGGCATCGGTCTGGCGCTGGTGGATTCCATCATGACCGCGCTGGACGGCACGCTGGATATCAAGAGCACCCTCGGGCGCGGCACCGTGGTCACCTTGGGTCTGCCGCTGTACCATAAGGCGTGAGAAACGTCCAAAACACAGATTTTGTCACATTTGTGTGCTAAAATGAGCTTTGCTCGGGGATATGCCCCGGATAAAATATAAAAAAGACCGCTCTTTGCCCAAAGCGGCAGGGGCGGATATCGGGAGAAACCAATGAATCAACCTAAAAAGGAACGCTTTAAGACCAGCGTAGGCGGGCAGGCACTGATGGAAGGCATCATGATGCGCGGCCCCAAGCAGATGTGCTGCGCCGTGCGCAAGCCGGACGGTACCATTGAGACCAAGCTCGACCCCACCCCCGCCCACGGGGTATGGATGAAGATCCCGCTGGTGCGCGGTGCCATTGCCATGATCGAAAGCATGATCGTGGGCTACCGCTACATGATGTACTCGGCACAGGTGAGCATGGGGGACGACTACGACCCCGCCGAGGAGGAGACCGCCTTTGAAAAATGGGTGGGGAAACATCTGGGCGAAAAAGCCGAGAATGCGCTGCTGACCGTTGCGGCGGTGCTGGGCGGTCTGCTGGCGATTGTGCTGTTCACTGTGCTGCCCACCTTCCTTGTGGGCGGGGTGAACCGTCTGCTGCCGCTGGGGCGCTGGGGCAAGGTGGTGCTGGAGGCCGTGCTGAAGGTGGCCATCTTCCTGACCTATATGGTGGGCATCTCCAAAATGAAGGAAATTCATCGTGTGTTTGAGTACCACGGTGCAGAGCACAAGACCATTGCCTGCTACGAAGCGGGCGACCCGCTGACCGTGGAGAACGTGCGCAAGTATACCCGCTTCCATCCCCGCTGCGGCACCAGCTTCCTCATTCTGGTGGTCATCGTCAGCGTGTTTCTGTACAGCGTGCTGCCGTGGGGCAGCATCGGTCTGCGGGTGGTGTGCAAGCTGCTGCTGCTGCCGCTGGTCATGGGCATCAGCTACGAGCTGCTCAAGTGGTGCGGCCGGTCGGATAACATCGCTACCCGCATTATCCGGCAGCCGGGCATCTGGGTACAGCACCTCACCGTCTTTGAGCCGGACGACAGTATGATCGAGGTGGCCATTGCAGCCATCACCCCCGTGCTGCCTGAAAACCCGGAGGAGGGCAAATGGTAAGCGAAGCAATGCTCCCCCGCGCAGCGGTGCGGGAGGTGGAGCAGCGGCTGACCGCCGCAGGCTGCCCGGACGCAGACTTTGACGCGCGGGAGCTGTTCCGGCTGGCGACCGGGCGGGACGTGCGGCTTTCCGACCGTCCGCTGACCGCAGAGCAGGCGGCGGCGCTGGAAGTGCTCTGCACCCGCCGCGCCGCGCGGGAGCCGCTGCAATATCTCTGCGGCAGCTGGAGCTTTTTGGATTTTGAGCTGGCGGTAGGCCCCGGGGTGCTCTGCCCCAGGGCAGACACCGAGGTGGTGGCACAGGCCGCCGCCGAGACCCTTGCGGGCATCGCAGCGCCCCGGGTGCTGGACCTCTGCGCCGGAACAGGCTGTCTGGGGTTGGGGGTCAAGCGCTTTTGCCCCGCCGCGCAGGTGACCTGCGTGGAAAAAAGCCCTGCGGCCTTTGCCTATCTGGAAAAGAATGCCCGCTGCGCCCTGACCGGACAGGGCAGACAGACCGAGAATGTGCTGGAGCCCTCTGCCCTTGAGCAGGCAGATGTCCCGGCTTTTGACTGGGGCCCGGCGCTGAACGCATTGCGGGCAAGCAAAAAGCCTGCCTACGCGGTGCAGCCGGTGCAGGGCGACCTGTTCACCTACTGGGAAACCCTGCCGGAGGGGCAGCTGGAGCTCATCGTCTCCAACCCGCCGTACCTGACCGCCGCCGAGATGGAACAGCTGCAGCCCGAGGTGGCGCAGGAGCCTGCCATGGCGCTGGAAGCCGGGGAGGACGGCCTTGTGTTCTACCGTGCGCTGGCGCAGCACTACAAAAACGCGCTGTGCCCCGGCGGGGCGCTGGTATTGGAGATCGGCTGGCAGCAGCGGGAAGCCGTAACCGCCCTGCTGGCAGAGAACGGCTGGGCAGAGATCCGCTGCATCCAGGACTTTGGCGGCAACGACCGCTGCGTGACTGCCCGCCGCCCAAAATAAATTGGAAAAAACAAACAACTTCTTGTTGTAATATTTTGATTTTGTGTTATACTAAGAAGGAAAGCGAAGGACAGCCCGCCCTCTGCGGGCCCAAAGGATAAAAGGAGCAGCAGGCTATGGCAAAAAATCAGAACAACAACGTTGCACCGGCCACCCAGAAGACCGAGCCGGAAGCCAAGAAGGATGCGCTGGCTACGGCGCTGGCGCAGATCGAAAAGCAGTTCGGCAAGGGTGCCGTCATGAAGCTGGGCGACAACGCCTCCATGCAGGTGGATGCCATTTCCACTGGCAGTCTGGGGCTGGATCTGGCGCTGGGCGTGGGTGGTGTGCCGCGCGGCCGCATCATCGAGGTGTACGGCCCGGAATCCAGCGGTAAGACCACGCTGGCACTGCACATCCTTGCCGAAGCACAGAAGAAGGGCGGCGAGGTGGCCTTTATCGACGTTGAGCACGCACTGGACCCCACCTATGCCGAGGCGCTGGGCGTGGACATCAACAACCTGCTGGTCAGCCAGCCGGATACCGGCGAGCAGGCCATGGAGATCTGCGAAGCGCTGGTGCGCTCCGGTGCCATTGATGCCATCGTAGTGGACTCGGTAGCCGCCATGGTGCCCCGCGCCGAGATCGAGGGCGAGATGGGCGACAGCCATGTGGGCCTGCAGGCACGTCTGATGAGTCAGGCCATGCGCAAGCTGACCAGCGTTATCGGCAAGACCAACACGGTCTGCGTGTTCATCAACCAGCTGCGTGAGAAGGTGGGCGTCATGTACGGCAACCCGGAGGTGACCACCGGCGGCCGTGCCCTGAAGTACTACGCCTCGGTGCGTATCGACATCCGCCGCGTGGAGGGTCTGAAGGACTCCTCCGGTCAGTTCATCGGCAACCACACCCGCGCCAAGATCGTGAAGAACAAGGTAGCTCCGCCGTTCCGTGAGGCCGAGTTCGACATCATGTTCGGCGAGGGTATCTCCAAAATGAGCGAGCTTATTGACGTGGGCGTCAAGCTGGGCATCGTGCAGAAGAGCGGCGCATGGTTCAACTACGGCGATATCCGTCTGGGTCAGGGCCGCGACAACGCCAAGCAGTTCCTGAAGGATAACCCCGAGATCGCCAATGACATCGAGGGTCAGATCCGCGCCAACGCTGATAAGCTGTACGCCACCCGCCGCCCGGCAGGCCGCGCCGCAGCCGCCGCAGCGGAAAAGCCCGCCGACCCCGCCGCCGCAAAGGAGCCGGTAGTCAAGGCACCCACCCGCAGCAGCGAGAGCGAGCTGGATATCATGGTGGAGGACTAAATGGCCTTTTACCGCCGCCGACCCCGCCCGGATGCGGAAAAGTGCGCCGACCCCGCCAAGGCGCGGGCCAGCGCGCTGGAAACGCTGGCCGGGCAGGAGATCTCTGCCAATATGCTGTATGAGCGGCTGTGCCGCTGCTATACTGAGCAGGCTGCTGCCGCCGCGGTGGCCGAGATGGTGCAGCTGGACTATGTGAACGATGCCCGCTACGCCGAGGCACGGGCCCACAGCCTGCTGGCTGCCCGCAAAAGCCGCCGCGCCGCCGCCCAGAGCCTGCGCCAGAAGGGGCTTGCCCCCGCCGAGGTAGCGGGCGCGCTGGAAGCGGTCTACGCCCCGGAGGACGGCGGCGACGACCCGGAGCTGGAAGCCGCCGCCGCGCTGGTGGACAGCCGCTACCGCAAAAAGCTTGCTATCGGCCGCCGCGACCTTGTGGTGGCGGCGCTGCAGCGCCGCGGCTTTGCCTACCCCGTCATCAAGGAAGCCATCCGCAGGGTGGAGGAGGGGGAATGACCCTCCCGTAAAATTTTAAAAGCATCCCTCAAAAGAGAAAGAGAGTATCATCCCTTATGAAAATTGCGTGTATTTCCCTTGGCTGCCCGAAGAATCAGGTGGATCTGGATGTGATGGTGCACATCCTGCTGTCTGCCGGGCACGAGACTGTGGCCGATCTGGCCGAAGCCGATGTCATCCTTGTGAACACCTGCGGCTTTATCGAGAGCGCCAAGACCGAGGCCATTGAAAACATTCTGGAAGCCTGCGCTTATAAGCAGCAGAACCCGAACCTGAAGGTCATCGTTACCGGCTGCCTTGCCGAGCGCTACCGCAGCCAGATCGAGGAAGAGATCCCGGAGGTGGACGCCGTTGTAGGCTGCGCCTCCAACAAGGCCATTGATACCATCGTGGAGCGGCTGTTCCACGGCGAGGATCATCTGGAAAGCTACGGCGCCAAAAAGGACTTCCCGCTGGGCGGCAAGCGCGTCATCGGCACGCCCGCCCACTATGCGTACTTAAAGATCGCCGAGGGCTGCAACAACCGCTGCCACTACTGCGCCATCCCGGGCATCCGCGGCCCGCTGCACAGCCGCGATATGGCCGACTGCGTTGCCGAAGCCCGCTGGCTGGCCGGTGAGGGCGTGAAGGAGCTTATTGTTGTGGCGCAGGACCCCACCGCCTACGGCGAGGACTGGGGCAAGCCCGGCAGCATCTGTGAGCTGCTGGACAAGCTGAACAAGGTGCCGGGCCTTGAGTGGATCCGCATCATGTACGCCTACCCCGAGCGTATCACCGATGACTTTATTGCCGCCATGAAGCGCAACGAGAAGGTGGTGCCTTACCTCGACCTGCCCATCCAGCACTGCAACGATACCATCCTCAAAAACATGAACCGCCGCTCCACCCGTGCGGAGCTGCTGGAGGTCATCGGCAAGCTGCGCCGCGAGATCCCCGGCATTACCCTGCGCACCACCCTCATCGCGGGCTTCCCCGGCGAGACCGAGGAGCAGTTCGAGGATCTGTGCAACTTCGTCAAGGAAGTGCAGTTCGACCGTCTGGGCTGCTTTGCCTACTCCGCCGAGGAGAACACTGTGGCAGCCAAGATGGACGGTCAGATCGAGCAGGAAGTCAAGGACAAGCGCGCCGAGCTGGTGATGCAGATCCAGACCGGCATCATGGCGCAGAAGCAGGCCGAAAAGGTGGGCCAGACCGTGCACGTTCTGTGTGACGGCATCGACGAGGAAAACGGTCTGTACCTCTGCCGCACCACCGGCGATGCGCCGGAAGTAGACGGCTGCGTCTGCGTTTCCAGCGAGGAACCGCTGTACCCCGGCCAGTTCTATGATGTGCTGGTAGAGGATAGCGACCTTTACGATCTGTATGGTACGGTCGTAAAATAACGAATTGGAGGATAAAACCTATGAATCTGCCCAATAAACTTACCCTGACCCGCATCATTCTGGTGCCGGTGTTCATGATCTTTGTGTCCCTGACCAGTCTGGACAGCATCGTGGACGGCAATTTTAACGCCACCTTCTACCTGCTGGCCGGCATCGTGTTCGCTGCTGCCAGCTTTACCGATTATCTGGACGGCCATCTGGCACGCAAGTGGCACATGGTCACCGATTTCGGCAAGTTTGCCGACCCGCTGGCCGATAAGCTGCTGACCACCGTGGCCTTCATCTACATGCTGCGGGACGGCGTGTGCAGCCCCGTGGTTCTGTGCATCATTCTGGCCCGCGAATTTGCGGTGTCCGGTCTGCGCATGGTGGCTGCCGGCGCCAAGGACGGCAAGGTCATCGCCGCCAATATGTGGGGCAAGGTCAAGACCGTGCTGCAGATGCTGAGCATCATCTTCTACTTCT
>OJOD01001491.1_pt1 | contig 10736 bp, 13 predicted proteins | sample 1598221 | NCBI WGS metagenome assembly OJOD01 (sample SAMN03922464, study PRJEB24848) | human gut metagenome | isolation source: stool sample | host: Homo sapiens | place: Germany | collected 2010-11 | reverse complement strand
CTGTTTCCGCGATCGACAAGGCTCGCGCTAAGGGTGTCATCAAGAAGAACACCGCCAGCCGCAAGATCAGCCGTATGGCAAAGCGTGCTAACAAGAACGCTTGATCGCGCAGTTTGATTGACGAACAAAACCTCTGTACCGGGTAACCGGCACAGGGGTTTTTGTTTTTTTCCGCTGTTATGTCCCGCACAGCGCGGCAAGGCTTTGCCGCTGCACCGGCTCCAGCAGCTGCTCCGGCGGCAACGGCTGCGGCGGCACCGCCATCCACCACGCCGCCCACGCGGCGGGCACAAGCACTGCCAGCGAAAGCCCCGGGTACAACAGCGCCGGCTCGTGCAGCCACGGGCTGCCCGGCGGCAGCACCAGCGCTGTGCACAGGCACAGCGCCGCCCACAGCTCCCATAATACGGTCTGACCGCTGTGTTTCATCCGCTTCACCTCCGTTTTGCCCCCAGTTTACCAGCCGCCGGGCGCAAAATATAGCGAAGCAGCGCGGACAAAGTGATGATGTTCTCTTGTATTTCTTTAGCGGGCTCGCCCTCTCCGTCACCTGCGGTGACACCTCTCCCAAAGGGAGAGGCCTTGGCAAAGAGATGAACTTTGCGTGGACTGCCAAGGGCTCCCACTTTGAGGGCCGACTTCCCCCGGCCGGGGGAAGATGTCGCGCAGCGACAAAAGGGGGAATCTGGCATCGCGTAGCGATGACTGAGAGGGCGAGGATGCTGACCGCAAACATATCCTATTCAGTTCTGGTCGTGGCTCTTGCCCGCAAGGCTGCACACCACGCCGCAGACAAGGCTTGCGGTGATGCCCGCAGAAGCAGCGGTCAGCCCGCCGGTCAGGATGCCGACAGCGCCCTTTTCCGCCACGGCGGTGCGCACCCCTTTTGCCAGCAGATGCCCAAAGCCCAGCAGCGGCACGCTCGCCCCCGCACCGGCAAACTCTGCCAGCGGCGCATACAGCCCCACTGCCGAGAGCACCACCCCCGCCACCACATAGCCGGTCAGAATGCGTGCCGGGGTCAGCTTTGTCAGGTCGATGAACAACTGCCCCACCGCGCAGATAGCGCCGCCCACTAAAAATGCCCACAGATAGTTCATTTCAGTTCTCCTTTTCCGGTGCGGTCAGCTCTACCAAATGCGCCACCGCCGGGATGCTCTCCTTCTGTAAAAAGGTGGTCTGGCTCATCAGCGCCCCGGTGGCGATAAACAGCACCCGGCGGCTGCCGCGGCGCAATAACTTTGGCAGGATATGCCCACAGAGCACGGCGGCGCAGCAGCCCGCGCCCGAACCGCCGCTTTTTACCCGCTGCTCCCCGGCATCGTAGAGCAGACAGCCGCAGTCTGCGTGGTTTTTCAGCAGCAGACCCTCTGCCGCCAACAGCTCCCGCAGCATCTGACTGCCCACCAGCCCAAGGTCGCCGGTGTAGATGCAGTCAAAATCCCGCAGTTCTGCATGGGTATCGGTAAGATAATGCAGCAGCGTAGCGGCGGCTGCCGGTGCCATGGCTGCGCCCATGTTGTTGATATCCTTGATGTTATAGTCCTGCACCCGGCCAAGGGTCGCGGCGGCAATGCCCACCCCCTGCCCTGCCGGACGCAGCAGGCAGCACCCGGCGGCGGTAGCTGTCCACTGGGCGGTAGGGGTGCGCACCGCGCCGTAACTCAGCGGGGTGCGGAACTGACGTTCTGCCGCGCAGAAATGACTGGAAGTCATCGCCAGCAGGTTCTGCGCCGCCCCGCTGCTGCACAGCGCCGCGCCCAGCGCCAGCGCCTCCGCCATGGTGCTGCACGCCCCGAACAGCCCCGCAAAGGGCACACCCAGTTCCCGCAGCGCGTAGCCGGAGGCAGTGCACTGTGCCTGCAAGTCCCCTGCCAGCGCAAGGTCCACCCGCTCTGCGGGCAAGCCAGCCTTTTGCAGGCAGAGCCGCGCCGCCCGCAGCTGCAACTGCTTTTCGGCGGCTTCCCAGCTGCACTGTCCCAGCCGATTGTCGGTGGTCAGTTCGTCAAAGCCCGCTGCCAGCGGGCCCTCGCTCTCTTTTTTGCCGCCCGCCGCCGCCTGTGCGGCGATGACCGGCGGGGTATGGAACAACAGGGTATCGCCCCGGCGCTCTGTCATAAAAAATTTCTCCTTTTCTGCAAAAAATGCCCCGGAACGTGCTATACTGGTGCTGTGGCTCTGCAATATCCGGCGGGGCTGTTCCGTATTATAAGGCAGAAGCCCCCAGCAGCCACAGCACCACACCGTACACCACCGCCGCCAGCGTGCCGTACACGATGACCGGCCCGGCGATGAGGAACATCTTGGCGCCTGTGCCCGTCACCCGTCCCTCGGCCTTGAACTCGATGGCCGCACTGACCACCGCGTTGGCAAAGCCGGTGATGGGCACCAGCGACCCCGCCCCGGCCTTTGCCGCTAGCTTCTGGTACCAGCCCAGCGTGGTCAGCACCGCCGAGAGCAAGATCAAGGTGCAGCTGGTCAGGGTGCCCGCCGCTTCGGCGTCCGCGCCCTGCCGCAGAAACAGCTGCCGCAGCCCTTCGCCCAGCAGGCAGATACCGCCGCCCACGCAGAACGCCCAAAGGCAGTCTGCCAGAAGCGGCGAGTGCGGCCCGGCCTTCTGCACCCGGCGTGCGTATTCCTGCGCTGTCATCTTCATCTTCCCGCGCCCCCTTTTGCGGATAGTCTGCCCGGGGCGGCGGGCACTTATCCTTTTTTGTGAAAGAAGGTAGGTCCTATGTATTCTTCCCACCACCATAAACATCATGCCCGGCGTCTGCTCTGCCTGACGGCGCTGCTCTGCTTTGCGGCGGGCGGCACCGCCTACGCCTGCACCCGCAAGGCCGCCGTGCCGCAGCTGCCCGAGCTGTCTGCCGAGAGCCTTGAGCAGCCCGCCGAATACGGCGTGCAGCAGAGCACCCTTACCGCCGCACAGGCACAGGCCATCCTGGATGACCCCCGCATGATCCTTGTGAGCCGCACCCACCCGATAACGGAGGACTACCCCGTCGAGACCAAGGAATGCGGCTCGGCCACCGCTATCAACAAGACTTTGCAGACTGAAGCCGCCGATGCCTTTCTCTCCATGCAGGCTGCTGCCGCCAAGGACGGCGTGGATGTGCGGATGCAGAGCGGCTATCGCAGCGTCAGCTACCAGAAAAAGCTGTACGACAACAAGACCCAGTACTACCGCAACAAGGGTCTGAGCGAAGCCGCCGCCCGGGAAAAGGCGGCTGTCATCGTCAACCCGCCGGGCTGCTCGGAGCACAACTGCGGCCTTGCCGCCGACCTGAACAGCCCGGAGCACACCACCCTTGACACCGGCTTTGCCGACACCGCCGCCTTCCGCTGGCTGTGCGAGAACGCGGAACAGTACGGCTTTATCCTGCGCTACCCCAAGGAAGCCGAAAGCGTGACCGGCATCACCTACGAGCCGTGGCATTGGCGCTATGTGGGCCCGGAAAACGCAGCCCTGCTCAACCGGAGCGGCCTGTGTCTGGAGGACGCGGTAGCCGTTTTGCAGCGCATTGCCGCCGGGGAGACCGTGATCGGTTAAAATCCGATGAAAACTGCCGGAAAACCCTGTGGGGTGCGTTGCAATTTACCTGCTGTTATGGTAAGATAAATACAGTCTGCCCGTGTGCGCGGCGCAGCCCTGCACCCCGACAAACGAATTCAACAAAAGAAGGAATATTTTATGATAAACCGCACAAAACTCTCTGTGATCGCCATCAGCGCCGTGCTGGCTGTTGCCCTGACCGGCTGCGGCGGCAGCGCTTCTTCCGCACCGTCCTCCGTGTCCGGCGCCTCTGCCTCTGCACCGGCTTCCAGCACTGCCGCCCCGGCAGCGGATACCGCTGAAAACGGCACCGCCGATCTGGACAGCGCCGTGGAGACCCTGCTGGCTGCCAACCCCATCTCCAACCAGTTCGAGATCTCTGCCATGAACATCGAGTACGACTTCGGCCTGAAGGCGGAGGACGTAGCCGCCTACAAGGGCGTAAAGAGCAACGACAACGGCGACGCCGGCCTTGTGCTGGTGGTGGAAGCCGCTTCCGGCAAGGCACAGGACGTGGTGACCGCGCTGGAAAGCTACAAGCAGGATCAGGTGGCTTTCTACGGCAACTACGCCGAGTTTGCACAGGCACAGAGCAACGTGGAAAACGCCATCATCTCCTCCAAGGGTGACCGTATGGTCATGGTGATTGCCTCCAACGAGTGCACCGCAGACCTGAACAGTGCTGTGGACAGCGCCCTGAACAGCTGAATCTGATCTTCTGAGCCGGTGCCATCTGCGGCATCGGCTTTTTTCAGTAGAAAGCCCCTGATGAGGGGTATTTCTGCTGAAGCTGCGCCCGCATCCGTCATGCCACCTTCCCCCGGCCGGGGGAAGGCTGAGTCTGTAATTCCGTGTAAAAAAGGAGGCTGACCCCTTGGTTTTCAGCACCATCATCTTCCTGTTTCGTTTTCTGCCCATCACGCTGGCGCTGTACTATCTTGCCCCCGCAAAACTGAAAAACACCGTGCTGTTTTTGTGCAGTCTGGTGTTCTACTGCTGGGGCGAGGTGCGCTTTTTCCCGGTCATGGTGGCGCTTATCCTCATCAACTATCTCAGCGGCCTTGCCATCGAACATTTTGATGCAAAGCCCGCGCTGCGCCGCTTCTTTCTGCTGGTGGCGCTCATTGGCAGCTTAGGGATGCTGTTCTACTTCAAGTACGCAAACTTTGTGCTGCGCAGCGCCAACGCCCTGCTGGGCACCGCTTTTGCCGAAATTCAAGGCATCGGCACCCTGCCGCTGGGCATCAGCTTCTACACCTTCCAGACCCTTTCCTACTCCATCGACGTCTACCGCCGGGATGTAAAAGCCGAGCGCAACATCGTCGATTTCGGCGCTTATGTGGTCATGTTCCCGCAGCTCATCGCGGGGCCCATCGTCAAGTACCGGGACGTCTCCGACCAGCTGCACGTCTACAAGCACCGCTATAATTTAAAGCAGATTGAAGAGGGCATGACCCTGTTCACCTTCGGTCTTGCCAAAAAGGTGCTGCTGGCGGACGCCGTGGGCGCGCTGTGGACAGACATTATCGGGGTAGCCGACAGCCCCTCCACCACCTTTGTGGGTCTGGCAAACGCTTCCACCCCGCTGGTGTGGCTGGGCATCATCGCATACAGCTTACAGCTGTACTTCGATTTCTCCGGCTACTCCCTCATGGGCATCGGCATGGGCAAGATGCTGGGCTTCGACTTCCCCGCAAACTTCAACTATCCCTATATCTCCGCTTCCATCACTGAGTTCTGGCGGCGCTGGCACATGACCCTGTCCGGCTGGTTCCGGGAGTATGTGTATATCCCGCTGGGCGGCAACCGCAAGGGGCTCAAGCGGCAGATCCTGAACCTGTTCATCGTGGAGCTGCTCACCGGCATCTGGCACGGCGCGAACTGGAACTTTATCTGCTGGGGTCTTTACTACTTTGTGCTGCTGGCGGCTGAAAAGCTGTTTTTGCTGCCCTACCTGAAAAAAGGCAGGGTATGGCCGCATTTCTACACCCTGTTCCTCGTGGTGGTGGGCTGGGCGATGTTCGTGGGCAACGACACTGGCGTGTCCTTCGGGCTGCTGTTCCAGAAGCTCTTTATCCCCTCCGGCGGGGTGTCGCCGCTGTATTTCCTGCGGAATTACGGCGTGCTGCTGGCGGTAAGCGTGGTGTGCTGCACCCCGCTGATCGAAAAGCTGTGGGATGTGCTGCGCAAGAACGTGGTCACCCGCTGCGCCGCCATCCTGACGCTGCTGGTGGTCTCCACCGCCTATGTGGTGGGCAGCACCAACAGCCCGTTCCTGTACTTTAACTTTTAAGGAGGCGGGAAGATGTCCAAACACGAGAAAAAGACCTCCTCCCTTTTGCACTATCCGGTGCTGGTGGTGTTCAGCCTGTTTTTCATCGGGCTGTTCGCGCTGGATATGGTCACCCCGGACCGCAGTTACAGCGAGCTGGAGAACACTACCCTGAGCCAGCGCCCGGCGCTGACCCAGTTCACCGCCAAGGGGCTGAACAGCTACTTTACCGCCTACACGAAATATGTCAAGGATCAGGTGGCGGGGCGCGACCAGTGGATCAGCCTGCAGAGCGTGGTGGAGACCACCCTGCTGCAAAAGCAGCAGAACGGCGGCATCCTGCTGGGCAAGGAGCACATGATGTTCCCCCGCACCTACGGGCTGCTTTCCAGCGAGGAGCGCACCCTGCCCAAGAACACCGCAGCGCTCACCAGCCTGTGCCAGCGCTACCCGGGCAAGGTGAATGTACTGGTGGCACCCGCTGCCAGCGATATCTATAAAGAGAACGTGCCCGCAAACGCCCCTCTGCTGGACGAGGACGGCTACCTTGACCAGCTTTCCGCTGCGGTGCAGGCGGCCGGCGGCAGCTTTGTGGACGTGCGCCCCACCCTTACCGCCCACAAGAGCGAGTATATTTATTACCGCACCGACCACCACTGGACGAGCCTTGGTGCCTACTACGCTTACAGCCAGCTGTGCCAGACCCTTGGCCTTACCCCCTTTGACACCGCCGCCCACACTGCGCTGACTGCCGACGGCTTTTACGGCACCCACTACGCCAAGGCGCGCACATGGAACGCCGTGCCGGACATGATCACCTACTACGACCTTGCCAACACCCTGACGGTATGGAACGTGACGGCGGCAGGTCAGCCCACCGAGGGGCAGACCACCGGCCTGTACGACACAGATAAGCTCTCCGTTTATGATAAATACGCCATGTTCCTGCACGGCAACAACGGTTTAAGCCGGGTGCAGGGCAACGGCAGTGGGCGCATCCTTGTCATCAAGGACAGCTACGCCAACTGCTTTGTACCCTACCTGACCGCCAACTACGCCGACATCGATGTGGTGGACTTCCGCAACTACAACTACGGCTTGGACAAGCTGATTGCCGACAACGGCTACGACCAGATCCTTGTGCTGTACAACTTTGACAGCTTCAAGAGCGACCCCTACCTCTACCGCGCCGGGGTACAGGGCTAAACAGCCAAAAGCCTAAATTATTGCAGTCTATTTTCACAAATTTATAGCCGCAATTTCATGCGTCCCGCCAGTTTTTGCACAGATGTGCCAAAACCCCTTGATAAAATCCGACCACTGTTGTAGAATGGCCATATAGAGAACAATGCTCTATCAGCCTTTGGGTATAGACGCCGGGGGATCGGGATGCAATGCGGCATTTCCCTTTGACAAAGGAGTATTGATGATGAAAAAGATGAATTATCCCGCAGATTATGCGGTACTTTCCAACGAAGAAATGACCTATACCACCGGCGGCGGCGCAGTGGATGATGCTGCCAGTCTCGCCACTACTGCCGCAACGGTCGTAGGTGCTGTGGTGCTGGCCTCCAGCTACATCTGGGGCATCAAGCAGGCACGCACATGGTTGCAGCAGGACGGCAACAAGGACGGCAACTTCTTTACCGTGATGGGCCGCGCCACCGATGCCCTTGCCGCCGATATGGGCAAATCCGCCGGCAACTTTGTGCGGGATGCCGTTTCCACCACCATGGTGGTGGCGCTGGCTCCCCTGAGCGCCATTCTGCTGATTGTGCGCTGACCTTTTTAATCAGATAAAACGGTGCGTTTTGGGATGCACCGTTTTGGATAGCTTTGTTTCAAAAGGAGTGTTATTATGGAAAAAATGATGATGCCCGCGTACTACAATGTACTGTCCACTGAGGAAATGACCTACACCGAAGGCGGCGCCAATGCTACCATGTCTGAGGCTCTGCTGTGCTGGCTGATTCCTCCGTACGGCTGGTTCAAAGGCGTGACCGCTGTCCGCGACTACCGCCGTAAGAACCCCAACACTTGGATGGAGAAGGGTCTGGATGCTCTGGCTACTGATATGGAGAAGAGCACTGCCAACACCATCCGCGACCTCGCCTGCGCTGCATGGTTCGTCACTTCAACCGCTTCTGGTGTCGGTCTGGTCATCAACGCAGCAGTCATCCTGCTCTGATCCATCTTATCTCATAAGACCGGCTCGGAGTACACCAAAGAACAAAGCAGGCGGAGGCGCTGCCCGAAAGGGCAGCGCCTCCGCTGTTTTTATGCTCATTCTTCCGGCAAAGAATCCTCTTCCAAAGGTTCTTCCCTTGTTTTATCAAACAACACGCTCAGATAGTCCCTGCGGCCATAGAGTACACGGTCGACCGTGACCACCGATTTTCCGGTATGGTAAAAAATCAAATAGTTCTCGCATACAAGGAACCGTTCTTCTCCTATTACTTCCGATATGGATGAAAGCAGCATTCCGCTCTCCGCAAAATCTTCCAGCTGATCTACTCTGTCCATGATTTTATTGACAAGTCTTTCCGCCGCCTGCTGATTTTGCAGATCAAGTGCAATATAATCCCAGATCGAATCCAAATCACAGCGTGCCTCGTCTGTGTATAAGATCTTATTTTTCATTTGCTCTTGCACGGAAATGCGCCCTCATTTCTTCACTGGTCAGACAGCCTTTCTCTTCCCCGGAGCGGCGACCTTTTGCGATCTCACTCATCAGACGGATCGTTGCCTGTGCTTTCTCATAATCACGCAGTTCCACAATGGCATATTTTCCGCGGCCGTTCTTGGTCAGAAAGACCGGCGAGCCTTCCTCCACATCCCGCAATACCTCGTTATAATTTCGCAAATCAGAGATCGGTTTAATATTCGGCATATTATCCACTCCTTTCAGTTTTAGTATAACGCATCTTGTTGTAAAATTCAACGTAAAATTTGCAGCAAAAAACAAAAATCCCCTGAACTGCTGTTTCCGGCAGCTCAGGGGATTTCATACCTTATGCGTTGAACATATCCTTCAGCTTTTTGAAGAAGCCCTTACGCTTTTCGTAGTTTTCTTCTTTCAAAGTGCCCTCAAACTTCTTCAGGGCATCGCGCTGCGCCTTGTTCAGCTTTTTGGGGATCTCCACCTCGCACTTGACGTACATATCGCCGCGGCCACGGCCGTTCAGGTACTGGATGCCCTTGCCGCGCAGGCGGAAGGTGGTGCCGCTCTGGGTGCCCTCGGGCACGGTGTACTCCACCTTGCCGTCAATGGAGGGCACGGTGACGCTGTCGCCCAGCACAGCCTGACTGTAAGTGATGGGCACGGTGACCCACACATCGTAGCCGTCGCGCTGGAACACCTCGCTGGGGCGCACGGTGACCATGACGATGACGTCACCGGCGGGGCCGCCGTTGGTACCGGCATCGCCCATGCCGCGCAGTGCAAAGCTCTGGTCGTCGTCGATGCCCATGGGGATGGACACCTCCAGCGTCTTTTTAGCAGCCACCTTGCCGCTGCCATGGCAGACCTTGCAGGGGTTCTTGACCAGCTTGCCCTTGCCGCCGCAGCGGGAGCAGGGCTGCTGGGTCTGCATCACGCCAAAGGGGGTGCGCTGCTGGCGGATGACAAAGCCGCGTCCGCCGCAGTCCGGGCAGGTCTCGGGGCTGGTACCGGCGGCACAGCCGGAGCCGTGGCACTCAGTACACTCCTGCTGGCGGGTGATGGTAATGTTCTTCTTGCAGCCGTGCACGGCCTCGTCAAAACTCAGGGTGATGCGCACCCGGATGTCCTGCCCCTTGCGGGGGGCGTTGGGGTTTGCCTGACGGGACGAGCCGCCGAAGCCGCCAAAGCCACCGCCGAAGATATCGCCAAAAATGTCGCCCAGATCCACGCCGTCGCCGCCAAAACCGCCAAAGCCGCCGGGGCCGCCGCCGTTCTGTGCTGCATAAGTGGGGTCAACACCGGCAAAGCCGTACTGGTCGTACAGCTGGCGCTTTTTCGGGTCCGAAAGCACCTCGTTTGCTTCGTTGATCTCCTTGAACTTTGCCTCGGCGTCCTTATCGCCGGGGTTATAGTCCGGGTGGTACTTCATGGCAAGCTTGCGGTATGCCTTTTTGATCTCGGCATCGCTTGCGCCCTTGGATACCCCCAGCACTTCGTAATAATCACGCTTTTCCTGTGCCATATCCACTCACCTCTCCAACCTCTCCCGTCACGGTCTGTCTCCGCCGAAACCCTCTCAGGCGCTGACGCGCCAGCTCCCCCGAGGGGGGAGCTTAGACCGAGAAGGGAAACTTGTCCTCACCGCCAAAAGCTCGCCCATCGGGAGAGCTGGCATTGCGAAGCAATGACTGAGAGGGTTTACATTCTATAAACCAGCAAGAGCCGCTCCGGCCTAAACCGGAGCGGCTTTTGCTCTATTGCGCGTGTGCCCGCCGGTTTGGCCGGACACAGCGCTTTGTGTCAGACTTAGACTTCCTTGAAGTCGGCATCCACAACGCCGTCATCGTTGGGCTTTTCGTTAGTTGCGCCTGCGTCAGCACCGGGCTGTGCACCGGCGGCCTGCTGTGCGGCAGCGGCTGCCTGATACATCTTCTCGAACACCTGGCTCAGGGCTTCCTGCTTTGCCTTGATATCGTCCACGTTGCCGGACTGGACAGCGGTCTTCAGGTCAGCAAGCTTTGCCTCGGCATCGCTCTTCACGTCTGCGGGCAGCTTGTCGCCGTTCTCCTTCAGCATCTTCTCGGTCTGGAACACCATCTGGTCGGCACCGTTGCGGATATCGACCTCTTCACGCTTCTTCTTATCGTCGGCAGCAAACTGCTCAGCTTCCTTCACAGCCTTGTCGATGTCCTCCTTGGACATATTGGTGGAAGCGGTGATGGTGATGTTCTGCTCCTTGCCGGTGC
>OJOD01001472.1_pt1 | contig 10824 bp, 7 predicted proteins | sample 1598221 | NCBI WGS metagenome assembly OJOD01 (sample SAMN03922464, study PRJEB24848) | human gut metagenome | isolation source: stool sample | host: Homo sapiens | place: Germany | collected 2010-11 | reverse complement strand
ACCTGCAATTGTAAGAACACCGCTAAAAAGCTGAGTAAATCCCATTAACAGACCATCAGAAAACTGATCAGCATCGGCAATAATACGGCTTACTATATCACCGTATGGATGACTGTCGATATATTTTAATGGAAGTCTTTCAATCTTTTCAAAAGCCTCCTGGCGAATATCACGCACAACTGCATAGGTAATGCGGTTATTGCAGATATTCATAATCCACTGTGCGGCTGCACCAATAATAATAACAGCTGCACCTTTATAAAGAATAGGCTTAATTCCATTAAAATCCACCTGTCCCGGTGATAAAATCAAATTGATAGCATCTCCTGTCAGAATAGGAAGATAAAGCGTACATGCAACTGTCACTGCCGCTAAAATTAGTGAAAACACCAGAATAGCACGGTAATGTTTAATATATTCTAATACCTTCACAAGTGTTTCCTTCTGTTTGGTACGATCATATTTTTTCTTCGCTGCCATGATTACGCCTCCTTTCCTGACTTTTTGCTATCAGTCTTTTTATACTGAGAATCATAAATTTCTTTATATACACTGCACGTTGTAAGAAGCTCATCATGCGTGCCAACACCAACGCTCTTTCCATCATCAAGCACTAAAATCTGATCAGCAAATCTGATAGAAGAAGTTCTCTGTGATACAATAAATACAGTTGGTGCATTTTTCATCTCTCGAATTGCCTTTCTAAGAGCTGCATCAGTCGCAAAGTCAAGTGCAGAGGCACTGTCATCAAGGATTAAAATGCGTGGTTTTCTTACTAGTGCACGCGCAATAGTCAGTCGCTGTCTCTGACCGCCAGAAAGATTCTTTCCGCCCTGCTCAACAAAAGCATCAAGGCCGCCTTCCTTTTTCTGTACTACCTCAGCTGCCTGAGCAATTGTAAGTGCTTCCATGATCTCCTCATCTGTTGCATCCTCTTTGCCCCACTTCATGTTCTCACGAATGGTTCCGGCAAACAGCACTGCCTTTTGAGGCACTACAGCAATCTGGCTTCTAAGTGATTCCATATCCTGTTCTTTTACAGGCTTTCCAAATACGAGGACATTTCCCTGTGTCGCATCATAGAAACGAGGAATCAAATTAACAACAGATGTTTTTCCTGAACCAGTTCCACCTATAATACCAATTGTCTGACCTGTCTTTACATGAAGATCAATATCAGTAAGAGATGGTGCACCTGCACCTGAATACGTTAATGATACATGATTAAAATCAACGGCATTTGCCGGAGTTCTTTTTTCTTCAATGCACTCTTTGCTTCCATTTTCCATAGACGGCTCTACTTCTAGAACTTTCTGGATACGGTTTCCACATGCAACTGCCTTTGTAATATTAATAATTAAATCTGCTAATTTAATCAGCTCGACTAATATCTGAGACATATAGTTGACAAGAGCTACAACTGCACCCTGTGTCAAAATGCCTCCCTCTACTCTCCAAGCACCAGTCCAGACAAGAACAAGAATTGCAGAATTAACGATAACAAATGTTAATGGATTCATCAATGCTGAAATCTTTCCAACAAAAGTCTGTAGTCTTGTAAACTGCTCATTCTCTGTCTTAAAGTGGCTGATTTCTTCTTCTTCCTTATTAAATGCACGAATTACACGCACACCTGTCAGATTTTCTCTTGTAATACCAAGCACGCGGTCAAGCTGTGACTGTACCTTTTTATAAAGCGGAATGCTTGAAAGCATAATGCCAAATACAACAACAGACAAAAGCGGAATTGTAATCACAAAGATCATCGCAGCCTTAAAATCAATAGTAAATGCCATAATCATAGAGCCAAATACAATGAATGGAGAACGCATGAACAGACGAAGCACCAGATTCGTTCCTGTCTGAACCTGATTGACATCACTTGTCATACGTGTGATCAGCGTTGATGTACCAATAGTATCAAGCTCTGTATAAGAAAGCTTTTGTATATGCTCCATTAATACCTGCTTAATTTTCGCTGCAAAGCCTGCTGCCGCTCTTGCAGAAAACCACTGCGCTGTAGTTGCCATTGCAAGACCGATTACGGCAAGCAGTAAAAGCAGCAGTCCCATGCGAAGACAATATGCGCGGTCTTCTGCTGCAATACCGTAGTCGATAATTCCCTTGATAACAAGCGGAACAAACAGCTCAAAGACAGCCTCAAGCATCTTAAAAATAGGTGCCAGACATGCCTCCTTACGGTATGCCTTTAAATAAATCAACAGTTTCTTCATTTCTTTTATTCTCCTTTTCGGAAGCGAAGCAGCATATCATTCCACTTCACACCACCGTGTGTGGAAGCTGATACACCCTGCCAGATAAATCCGGCTTTTTCATAAAGAGGACGCAGATGATCCTTACATGTTAGCACAACTCCGTCTTGTCCGCGCTTACGACTCTCCTCGACATAGTGACGTACCATCTGACCTGCAACACCCATTCTGCGGTAACGTGCAATCACATTAACACCAAATACAGTCTGCCATGGACCATTTTCTACAAGCTTTGTAGTATCATGATAAAGCTCATCAGGAAGCTCTGGTTTATCATAGGAAGCACCATCAATAAAGCCAATCAGCTCTCCTTCTTCATTGTATGCACCATAGCAAACAAACGCCGGACTTGAAAAACGCTCCTCAAAATCTTTCTCGGATGCAGCCTCTGCCGGAAGGAAGCATGCACGTTCAACTGCTGCAATCTCTCCAACCTGCTCTTTTGTCATTTTCTTCATAATAACAGATACATGCTTGCCATGATCACGATAAACAGTGTACTCACGCTGTGCAAGGCCCTCATTATAAATCATGCCCGGCACCTCTTTACGGCTCGTTTCCTCTGCCGGATTTCTTGTCTTTCCAGTTGTACGATTTTCAAACGGCGGAAAAACAGTAAGCGGCAATGGATATACATCTGTCTCTTTCTGATAGCGGTAGCCATTTTCCGGAATTGGCAGTGTTGGGCAGCTATAGAAGGAATCTCTTGGTGTTCCCGGCGCTGGTGCCTCAACTGTTGCCAGCTTAACAGAAATATTTTCTGGCAGCGTTACATTTGTAATCGTTGTCATATGATATGGCTGATCTGGTACATATTCGAGATTTGCCGGACGCTTATACATACTTGTTACAAAAGCTACTTCCTGCGTTTCTTTTGCTGTCTGAAGAGAAAGATCTTCAAAGCTTGCATCTGCCACATCATCAAGAACAATTGCATGACGCGTATCTTCTTTCTCAAAACCAATTGACAGACCCTTTACCTCTAATCCTTTTACATGACGGGCATAAAATCCGTATGCCGGCAAAATACCAAAAATACTTGGCTCTGGATAAGAAGTCGGAAGCTCTGGCACATTATAAGGATCATCCTTCCAGCTCTTTGTCTTTTCGTCCCAATCGACTCTTGGAAGCAAGCCCTCGTTTTTCAGGAAAAATGTATTCACAAGCCAAGGAAGGCTCTGAATGGACGGCTTTGTCTGATATTGTGTATACTCCCAGTTCGTATTTAACTGACGCTGCTCTGTCGCATGCTCCATCGTTAATCCGCCGCGATAAGTTACCTTAATATCTTCCAGCTGTACATTTTCAATATTGCTACCATCAAGACCGGCAAGAAGAATCGGGTATCTCGGATCAACACTCTCCGCGCTGACACGTGCAATTCTAATATTTTTTACCTTTGCAAGCGGTCTTGAGCATCCATTTGCCCTTGATGCTGCCTCTGGTGCGTCAAGAGCTTTCGTGCGGTCTGCCACGTAGCCTTCTCCTGCCACATATTTCTTGCCATAAGTTACGCCATCTTCTTTGACTAAATTTGCCTGATTCAGCGTAACTGGATTTTCTTCATCCACAACTGTGAAGAAGGAACGTCCGTCCACACTTACAAGCTTTGTTTTATTATAGGACGGTGTATAACGCACTGCCGGAATTACTGGATAATGCTCATTATCAGGAATAACAAAGCCCCTGTTGTCCAGACGAATATTAGGTGCCTTAGCCTGAATCTCCTCACTCATCTGCATACCTGTCACAGGGAATCGGCAGCGATCACCAACGCGGATAAAAATTGGAGAGCTGCTAATATACTTCATATGGCTGTCTTCAAAAATAATATCTGTCAGATCACTTCCGTCTACTGCTTCTAATGCAAAACCTCTTGAATGCTCAAAATCAACACGGCGCACTGTTACCTGATGATAGCCACATGAAGACTCGGTTCCAAGCTTTACACGACCTGTCGGGCCACAGCGATCCTCAGCCACAAGCTTTTCGTTTGTGTAGGTCTTTGCATAGACGCTTCCTGCATCGTAGCCAGATACCTTGCAATCCTCGATAAGCACATTTTCAAGCGGCATAAAAATACCAGCACCATAGGAGCTTTTCATAACAAGACCATCATCTGTAAGTGAATTGAATACACTATTTCTAACTGTCACATCCTTACAGCAGTCTACATCAAATGCATCTCTATTTGTATCAATCAAAATGCCGTCAACATACATGTTTTCAACACCTTCTGCAATAATGGCAAAATGGCCGCCGATTACAAGTGAGAAATCTGTCAGTACAACATTTTTACAGCGCACAAGTGCAATTGCCTTATTTCCAAACCACTCACCGTTATGGCCTTTCTCATTTCTAAAAGCCGGCTCAGACGGATCACCGCCTAAAAGCACATATTCACGGCACTTTTCTTCTTCATTCCAGCTGCTTCCATCAATCAGTCCATCACCAGAAATCATGATATCACACAGATCTGCACCATAAAACAGACTGTTTGCAAAATAGCTGTGACCATGATCCTGCAGACCTGCAAAACGATTGATTTCCGGCTCAAGGTAATTGCCACCCTCGCCATCCTGATTGACATAAGAATGCTTAATATCAGTTCTCGCTGCACGAATCACTGCGCCTTCCTCGAAATGAAGATGCACATGACTTGCTAACTCAATTGTATAGGTGCGATACTCACCCTTTGAAATCACAACTGTTGCGCCGCCACAACTTGACGCTTTCTTAATCGCAAGATTGATTGCTTTTGTATTCTCTACTGCACTTTTTTCTGGTGATGCACCAAAATCAGATGCATAGAACACGTTTTCATAAGCAAAATCCTCTGGGCGAATCGTTGCTCCGGTTGCTTCCTTAATCCTTTCCATTTCTTTCTCCTTTTCTGTTCGCATAAAATCCTCAGTCCTTGAATGGCCGAGGATTCCCACACCTGTATTCTAAATTTTTGCTGCCATATTTGATGTTTTCGATGGTCTTTTCATCTTTCTCCACGTCACAAAGAAAGCTGCACTTCCTGCGAGCACAAGAATCATAATAAGTGCTGCACAGTGCATAAAAAATTCATCTGGCAAAATCGTAATAACTGGATCCGTATATGGATCAAATAGCCAATAATCATTTTGAAACACAAGCTTGTGAAATGTAATAAATACCCATTCCCAGTTTGCTGCAATCAAAAGACCAAGTGATGCCGGTATACCAACACTAATAATTCCCGCTGCTGCAAAAAGACTTCCAAAACGCTTTTTCTTTGCCGCTATAATTTCAACAGCTGACAGTGGAATTAAAATCAATGCTCCATACTCAAAAACACTAAATACTTTTTTCACTTCCTCAAAGTGAATACGCCCAGATTCTGACATTGGAAAATCTGGGAAATTAAGTATCCCCGTATGCCAGATATTATTGTAACGAATCAACGCATCAAAGTTTTTTCTGATCACGTCATTACTGTAACCGCTGCTGTCTGAGATATGAAGCAGCTTCATATCTAAATAGTAGAGTGGGCGAAAATTCAGCGTAACAGTTACACTTACACAGACAAGGCACAAAAATAAAATGAGCCCGCCTAATACTGCGGCAAAACAACCTGTCAAAGTTAAGTTTCTGACAGGTCGTCTGCAATGGACTTGATTACTCATGCTGAAGCCCCTGCACAATCTTTTGTCCTGTTGTTGTTGCAGCCAGTCCTCCCTTTCCTGTCTCACGAATAGCTTCAGGAAGACTGATTCCAACACTTCTCATCGCATCAAACACTTCGTCTGGCGGAATGATGCTTCGAACACCAGCCAGTGCCATATCAGCTGCTGAGAGCGCATTAACTGCACCTACAACATTTCGCTTCACACAAGGCACCTCCACAAGACCGGCTACAGGATCACATGCAAGGCCAAGCAGATTTTTCATTGCCATAGCTGCTGCATGAATGATTGCCTCGGTGTCTCCTCCTGCAAGGTAAACAGCTCCTGCTGCTGCCATGGAACTTGCAGAACCAATCTCTGCCTGACAGCCTCCTGCCGCACCCGCAAGAAATGCACGGTTTGCAATGACACCGCCCACACCTGATGCAATATACATTGCCTCAAGCATACGCTCATCATCAATCTGGCGCTGTTCCTGAAGCGTTAGATATACGGCTGGAACCACGCCACAGGCACCAGCCGTAGGTGCTGCCACAATACGTTTCATACAGGCGTTTGACTCACCCATCTTCAGTGCTTTTTCAATTGCCGATGCAATTACTGGACCGCAAATTGTTTTTCCAGACACGACTGCATCATGAAACAATTGTCCATTTCCGCCTACCATACCGCTTCTTGACTTTTGTTTGGCATCATAGGCTGCATCTGCCTCTTTCATCGCCTGATACATTGCCATCAATTCTTTTTTTGACTGCTCGGGACTCACCATGCGCTCCTTACAGTCATCCTCAAGGATCACCTGCCAAAACGGTATATTTTTTTGTTTTGACACCTGCGCAATTTCTTCTAATGATTTATACATATCTCAATCCTTTCGCACTGCATCATTTTAATCTTCCCTTTGTGCCTGACTCAAATATGTGACTTTGACAATTCCTTCCTGTCTGGACAGCCACTTGATTGACTCTGCCGGAACCTCCTGATCACACTCAATGACCATCGCAGCCTGTCCTCCTCTGCTCTGACGAAACAGCTGAAGCGTAGCGATATTGACACCCTTATGACCAAGCATTGCCGTAACCTCCATCACATGTCCTGGCTGGTCAATATTTCTCACGATCAATGTCGGATAATCACCCTCAAAATTAGCTGGAAGGCCATCAATTTCACAGACGCGAATGCGTCCGCCGCCTATGGAAGCTGCTACTACCTCAAGCACACTTCCATTTACACCTGTAAGATTTAGCTTGACAGTATTGGGATGTGCATCGACTAGCTCCACATGGTCAAATGAAAATTTCATTCCAGCCTCATCTGCCAACTCAAAGCTGTGTGGAATCCTTGCATCATCTACTGCAAGTCCCAAAAGTCCGGCGACAATTGCACGATCTGTGCCATGGCCGCTTCCAGTCGCCCAGAAGGAACCATGCAGATGAATCTGTGCCTCTTTGATCGGTTCTGCCAAAAGCTTTCCTGCTACCAGGCCAATTCGAACAGCTCCCGCTGTATGGGAGCTTGACGGGCCGACCATAACTGGTCCAATAATATCAAGAATATTCATTGCTCCTCCTATTAATCAAAAGGAAAGGCCACTCTGCCTGATTCAGAATGGCCCGTTATTCTTAGCATTAGCCAAAAATACCTTTTTTATAAAATGGTTTAATATTATCTACGATTGCTAACGCTGCCGGATCTGCTCTACGGCATTCAATTTCTTTTCCGTTTAAGTAATCCTTTGCAGCAAGCTTTAACTGCTCAAGAACGGTATCAGAGCTGCTTGTAGTCTCTGCTACCAACAGATAACCTTCCTTGCTTCCCTGTACACGCTGTGCTAACCACATACGCTTTACCTGTCTTGTTGCCTTTGCAGTTCTCTTTAAGGCGCCAATCAGCATATCTGGTTCATCAACAAGATCTCCATATGTGACTTCACCCTGCGCTTCATTAGATGCGCTCTCTGTCTTTGTCTCAGTCGGCATTACTGTCTTTGGTACATTTGAAACTGGTGCAGGTGTTGGCTTGCTTGCGGACTCCTCACCATTTTCTGCTGCCTCAGCAGCTTTCGCCTTTACTTCTTCTTTCTTTGCACGGATCTTATCAATCAGACCCATTACATGCTCGTTTACAGTAAGTCCAGTTCCATTTCTGTTGATTACAATCTCGGCATTGTTTGCCTTTGCCATCTTCTCAGCTGCCTCGTAAGTCATAACTGAAATACCCATCTCATGCGGCTTATATACTCTCATGAACTCTGTAATATCAGTGAACAGCGGAAGTGCCTTCTGATCAGAATCCTTCTTTCCCATAAACACAATTGCAGGGCGTGCACCCTCTGGAATCTCCTCTCCAGCACGGAAGGTCTTTCCATCCTTCTCCATAACTGTCGGTGCCATAAATTTAGCGTCACATACTTCAAAGAATACATTGTTAGCTAAAATCGTATAAACCTTTAACTTTTCTTTATCATCCTTAAATACAGATGCATCAGGATTCTGTGCCATAAACTGTGCATGCTGAATTAATGCTGCCTGTAGCTTTCCATTGCAAAGATCCTGCTTCTTCTCATCCTTCTTCTGATCCATCTCTGGCATCACATCAGAACGCTTTACGATCATCGGATGATTCATGTTGTCAACAATCACCTGCTCAATGCCCCAATAATACAGCTGAGCAAAAAACGGAACAATTACCTGATTTGGCAGCTTCTGATAAATCAGATGCATTCCACGATCTTCCTCAAGTTTCTTAAGTGCTCTAGTCAGGTTATCCTCTGTTGAAAACAGCCATACATTTCTGCCCGGATCAAGATACGGATACTTCGGTCTTTCTGTAAATGCAACATACAGTGTCTCTGCTTTCTTAATCGCATCGACAACACCCCAATAAATAATCTGCTGCTTAATCGGGAAATGAATTGCCTTATATTTCTCATCTTTTTTTGCAATCTCTGTGTTGAAGTAAATATAAGTAAGCTCGTCCAGGCTCAGATCTCCAATCTCGTCATCTGGCATTTCCTGTGATACGACGAACTTTCTAATTAATTCACTTTGACGTTCTTTTTCTATCATGGCTGTGCTACCTCTCATTCTGCCTGCTGTTGTTTTGTACGAAGCACAATATACAGTACCACTATATATTGTGTCCAATTTTGTTTTCATCGGCATAACTGTAGTTTATTGTAACAGGAAATGCGTAAAACTGCAAGTCTTATTGCTATTTTTATCAACTTTTTGAAAGTTTTGAAAATTCTTGTTGACAAAACGATATTGTTATGATATTATACTTCATGCATTGGGGCAAGCGTCACGATGTCAGATTGTGAATAGCAAGCGGGCGTGGCGGAATTGGCAGACGCGCTAGATTTAGGTTCTAGTGTCAATGACGTGCAGGTTCAAGTCCTGTCGCCCGCACTGTTTTCATAATAACCAATGCAGACAAGTGTATTTGCAGTTGTGGCGGAATTGGCATACGCGCATGATTCAGGTTCATGTCCATGTACTTGGGTAGGGGTTCAAGTCCCCTCAACTGCACTCCTTGGCAGGGGCGAGAGGATTGCTTTTCGAAAGAAAAGCAGTCCTCTTTTTCTTTGTTTACAGCTTTGTCTTAAAGAAAGCACAAATCTCATCCCATATCTGCTTTTGGAAGAAATGGATATCTGCATGATCTGCATTTTCAATGGAAAGCAGCGTCACATCACAGCCTGCCTTTTCAAGCTCATCGTGAAGTTCTTCTCCCTGTCCAAACGGCACAGTATGATCATTATCTCCGTGAATAATTAAAAATGGCGGCGCATCTTTTGTTACAAAGCTGACCGGGCAACACGCTAATGCTTCTTCTGGATGTCTCATCGCATTTTTTCCTAAAAGAAGTGATTCTGGTGCTGCTGCACACTGCTCTGGATCGCTGTACAAAAATCCGCGAAAATCTGTAGGCGGATACCATGGGCATGCAGCCTGTACGGCACTTGAATATTCCAAATTTTCTCCAACATCATAAATCGGATCATCTGCCAGGGCTGCCATACATGTCAAATAGCCGCCTGCCGACTCTCCCATAACACCTATACGATCTGGATCAATGCAAAAACGTTCTGCATGTGCGCGCAAATATCTAATTCCTGCCTTTACATCCTGCAACGGTGCCGGATACTTTGCCTCGTTGCTTGTACGATATTCTACCGATGCAACAACAAATCCCTGCTGTGCAAGGTTAGACAAATAAGCCAAATGCGCAGAACGATCCATCTGAATCCATGCTCCTCCGCAGATCCACACAACACATGGATACTTTTTACCAGCATCCTTTGGATAGATGAGATCCATCTTTAAATCTCTCATCGTGTTTCCAAACCAGGCATCCACTTGTGTGAATGTGATTCCTGTTACTACACAAAACTGCGGCTGTCTTTCTTTTACCTGAATTTTTCTTCTCATTGTCATTTTCTCCTCTCTAAAGTCACAAATTTTATCAAGCATTCCGTTTCACAGTTCAGTACAATATCATCATACATGTTTTTTTTATTATGTGCAAGCATATTACAAACTCAAGAAAATATTTTTATCCTTTTCTAAAAATAGAAGCCTATAAATATCAGAATTTCTCCCAACATTCACAGGCTATATATTATAATTCGATCTTATTTGCATATTCTCTTAATATATAGTTCAATGTCTCTTCATTTTCATAAATGACATCATCACACTGTTCCAGAATTTCCTTTGATTTTTCGTCACCTTCTTTTTCTTTTAATAGCAGATATACTTCATATGCCTTGTCCAAATTGTTTTTTAACTTTATCGGCAGAATCGTATTCAAAGCTGCCATTTCTTTTTTAAGATCACATGTATTTTCCATATTATAAAAATATTGGTCATGACCTCCATTGCCGACCTCACTTT
>OJOD01001468.1_pt1 | contig 10854 bp, 9 predicted proteins | sample 1598221 | NCBI WGS metagenome assembly OJOD01 (sample SAMN03922464, study PRJEB24848) | human gut metagenome | isolation source: stool sample | host: Homo sapiens | place: Germany | collected 2010-11 | reverse complement strand
CAAGTAACCATTTAACAAAGCACATTTATGAACAGTATGACATTTAAAAAAGATCTGATCGGAGTCCAAAACGATTTATTACGCTTTGCGTACAAGCTTACCTCCGACCGCGAAGAAGCCAACGACCTTCTTCAAGAAACATCACTCAAGGCTTTGGATAATGAAGATAAATACATGCCCGATACTAATTTCAAAGGTTGGATATATACGATCATGCGCAACATCTTTATTAACAATTATCGTAAAGTAGTGCGCGACCAGACATTTGTGGACCAAACGGACAATCTTTACCACCTGAACCTGCCGCGCGACACAGCATTTGAGAACACAGAAAGCGCATATGACCTGAAAGAGATGCACCGTATCGTCAATTCACTGCCACGCGAGTATAAAGTTCCGTTCTCCATGCATGTTTCCGGCTTTAAATACCGCGAAATAGCCGAGAAGCTGGGACTCCCGCTGGGAACCGTAAAGAGCCGTATCTTCTTTACCCGCCAAAAACTACAACAAGAACTGAAGGATTTTGTTTAGTCAACATTCTATATAAAAGAGTGAGTCAAAATACACTTGACGATTTCTTTTAGACACGGATTTCACGGATTTTCTTTATTCTTTTTCCGCGAAATCCGTGTTTTCCGTGTAACCCGCCCTAAAAAGAAACAAATAATAAGCGAATTTTTGCTTTGACACACATTCCTTTTTATAAGCCTGCCATAAATTACAGGGTTCACCCGTCAAGCGCCACCAGCAGGGCATAGTGAAAGGTGAAGGGGATATGAACAAACATTGTTTTATCCCAAATACACTATCTGTTCGTACAAAACACACCATGTATTTCCATCAAACAGACCGTACGCTTGCGGTCGACAGACCATGTGTTTACTCAGGAAGCACGCAATTCCTCCACCAAACAAGCAATACAACACATTGTTCATTTTCAACAGAATAAGTAATCAACAAGCTGTTGAAAACTTCTAAATAAGATTTTAGTTAAAACATTGTGGGGAATTGTGGGGAAATGTGTACTTTTACCGTCGCTTATTATAATAAGGTGAAAATGATACGCTTTTTAGGCAATATTGAAGCAAAGACGGATACAAAGGGACGTGTATTTATCCCTGCCGGCTTTCGGAAACAGTTGCAGGCTGCTTCCGAGGAGAGACTCGTATTGCGTAAAGATGTATTTCAGGACTGCCTGATACTCTACCCCGAAAGCGTCTGGTTCAAAACGCAAAACCAACTCCGGCAGCGGCTGAACAAATGGAATGCGAAACACCAACAAATTTTCCGACAGTTTGTAAGCGATGCGGAAATCATGATTCCCGACGGGAACGGACGCATCCTGCTGCCTAAACGCTACTTGCAAATGGCAGGCATACAAGGTGAGGTACGCTTTATCGGCGTGGACAACACCATCGAAATCTGGGCGAAAGAAAAGGCTGAACAGCCCTTTATGAACCCGGAAGAATTCAGCGAAGCGCTGCAAGATATTCTGGGAGAGGAAAACCTGGAAGAGGAAGAAGCAGAGACAAGCGATAAGAGCGTAGAGTAATAGAACGATTGTAATGAAAGAAAGATGAAAGAAGAAACGACATATCATATTCCGGTACTGTTGATGCCAAGCGTTGACGGAATGAATATCCGTCCGGACGGAACGTATGTAGACGTGACATTCGGCGGAGGCGGCCATTCCCGCGAGATACTCTCCCGCCTGGGAGACGGTGGAAGACTGCTTGGTTTCGACCAGGACGAAGATGCCGAACGGAACATCGTAAACGATCCGCACTTCACTTTTGTACGCAGCAACTTCCGGTATCTGCATAACTTCCTGCGTTATCATGGCATCGAGCAGGTAGATGCCGTACTCGCCGACCTCGGTGTGTCGTCACATCATTTCGACGATAGCGAACGGGGGTTCTCGTTCCGTTTTGACGGCGCCCTCGATATGCGGATGAACAAGCGTGCCGGACTCACAGCCGCCGACATCGTAAATACATACGATGAAGAACGCCTTGCCGACATTTTCTATTTGTATGGAGAATTGAAGAACAGTCGCAAGCTGGCATCCGTTATTGTCAAGGCACGTGCCGCTCAAAAGATTGGCACCATCGGGGAATTTCTGGAAATTATCAAGCCCCTCTTCGGACGTGAAAGAGAAAAGAAAGAGCTTGCCAAAGTGTTTCAGGCGTTGCGCATCGAAGTCAACCGGGAAATGGAAGCGTTGAAAGAGATGTTATATGCAGCCACGGAAGCATTAAAGCCGGGTGGACGGCTGGTGGTAATCACCTATCATTCGCTGGAAGACCGAATGGTGAAAAATATCATGAAGACCGGTAACATAGAGGGCAAGGCGGAAAAAGACTTCTTCGGAAACGTACAGACGCCTTTCCGTCTGGTAAACAATAAAGTGATTGTTCCGGATAACGATGAAATAGAACGCAACCCGCGCTCGCGAAGCGCCAAGCTGAGGATTGCGGAAAAACTGTAAGAATGAGGGAAGCGATAAGGCTGTAAAGAGATAAAACGATGAATGAAACAAATAATAAGCAAGAGGAGCAAAAAGGCGAAAAAGTGAAAAGACGGACTTCGCTAAAGAACATTATAGGCGGTGATATTCTGGCTACGGACTTTTTCCGCCGTCAGACGAAGCTGCTTGTCCTCATCATGGTTCTTATTCTGTTCTATATCCATAACCGTTACGCCTGCCAGCAGCAGATGATAGAGATAGACAAGCTCAAGAAAGAACTGATAGATATAAAATACGACGCCCTGACACGCAGCTCCGAATTAATGGAACGCAGCCGTCAATCGCGTATCGAGGAATACATCGCAACGAAAGAAAGCGATTTGCAGACTTCGACCAATCCGCCGTACTTAATCAAATAAGTACGGATAATGGTAAGCAAACCGATAAACAAGTAAACTGTAATATAGTATAATAGTAAATCGAAACAACCTTGGCAGTAAACAAGAAAAATATAATGACCCGCTACTTCTTCGTAGTCCTCGTCATGGGACTGATAGGAGTAGCTATTATCGTAAAAGGTACTGTCATCATGTTTGCCGAACGTCAGTACTGGCAAGATGTTGCCGACCGCTTTGTAAAGGAGAATGTTACGGTGAAGCCCAACCGCGGCAATATCCTTTCATCGGACGGTAAATTAATGGCGAGCTCCCTACCGGAGTACCGTATTTACATGGACTTCAAAGCGGGTGGAGAGAAGAAAGACACCATGCTTATGAATCATCTGGGAGAAATCTGCGAAGGATTGCACCGGATATTCCCCGATAAAAGTGCCGCCGAATTTAAAAGACATCTGTTAAGAGGACGCAAAAAGGGTAGCCGCAATTACCTGATTTACCCGAAACGTATCTCCTATATCCAGTACAAAGAAGTTAAAAGACTGCCGGTATTCAAACTAAACAAATATAAAGGAGGCTTCCATGAACAGCCTTTCAACCAACGTAAGAAACCTTTCGGTTCTCTGGCGGCACGTACACTCGGCGACCTCTATGCCGATACAGCGCAAGGAGCCAAAAACGGTATCGAACTTGCCTTTGATACGCTGCTGAAAGGACGTGACGGTATCACCCATCGCCAGAAGGTGATGAACAAATACCTGAACATAGTGGACATTGCTCCCGTAGACGGCTGCGACATCATTTCCACCATCGACGTGGGCATGCAGGATATTTGCGAAAAAGCACTGATAGACAAGCTGAAAGAGATAAACGCCAGTGTGGGCGTTGCCGTATTGATGGAAGTACAGACCGGAGAAGTAAAAGCCATTGTCAACATGATGAAAGCGGGCGACGGCAACTATTACGAAATGCGTAATAACGCCATCAGCGATATGCTGGAACCGGGTTCCACATTCAAGACAGCCTCTATCATGGTAGCCCTTGAAGACGGAAAGATTACTCCCCATACGGAAGTCGACACAGGCAACGGCATCATGATGATGCACGGCCGCCCGATGAAAGACCATAACTGGCATCGGGGCGGATATGGCAAGATTGATGTAACACGTATTCTGGAAGTATCATCCAATATCGGCGTTTCATATCTTATCGACAAGCACTACAGCGACAACCCGCAGAAGTTCGTAGACGGATTGAAGCGCATCGGTATAGACCGCCCGCTCCACCTGCAAATAGCCGGAGAGGGCAAACCTAACATCCGCGGTCCGAAAGAACGGTATTTTGCCAAGACCACGTTACCCTGGATGAGTATAGGATATGAAACGCAGGTACCGCCACTGAACATACTGACTTTCTATAATGCCATTGCCAACAACGGCACAATGGTGCGCCCTAAATTCGTAAAAGCGGCAGTGAAAGACGGTGAGGTTGTCCGTGACTTTCCTACGGAAGTTATCAATCCGAAGATTTGCTCGGACAATACGCTGACACAGATACGGGAGATTCTGCGCAAAGTAGTTGCCGAAGGTTTGGCCAAACCCGCCGGAAGCAAACAGTTTGCCGTAGCCGGCAAGACGGGTACGGCGCAGATTTCGCAAGGTGCCGCCGGCTATAAGGCGGGACGGGTGAATTATCTCGTCAGTTTCTGCGGATACTTCCCGGCAGAGGCTCCCAAATACAGTTGCATCGTTTCCATACAGAAGCCGGGACTTCCGGCATCGGGCGGTTTGATGGCAGGTAGCGTATTCAGCAAGATTGCAGAAAGGGTATATGCCAAGAATCTGCGGTTCGATATACGCAGTGCGATAGACAGCACCACCAATGTAATTCCTGCGGTAAAAGCCGGAGAGATGAACGAGGCATTATGCGTGCTCAACACATTGGATGTTCCGGTGCAGAAACAGTTTGAAGTAGAAAACAAGAGAGAGTTGTGGGGACACAGCCAGGCTGCCCCGTCCGCCGTTATCCTGCAAAATCAGAAAGTTTCTGACGGCATAGTTCCCAGCGTAGTGGGTATGGGGGCCAAGGATGCTGTTTATCTGCTGGAAAGCAAAGGACTTAGAGTACGCCTCAACGGCATCGGCAAGGTAAGAAACCAGTCCATCGCAGGCGGAAGCCGATTGATAAAAGGACAGACAATAGCCTTGACATTACGTTAATATAAGAATATACATTATTATATAATAAGGAATGAAATTAAGCGAACTATTAAAAGCGATACAACCGGTACAAATTATCGGCAGTACGGAGAAAGATATAACAGGAGTGAATATCGACTCCCGTTTAGTTGCGGCCGGACATTTGTTTATGGCAATGCGCGGTACGCAGACCGACGGTCACGCATATATCCCTACCGCCATTGAAAAAGGCGCTATAGCCGTACTGTGCGAAGACATGCCGGAAGAAACAAATCCTGATGTTACATATATCCAAGTAAAAGACAGCGAGAATGCGGTGGGTAAGGTTGCCACCACTTTCTACGGTGATCCCACTTCCAAAATGGAGCTGGTGGGCGTAACCGGTACTAATGGCAAAACAACCATTGCCACCTTATTATATAATACATTCCGTTATTTCGGATATAAAGTCGGACTGATTTCCACGGTATGCAACTACATTGACGACCGCCCCGTGCCGACCGAGCATACCACCCCCGACCCGATTACCCTTAACCGCCTGCTGGGTGAGATGGCAGACTCCGGATGCAAATACGCATTCATGGAAGTCAGCTCCCACTCTATCGCACAACAGCGTATCAGCGGTTTGAAGTTTGCCGGCGGCATCTTCACCAATCTTACGCGCGACCACCTGGATTATCACAAGACTGTCGAAAACTACCTCAAAGCAAAAAAGAAGTTCTTCGACGATATGCCTAAGAACGCGTTCAGCCTGACCAATCTGGACGACAAGAACGGACTGGTCATGACCCAGAACACACGTTCGCGCGTATATACGTATTCATTGAGAAGCCTCAGCGATTTCAAGGGAAAAGTATTGGAGTCTCATTTTGAAGGCATGCTGCTCGACTTCAACAACCATGAGCTGGCCGTACGCTTTATCGGCAAGTTCAATGCTTCCAACCTTCTTGCCGTATTCGGCGCAGCCGTACTGTTGGGAAAGAAAGAAGAAGATGTGCTCGTTGCCCTCAGCACTTTGCACCCTGTAGCAGGCAGATTCGACTCTATCCGCTCTCCGAAGGGCATTACCGCCATTGTGGATTATGCCCATACCCCGGATGCGTTGGTGAATGTGCTGAATGCCATCCACGGCGTACTGGAAGGCAAAGGCAAAGTGATTACCGTAGTCGGCGCAGGCGGCAACCGTGATAAAGGGAAACGTCCTATCATGGCTAAAGAGTCCGCCCGTTTGAGCGACCGTGTCATCATCACTTCCGACAATCCCCGCTTTGAAGAGCCGCAAGACATCATCAACGATATGCTGGCAGGGTTGGATAAGGACGATTTGCAGAAAACAATCAGTATCGCCGATAGAAAAGAAGCCATAAAGACCGCCTGCATGCTGGCGCAACCGGGAGATGTCATTCTCGTAGCCGGCAAAGGACATGAAAATTATCAGGAGATAAAAGGAGTGAAGCATCATTTCGATGACAAAGAGGAACTAAAGGCGATAATGTTTTAAAGTGATAAAGTAAGAAATTATGTTATACTACTTATTCCAATGGTTAGATAAATACGACTTCCCCGGTGCGGGTATGTTCGGCTATACATCTTTCAGGGCATTGATGGCTATCATCCTGGCATTGCTCATTTCGAGCATCTGGGGTGACAAGTTCATCGACCTGTTGAAACGCAAACAGATTACCGAGACGCAACGGGATGCCAACATCGACCCGTTCGGCGTAAACAAGGTGGGCGTGCCGAGCATGGGCGGAGTTATCATTATCTTTGCCATTCTGATTCCCTGCCTGTTGCTGGGCAAGCTGAATAATATCTATATGATTCTGATGCTTATCACCACTGTGTGGTTAGGTTCATTAGGATTTGCCGACGATTACATCAAGATATTCAAGAAAGACAAGGAAGGCCTGCACGGTAAGTTCAAGATTATCGGCCAGGTAGGCTTGGGACTCATTGTAGGGCTTACCCTGTATCTCAGTCCGCAGGTCGTTATCCGTGAAAACATCGAGGTAGAGAAACCGGGACAAGGCATCGAGGTAGTGCATGCCGCCAAAGAAATCAAGGCTACACAGACTACCATCCCTTTCTTCAAGAGCAACAACCTTGACTATGCCGACCTCGTGTCTTTCATGGGAGAACACGCACAAACGGCGGGCTGGATACTGTTCGTGCTCGTCACCATATTCGTAGTAACCGCCGTTTCCAACGGCGCCAACCTGAATGACGGCATGGACGGCATGGCAGCGGGCAACTCCGCCATTATCGGTCTGACACTGGGCATACTGGCATACGTATCCAGCCATATCGAATATGCCGGTTATCTGAACATCATGTACATACCGGGTTCGGAAGAGCTGGTAATCTTTATCTGCGCTTTCATCGGTGCACTTATCGGCTTCCTCTGGTACAACGCCTACCCGGCACAGGTATTCATGGGCGATACAGGCAGTCTGACCATCGGCGGCATCATTGCCGTATACGCCATTATCATCCATAAAGAGTTGCTGATACCTATCTTATGCGGCATATTCCTTGTAGAGAACCTGTCGGTAATTCTGCAACGGGTATACTACAAAGCCGGCAAACGGAAAGGGGTTAAACAGCGTCTCTTCAAACGGACGCCGATACACGACCACTTCCGCACCGGCATGAATCTGATAGAGCCCGGCTGTAAAGTGGTATTTACCCAACCGGCACAATTGTTCCATGAATCGAAGATTACCGTCCGCTTCTGGATCGTAACCATTGTACTGGCAGCAATAACAATTATAACGTTAAAGATAAGATAACAACCCAATGAAGAATTATGAATGAAAAATGAAGAGTTACCGATCTTAATTATAATAGTATATGAGTAGAATTGTAGTTTTAGGAGCAGGCGAAAGCGGCGCGGGAGCTGCCGTACTTGCCAAGGTGAAAGGTTTCGACACGTTCGTATCCGACATGTCTGCCATTAAAGACAAATACAAGGAACTGCTGAACAAGCACGGCATTGCCTGGGAGGAAGGACAGCACACGGAAGAGCTGATACTGAATGCCGATGAAGTGGTAAAAAGTCCCGGCATCCCCAACGACGCTCCGCTGATTCTGAAATTGAAAGAAAAAGGCATGTCCATCATCTCCGAGATAGAGTTCGCCGGACGTTATACAAACGCCAAAATGATTTGCATCACCGGTTCTAACGGCAAGACTACCACCACCTCGCTCATTTACCACATCTTCAAGAGTGCGGGACTGAATGTAGGGCTGGCAGGCAACATCGGCAACAGCCTTGCCTTGCAGGTGGCCATGGAGAAGCACGACTATTATGTTATCGAACTCAGCTCCTTCCAACTGGACAATATGTATAAGTTCCGCGCCAATATCGCCGTCCTGATGAACATTACCCCTGACCACCTGGACAGATACGATCACTGCATGCAGAAGTATGTGGATGCCAAATTCCGCATCACGCAAAACCAGACTCCGGAAGATGCTTTCATCTACTGGAACGACGACCCCATCATCCGCAGAGAGCTGGAAAAGCACGGCTTAAAAGCCCATCCCTATCCTTTCGCCGCCGTAAAGGAAGACGGCGCTATCGCTTATGTGGAAGACGGTGAAGTGGAAATCAACGAACCGATTGCTTTCAATATGGAGCAGGAAGAACTTGCCCTGCGAGGAACCCACAACCTGTATAACTCATTGGCTGCCGGCATTTCCGCCAACCTTGCAGGTATCCGCAAAGAAGATATCCGCAAAGCCTTGTCCGACTTCAAAGGTGTAGAGCACCGTCTGGAAAAGGTAGCGACCGTACGTGGCGTCCAATTCATCAACGATTCCAAAGCAACCAATGTCAATTCCTGCTGGTACGCCCTGCAAAGCATGACAACCAAAACCGTGCTTATCCTCGGCGGCAAAGACAAGGGGAATGACTATACCGAAATAGAGGATTTGGTACGTAGCAAATGCTCCGCGCTGGTCTACCTGGGACTGCACAATGAAAAGCTGCACGGCTTTTTCGACCGCCTCGGTCTGCCGGTGGCCGATGTGCAGACCGGCATGAAAGACGCGGTAGACGCCGCTTTCAAATTAGCCCAGAAAGGCGAAACAGTATTATTGAGTCCCTGTTGCGCTTCCTTCGACCTCTTCAAGAGCTATGAAGACCGGGGCGACCAATTCAAGAAATACGTAAGAGAGTTATAAATGGATTTATTAAAAAGCATATTCAAAGGAGACAAAGTAATCTGGATTATTTTCCTCTTCCTCTGCCTCATCTCCATTACAGAGGTGTTCAGTGCTGCCAGTACGCTTACCTATAAGAGCGGCGACCATTGGGGGCCCATCACCCAGCACAGCATTATCCTGATGGTAGGTGCTGTAATTGTGGTCCTCATGCACAACATCCCCTATAAATGGTTTCAGGTATTCCCTGTCTTCCTGTTGCCGGCTTCCGCAATACTGCTGATACTGGTCATGATGATGGAACGTATCAACGGGGCAGCGCGCTGGATGACGTTCATGGGCATACAGTTCCAGCCCTCGGAGATAGCCAAAATGGCGGTTATCATAGTCACGGCTTTCATCCTGTCCAAAGGGCAGGATGAGGACGGCGCCAATCCGAAGGCTTTCAAGCAGATTATGATAATAACCGGAGTTATCTGCCTGCTCATTGCTCCGGAGAACTTGTCCACGGCGGCATTGCTATTCGGGGTAGTCTTTCTGATGATGTTCATAGGGCGTGTCTCTGCAAAACGCCTGTTGATGCTGATTGGCAGCCTGGCATCGGTAGGTATTGTTGCCGTAACTTTCCTGCTGATGACCAAGAACAGCGACATACCTTTCCTGCACCGGTTCGACACGTGGCGTGCCCGTATCGAGAAGTTTACGAGTGACGAGGTAGTGCCTGCCGCAAAATTCGATATAGACAAAGACGCCCAGATAGCCCACGCACGTATCGCCGTCGCCACCAGCAATGTCATCGGCAAGGGACCGGGCAACTCCGTACAGCGTGACTTCCTGAGCCAGGCATTCTCCGACTTCATCTTTGCCATCATCATTGAGGAACTCGGACTGGTAGGAGGAGTCATAGTCGTATTCCTTTACATCTGTCTGTTGATACGTGTAGGACGTATCGCAAAGAAATGCGACCGCACCTTCCCCGCCTTCCTCATCATCGGCATAGCCCTACTGCTGGTGTCGCAGGCCGTCTTCAACATGATGGTGGCCGTGGGACTGGCTCCCGTAACCGGGCAACCGCTGCCGCTTATCAGCAAAGGAGGTACTTCGACGTTGATAAACTGCGCCTATATCGGCATGATACTGAGTGTGAGCCGGTACACCGCCAAGCTGGAAGAACAGAGAGCGCACGATGCCCAAATCACCATGCAGGTGGAAACCGGCAACGGGAACGAAAGCACCTACAGCGAAGCGCAAAGCGCTGCCGAGCCGACAGCCAAGATGCTGAACAGCGATGCCGAATTTGAATAAGATTAATTATCAGTAGTAGCAAGTAGATAAACTCAGATATGGAAACAAAGAACAACAAGCCGCGCATTATCATCAGCGGTGGCGGCACGGGCGGACACATTTTCCCGGCCGTATCCATTGCCAACGCGATTAAGGAATTGCGTCCTGATGCGGAAATCCTGTTCGTAGGTGCAGAAGGCCGCATGGAAATGCAGCGTGTACCCGATGCCGGCTACAAGATTATCGGCCTGCCCGTGGCGGGCTTCGACCGCAAGCACTTGTGGAAGAACTTTGCCGTATTGGTGAAACTGGCACGCAGCCAATGGAAAGCGCGCAGCATCATCAA
>OJOD01001300.1_pt1 | contig 12028 bp, 8 predicted proteins | sample 1598221 | NCBI WGS metagenome assembly OJOD01 (sample SAMN03922464, study PRJEB24848) | human gut metagenome | isolation source: stool sample | host: Homo sapiens | place: Germany | collected 2010-11 | reverse complement strand
GTGTATAAGAGACAGGTCTCGCTCAGCGCATTCAGCACCCCGCACTCCCGCAGCAGGTTGCCGAACATCAAAAAGCCCACCAGCGCCACACTGGCCGGAGCCACCATGCCTGCAATGATCGTGACCACGATGGGAAACAGGATCTTGGTCAGCTGGGAAACACTGCCCTTTTCATAGGACATCCGGATGCGGCGCTCCTTCTGCGTGGTCAGCAGCCGGATCACGGGCGGCTGCACGATGGGCACCAGCGCCATGTAGCTGTAGGCTGCCACCATGATGGCACCGAGGTACTGGGAGTTGAGCGTATTGGCCACGAAAATGGCGGTGGGGCCGTCTGCCGCACCGATGACAGCGATGGAGGCAGCATCCTTCAGGTCAAAGAAGAAGCCCGCCAGAAACAGGGTAAAGAAGATGCCGAACTGGGCCGCCGCACCAAAGAGCATCAGCCACGGCTTTTCCAGCAGCGGGCCAAAATCGATCATGGCACCGATGCCGATGAAGAGCAGCAGTGGGAACAGCTCGTTGGACATGCCTGCTTCAAACAATGCAGAGATGGGGCCGACCGTATCCCCCTGCGTGATGGCACCCGAGAGAGGCAGGTTGACCAGAATGGCACCAAAGCCCATGGGCAGCAGCAGGCTCGGCTCCATCTTTTTGGCGATGGCAAGGTAGATGAGCAGCGCACCGATGCCCCACATCACCACCATCTGCCAGGTCAGATTTCCAAAATTGGAAAAGAGACTGGCGAATGTGTTCAGAAGATCCATATTTATTTTTCCTCCTTGTGTTCCTGTGCCGGGCAAGAAAAAAGAGACCCCTGCCACAGCACTCTGTCTGTGACAAAAGTCTCAAGCCAACACATGACATCGGGCATTTCTGCCGTGATGACGCTGCCATGCAGCACCCCGCAGGCCCTGCGGGATGCCCTTTACTCCCTTTTATCGATTCTAATTAAATCAGAATGCAGTCCCCTCTGTCAAGGGGTTCCTGCATTTCTTTGCCAAACTTTGCTTCAGCGCTCAAACGTTGTGCTGAGGGTGGTCTCCCAGGTCTGGCCGGGGGCAAGGCAGGCGGCAGCGGCGCGCTGGCTCCACTCCTGGGGATCGGTCTGGGCACCGGGCAGGGAGTGCCACGGCTCAATGCAGACAAAGCGCACAGGCTTTGCCGGAGCCGACCAGATGAGGGTGTATGGGTAGCCCTCCACATTGCAGACGATCCCCTTGCCGGTGTCCTTTTCGTAGATGCCCAGCGTGCGGCTGCGCAGACCGGCCATGCAGAAGCTGTCGTTCTCAAACAGATCGTCTGTCAGGGGGATGCTCTGCTCATTCTTCCACCGGTAGCCGCACTTGCCGGTCAGCAGACCGTTGGGGTAAGCGTCCAGGATCATCGGGCTCTCCGGCTGGTCGAAGCGGAACTCGTAATCGGTGGTGGTGTGCTTGTCATCAAAGGGGATGCGGAACGCCGGGTGGTAGCCGATGCCGAACTGCAGCTCCTCGGCGGCATCGGCGGGGTTGGTGACGGTCAGGGTGTGGTGCACCGTCCTGCCCTCCAGCCGGAAGGTGCTGGTCAGAACAAAATCAAACGGGAAGCGCTCTGCCTTGCTCTTTTCATCCGAGCGCAGCTCCAGCCGGATGGTGTCGCCCTCGGCGCAGAGCAGGGTGTGCTCCACGTCCCGGGCAAAGCCGTGCTGACCGCCGGGGTAGGTCTTGCCTTTATGGGTAAAGGCCCCGCCGGTCAGCTTGCCCGTCCAGGGGAAAAGGATGGGGGCATGGCGCTTCCAGACAGCCGGGTCGGCCTGCCAGAGCATCTCCTGCCCGGCGGCATTTTTCAGGCTGACTGCTTCGGCACCATGGGTATCCACGGTCAGGGTCAGGAATTCGTTGTGAATGGTTGCCTGCATGATTCATCTCTCCTTTTTATCTGTTGACGATGTGCTCGCCGTTTCCTTCCAGCCAGGTGCGCAGGTTCCGGGTGGTAATGTCCATCAGGTTCTGCAAAGCCTCCCGGGTCGTCCACGCAATGTGCGGTGTGAGGATAGCGTGGGGTTCTGCCCGCAGGGGGCTTTCCTGAGGCAGAGGCTCGGTGACAAAGGCATCGGCCCCGTAAAAGCCCAGCTGACCGCTGTGGAGGGCCGCTGCCACGGCCTCCTCATCCACCAGCGCGCCCCGGGCCGTGTTGAGCAGAATAGCCCCGGGCTTCATCTTCGCCAGCGCCTCCGCGTTGACAAGGCCCCGGGTCTGGGGTGTGGCCGGGCAGTGCAGGCTGAGGATATCGCACCGCCTCAGCAGGGTATCATAATCCACAAACTCCACACCGTCGGCGGCGTATTCGGGCCGGACGGTGCGGGTGCAGACCAGCACCTCCATGCCAAAGGCTCTGGCAATGCGGGCCGACTGCCGCCCGATGTTGCCATAGCCGTAAACGCCATAGGTCTTGCCGTAGAGCTCCATCTGGGGCAGCAGGCCGATGCTCTCCGGGATATCCAGCTGCCAGCATCCCTGCTTGACGGCACGGTTGTAGCGCTCCGCGCACTGGCAGATGGCCAGCAGCAGGCTGAAGGTCATCTGGGCCACGCTGTAGGTAGAATAGCCCGGCACATTGGCCACTGCAACGCCGTGGCGGCGGCAGGCTTCCAGATCCAGGTTGTCGGTGCCCGTGGCAATGATGCCCACCCATTTCAGGTTCGGGCACTGCTGTAAGATCTCCTCATCCATGCGGCACTTGTTCAGCAGAACGATGTCCGCATCTCCAATGCGGGGGGCGATCTCCTCGTAGGCCGTGCGGACATAGCTGGTGGTATCGGGCACCAGCGCCTTTACCCCCGACCAGTCGAGGTCGCCTTCCTCCATGACATAGCTTTCCAGAATGACAGCCTTCATCTCAGTCCTCCAACAATACGTCCTCGCTCAGCACCTGACCGATGGGCTTGGCAATGCACAAGTCGGCCTGCGCATCGGCCCCGGTGGGCTGCATGTTGATGACCACCAGATGGCGGCCCCGGAAGTACCGGATAAGCCCCGCCGCCGGGTAGACCACCAGACTGGTGCCGCCGATGATGAGGGTATCCGCCTTGCGGATGGCAGACACGGCCCCGGAGAGCACTTCCTCGTCCAGCCCTTCCTCATACAGAACGACATCCGGCTTGACGATGCCGCCGCACTTGGGGCAGCGGGGCACGCCGGTACTGTTGGCAATGAAGTCCACATCGTAGAACGTGCCGCACTTCACGCAGTAGTTGCGCAGGGTGCTGCCGTGGAGCTCGTAAACGGTCTTGGACCCCGCCGCCTGATGCAGGCCGTCGATGTTCTGGGTGACGATGGCTTTCAGCCTGCCCTCCCGCTCCAGCTTTGCCAGCCGCAGGTGGGCAGCGTTGGGCTTTGCCCCCTTCACAATAAGCTTATCCCGGTAGAACCGGTAGAACTCCTCGGGATTCTCCTCCCAGAAGGTGTGGCTCAGGATGGTCTCGGGCGGGTAATCGTACTTCTGGTGGTACAGGCCGTCCACGCTGCGGAAATCAGGGATGCCGCTTTCGGTGGAGACCCCCGCGCCGCCAAAAAAGACGATGCGGTCGCTCTCGGCAATGATTTTTTCCAGTGCAGGAACCATAAAAGAAACGCTTCCTTTCCGGCAGATCGTTGTGTTTTGGATAGCTCCAGTATAACACAAATCCAGAGGAAAGGAAGCGTTTCTTTTTTTGACGGGATCGTCCCCCTGCTCATCGCCCGTTTTCGGCAAACAGGGTCCCCAGCGCATCCAGCAGATCATGCGGGAGCATCCCGATTTCCCCGTGCAGGGCAGCGGCACGGTCGGCAGCTGCACCATGGAGATAAACGGCACAGGCAGCGGCCTCAAAGGCAGGCAGACCGCAGGCCAGCAGGGCGCTGGTCATGCCCGCCAGCACATCCCCGCTGCCGCCCCGGGAAAGCCCCGGGTTGCCGGTGGGATTGACCGCGCAGCGGCCATCCGGCCCTGCAATGACGGTATTTGCCCCCTTCAGCACCACCACAGCATTCCATGCTTTCGCATAGCGCAGCGCCGTGCCTTCCCGGTCCGCGTTGATCTCTGCCGTAGAGTGTCCGGTCAGCCGGGCCATCTCGCCGGGGTGGGGCGTTAAAATCAGTTCTCCTTGAGGATGAAGCATTTTTTCCGTTTGGAGCAGGTCAGCGGCGGCGTTCAGGCCGTCCGCATCCAGCACTGCACTGCCGGAAAAGCCGGGCAGGAGCGTTTTTACCAGCGCCCGGGTCTCGGCAGCACGGGCCGCGCTCTGGGCCGTATAGCCCAGCCCGGGGCCCGCCAGCAGAACAGAGGCCTTCTGCCGCCGGATGCGGTCGATATTCTGGGGCGAGATGCCGCCCTCTGCCCCCGCTTCGCAGGGGCAGAGACAGCACTCGGGCAGGCGGGCGGCCACTGCCGCCAGCACCGGCTCCACACTTGCCAGCGTAACGATGCCGGCCCCGGTGCGCAGGGCACCTTCCACGGCCAGCGCCGCCGCGCCCCGGTAGGACGCACTGCCCGCCACCGCCAGCACGAAGCCAAAGGTCCCCTTATGCGCATCCCGGGGGCGGGGCTGGATCTTTTGCCAAACAAAATCAGAAGTTGTTTCGAACATAGGCGGCTCCTTTCCTACTGTGGTTTAACCCCCCAGTCACGCTTTGCGTGACAGCCCCCGCTAATAGGGGGGCCCTTGGCATTTCGTAAAGCTCACCCTCTTTGCCAAGCAATGACGGAGAGGTTTAATCCGTTCCCTGCAAATACCTCCGGATCTCCTTCTCCGCCTCCTGCACCTCTTCATGGAACATGCGGGCAGAGACACGGAGGGCACCATGGCCCAGGATGATGACCTGTTCCATGCCATCGGAGGTGGCCACGCGGACGCGGCGGCCCTTGCCGATCTCATGGGTGACACGCTCGATGAACATATCGGCGGTCTCGGCTTCCCGGGTGTAGACCACATGGATATTGTGGTACTGCTCTATGCTGCCGGGACTGCCCGGCACACGGTAGGCATCAAACACAAGGATGAGCACACACTTCTTAAAGCCCTGATAGTTGCAGAGGATGTCCATCAGCCTGTGGCGGGCCGCTTCCAGGCTCTCTTTGGAGAGTGCGTTCAGCTCGTCCCATGCAAAGATGATGTTGTAGCCGTCCACCAGCAGGTATTCGGGCTGGATCTCCCACTGCTCGGCGTTGAAATCAGGGCGTTCCCGCTTCTGGGTGGGGCGGAACGCCGCCAGCGGGTCCCGCTTGATGGGCCCATAGGTCTGTTCAAAGATCTTCAGCAGCTCAGCATCCTCTTCCAAAGTAGCACGATAGGCGACCATCCGGCGGGGACGGGCCTGCACCGTTTCCTCGGTCTTTGCAGTCTTGCCCCAGCCGCTGTCCACATGCATGTGGCTGCGCACCTGCTCCCAGGGCACCACAAATCCGGCCCCGTGGGCGCAGAACACCGAATCCGCCGGGTTGTCGAGGTCGTGTTCCGGCTCATAGCCCGCAGCCTCGATGACCTCTGCTGCATTGTGGCAGGGACGGTAGCCGTCCAGCGTCAGGGTCAGGTGTCCCCTGCCCCGGGTGTAGCCCACCACCTCCATGGGATAGCTGCGCATGGTGGAGGCCGGTGCGGTGCCGGTGAGCAGGGTGGTATCCCCGTCGGCTCCGGTCTCGGGCGGGTCAAAACTTCCGCCCATGTTCTGGATATCGTTCATGGCGCGGCCCACGTTGTCAGAGGGCAGCTCCAGCCGGAAGGCATACCACGGCTCCAGCAGCTGGGTCTTGTGGATCTGGTCTGCCATCATCAGGCCCTGCCGGACGGCGCGGTAGGTCGCCTGCCGGAAGTCACCGCCCTCGGTGTGCTTGAGGTGGGCGCGGCCCGCAATGAGGGTGATCTTCACATCGGTCAGGGGTGCCCCGATGAGCACACCCAGATGCTGCTTTTCCTCAAGATGCGTCAGCACCAGCCGCTGCCAGTTCTTGTCCAGCACCTCTTCCCGGCAGTCGGTGGCAAACTGCATTCCGCTGCCCCGGGGCAGCGGCTCCAGCTTGAGGTGGACTTCCGCATAATGGCGCAGGGGCTCGTAGTGGCCCACACCCTCCATGGCTTCGGTGATGGTCTCCTTATACAGGATGCCGCCGGGACCGAAGCTGACCTCCAGCCCGTACCGCTCGGCCAGCAGGCTTTTCAGCACCTCCAGCTGGATCTCGCCCATCAGCTGGACATGGATCTCGCCCAGGGTCTCGTTCCAGACCACATGGAGCTGGGGTTCCTCTTCTTCCAGCCGATGGAGCTTTCCCAGTGCGGCATGCACGTCCGCACCCTCTGGCAGCAGCACCTGATAGCTCAGCACCGGCTCCAGCACCGGCAGGTCACTGTCCCGTTCCGCCCCCAGACCCTCGCCCGGGCGGGCTTTGGTCAGGCCGGTAACGGCGCACACCTGGCCGGGGCCGATGCACTCTGCCAGCGTAAACTTTGCGCCGGAGTAGAGCCGCAGCTGGTTGGCCTTTTCGGCCCATGGCTCCCCGTCGGCTTCTCCGGTGAGCTGGGCTTTCACCTTGAGCGCGCCGCCGGTCACCCGCAGCCAGGTCAGGCGGTTCCCCTGCTCATCCTGGCTCACCTTGAACACCTTGGCCCCGAAGGCTTCCAGCGCGGGGGCCGGGCGGGTATAGCGGTCCAGGCCCTCCACCAACGCATCCACACCCTGCAGCTTCAGGGCTGAGCCAAACCAGCAGGGAAACACATGCCGCCGGGCAATGGCGGGGATGAGGTCGGTATCGGTCAGGCTTCCTCGATCCAGCATCGTCTCCATCAGCCGCTCATCGCAGAGAGCCAGCGCCTCGTCCCGGTCGGCCTGCTCTGCCCCAAAATCCACAAAGCCATCCCCCAGCCGACGGTTCAGCTGGGTCAGAAGCGCTTCCCTGCCCGGGCCGGGCAGGTCCATCTTGTTCACGAACACAAAGGTGGGGATGTGATACCGCCGCAGCAGCCGCCAGAGTGTCTCGGTATGGCTCTGCACGCCGTCGGTACCGCTGATGACCAGCACCGCATAATCCAGCACCTGTAGTGTCCGCTCGGTCTCCGTGGAAAAATCCACATGGCCCGGGGTGTCCAGCAGGGTAAAATCGGTATCGCCCGCCGTGAAGAGGGCCTGTTTGGAGAAAATGGTAATGCCGCGCGCCTTTTCCAGCGCGTCGGTGTCCAGAAAGGCATCCTTATGGTCCACCCGGCCCAGCTTGCGGATGGTGCCGGTGCCGTAGAGCAGGGCCTCGGAAAGGGTGGTCTTGCCGCTGTCCACATGGGCCAGAATGCCGATGACCAGCTGCTTGTGCTCTTGTTCCATGCCGCGGCCCCCTTACAGTGCGCTGGCGATCAGCGCAGCAGCGACCAGCGGCAGGCCCAGCACCAGATTGGAGAGCAGGCTGCAATAGGTGCGCTCCTCGGGCTCCAGCTCCTCAAAGGAGACGATCTTCTCATCCGCATAGTCGATGATGGAGCGGGTGGAGTGGATCTTTTTCTGCCGCTTGCCCATCCCCTTGAATTCCTCCAGCAGATGGTGGATGGTCACGCCATCCAGCCGCAGGTAGTCCACCCAGGCCCAGATGAGCAGCACCACGCCGCACAGAAAGCCCGGGGCCTCCCAGATGGTAAACGTGCCATCGCTGACATAGCGCTGCCACAGCAGCATCAGCACGGCCACAATGGAGGTGCGGGTCACGGTCTTATATAAAATGGGGTGGAACATGTAGCGTTTGTACATCGAGGTCAGTTTCTTCATGGTGCGCTCCTTATTGATACAGATACATTTTATTGTATCATGTTTTTGTGAAAAAAGATAGCTGTTTTGTGCGCACAGTGTGAACAGTTTCTCTCTTTTGCCTGTTCTTCACAGATATACAGTTCTTTCCATTTTATAGTAATTTTTTCCACATTCTTTTCCCATGAAAGTGTTTGTCACCGTTTTGTTTCCAATTCTATGCTATGGTGGATTGACTTCTTTCCAGTAAAGTGCTAAAATATACAGTGGTGCGACTTTTGTCTTTCCTGTGCACTTTTTGGAAAGGCAGACAGCCTCACTGCGTTTAGGAAAAGGAAAAACGCGCGGCTCTGTCCGCGCAAGATCTGGGAGGATCATCCAATGAGCTTCAATTTTGATCGCCGCACCTTCCTGAAGGGTGCAGGTGCTGTGGGTGCCGCCAGCCTGCTGGCAGCCTGCGGCGAAAAGTCCAACAACACCGGCAATGGTGCTGCCGCCAGCGGCGCTGCTGCCCCCAACTCCACCGGCGCTACCCCCCTGAAGGAGTTCATCTCCTTTGAGAGCGGCAACCGTGAGCTGGAAAGCTGGAACATGCTGTACACCCAGAAGGCTGAGGATGCCAACGTGGTCACCAACCTGTGGGATGGCTTGCTGAGCTTTGACTGCTACGGCAAGGTGGTGCCCGCCATCGCTTCCAGCTGGGAGCACAATGAGGATGCCACTGTCTGGACCTTCCACCTGCGGGATGACGTGGACTGGGTGGATTGCAACGGTGAGGTGAAGGCTCACCTGACCAGCAAGGACTTCCTGGTTGGTTTTGAATGGGTGATGAACGCCATCAAGAACGAGGCCAACAACACCTCCATGCCCAACGATACCATTGTGGGTGCTTACGAGTACTACGCGCTGACCAAGGAAGCCGGTGACGCTGCTGCTGACATGACCTACGAGGACATGCTGGCTGCCGGTGTGGGCATCGAAGCTCCGGATGATTACACTCTGGTGTTCACCTGCCCCAGCGCCTGCCCCTACTTTGATACCGTTGCCGCCTACAACAGCTTCTACCCCGTAGCCCCTGCTCTGATCGAGGAGCTGGGTGTCGATGGCTTCCGGAGCTGCGACAACACCACCATGTGGTACAACGGACCCTATGTGGTGGAGGAGTACATCCAGGGCAACACCAAGAGCTACATCCCCAACCCCAACTACTACGATGCTGCCAACGTCAGCCGCTTTGAGCGCTTCACTGTCACCATGATCAGCGACGGTTCCATCAGCCTGCAGCTGTATCAGAGCCGCGAGCTGGACGAGGTGGACCTGGGCGAGAGCAACATCACCACCATTCAGTCCGATCCTTCCAACGAGTACAATCAGCAGCTGTGCGAGAAGCGTGCCAAGAAGTTCAGCTACTGCTTCATCTTCAACTACGACAAGAAGAACACCGATGGCACCCCCGATGAGAACTGGAACAAGGCCATTGCCAACAAGGCGTTCCGTCAGTGCTTCTCCAAGGGCATGGTGCTGAACAAATTCCTCGCCCGTTACAACCCCATCAATCCTCTGAAGTGCGAGAACGACTTTTTCACCATGAAGGGCCTGTGCTACACCTCTGACGGCACCGACTACACCAACCTGGTGGCCAAGGAGATGGGTCTGGACGGCGAGGCTTACGATGGCAAGACCATGAAGCGCCTGCGCGCCAACAACGGCGACATCACCGAGCTGAAGAAGCAGGCCATGGAAGAGCTGAGCGCCATTGGTGTCACCTTCCCTGTTCACTGCTCCTACTACATTCTGGCCGGCTCCACCTCCGCTCTGGATAGCGCAACCGTGCTGAAGCAGTGCTTCACCGACAGCTTCGGCGATGACTTCATCGTGCTGGATATCAACACCTTCGTGTCCTCCACCATGAAGGAAGTCGTGGCTCCCAAGCTGCAGAGCTTCGTCCACATGGGCTGGGGCGCTGACTTCGGCGATCCCATCAACTTCCTGACTCAGATCATCGTTCACGACGACAATGCTTACTACAGCTGCAACATGACCAACATCGCAGGCATTGTGAACAATGGCCCCGCCAGCTACCAGACCGAGCTGGTTGCCGCCTACGAGAAGTTCACCGATCTGGTGAACGAGGGCCGTGCCATCGTTGACGACACCGATGCACGCTACGCCGCATTTGCCAAGGCCGAGGCTTACTTCCTGGACGAGAACCTGATCTTCCCCACCGTCTACGATATCACCTGGTGCCTGACCCACGTCAACGAGTACAGCAAGATCAACGCTATGTATGGTCCCTGCAACTACAAGGCTGTGAACTGGGAGACCAGCGAGGAGGCTTACACCACCGAACAGTACGATGCGTTTGCTGCCGCATTCGACGCAGCCACTCAGGCCTGATCGCGTGAACCCATAGCAAAAAGCAGAACCGGACGTTTTTGAAGCGTCCGGTTCTTTTTTCTCCCTGACAGCACAAAACCCCGCCGCGCGGGAAAGCTCCCAGTGCGGCGGGGTCATTGTGTTAAAATACAGGAAAGCGGTTCAGCTTACAGCTGGCTTTCATACTCCTTGCGGTAGCCTTCCAGCTCACGCTGGTTGCCATACACAAAGTGGCCGTTTGCGATCTCTTCCCAGACCGGCTTATCCACGCTGTAATCGTGGATCGAGGGGTCATAGACCAGCAGCTTCTTGTGCTTTTCAAGGCTGGGGTCAGGGATGGGAACCGCGCTCAGCAGGGCTTTGGTGTAGGGATGCAGCGGATGGAGGAACAGCTCCTCCGCCTCAGCCAGCTCCACGATGCGGCCCTTGCTGATAACGGCGATACGATCCGAGATGAACCGGACCACCGACAGGTCATGTGCAATGAACAGGTAGGTCAGGCCGCGACTCTTCTTCATCTCGTTCAGCAGGTTCAGCACCTGTGCACGGATGGAGACATCCAGTGCAGAGATGGGCTCATCGGCCACGATGAACTCCGGCTCCATGACCAGCGCACGGGCAATGCCGATACGCTGGCGCTGGCCGCCCGAGAACTCATGGGGGAAGCGGGAGGCAAACTCCGGCAGCAGGCCGACCTCATGCAGGGCGTTCATCACCTTTTCATGCAGGTCTTCCTGATCCTTGTAGAGATGATGGTTCAGCAGGCCCTCAGCAATGATATACTCCACCTTGGCGCGCTCGTTCAGCGAAGCCATGGGGTCCTGGAAGATCATCTGGATCTTGCGGATGACCTCTTTGTCCAGTTCCTTGGAGATCTTGCCGTTGATCTTCTGGCCTTTGAAGAAGATGTCGCCGCCGGAGGTCGGGTTGATGCGGCAGATGGCACGACCAATGGTGGTCTTGCCGGAGCCGGACTCGCCGACCAGCGAGAAGGTCTCGCCCTTATAGATGTCAAAGTTGACATGATCGACAGCAACAAATTTCTTCTTACCGGAGCCAAAGGTGATCTGAAGGTCTTTCAGCTCAATCAGCTTTTCGCGTTCAGCCATTTAAGTTGGCGCCTCCCATCTTTCCCATTTTCTCACGCAGGTTCTGGATGGAGTGCGGCCGCTCGATCTTGGGAGCGCGCGGGTCCAGATACCAGGTCTTTGCGGCGTGGGTCTCGGACACCTGGAAGAACGGAGGCTCTTGCACAAAGTCGATTGCCAGCGCATGCTTGTTGCGGGGCGCAAATGCGTCACCCTTGATCTCGTTGAACAGGTTCGGGGGAGTACCATCCACGCTGGGCAGGGCCTCACCCTTGGTGCCCAGCTGCGGCAGAGCCTGCAGCAGAGCCCAGGTGTAGGGGTGCCATGCGTCGTAGAAGATCTCCTCCACGGTGCCGTATTCCACGATCTGGCCGGCGTACATCACGGCCACACGGTCTGCCACGTTTGCCACAACGCCCAGGTCATGGGTGATGTAGATAACGGACATGCCCAGCTCCTTCTGCAGGTCGCGGATCAGCTGCAGGATCTGTGCCTGAATGGTCACGTCCAGTGCAGTGGTGGGCTCGTCGCAGATCAGGATCTGCGGGCGGCAGGCCGCTGCAATGGCAATGACGACACGCTGACGCATACCGCCGGAGAACTCGTGGGGGTACTGCTCGTACCGACGCTCGGGGTCGGGGATACCCACCTTGCCCAGCATCTCGATGGCAGCCTTTTTGGCTTCCTCACCCTTCAGACCCTGGTGATGCTCAATGCTCTCCTGGATCTGCTTGCCGATCTTCTTCAGCGGGTTCAGGCTGGTCATGGGGTCCTGCATGACCATGGCGATCTTCTTGCCGCGGACACCCAGCCAATCCT
>OJOD01001297.1_pt1 | contig 12043 bp, 10 predicted proteins | sample 1598221 | NCBI WGS metagenome assembly OJOD01 (sample SAMN03922464, study PRJEB24848) | human gut metagenome | isolation source: stool sample | host: Homo sapiens | place: Germany | collected 2010-11 | reverse complement strand
GCGCGAGAATTTAAGATCTCGAAATAGACATAACTAAAAAGACGTTTCACAGCCGTAAAGCAAGGGGTGTGAAACGTCTTTTTAGTTATCTTAAAATTTATTTTTAAAGATCTGTGCCGGATCCAAAGGAATCCGTATCATATCCCACCGGTTCCGATGCCGGATACAGGACATCTTTCCGTTCCTGATAGAACGCAGCCATCGTGATCTGCATATAGGGCATTACCCACAAAAAGCCGATGGCACAGGAACAGGATGCGAGAATCTCAAGCCCTAAGAAACTTAAGAGAAGCAGAATGTAGCGGAAAAAGTTCTTCTTCATCATCGCAAAGCTCTGACGGATCGCCTGGATCGGGCCGATGCCGGGAGCGTCGTTCATCACAAAGGTGGAAAGGGAAAACGGAACCAGCACCAGCGTGGAAACGAGAGAGCCGATCAGCTTGTAAACGTAAACGTTCATCAGAGAAGAAAGCTCGGCTTCGATGGAAAGTGCTGTTCCAAGCGTCAGTTCCGCACTCGGGGAGGAAAGATACTGGAAGCCCGGAATGCTGGAAATCAGGGCGATCACGGAGCTGATGCCGTTGATGATAAGGAACATCAGCACGTACTGGTCCGGGTGGTGATAGAAAGCGTAGAGCATATCACCGACGGAAATCGGTTCCCCGCGCAGCGTTGAGAGGCAGATCTTTAAGTAGCCCGCCTGAAAGAGGCTGAGGAGCAGGGAAAACAGGAACAGCGTCAGATTCAGGAAAATGATATCGTACAGCGTTGTGCCTGAAAAAATCAGCGTCGGGATGAGGGAGCAGGAGAAGGTGAGAAACAGGTTGATCGCGGTTGCGCCCACCAGCGTGCCGCATCGGCCTGCCATGGCCTCACGGGCCTGCTTTTTCAGTTCTGAAAATTTCTGTTTTTGTCCGTTCATGAAAAATCCTTTCTGGTACCTAGATGGTATTTCCGTCGGTGGTTGTTCCGTTATCCGGTGTCATCTGGTATTCCTGCATGTACTGATTGTAATACCGCTCAAGCAGGTTGGTGCTGCCGCCGCTGACCATGTTGAAAAGCAGGAAAGCATACATGATGCAGATACCGACAATGATGCCGATGGTACAGCCCGCAAGACCGGCTTTTGCCGTGCCGCTCATGCGTCCTGCGCCGCGGCTTAAAAGGGCGAAGATCACGCCGAGCGAGCCGAAAAACAGGGAACCCATGTTGAGCATGAACAAAAAGGAGCAGATCGCCATGACCATCGAAGCGGCTGCAAGGGCCTGCGAACCCGTCCTGCGCGGCGGCTGTACGGGAGGCTGCTGCTGGTAATGCTGATACGGTCCGGGACGCTGGCCCTCAGGCACGCCGTACGGATGGGAGGACTGATAGGAATCTCCGGACTCATTGGTGTTTGGATCGTAATTTTCTGGTGTCATAAAATGTCCTTTCTTCTGCAAAAAAGCGCGGTTTCACACGCAGTCTGTCAAAAAAGCTATAGTAAAGATTTTATCATGTAAGGTTGACAAAAACAAGACCTATTGATAAGGTAATAGAGTGGCTGTTCCGCCAAGGGTCCCGCTTTTTATGCGGGAAAAACAGAGAAGGAACAGCGTGTTTTGGAAGAGACAACAGGAGGAATTTACCTATGGATATGAATCAGGTATTGGCAGCCGAGCTGAACGTCAAACCGTGGCAGGTAGAAGCTGCAGTGAAACTGATTGACGAGGGAAACACGATCCCTTTTATTTCACGATATCGAAAAGAAGCAACAGGTTCCTTAAACGATGAGATACTGCGAAATCTGTACGACCGTCTGATGTACCTGCGCAGTTTAAATGACCGCAAGGCCGTTGTCCTTGCGAGCATCGAGGAGCAGGGCAAGCTGACCGCAGAACTGAAAAAATCCATCGAAGAGGCCGCAACTCTCGTGGTCGTAGAGGATTTATACCGCCCGTACCGCCCGAAACGCCGGACGCGTGCGACGATCGCAAAAGAAAAAGGACTGGAGCCGCTGGCGAATATCATTCTTCTGCAGATGACAAAAGAGCCGCTCGAAAAAGAGGCAGAGGCTTTTGTTTCAGAAGAAAAGGAAGTCAAAACGGCAAAAGACGCCATTGCTGGTGCCTGCGACATCATCGCCGAGAGCATTTCCGATGAGGCCGATTACCGTATGGAGATCCGCCGCAGAACCGAGGCGAAGGGTCTGATCGTCTCGACAGCAAAGGATGAGAAAGCAGAGTCCGTTTACGAGAATTACTATGAGTTTTCCGAGCCGGTATCGAAAATTGCCGGACACCGTGTGCTGGCGCTGAACCGCGGTGAGAAAGAAAAATTCCTGAACGTCAAAATTGAGGCGCCGACGGAAGAAATCCTGCGTTATCTCGAGAAAAAAATCATCACCAAAGAGAATCCGCAGACGAAGCCGGTTCTGCAGGCGACCATCGAGGATGCCTACAACCGTCTGATCGCTCCGGCCATCGAGCGTGAGGTCAGAAATCAGCTCACCGAAAAGGCAGAGGATGGTGCGATCAAGGTCTTTGGAAAGAACCTTGAGCAGCTTCTGATGCAGCCGCCGATCGCAGGCCAGGTTGTCCTTGGATGGGACCCGGCGTTTCGTACGGGATGCAAGCTGGCCGTTGTCGATGCGACCGGAAAAGTGCTCGACACCACCGTTGTTTACCCGACAGCGCCGACGAACGAGAAGAAGATTGCGGCAGCGAAAGCCACTGTAAAAGATCTGATCCACAAATACGGCGTCACCCTGATTTCTGTCGGAAACGGAACTGCAAGCCGTGAGTCTGAGCAGATCATCGTTGAGATCTTAAAAGAGATCCCGGAGAAGGTTGCGTATGTGATCACCAACGAGGCGGGAGCGTCCGTTTACTCCGCAAGCAAGCTGGCAACCGAGGAATTCCCGAACTTTGATGTCGGACAGCGAAGCGCCGCTTCCATCGCACGCCGTGTGCAGGATCCGCTGGCAGAGCTCGTCAAAATTGATCCGAAATCGATCGGCGTCGGCCAGTATCAGCACGATATGAACCAGAAGAAGCTCGGCGAGGCGCTCGGCGGTGTCGTTGAGGACTGCGTCAATAAAGTCGGTGTCGATCTGAACACGGCATCCGCGTCGCTGCTGGAATACATTTCCGGTGTCAGCAAGGTGATTGCAAAAAACATCGTATCATACCGCGAGGAGAACGGCCGTTTCGAGAGCAGAAAAGAGCTCCTGAAAGTGGCAAAACTCGGACCGAAGGCGTTTGAGCAGTGCGCGGGCTTTATGCGAATCACCGGCGGCAAAAATCCGCTGGACGGCACAAGCGTTCATCCGGAGAGCTACGAGGCAGTCGAGAAGCTGTTCGCAAAGTTAAATATGAAGACAGAGCAGATCAGCGAGGGACCGACGGCGTTCTTCATCAAAGATTACAAGAAGATGGCAGAGGAGATCGGTGTCGGCGAGATTACGCTGTGCGATATCATCAAAGAGCTGCAGAAGCCTGGCCGTGACCCGCGTGACGAGATGCCGCGCCCGATCCTGCGCACCGACGTGCTCGATATGAAGGACCTGAAGGTCGGCATGATCTTAAAGGGAACCGTGCGCAACGTCATTGACTTCGGTGCATTCGTCGATATCGGCGTGCATCAGGACGGACTCGTCCACATTTCCCAGATGACGAAACGCTTCATCAAGCATCCGCTGGAGGCTGTGAGCGTCGGCGATATCGTGGAAGTGAAGGTCATCAGCCTTGATCTGGCGAAGAAGCGGATCGGGCTGTCGATGCTGCTGGATAAATAAAGTGTGATATGTGGGCTGCCCGAAAGAAAACAGGGGCAGCCCGCGGTGTATCAAAGGGGGATTACCATGAATGAGGAAGAAGTGCTGGTAGGACGGATTCAGGATCTGGCAGAGCAGTGTTATCACAGGGATGTTCCGTCACACACGGAGTTTCTGACGCTGGCGGAGCAGGATTTGTTCTACCGCACGGTAAATAAAATCCCGGGCGTGCGTTACGTGCTGTCCGGCGGATACGAGGCGGCAGAGCGGAAAGCGGCGCTGTTTCTGCCATCCTATGCAGAGGACGGTGATGCGTCGATGCTTCCAATCGCAGTCGTGCGCATCAGCCCGCTGAATGAAAAATTTGCGGATGCGCTGTCACACCGTGATTTCTTAGGATCACTGATGAATCTCGGCGTGGAGCGGTATAAGCTGGGAGACATTCTGATCGATGGAAACCAGGCGTATCTGATCTGTATGGCGGATATGGCGGACTACATCTGTGCGGAGCTGAAAAAAGTGCGCCATACGAGCGTGTACTGTGAAGTCGAGGCGGGACTGCCGGAGGAGCTGACGGAGCCGAAAACCGAGCGGAAAGAAGGCTCTGTCGCTTCCGTGCGGCTCGATGCGGTGCTGTCGCTGGCGTTCAGCAGTTCGCGGAGCAAAATGGTGCCGCTGATCGAGGGCGGCCAGGTGTTTATCAACGGAAAGCTGGTGACATCGCCGAGTGCGTCATTAAAAGAGGACGATCTCGTGACCGTGCGCCATATGGGAAAATTCCGCTATGTGGGCGTGCAGAACCAGACGAAAAAGGGAAGGCTGTACGTGGCTGTTGAACGATTTGTCTCATAATAGATATTTTGAGGGATTTTACAGGAAAAGACCATTGACAGTGTTTGTAAAAAGACGGTATTATAGAGGGTATGTAGAAGGTCCGCAGGGCTGAGAGTTTTCAGACGGAAGCGGACTGCGAAGATTACGTATCAGGAAGGCAGGAAGAAAAAATGGGAAAAATTATACTGACCGGCGACCGACCGACCGGCAAGCTGCATGTAGGACATTACGTTGGTTCACTGCGCCGCCGCGTGGAGCTGCAGAACTCCGGTGAATTCGATAAAATTTACATCATGATTGCAGACGCACAGGCGCTGACCGACAATGCGGACAACCCGGAGAAGGTGCGCCAGAACATTCTGGAGGTAGCACTGGATTACCTTTCCTGCGGACTTGATCCGGAAAAGAGCACCATCTTTATCCAGTCTCAGATTCCGGAACTGTGCGAGCTTTCTTTCTATTATATGAATCTCGTTACGGTTTCCAGACTGCAGAGAAATCCAACCGTAAAATCGGAGATCCAGATGAGAAACTTTGAGGCGAGCATCCCGGTTGGATTCTTCACCTACCCGATCAGCCAGGCAGCCGATATCACTGCATTCAAGGCAACGACCGTTCCGGTTGGAGAGGATCAGATGCCGATGATCGAGCAGACACAGGAGATCGTCCACAAATTCAATACGGTTTATGGCGAGGCACTTGTGCAGCCGAAGATTATGCTGCCGGAGAATGATTCCTGCAGACGTCTGCCGGGTATCGACGGAAAAGCGAAGATGAGTAAATCACTTGGAAACTGCATTTACCTGTCCGAGGAGCCGGATGAGATCAAGAAAAAAGTCATGAGCATGTACACCGACCCGGATCACATCAAGATCACCGACCCGGGCAAGATCGAGGGAAATACCGTATTTACTTATCTCGATGCATTCTGCCAGCCGGAGCACTTCGAGCGCTATCTGCCGGATTACGCAAATCTCGACGAGTTGAAAGCACATTACCAGAGAGGCGGCCTTGGCGATGTCAAAGTGAAGAAGTTCCTGAACAATGTACTGCAGGAGACCTTAGAGCCGATCCGCAATCGCAGAAAAGAACTGGAAAAAGACATTCCGGCGATCTATGAGATGCTGAAAAAAGGCAGCGAAGAGGCAGAAAAAGTTGCCGCTCAGACACTGGCGGATGTCAAAGCAGCCATGAAAATCAACTATTTTGATGATCTGGACCTGATCCGTTCCCAGGCAGAGCGTTACGGCAAATAATTACCAATAGAAGATGAATGGAAAAAGCGGACATTATGGTTCCGCTTTTTCTGTTGCAGGGCGGACGAAAGTTCGAAGTCCTGCGGTCGGAGAGGATAGCATATGGTCATACATGGATTTCAAAAGCTGACGCTGCTGGATTACCCGGGCAAGGTGGCGTGCACATTGTTTTCGGGCGGATGTAATTTCCGCTGCCCGTACTGCCAGAACGGAAATCTCGTGCAGCATCCCGAATGGGAGCCGGTGATTCCGGAGGAGGAGATTTTTGCAGTGCTCGAAAAGCGGCGCGGCGTGCTGGACGGCGTCTGCGTGACGGGCGGTGAGCCGACGCTGGATCCGGATCTGGAGCGGTTCGTGACGAAAATTAAGGAACTGGGATATCTTGTGAAGCTCGATACGAATGGATACCGGCCGGAGATTTTGAAAAAGCTGGTGGAAGAGAAGAAAATCGACTACGTCGCCATGGACATCAAAAACGCGCCGTCCCGGTACGGCGAGACGGCGGGCGTGAAAAAGATCGATGTGATGCGGATCAATGAGTCGGTCGAGTTTTTAAAGAGCGGCGTGGTGGACTATGAGTTCCGGACAACGCTCTGCAAGGAGCTGCATGGAAGGGAAGAGATCGAAGCGATCGGAAAGTGGCTTTCCGGGGCAAAACGGTACTTCCTGCAGAATTACCGGGAATCGGATTATGTGATTGATCCGAGGTTCTCGGGGTATGCGAGGGAGCAGCTCGAGCGGTTCTGCGAGATCCTGCGCGGAAAGATTGAGACGGTGGAGATCCGCGGCGTGGATTAAAAAACGCTTTAAAGCGTGCGGTACCAGTAGCCGAAGCGGGCATCGGGCGCGAGCTCGGAGGGGCGCATCGCCTGCCTGAAGTGGAAAAAGCCGAAGAGGCTTGCCATGAACTGCTCATTCGGCGTGTAGACGCCGGGGACGCCGAAATACCAGAGTTCCTGCTGGTCGCGGTTCCGGGCGAGGAGCAGATGGCGATAGGACGAGGAGCCATGGAGGACGAAGCGGTTCGCATCCACCGAAAGACCGGCGGCGCGGAGCTGTGGAAGATCGTCGAGTGAGAGGCGCAGGCAGTCGGTCAGATCATCATCTGGGAACGGGTGGAACTCCGGGAACTGGTCCTGAAGCTGGAGATAGAGAGCAGCGCGGGACGGCGGCACGGCTGCTGCGGCGGGAAAATCGGCGGAAGTCATATGTAGCGGCTGGGCGGCAGAATCCGGGATGGGCTGCGGCGGTTCCGGGTTGGCAGAGGGATAGCTTTCTGCGGTTTTCACAGATTCCGCGGATGCGGGATGGAGTGTGTTGGCGGATGATTGCGTGATCCGGTCTGCAGGAACGGTGTTTACCGTGTCAGTTGATGTGGATTCTGTGGAGACGGTGGATTCCGGGCTGGAATTTTGTGGATAAGGTCCGGAATTGCTGCTGAATTCTGTGGAAAGTTCATCGAACTGTGCTTTTGAAGCGTCTGATGATGGCAGGGACTGCGCAGGTACGGCGGGATCCAGAGGTTCGGGTGTTTCGGCAGTTTTCTCTTCGGTCGGTCTGGCACCATTGTCTGCGGATGTTTTGGGCTCCTGCGGGAGCGTGGGAGCGAAAAACTCCGGCTGAATCGGAAGATCGTCCCACTGGGTGGCGATGACGCCGGTCTGGCGGCAGAGCAGGATCAGACCGCCAAGCTCGTCGAGCGTGACATCCGTCTGCCCAATGGCATCGGAGTGCGTGAAGAGTTTTCCACTCGTAGAAGAGCGCCCCGCAAGGAGATTTCCGAGCGGAATGCCGTACATCCGCCCTGACCGGCGGATAAATCCGTAGACCGTGACCGAGGTCTCCGGCGGAAGAGACGGCGATTTGATCTGGAAGTCCATGCGGCAGAAGCCGTTCTGCGACTCCACGCGGACAAAGCCGCAGCATCCGCCCTTGCGGTTGTTCGGGTATTCGTATAGATAGGCAATGAAACGCCGGTAATCAGACATAAAAACCTCCTGCATAGAAGTAAAAAGAGTAGAAAAAGATACTGCGCTACAGTTCACGATATGCGGGAAGGACAGAAAATATACGCAGAGAAGAAAGGAAGTGCACAATGGAAGAAGAAACAAAGCTGGAAACGCCGGAGGAAAAAGCGCACCGGAAAGAACGGGAACGCTTCATGCGCCAGGCGATTACGCAGGCGAAGAAAGCGGAAAAGCTGATGGAAGTTCCGATCGGCTGTGTGATTGTGTACGAGGGAAAGGTGATTGCGCGGGGCTATAACCGCAGAAATACGGATAAAAACACGCTGTCCCACGCGGAACTGAATGCGATCCGGAAAGCAAGCAAAAAGCTCGGCGATTGGCGGCTGGAGGGCTGTACATTGTATGTCACCCTGGAACCGTGCCAGATGTGCGCCGGTGCGATCGTACAGGCGAGAGTCAGCGAAGTCGTCATCGGCAGCATGAACCCGAAGGCGGGCTGCGCGGGATCGATCTTAAATATGCTGGAAATGCACGAGTTTAACCATCAGGTGAAGGTCGAGCGCGGCGTGCTGAAAGAAGAGTGCTCGGAGATGCTGAGTGCGTTTTTCCAGAGACTGCGGGTGGTGAAAAAGAAGAAAAAAGAAGAGAGGAAGAGGGCGGAAGAAGGGAAAGAATAAAAGAAGAGGCAGCATCGGGATGGGATGCTGCCTGAGGAAGATTATTTGTTTGAGTAAGTTGCACTTTCGAATATTTCCGTAAAAAATACAATCCCCGTATTTCCATCGGAAACCATCGAAAAAATCATTGACGAATCCCGAAAAAAGCACTATAATATATGATGTATTTGACAAAATACGGAGAAGTACCCAAGAGGCTGAAGGGTCTGGCTTCGAACACCAGTAGGTCGGAAACGGCGCAAGGGTTCAAATCCCTTCTTCTCCGCTATGCAAAAAAGAGACAGCAAAAAGATTGAAAAATCGAAAAAGCTGTCTCTTTTTCTGTGAGAAATTATGAAACAGATGCAAAACAAAAGAAACAAAGACAGAAAAAGCATCGCCAGTTCACGAAAAGGGACCGATGCACAACAAAGCAAAATAAAAAGGAGAGACAATACATGGCGCAGTTACCACAGGAATTTCTGACCCGCATGCAGGACATGCTGGGCGATGAATTTGATGCATTTTTAACTTCCTACGACGCACCCCGCACAGCCGGGCTGCGTGTGAATACAAAAAAATGCCGGACCGAAGATTTCCCGCCGCTTGTTCCGGGAACGTGGAAGAAAATTCCGTGGATTCCAAACGGCTATTTCGTGCCGGACGGCATGCGCATGGGGCAGTCTCCACTGTATGCGGCAGGCGTCTTCTATCTGCAGGAGCCAAGCGCCATGACCCCGGCGTCCCGCCTCCCAATCGAACCGGGTGAGCGTGTGCTCGATCTCTGCGCCGCACCGGGCGGCAAGGCAACCGAGCTGAATGCGCGCCTGAAAGGAACCGGCCTTCTCGTCGCCAATGACATCAGCAACGCCCGCGCCAAAGCACTGCTGCGCAATCTGGAGCTGTTCGGAAGCGAAAACGTGCTTGTCACCAATGAGACACCGGCAGGCCTTGCAGACGTCTTCCCGGGCTTCTTCGATAAAATCCTCGTGGATGCACCGTGCTCCGGCGAGGGCATGTTCCGGAAAGACGAGGCAGTCATCGGCACCTGGACTCCGGAGCGGCCGGATTTCTTTGCGGATCTGCAGCGCGAGATCACCTCGAATGCTGTCAAAATGCTGCGTCCGGGCGGCCTCATGATGTATTCGACGTGTACCTTCGCCCCGCAGGAGGACGAGGGAACCGTTTCTTTCCTTCTGGAAAACTTCCCGGAAATGGAACTGATCGAGATGGAAGGCTACGAAGGTTTTTCAAAAGGCAATCCAGTCTGGGGAAACGGCGATCCGGAGATCGAAAAGACCGTGCGCATCTGGCCGCATAAAATGAACGGCGAGGGCCATTACCTTGCCCTGTTCCGCAAAAAAGGCGAAGCCATTCCTTATGAGACAGAAGAAAAACCGATCGAAAAGAAAAACAAAAAACAGAAAAACCGGAAAAAAGACCGCGGAACGGAAGCACCGGGCCCGTCGAAAGCAGAAAAACAGATCCTTTCCGATTTCCTGTCCCGGATGACAGCACCGATCCCGGTGGAGGAACTGGAAGTCCGCGCCGGAAAAGTATACCATTCCCCGTCCCTGCCGGATGGCGTGCGGAATCTTCATTTCCTGCGGAACGGTCTGTATCTCGGTGAACTGAAAAAAGACCGTTTCGAGCCGTCACAGCCGTTTGCCGTGACACTCTCCGCGGACAAGTTCAAAGATTACATGAATTTAAAGGCAGATGACGAGCGTACCGAAAAATATCTCCACGGTGAGACAATTTCCGTAGAGCCGGGAGAGACCGCATCGCCGTCGGGCTGGAAGCTGGTCTGCGTCGGTGGATTCGGCCTTGGATGGGGCAAACTGGTCAATGGAACCTTGAAAAATAAGTACCCTGTTGGATGGAGAAAGTAGAAAAATCATGCCAGTTTTTGCAGGAAAAACGTCGAAATATTACAAAGTTATTAACAGAAATTAAAAAAGACTTTCATTTCAGACATACTTGTGTTATAATGGCAAAGTACGGCGGGAAAAAAGACCCATTTTCCGCAGTAACTTGGAGTGACAATCAGCAACAGAACGTAATAAGTATGAGGTGTACGACATGAAAAAAAAGAAATTATTCAGCCTGGTTTTGGCCACAGTGCTTACGGCAGCAACCGTTCTGCCATGCTATGGTGCCAGTACAAAGGAGAAAATTTCAAATGCTCAGGCAGAACAGGCTGCCGCACAGTCTCAGCTTGACAGCATACAGAGCAGGATTGACGAACTCAATTCCAAAAAGGGACAATCAGAAGAATATCTTTCCGAACTGAACCAGCAGCTGGACGATCTGCAGAACCGTCTGCAGGGGCTTCAGGATCAGTATGATGCGAAGCAGAACGAACTGGTACAGATTCAGGCAGATCTGGAAGATGCAAAAGCAAAAGAAGAAGAGCAGTACGAGGCGATGAAGCTCCGTATCCAGTATATGTATGAAAATTCTTCCGGAAACGGATACATGGCAATGCTCTTTTCTTCCAAAAGCATTTCAGAGCTGATCAGCCGGGCAGAATACATACAGAAAATTTCCGATTTCGACCGCGATCTTATGCAGGAGTATGAAGACACGGTAGACCAGGTAAAAGAAAAAGAAACACAGGTGCAGGAAGAGCAGGCAGCGATCGTAGAACTGCAGCAGCAGAGCAGCGATCAGCAGGAAGCCATTCAGGAGCTGTACGCAGCAGCTTATCAGGAACTCCGTACCTACTCCGCAGAGCTGGACGATGCAAAATCCAGCGAGAGTGCACTGGTAGATGAAATCAACAGCAAAGCAGATGCAATCAACGACCTGATCCGTCAGGCGAAAGAAGAGGAGATTGCAGCGCAGAAGAAAGCAGAAGAGGAAGCAGCCGCAGCAGCCGCCGCACAGCAGGCTGCCGCAGAAGCTGAGGCAGAGGCCGCCAGAAAACAGGCAGCCGAGGCCGCAAGAGCCGCAGAAGCAGCAAATGCCGCAGCGAAAGCAGATACCGATACAAGCAGCAGCTCCGGAAGCAGTTCTTCGGACAGCAGCGCATCCTCCACGACAACGGGGAGTCCATCCGCGTCAGATACTTCCAGCAGCTCCTCCAGCGGAACATACCTTGGAAGATTTAAACTGACAGGCTATTGCTCCTGTTCCATCTGTACCGGACAGTGGTCCGGCGGATCCACCGCGAGCGGAACCACACCGACCGCCGGCAGAACGATTGCCATGGGCGGTGTACCATTTGGCACAAAACTGATGATCAACGGCCAGGTTTACACGGTAGAAGACCGCGGAACCGCTTACGGCCACGTAGACATCTTCTGCAGCAGCCATTCCGAGGCGCTGAGCTTCGGCGTGCAGTATGCAGATGTATATCAGCTGAGCTGAGAAACAAAGATAAGAGATATGCCGGAACAGAACTTCCGGCATATCTCTTTTTTTGACTTTCTCAGAAACTGTCATTCTAAAAGAACACCAAAAAGGCCGCAAACCCGTGTGAAATGTACCTTTTGAAGCAATAATAAAAAAAATTAAAAAAATTTCAAAAAAGGTGTTGACATTCCTATAGACATCATATATAATCTGTCTCTT
>OJOD01001280.1_pt1 | contig 12159 bp, 9 predicted proteins | sample 1598221 | NCBI WGS metagenome assembly OJOD01 (sample SAMN03922464, study PRJEB24848) | human gut metagenome | isolation source: stool sample | host: Homo sapiens | place: Germany | collected 2010-11 | reverse complement strand
GGCGTGGAGATCACGGATACGGTTTTACAAAACGCACGCGAGATGAAAAGTCTGGCAGAAAAATACGAATAGATAAAACCAAAGTCCGCATACTAAAGGTATCCGAGAAGATAGGAGAACCTTTGGCATGCGGTCTTTTTATATGCGTATATTCAAAAATATTATCTGTATTTATGTTCTGGCGCTGTGCTGCTTTGCCTATGCCACCATGATACATGCCATTCCCGATCATGTATACGTGCAGGAGGGGCAGAAACTGGAACTGGACAAAAAAATTCCGGTCACACTGGCAATGTCCACAAAACCGCAATCCGTTATAGCACAGATCGGGGAGCGGACGTTTCAGGCAATGAAGCAGGAACGGGCAGTGGAAACGTGCAGCCAGCTGAAGCAGGGGGAATATACACTGACCTGCTATCTGTTTGGCATCCTTCCCATGAAAGAGGTGCAGGTTTCCGTGGTGAACGGAAAATCTTTATACGTGAGCGGACAGGTGGTGGGCATTTACGGGGCTGCCCAGGGAGTACTGGTGCTGGGATCCGGCCCGGTGGAAACTGTGGACGGAAGCAGCCGGCAGCCGGCAGAACACATTGTATTTCCGGGAGATTATATTACTGCTGTAAATGGAAAAGCGGTCACGAAAAAAGAAGAACTGATGGAGCGGATCAATCAGTACGGGGAACAACCGGTGGTGCTGACCCTGTGGCGCGGAGCCGAGCAGATTCAGGTATCGGTGGAGCCGGTTGAGGCAGCAGAACACAAAGGCTATCGTCTGGGACTCTGGGTGAAAGATGACATGGCAGGGATCGGCACGCTGACCTATTTTGATCAGGACGGAAACTTCGGGGCACTGGGACACGGAATCGGAAACGGACAGACCAAAGACCTGCTCCGTCTGTCAGACGGCCGGCTGTACAAAGCACAGGTGCTCGGTATCAAAAAAGGTGTCCGGGGAACACCGGGAGAGCTGGAGGGAGTTGTCTATTATGGGAAAGACAACCAGATCGGAGAAGTGTCCAGCAATACACAAATCGGTATCTATGGCACGTTGACGAAAAACTTCCGGGAAGAAAAGAAAAACGAAAGTCTGTTGTGTCCGGTCGGTTACAAACAGGAGATTCAGACAAAGGATGCGGTAATTCTGTCGGATGCGTCCGGGGAACTGCAGTCGTATCGCATCGTAATTGATGATCTTGATTATACACCGGGAGATAAAAATAAGGGAATCCGTTTTCATGTGGAGGATGAGAACCTGCTGAAGCTGACCGGCGGAATCGTGCAGGGACTCTCCGGAAGCCCGATCCTGCAGGATGGAAAACTGATCGGTGCCGTGACCCATGTGCTTGTTAACGATCCAACGAAAGGATATGGCATTTTTGTGGAGGAAATGACGGCAAATAAAATAGGACAAAAGACCTAGATGTGAAATTTGCACAAAAAAAGAAACGGTAAAATGCAATAAAGTTATATTTTATACATGAAAAAGGATTGCAATAGAGAACAAAAAAGGTTATAATAATCATTAATTGCTCGAAATTATTCGAAAATAATAAATGTTTAACGTAGTGGGAGTATTACATGGATAAGTTGGTAGGGTTTGCCCGGAAGAAGCGACTGGGCGATCTGCTTGTGGATGCAGGAGTTATTTCGCAGGATCAGCTGGTAAAAGCGTTACAGGTCCAGAAAACAGAAAAACAGGGAGAACGTCTCGGAGTGGTACTGATAGATCTGGGGTTTACAGACGAAAAACAGATCGTAGAGGCACTGAAGGCACAGCTGAAAATACAGAGTGTCGATCTGTCGACCCTGCGCATCCCGGAGGAAATCATCCGGCTTTTGGACGAGGCAGTGCTGCGGAAGTATAATCTGATTCCGTTTAAGTTCAATGAGAAAAATCCCAATCTTTTGTGCGTGGCAATGAGCGATCCGCTGGATATCCGGGCGATGGACGATGTTTCCATCATTACCGGGTGTCAGGTGGAGCGTTTTGCTGCAACTCCGAGTGATATTGCGGCAGCTATCGACCGTTACTATGGAAATGCAGAAGCCCTGCGTGTGGCAGAACAGTATACAAGGGAAAAGCAGGAACAGGCAAAAGCCAGGGCAGCCCTAGATCCCGGGAGTGGAAACGATGAGAACAATGTCCAGCAGGCACCGATTGTCAAACTGTTAGGACAGATCATCGAGCAGGCGGTCCACAGGAGAGCCAGCGATATCCATATCGAGCCGATGGAAAACCAGGTGCGGATCCGGTTCCGTGTGGATGGCGTGCTGCACGAAGCCATGCGGCATGACATCAGCCTGCATGCCGCACTGATCGCAAGAATTAAAATTGTCAGCGGACTTGACATTTCCGAAAAGCGCCGCCCGCAGGACGGTCGTGCGACCAGCATTGTGGACCGGCAGGAATACGACATCCGTGTGTCCGTGCTTCCGACCGTCTACGGGGAAAAGGTCGTTATGCGTCTCGCACAGAAAAAAGCACTGACATTGGACAAGCGGGATCTGGGATTCCCGGAGGACGAATTAAAAAAATTTGACCACATCCTAAGCCATCCGAACGGGCTTATTCTCGTCACGGGACCGACCGGAAGCGGTAAGTCCACGACATTATATACCGCATTAAATGAATTAAACGTAGAAGGTGTCAATATCATCACGGTAGAAGATCCGGTTGAGGCGAACTTAAACGGGGTCAACCAGGTACAGGTAAACGAAAAGGCGGGACTTACCTTTTCCTCGGCACTGCGTTCCATCCTGCGTCAGGATCCGGACATCATCATGATCGGGGAGATCCGTGACCAGGAGACCGCAGAGATTGCGGTAAAGGCATCCATCACCGGACATCTGGTGGTCAGCACCTTACATACAAACAGTTCGGCAAATACCATCACCCGTCTGGCAGATATGGGAGTGGAGAACTACCTGATTGCGGATTCCGTGGTCGGGGTAATCGCCCAGCGTCTGGTGCGCCGGGTCTGTCCGGCATGCGGAATTGTCCGGGAGGCAACCGCAGGGGAGAAAAAAATACTCGGCATAAAGGATCCCGCCAGACGGATCAATGTCCGCACACCGGGGCACAAAGAATGTGTCCGCTGCGGCGGAACCGGATACTATGGAAGAATCGGTATTTATGAGATCATGCCGGTCACGGCAGACCTGCGGCAGGCGATCAACCGCGGGGAGAATGCGGATGTGCTTGAGGAGATCGCACTAACACATGGCATGAAAACGCTTCGCATGAGTGCCATTGATTATGCACTGCGCGGAATCACCACCGTCGAGGAAGTGCAGCGTGTGGCATACGATGACGAAGAGGATTAAATAAAACAGGGAAGGGAAGGCAGCAAAACAGATGGAATTGTCAATGTATACGCTTCTTTCGATAGCAAAAGCGCATCATGCGTCTGACTTACATATTACCGTGGGGGTACGGCCGAAGTGCAGGATCAGCGGAACACTTTATGAAATGGACGGATTTGAGAAACTGACACCGGCGATGACCAAAGAACTGGTGGAATCCATGTTTGGACCGAAACAGAAGGCAACCATGGAGGCCACTGGTGAAGTGGATTTTGCCTATACCGATACCCGTGTGGGGCGATTCCGTGTCAATGCATTTCACCAGAGGGGGTCGTATGCTGCAGTTCTTCGTATTGTGGCAAGTGATATTCCAACACCGGAAGCACTCGGTATTCCGGAAGCTGTGCTTGGATTGACAAAGAAAAAGAGAGGGCTGGTTCTTGTGACGGGACCAACAGGAAGTGGTAAATCAACCACGCTGGCCTCTTTGATTGATGTCATAAACAAAGAACGGAATGAACATATCATTACATTGGAAGATCCAATTGAGTATTTACATAAACACAATCGGTCAATTGTAAACCAAAGAGAAATTGGCCTTGATACGGATTCCTATGGAAATGCGCTTCGTGCAGCACTCCGTGAGGACCCGGATATTATCCTTGTGGGAGAGATGAGAGATTTTGATACGATTTCCACCGCGATTACGGCGGCAGAGACCGGACATCTGGTATTTTCCACATTGCATACCATTGGTGCGGCACCAACGATCGAGCGTATTGTTGATGTGTTTCCACCGCATCAGCAGAATCAGATCCGTTCCCAGCTGGCATCGGTTTTGGAAGCTGTTATTTCGCAGCAGCTTCTGCCGACGATCGACGGAAAATCCCGTGTGGCGGCATTTGAAGTCATGCTCGGTACCCCGGCGATCAAAAACCTGATCCGGGAGGATAAGGCACACCAGATTCCATCCATCATGCAGACAAGTAAGAAGATTGGCATGCAGACGATGGATGATTCCTTATTCAGCCTGTATCTGAAACACAAAATCGATGCGGCAAATGCCGTAGAGTATGCACAGGATACAGGAAACATGCAGCAGAAGCTGTTTTAAAAAGGAGTTAAGACATGGCAAGTTATAAATACGAAGTGGTCGGGGCCGATGGAAAACCAAAAACCGGCACCATCGAGGCCATGAACATGGAAGTCGCTTCGGCAGAACTCAAATCCGGCGGCAACACCATCGTTTCCATCGCAAGAGCCAACGCATTTAACAAAGATCTCGAAATCCATATCGGAAAAGCCGTCAGCGTCCGCGAAATGAGCGTATTCTGCCGCCAGTTTGAGAGCGTATTAAATGCCGGCGTGACCGTCGTCGAGGCACTCGACATGCTATCCGAGCAGACCGAGAACAAACCGTTTGCCAACGCAATCGCAGAAGTGCGGGATTCCGTACAGCGAGGGGAGACCCTCGCCGTTGCGATGGCGGAGCACCCGAAGATTTTTCCGAACCTCATGGTGCAGATGGTTGCCGCCGGGGAATCCTCCGGTGGACTGGATAAAGCATTCAGCCGTGTGGGAAGCCAGTTTGAAAAAGAAGCCCACCTGAAGGGGCTGATCATCAAGTCGGCGATTTATCCGGTCATCCTGATTCTTGTTATTATCGTTGTTGTAGCCATCATGATGATTAAGATTGTGCCTACCTTTACTTCCCAGTTTGACGAAGTCGGCGGAAAACTGCCGGGTATCACGCTTGCAGTCATGGCAGTCAGTGATTTCTTTGTGCACAGCTGGTATTTTATTGTTGCCATCATCGCAGGGATTGCCATATTTATCCATGCGTGGAAAAAGACAGAGGGCGGGGCACATATTTTGGGAAAATTTATTCTAAAGGTACCGCTGGTCGGTCCGCTCAGCATTAAGACGGCATCCTCGCGCATGACGCGAACACTGTCCACACTGATGGGCTCCGGTGTCCAGCTGGTGGATGCACTCGGGCTTGTGACCGAGATGATGGGGAATGCCGTGGTTAAGCAGGCATTAAAAGATGCGACCGAAGAGGTCAGCCGTGGAATCCCGCTCTCGAAGCCGCTGGCAGATTCCGGGGTCTTTCCACCGATGGTCTACCATATGATAGAGATCGGGGAGGAAACCGGTAATATGGAAGACATGCTCGACAAAGTCGCAGCATATTATGATGAAGAGGTGGAGTCAGCGACCGAGGCACTGCTTGCCGCAATGGAACCGCTCATCATTATTGTGATGGCAGTTATTGTGGTGCCGATCGTCCTTGCGATCATGATGCCGATGTACAGCCTGTACGACAGCATCGGAGCCTGACCGCAGGCAGAAGAAGGGTTGTTACATGTCTGCCATGAGGCATGTGATGATAGATACATAAAAATCTATTCAAAAAAGGAGAACAAAGGGTATGAAGAAGATTATGGAACTGCTTCAGAACATGAAAGCAAAGAATGAAAAGAAGGATAACAAAGGTTTCTCTCTCGTAGAGTTAATTATCGTTATCGCAATTATGGCAATTTTAGTAGGTATTGTTGGTACACAGGTAATTCCTTACATCAGTAAGTCAAAGGTCGCAAAGGATCAGCAGGTATTAAATAGTATTTCAACAGCAGGTGTTACTGCATATTCTGAAAATGGGTTAACTGGAGATCTTGATATTGCTAATGTTTTTGCTACCGGTCTTACTGGTGATGCAAAGAAGGTTGCTGATGATATTATTTCAACTTCAGGATTTGCAGATTTACAGGCATTTAAAGATGCATTAGGTGCTGATGGAAAAGACAATATTACCGCTGTTTCGTTTAAGGTTACAGCTGGAAGTCATAAGGCTGAAACAGCAGTCACATATTCAACAGATCCAAAATATCCAATTAAGAAAGTTGAAGCTACATTATAGTTTAGAATAATTTAGGAGAAACAAATGCTAACCCAACTTACGATTTTTCTTTATATTGTTATATTTTTATACGGAATCGTCATCGGCAGTTTCTTAAATGTGCTGATCTTCCGTATCCCGAAAAAAGAGAATATCGTGCAGTCCTCGCACTGTATGAACTGCGGGCGTAAGCTGGGCTGGCGGGACATGGTTCCTGTATTTTCCTACATAATTCTTCGGGGCAGATGCCGGCAATGTGGTGCTAGGATTTCCATACAGTACCCATTAATCGAGGCTTTAAATGGTGTGCTGTATGTGGTCGTTTTCATGGCGAACGGTTTCACGTTCAGCAGTGTGCTGTATTGCCTCATGACATCTGCCCTGATTGTCATTGCGGTCATCGATGAGAGAACCTATCAGATACCGGTTTCCCAGAACCTGTTTCTGGGACTGCTCGGTATCATCATGACCGTGTATGATTTCCGGCATATCCTGTCTCATGTCATAGGAGCGGTCTGTGTGAGTCTGTTTTTATATGGACTGTATTATTTTTCCTCCGGCAAAGCAATCGGGGGTGGAGATATCAAACTGATGGCATATGCGGGACTGCTTTTGGGCGCAAAAAATATTATTTTTGCATTTATTCTTGCATGCATTCTTGGCTCCGTCATCCATACCATCCGCATGAAAGTAAGCAAGCGAAACAACCTGCTTGCACTCGGCCCGTACCTTTCGGCAGGCATATTCATCGCCGCACTCTGGGGCAGCCGTTTCTGGACCTGGTATCTCGGCATGATGGGCATTTATTAAAACATGGCATGAACTGCTACGTATGGCATAATTAAAAAAAGTAAAGTTTTTCTTATTCCTGTGGCGAATTTTGAGCATCTGTCATTTTCGCCATATAAATTTTTATGTCATAACGTAACGATGGAAAATGTATGAAAGCCAATTAGCACACGCGATTTTTCTCAAGGGTTAGAGGCTGTTAGAATTTTGTCAGTACCCAGCGATTCCCGTACACGGATGTACGGGAAAGGACGACATGAGCCCGGATGGCGAATGGAGTCCGGTCGCGTCCGGCATTCAAAACCTTTCGCCAAAATTCTTACAGCCTCTTCCCGAAGGGAACATGAGCGGGGGATAATTGTCTTTCATACATTTTCCAGCACAACTGCTAGAAAATATAAAGGAGAAAATGAAAATGGTCAAAAGAGTAGTAAGTATTGAGGCCGGTGTATGGTGGACAAAAGTCGCACTGGCCGATTACCGCAAGAAAAATCCGCCGGTACATAAAGCGTTTGCGTTCCGCACCCCGGAACATGCGGTGGAAGATGGCTATATCCGCGACAAAGAAGCGTTTGCATCGGCATTAAAGGCCGAACTAAGCAGACACGATATCCATGAGAAGGAAGTGGTATTTACCCTTTCCTCCTCTAAGGTTGTTACCCGCGAGGTCATGATCCCGTTTGTCAAGGACAATAAGATCATGGGAATCATCGAGGCACAGATCCGTGATTACTTCCCGATGGATGTGAGCAATTACACCATCAGCTACAGCAAGATGGACGTGGAGGAAGAAGACGGAAAGAAGATGCTTAAGCTGCTTCTCGTTGCAATTCCGGATAACCTTTTAAACAACTATGTGACCTTTGCCGAGCTGGCAGGGCTTAAGGTGGAGACGTTTGACTATATCGGAAACGGAACGGTACAGCTTTTGTGCGACAGTTTTCTGGAAAATGCCGTGGTCGTGCAGCTGGAAGAACAGGCAACGGTTATCAGTATTCTGGAAAATAAAAAACTGGTCTTTCAGCGTGTGACACCGTATGGCTATGGAGCCACGATCACGATGGTGATCGACCATCCGGTGCTTGGGATTGATGATGAGGAGAAAGCACTTGATTTTCTTTTAGACCACAATGTCATATACAATCGCCCGACCGTTCCGGAGATGGGAAACCAGGAGGAGATGAAGCGTCAGCAGGAGCTGGCAAATGAGGCATATGAAGATCTGGCGGAATCGCTGCGGTATCATCTGCGAATTGCCAATACGGCGGTTGAATATTACCAGAATCAGATCAAACAGGAATTCGTGGGAAATGTCTACCTGGTAGGGGACGGTTCCCGGTTTGCGGGTATGCATAAACTGTTTGCCCAGGAGCTTCCGCTTCCATTGCAGGAAATTGATTTCACTAAGGTAATTGATTTAAAGAGTGAAAAAAATAAAGCGGTTGAAGAAGAGGGGATAACGACAGCGTCCTCCGGACGCAGACCGAAGGCTGCAACGGCTGTTGGCTTTTTGTCCGTCATCGGTGCGGCGGTGCATCCGATTGATGCCAAACCGAAGGACATGCTTGTGGCAGATTCCAAAAAGAATGACCTTCACACGGCTTATGTCATTTTTGTGGGAGCGGTATTAGTCAGTGTATTGTTGATTCTTGGATCGAGTGTGCGTCAGCTGGTGGCATATACGCAGCATCGCAATTTGACGAAACGGATCAATGATCTTTCGTATGTGCAGGAAACCTATGATGATTATGCGCGGGTACAGGCAGAGGAACAGGTATATGAGAAGCTGGATCTTGCCACCGTTACGAAAAATGAGCAGTTGTATCCGCTGATTGAGCAGCTGGAAAATGCGCTGCCAAACGATGTCAAGGTAGAGAGTATTCAGACAGATGCAGACTTAGTCAGTATCAATCTGAAAACAGATAAAGAAATTGCCGTTGGACAGATGCTTTTGAATTTTGCGGATGTGACCCTGCTTCAGGATCTTTCCATTCCATCCATGTCGGAGGAAAAAGACGACGAAAGCGGTGTGAGCACATGGACATACACGTTAAATGGCTATTACACCCAGGCAGATATCGGTGAGGACGGACATCTGATCGAGGAGGCGGTTCCGACATCGGAGGACACAGACACGGATACCAATAACGCAGAGGAAGAGGAGCGGACAAATGAATAAATTAAAAATTTCAGATTCAGATAAGCGGCTGTTGCTCATTTTCTTTGCAATTGTGATTGTAGCATGTTCCTATTTCTTTATTTTTAATAAGGGAATGAGCAAGGCGGCGAAGATCGAGGAGCAGAATACGACCGACCGGGCGAAAGTGCAGCAGATGGAACAGATGGAGGCCGGACTTCCAAAAGTAAAAGAAAATATCCAGACGATGCAGAAAAAGCAAAAGGATATTATTGCGGCTTATCCGGCAGATATGAAAACCGAAAAAGTAATTGAAACTTTGCAGGAGTTCGAGGATAAGAGCAGCAATTTTCATATTACAGATGTGACATTTGCCATGAATATGCCGATTGGGGCAGATAACAGTACAGCCGCTGCAGACGGAAGTGCTGCTGCATCTACGGATACTACGGAAGATACAACGACAACACAGGAAACACAGACCACGGAGGCTGCGGATACACAGAGCACAGAGAGTACTGAAAGCACACCGGAAAACACGACAGGTCCGACCGGAAATGTGGAAGGGTATTATGCATCGATTGGCATCCGCTATGAGGCAAGTTATGAAGGATTAAAGGATATGATTGCCTATGTCAACAAGTTTAAGGATCGTACAACGATTGCCCAGTTTTCCGCCAGCTTCGACAATTCTACGGGAAAATTAACGGGCGATATGACACTCAATATGTATTATCTTGAAAACACCGGAAAAGATTATGTTCCTCCGGTATTTGAGAATATGCCAAAAGGGGTAAACAATATTTTTGGCGGTTCTTCTTCTGGAACCGCAGAGCAATAGAAAAAGCTGACATGGGGAAGGAGGCTTCCGGATGAAAAAACAACAGAATAATGGAGGATTTTCTTTGCTGGAAGTGATTCTTGCCATGGCGATTCTGGCGATTCTTTCCATTCCGCTGTTGTCGTATTTTACGCAGTCGATGAAATACAATGCAATGACGGCAGATAAACAGCATGCGACCAATCTGGCGCAGGAAGTGATGGAGGACTTAAAAAAACAGCCGCAACTGGTGGAGCCTGTGTCAGCCGGGGGATTTACCGTGCCGTATCTGACCGGTTATGTGCAGACGGGATATACCCCTGCAGCTGCGGGAGGAAGTACGACCGCCGGAGAAGTATCTTATTACGGTGCGGCAGATGCGATTGGTCAAAAATATGATGTTGAAGTAAAAGTCAGCACGGATGTGCCGGAAAATACAGCGCTGATGCCTCAAATGGATGGAATTGATGACACAAAAGATGTTGTGGCGGCAGAAGGTGGACAGTTACAGGAAGCACTTACTTATTTTTCCGCAGAAAATGCACAGTATGCAGGTGCAAACAATGTCCCGGCACAGAGTGAAAGTGAAATAGAAAAAAATTTAAAGCGGACGATTTCCATTACGGTGGAACCTACGCATGTGCTTGTCGCATGCAGTTACGCCTGTGAAAATATCGATGGAGTGGACCCGGCAGAAGTCTATACCTGTAATGATTTTGCAGAGGAGGATATGCAGAATATCGAACACATTTATCTGATGTACAATGTCAAGCAGGACAGGGATGCACTTGAAATCCGTTGTGCGGCTGGAGTGGCGGTTCCGAAACTGATCGTTGTCTGTCAGAATATCAGTGAGGTCAACGCAAAGCATCTCTCTTATCAGCTGGTGGTGTCACCGAAAGACGGCTGTAAGATGCCGGCGGTTGCGTCCAATCTTGGCAACAAATCGTACCCGGATGACCCGGCGGCAACAACCAATGCGGGAAACATCTATCAGGATAGCTATTTGCTGAGTGTCGCACCTTTGGTGGAGAGCAAAGAAGGTGTCCGGAAGGTGAATCTGCAGGTTAGTGTATACAAAAAGGGAAAAGGCAACAGCTCCGATAAGGAAACGTATCGGTATATTACGGTGAATTCGGCGAAAGGAGAGTAGCGATGAAAAAGATTTCTTTGAAACGGGATAATCGCGGAGCCTCTCTGCTTGCCGTTTTGATTCTGATGGTGGTTGTGAGTGCGATCGCGGTTGTTATTACAAAAATCACGATTGTCAATATCCAGATGAAAGAAGTGGAGCGCGGTACGAAGAAAAATTTCTACAGTGCAGATGCAGTTATGGATGATCTGCGTACCGGTGCAAGAGAACTTGCAGAAAAATCGCTCGAGAAAGCATATACGGATGTCCTTGAAAATTATCTGACGTATACCGCATCGGGAGCAAATGCACAGGATGTTTTTTCCCGAAAATATATGGAAGATCTGGAGGGACAGTTTGCAAAGGCATCTGTGGGAAAGACAAATACGACAGATGCATCCGGCAATGTCGTGTATACGGTTTCGGATTATAACACCGATACAGTCAAAGGATGTATCAAAGAAACTGCCGAACAGGGATGTTATGTTGTTGCAGCGGATCCGAAGTATGAACTGGATTACGGTGCGGGTACCTTTACATTAAAAGGGGTGCAGGTGAAATATAAGGATGCGCAGGATTATGAGACAAAGATCACAACGGATCTTATTTTTTCTACTCCGCAGATGAATTTTTCCGGGCAGGGACAGATCCAGGAGTTTATGAAATATGCTCTGATTGCGGACCGGCAGATTCATGTAAATGCATCGAATGTGCAGGTGGATGGAAGTGTGTACGCCGGAGCGGATGGTATTTTGGCCGACAGCAGCGGAAGCGGAACTTTAAAGGGAAAGTCGATTCTCACACGCGGCGATATCGTGACGGACAGTGGCTCTACGCTTACGGTCGGAAACGGAAATTCTTCGATCTGGGCGGAAAATATAAAGACCTCGGGAAGCGGATCTTCCACGATGGAGATCAACGGAAATACGTATGTGGCAGATGATCTTGAGTTACGTGGAGTTGGAAGTAAGGTGACTTTGAAAGGAAATTATTATGGTTATAATTTCCAGAAAAATTACGGAACTTCCGATACGGTATCTTCGGATGCGGATTTCAGCAGTGCTATGATGGTAAATGGC
>OJOD01001274.1_pt1 | contig 12181 bp, 11 predicted proteins | sample 1598221 | NCBI WGS metagenome assembly OJOD01 (sample SAMN03922464, study PRJEB24848) | human gut metagenome | isolation source: stool sample | host: Homo sapiens | place: Germany | collected 2010-11 | reverse complement strand
CTACAAACATAATATGGCTCCGTGGTCTAACGGTTAGTGACTCAGCCCTTTCACGGCTGAAATGCAGGGTTCGAATCCCGCCGGAGTCATTTTTATACAGGGTGATGCAATGTTTGATAAACGATTTCCTATGATTGAATATCAACACAACATGAAGGAGCATCTGAGAAAAGGTCAAAGAGTATCTCTAGTAAGGTTTGTGATAATTTAAGCCGAAATAGGAATAAGCGGAAAACGCAAATTCTGAACACAGAAAGGGTATGACTATTAGGTTGGTTCGAATCCAATCACCTGTACTTCCTGTACTAACATGTTTAGATACAGAATCCGACTTTGGTATTATCATGGTCGGTCTTTCATGCGAGTGTGGTGGAACTGGCAGACACGCAAGACTCAAAATCTTGTTCGATTCTTCGAGTGTGGGTTCGATTCCCACCATTCGCATTATGCTTCTATCGTTTAGCGGTTAGGACACTGCCCTGTCACGGCAGAGACACGGGTTCGATTCCCGTTGGAAGCGTTGACCTCATAGCAGGTCAGGATACCCTTAATTCTAGGGTTAAAAGCATTCATCGGTACAATGATTGCGAATATAGGACAATGTACCACGGCTGGTTTCGGGTCGATAAATAAGCGTAGCGATACGTATAAAGTCTTAGAGTAAAGGCGACTGTTAATGAATAACAGCTTGACGGAAAACAAGTATCGGTTACACCCTATCTAAAGTCAGAGGACAACTGTTAATGACCAGATGGCAAAATATCTCAAACATGGGGTATTTTGTCGATAGGGTGAGCATTATGTGAAAAGTGCTATACCGCAGAAATGCGTGGATACCGAACTTCCATATGGTGCGAGTTTCGCAAAAAACAAGTGCTATATGTATTTTAACAAACGTATCTTAAATCGAAAGAAAGGTGTGTTGTTAAAAAGTAAGTCGATAGCAAGACGAGCAGGGTTGCGATGAATGGGCTGTACTCAAAAGGTACAGATGTTCAAACGTGTACCTCGTAATCCAATTGAAAAGTATACGTAAATGGAATTGTATGTTAAACAATCAGCCATCATCAAAACAAGCAAAAGCGTATACGACCGTAAATCCGAAAAACGACTTATTGTTCTGAAATATGAACATGCATGAAACTCGCAAGGTGACATGTAAAAGAGTAAGAGTAAGTGCAAACGTAAGAGACCGCAATCTCTGAACCTCGCAAGGGACGATGTACTGAAATGAAATTTATGAAGATTACGGTAAGAGTTTGCCTGCTTTTACAAAACAGGTGTCGTTATCATCTACAATCCAAAAGATTGTGTGACAACCTATTTCCAACGATAGGAGACGATGATAGTATAGGTCAAATGTCTCAGCCTATATTCCCCTCATAAAAGAAAGTTCCGCCCTTAACGCATCAGGCATATATAAAGACGGACTTTTTGCCGATATAGCACAACGGCAGTGCATTCGCATCGTAAGCGACAGGTTGTGGGTTCGAATCCCTCTATCGGCTTTTACAACAAATCATTCGAGAGGAAGTGCGACTCGACATTACAGAGAAATCTCAAACGTGATAAAAACGGCGTCTAAAGTCATGACAACAAACGCCATCTATAATGTGACGGATGGTACAAAGGTTGATTTGTTGTAACCCATTTTGCAATTTTGCACAGTTATGTCACTGCGCCATATCTCAACCTCAAGTTAGAGAGAAATTAAAGGAGTCGCCATTGCAGATGGCAAGTTCGCAATAATCTGCTACTTTCGGAATGTAGTTCAGTTTGGCTAGAATGCGTGGTTTGGGACCACGAGGTCGCACGTTCGAATCGTGTCATTCCGACGGCGGGTATTTTCTTACTACTTTCTTTATTGTCCGTTCAAGACAAAAGTAAAGAGCGTGCCGCGTAGCGACGAAACAGCTACGTAACATACTATGGGCTTGTCAAGGTTTCGACGGGCATCAGAAGCTGAATTTCACAATCAGGACGGCAACCGTAACAGCCAACCTAAAATTAAACGCTAAGTTTAATCGTGCTCCTGTAGCACTTGCAGCCTAGTCTGTAAGCGAGCAACTCAATGGCTACACCAAAAAGATTGTAGTGTGACTATGCAATCTGAGGTTCAAAAAGGGTCACTGCATGTTGAAGAACAGATTCTCATAGAAAACGTTCGATGTCGCCAAAGAGGAAACTATCAGAAATCTTTGCGAGGAAGAAAGAAATTGAGATAGTGATGATTGTAATGACGAAAATCAAGGGACGGTGTTCGGAAATGGGTTCGACTCCCATCAGGTCCACTTTGCCACAAAAAAGGCAAGACCTCTTTCGTATCAAAATGGATGTTCTCTAAAAGAGAGCATCTATTTTTTTCTTACAAAATAATACACATCATATATTCTGCATCATAGCAAAACAACGCTAATCAAAAATAACACACATGAGTGTAAATATATTCATCACTCCCCCACATTTACGGGGACTTTTTTGAGTAATCCAAAATCTTTGTGCAGAATACATGACATATCAAAGACTCAATCATGTGCTATAATAAAGATATGCACATTACTCATCAAACAACTCACAAGAAAGGAATATCGCATTATGAGTGACAACTACACTGTAAATCCATTTTATCAGGATTTTATCAAACATCCGTTTATCCAGACGATTGCCAATAAAAAATGCTGGACCGTATCTGACAACAAAAAACGACCGATTGATATGGTGGAACTTCGTGACAACCATATCGTAAAAGGTGCAATCTTTTCTAACGACAAATCATTGGTAGATTTGTATGAATTGAACGCAATTCTCCCAAACGCAGCCAATTATGCGTTTTACTTAGAAGCAGATGAATCCAATTTTGTTGTCTTAGATATCGAACCATCCTGCTCTGATGCTATCAAATCAGAACTTCTTAAAATGAATCCGCTTTACATGGAAACATCCATGTCAGGAAAAGGTATTCATATGGTTTTTGAATATCCAAAACATATCATCGAAAAATATCCAGATGCATCCAGCAAAAGCGTATTCCGTGGTGAAAATCATGAATACGAAATCCTGATTGACCATCACTATGTCACCTTTACCGGACGACAGATTCCATTCACACCGAATGAAAACCCGGCATCCTTTGAAGACTTATTTGAAAGATTGGCAAAAGACCAGAAACCAACAGCTGAAAAAGCAGAATTAGATATCAAAGAAATGCAACCTGTTGAAACAGAACAGTTACCATTTCTCATGACCCTGCTCCGCACAGCCATGGACGATTACAAAAAGACACCAAATGACTTCAAAAAGAAAAATGGAATTGAGAATGACACATCCCTATGGGAATATGCTGTCATCGGTTACATGTACAGTCGACTACAGGACATTTTGAAAGTACAGGCTATCGCAAATGAGCATGACTACACCATTGAAGAACAAATCTGGATTATGTATCAGCTGATTTACGATTACATTGATTACAGACCAAAGCATGACGGACTCCGCAACGGACGAGCATTTATTGTATATATGATGGAATCTATCATTGCAAGTTACAAAGAAGATTAACAAGAAAGGATGATTTTATAATGAACTTAGATAGTCTTATTCCGAAACAGCCGGATAATCTGCACCTGAAGTTTCCTGATGAAGTAAGTTTCTTCAACTACTTGATGCAGACAGACCTTTACAACACAAAGACCAACGAATATGCATTCGCATACAACGATAACAATGCAATTTGCGTGTATAATTTACCGCCACACATTGCTGTAAATATTCATCAGGATGCCATTCACAATCACACAGCATGGTCTGGCGTGTTAAGTGCAGGTGGTCAGATTCACGATTTTCCAGATAACAAACACTGGTGTGAAGACAGTTACGCATCAGATTATTGGATTAAAACCGATGACTTCGATACATGGTATCAAACAACCGGATACATGGTATCAAACAACCGGATACATGGTATCAAACAACCGTAAAGGAGAATTAACGCATGAACTTACATCTCATAGAAGAATTGCTGGAACCCATTTTCAGCCATGTGTATTTGCCAATTCTGATGACTTGTACAGCTATTTTAGCCATCATTATGACGATTGGCTTATATCTCATTGCAGTGCATTGGATGACAAACGATACACCGACCTTAACAAAAGGTCGTATCAAACACCATCATTCGAAAAAATCATGGATATGCAAATTCTTGTATAGTATTGCATACTTTCTAATACTATCCTATGCAACAGTCAGTTTTGCATTATTCCACATTGCCTATCAGCATGGCTATCGGGAATATATGAAACAAGATATTCAGGAAATCATTTATGCCGTAAAGCATACACCTGTGGAAAGCATCTTACCTGATGACTTAACCAATACCACTATAATTTATTATCGATTTGGATGCCACGACTGTAACAAAATTGACAATCAGTTACAAGAAAAATTCAAACATGTACCCAATACCTATTGGGTCGCCACACGGTCAGAACAAGGCAAAAAATTACGCAAAGATTATCCTGTAGAAAGTGTACCATCAGCTCTTTACATAGATAATCAGAAAATAGGCATTGTATTTGACCTTGCAACAAAGCAAACCATTAACGGAAAGATAAGTACATCCGTAAATGAACAGAATGTCAATGAACTCATTCAAATACAGAATGCTCATGACAAATCAGACAATTAACCAACCTATCAAATTACACGAAAAAAGGAGAATTAACATTATGGCAGGACAGAAATTTAACGTATCAGTAAATCCAGACAGAGAAGCGGTATTCTACGTCGATTATTCAAAAATGGACGTATATGTAAATGTGAATGACGCTAATGACGTCAAAACAAACAATGACCCGGCAATTGTTCAGAACCCTGACACATACAGGTTCGATGACACATTAACACAGGCTCGTTTTGACAGCTTCAAGAAACAGTTCATCAAGAAAATGCAGAACAAATTCAAAAGCCTGAAACCGCAGGATGTAACAGCAAAAGGAAAGCGTCATCTGCTTATGAATGACATGTTCATCATCGCTTTTGAAGACAATGACTGGTCCGTTGCTGTGGAATTATTAGAAAATCCAAAATCTAAGAATCCAAACTTGCGTCCAAATCTGTTTCCAAATTTCAAGAAAGGAATGCGGGACATTCTGTTAGACCTTGTGGACGAAATTCACGTTCGTACAGGCTCATGGTCCACACAGAAAATGACGAAGGCTGACGCTGCAGCTGCAGATGCTGCAATCGCCGCGGAAAAAGCTGCTGAAAAAGCAGAAAAAGATACCATCGCAGCAAATGGCATCCCTGATGTAGATGATATGCCAGCTACAAATGCCACAGATGATACCGCCGCAAAAGATACAGCAAAATCAGCTGCAACAGACACAAAGACACCAGCAAATGCAGATGTCACAGCAGATACTACAACAGCATCTGCTCCGACAACGGACGCACCAGCACCAGACACCAATGCTGAATCGAGGTAATCTTATATGACCACATTGACAACCAATTACAGACCTACTATGTTTTCCGACATGGTAGGTCAGCAACACATCATTGGTCCGAATGGCATTCTCACACGAATGTTACAGACCAATAATATTCAGTCCTGTATCTTTTATGGACCACCCGGCACAGGCAAGACAACCGCAGCCATGATTCTTGCAAATCAATGCAATATGCCGTTTCAGACATTCAACGCAACATCCGCATCTCTTTCAGATGTGCGTAAAGCGATTGACAAAGCACCGGAACCATTTTTGTTATATATGGATGAAATCCAATATTTCAACAAAAAACAGCAACAATCATTGTTACCGTACATTGAATCCGGTAAAATCATCCTGATTGCAGCTACCACTGACAATCCATATTACTGCTGTTACGATGCTCTGCTCTCACGATGTCATATCATTGAGTTCAAACCAGTAAGCATCGATGACATTGACATGGAACTGCATCATCTTGCCACATTCGAACAGCGTCAAATTACAGACGATGCCATTCGTACCATTGCAGAAAACGCTGCTGGCGATGTCAGACGAGCCATTCATCAGCTCGAACTGAATTTCATGCAATATGATACATCACATGAAATCACCAATGATGACGTAAAAAGTATCATGCCAACCACACGTATGTCCGGCTTTGATACCGACGGTGATACGCATTATGCCTTAATCTCAGGCTTACAAAAATCGATTCGTGGTTCTGACCCAAATGCGGCTATCTTCTATTTGGCTCGTCTGTTAGAAGGCGGTGATTTATTATCACCATGCAGACGATTGCTTGTCATTGCTCATGAAGATATCGGTCTTGCACAACCGGATGCGGCTGCATACGTCTATGCTTGTGTCGAAGCCGCAAAAGAATTGGGATTGCCAGAAGCAAATAAACCACTCACCAATGCTGTACTATACTTAGCTATTTCACCAAAATGTTCTACCTGCGAAACGACCTATAATCGTGCCGTAGAAGACATTAAAAATGGCAACGGCAAAGTAATACCAAACTATTTGCGTCATGCCTGCAGTAAAGGCTATAAATACCCACATGACTATCCAAACCATTGGTGTTCCCAGCAGTATTTACCGGATGATTTAGTTGGACGTATTTACTACGAACCACAACAGAATACATTTGAACAGCAAGCTGCAAATTACTGGTCATGGGTCATCAATCAGAATAGAAATAATCGAGGATAACAACTATGATACCAATGAAAACTTTCATGGACGCTCTCAGAACAGGGCGTCCATTCACAACCGAAGAACGAAAAGAACTTTACAATGTATTAGCGCATATACAAAATCCTAATAAACTGTCCATGTCAACACCAGATGGAATCCTTCATGCTTACGCCAATCCTGTCAAAGATTACCCGACAATCAACGTCACATGGCAACCAAAAGATGCAGATGCCGAAATCGACCTTGTTGCCGTAACCAGAGACTTATCTAAAGAAGAGTCAAAAGACTTAAAACTGTTCATGTGGGGCGATATGTCAAACGACGATATCACCGAATCAAAAACCATGAATACAGACGAAATCGCAAAGATTGTCAAAGACAACATGTAAACGATGCAGGCTCTATTGCTACTATCACAAAAGAGATGAATCAATACGTTGCGTATATAGAACCGGATAGCGAAAAAATCGGACCGTTTGATTTTCGAGATGAAATCATCCACGAACTTTTCATCAGAAATTTCTATGAAGAAGAAATCTCTATTGATAATTAATACACCAAATACAAAGCACGGGTGTCAAATTGTATCTATCATTTGACACCCACAATCGAAAGGAGAAATTACTATGTCAAGTTATTGGTCAGCCATGATGGGAACAGCACTCATACTGTCACCAGCTGAATATGACAATATGTTATTAAATTATTTGCAAACAGCATTCAAACCGCACGCAGACTTAAAAGATGCCAGCCACTACATGGATAGCTGCGAAGAATTCTCAAACGAAGTGCCAGTTATCAAAACATCTTGTCTGGATGCTATCAAACCACTCTATCCAACCATAGATGCATTCTTAGAAAAACTGCAGAATGATGCATATCATTTAAACACAGATACATCCATTGCAAAAAATCTAGTTCATTTCAGCAGATACAATACAGATGAATACAGCGGTGGCGCCTTTTATCCGATTGATACATCAGCTAACGAAGAATTTAACGGTCAAAGAATGCCATATTTTGATGTGGCTGACGATTCAGAAGTCATGTATACAAGATTTTCTACACTTCCTATCGACTTGTTAAAAGCCAAACACTACACATCAAACGATGATATTGTAAATGAATTCAAAGATGCGATTGGAGCATACTTACCGGATGACTTTGACTGGGAGAAACATGTTGGTGTATTCATGTGTGCAGCTTATGCATAATCTTCGAACGCACAGGCTGCACCTGTGCGTTCTTTTTTAGAATCGAGGTGACTTTTTATGATAACGCAAACATATACCATCCGCAGAAACTATGAAAATCACATGCTATACTTCGATACAAAAGAACTTGTTGATTTATGCTTACAACATCACATCTTACAAGGTGAAACCAAAAAATGGATTGCAGTTTATCATGAAGCATCGAAAACACAGCCTGAAGAATACCCGGAAGGTTGGTACAAAGATGATTACGAACTTACAGTACAAACCGTTATGCGTGACGATGATGCAATAAACCTATTGTTGCAAGCATTATCCGAAAAAGACATCTTATTTGTACCATCTCTGGACACAAATTTAATAGACAAAGATTTACTATCGAAAGGAGAATCTGTATGAATCCATTATTAACAATTAATTTTGACGCACTCAAATCCTTTTATCATATCGACGATGAAACATTAAATAACAGCACTATCAATGAAATCATCAAAATGAACAATGATATGCTGAAAACAAAAGAAAAAGAACGCTTTGAAACCACAGCTCAGGATGAAGAATTCAAAAATGCTGTGATAAAATATTTCACACCATTTCCAATGTTATCCAAATACTGGACAACAGAAGAAATCGTCACAGCATGTGCCAAACATGCATCACTTAGTTCTATCCGAGAAATCAAAAGCATTCCTGTCGAAAACTTAAGTAACCCGCAACAGTTTGCGGATAACAATCATTATGAGTATATCGGTATCGACTGGGGCAGCATCAGACAGTTTACAAAGCAGGGTGAAGAACTGTTGCATCCAAAACGATGTAAATGTCATAATTTTTACACACCCGCACAATACCAGTCCAATCGACATGGTAAAATCGTTCTGAAACTCTTATACTCAAAATATCCAGAGCTGGAAGAGTTCAAATTTGAAGCCTATGGTTTTGACGGCTATACGTTCCCATATGAAATTTATCCACACACCGTATACTGTTACACACCATTTGAAGCATTATTAGCTGGCGACATCCCGACAATCATTGAACGCAACGAAGAGTATTGCAAATCCTACAATTGTGGTGAATACACATTGGATGAATGGAATGAACGTGTAAAATCACCAGAAATGCAACATTATTTTGATGTCATCAAATCCCTCACGAAAGGAGACTAAAATTCATGGAAAATCCACAGATGAAACGAATGCAGGAACTTGTACAAGTTTTAAATCATGCATCCAAAGTCTATTATTCAGATGAAGACGAAATCATGTCAAATTATGAATACGACCAGTTGTATGATGAACTCGCCGCATTAGAAGCTAATACAGGTATTGTATTGCCAAACTCACCAACAGCAACCGCAGGTGCTGATGTAAATGAAGATGCGACAACTATTACCCATGAATATCCGGCATTATCTCTTGAAAAGACAAAAGACATTTCTCTCTTTCCAAAACTCTTTAACACCCGTGATAGAAAAGCCGTGACCATGTGGAAGGAAGATGGTTGTACAATTGTCGCCACCTATGATGACGGAACACTTACCACACTGGCTACTCGTGGAAATGGTAAAGTCGGAGAAGACATTACGCACAATGCAAAATACATCCACGGATTACCACAAACAGTACCATTCACAACACACTTCGTAGTACGTGGTGAAGCATTGATGAGTTATGCTGAATACGAAAGAATCAATGCATCATTGGATGACGACGATGAATTATACAAAAATCCACGAAATCTCGCATCCAGCACCATTCGGTTAGCACCAGAAAAAGAAATGGAACATCGTGAAATCTGGTTTCATGCATTCAAATTGGTTCACACCGAAGAAGAACTAGACGAAATTACATTTGAAAATCAAATGCTGTTTCTGGAAAAAACAGGATTCACAACCACACATCATGTATTATGTGACGTCAAAGATTTGCTGACCGTTATGGATGACTTTTCCAACAACATAACAAATTATGAATTTCCAGTTGACGGACTTGTAGTTGCAGCCAACGATGTTGTCTATGCCGAATCTTTGCCGGGAACCGGACATAATCCGCATAAACTGGTTGGTTACGCTCTGAAATGGCAGGACACAACAATCGAAACAACACTCCGCGACATCGAATGGTCACCAAGCCGTACAGGTCGTATCAACCCAATAGCAGTCTTTGACCCTGTGGAACTGGAAGGTACAACAGTCACAAAAGCCAGCATCCACAACGTGTCCATCCTCAAAAAACTACATTTACACATTGGTGATGAAATCTCGGTATATAAGGCAAATAAAATCATCCCACAGATAGCGGAAAATCTTTCAGAGTTTAAACCAATGACCTACGAAGATTCACACCCTGTAAAGTGTCCGTGTTGCGACACTATCACAAGTCCACTCATCACAACGAACAATGGCGTTGATGTCGAAATAGCCATCTGTCCAAATCCTGATTGTCCTGCAAAACACATTGGAAAATTCACACACTTCATTGAACGTGACTGTATGGATATCAATGGCTTATCGAAAGCAACAATGGCAACGTTTGTCAAACATGGTTGGATAACCTCATTTGCCGATATCTACCATCTGGACCGTCACAAAGACGACATCATATCGACACCGGGCTTTGGTCAGAAATCATACAACAATATGATTGTAGCCGTAAATAAGAGTCGTAAAACATCATTCATTCCGTTTATCCATGCACTGGGTATTCCAAGCATCGGAAAAGGTCAGGCTGAATTATTGGCACAAGCCTATGATTATGATGTCACTCGATTTTTAATGGCTATCCATAACCATGATGATTTTACACACATCAATGGAATTGGTCCAATCTTAAATAAACAGTTACATGCATGGGGCGAGAAATACTTAGTTTACATGGATGATGACACAGCCACCACAGAAATCCGAGATTTGTTAAACGAACTCACGTTCATAAAACCTGAGATATCAACAAAATCTCAGAAATTCAAAGGTCTCACATTCGTCATCACAGGTGACGTACATCATTTCAAAAACAGAAATGAACTCAAAGCTAAAATTGTTGCATTAGGTGGTAAAGTCACAGGTTCTGTTTCAAAGAACACCAGTTATCTGGTCAACAACGACGTTACATCATCATCCAACAAAAACAAAACAGCAAAACAGCTTGGTATTCCAATCATTTCTGAAGATGATATGATTGACATGATAAACAATGACTAAGAAAGGATGTGAACTATCATGATAAATTTCAACCATGAATCTTTTTCAGACGAACACAAAGATATCGCACCAAAAGAAGCAGCTATGTACTTATCTGCTTGCTTCTCTGATGAAGAATTGCAAATTATCAAAGATAACTGGAACAAAGAAGGTGGATACAAAGTAACACCGTGGTGGCAGTACCTCTTACAGCATCTGACCGTCACATATGAGCCATAATGCTGGACTCATAAATGTTGATTATTATTCAAAAACGTAGTATAATATACTTAATGGTATGATTTGCCATTAAGTATATTATAACTGAAAGGAAAATTACTATGAAAACATTAATTGTTGGAAGAACATCCCATGGTAAAGACTATTTACGCAAAATCTTAGAAGATTCATTCGGATGGAAATTCGTAAAATCAAGAACAACAAGACCACCAAGATACGAAGGTGAAAACACCCACATTTTCATCACCAATGAAGAAGCGGATAACACACCGGAATCTGAAATCATTGCAAAAACACAAATCGGAGATATCCGTTACTTTGCAACGAAAGAAGATTTAGACAACGCAGACGGCTACATTATTGACCCAAACGGTGTCGATTATTTGTGTGAGAAATACAAAGATGAATGGTTTCAGGTCATTTATATCAACGCTGACAAAGACCTTGTCGACGCAAAAGCAAAAGAACGAGCAAACTTAGCATCTGACCCGGAAAAAGAAATGGACGTTTACCGGAAACGTTGTGAAGACGAAGACGAACAGTTCACCCAATTCGAAGCTATGATTGAAAATGGGTCATTTTCAAAATCAAACGCTCAGGGTATTATCTCCGTCAAAAACAACTTTGATGAAAAAGAGATGTTCGAAATCGCACGTGGCATTGAAATGCGTCGCCGTTTCAACCAGAACATCAAACCAATCATCGACGTCTTAATCGACAATGGTAATCTCAGCGGAGATAAAGACAACGATACCATTAGCCTGTATCGTAAAGACACAGACGAACCAATCCTTGTAAAAACAGACCATTTGATTCAGGCATTAATCTGTCTCTTATACACATCTGACGCTGCC
>OJOD01001273.1_pt1 | contig 12185 bp, 10 predicted proteins | sample 1598221 | NCBI WGS metagenome assembly OJOD01 (sample SAMN03922464, study PRJEB24848) | human gut metagenome | isolation source: stool sample | host: Homo sapiens | place: Germany | collected 2010-11 | reverse complement strand
GCACTTTCTTTCGTACTGCTGCTTTCTGTTTTTTTTGTATCTGTTGTATTCTTTTTCGTCTGCCCGCATCCGGTCAGTGCTGCCGTCCCAAGCAGCACTGTACTCAAAAGAATGCACCCCAGACGCATCGTTCTCTTTTTCATTTTCTACCTCTGTATCCAAAAAAGAATCTACCTAGTTTTTTGTAGAAGAATCTGTACTGTCTGTCTGCGCGAAAATTGCCTCGTAAACCTTGCTCCACTCTGCTTTTGCATCATCCTTTTCCTCATCTGCTGACCGGTCAACGATCATCGGAACATCCAGAAGAACAAATTTTTCTGCCAGCTCTTCGTATCTCTTCTGCTGATCTTCTACCGACATTTTCTTCTCATTCTTTTCATCCGGAAGAATTTTATTGGAAAGGATTGCAAGATCACACTTACTCTTCATCAGTTTTTTATTTTCCGGTTTCTTATAGGTTCCTGCATAGATGATCTTCTTAGCTTTCATTGCTTTTGCAATGCCTTCTACCTTACAGTTCTTCTGTTTTACCCCTACTGATGTAATCTGGTCTGTTGCATTCAGCTTATCCAGGATTTCCAGTACTTCCTCTGAACCTACATATGCAGACTTCTTTGGCTTCTGGATCACGATCATTTCTTTATCCAGACCTGCCGGAATTTCTGCGTCTTCCGGGACGATCAGATAACGGACGATCTTTGCTTTGTAAAGCGCAAGCTTTTCTTCCTGTGCCGGTGTCAGTCCGGAATTTGTATCTTCTTTTGTATCCTCATCTTTTCTCTGATCGATTTCTAAAAGAGTGATTCCCTGATCATAATGATAGATCTTGAAGTACTTAGCATGCTCTACCTTTGTCTCAGACTGATAAGAAAGTCCCATGATTTCCGGCGCTTTCTCATCCAGTGTATCTGCACTTAAATTGGTCTCCCCACTTACTGTAGTTCCGTCTGCTTTTGCTGCAGCACTTAGGTAAATGAAAATCGAATAGCTGATTTCATGCGCTGTTGACATCTTGGTTGTCATACCGATGATCGTATTGTTCTTGTTCAGTTCTACCGGAATGACAAATGTAGACGTACTTCCGGTTGTTGTCGGATAATAGGTATTTCCATTCGCCTTTACATAGCCATAAGAACCACTGCTAAATACAATGGTAGCATATGCCTGACCGCCTGTCACGGTAATCTTGGTACAACTGATACTGACCTTTCCGGTTCCACCTGACCAGGAAAATTTATCCGGTGTATAGACACCGTCTGCAAGTGTTGTTGCACTGTTTACACGGGCAGTTCCACCATTTAAATCTGCCTCATATTTGGATTCTTTGTCCGGGGTCTGGTTTGTGCCTGTGTTGCCGGAAGTGGTGCCAGTTCCAAAGTTGGTGTTCTGGCTGGTGTTATTTCCCTGGTTGGTGTTGCCATTATTTCCAGTAGTTCCATTTGTGGAATTGCTATTGTTCAGATTCTTCATGCCTGCTGAGGCGAATGTCAAGGTACGGTCATACCATATTTGCTTTTTATGAGAAAATGCTGCCACTGAAATTCCTGTGTCTAATAAAGAAACCGGAATCGTATAGGTATACATACCATTTTTGTCCACAACATAAGGAATCCACTTGGACTTATCTGCAAGTGCTGCTTCTGCACTTGTTCCTACATACAGATAATCATATCCTGTACCACTGAGTGTAATTTTTGCAGTCATCTCCCCATTTTTTGATGTTAAGATGCAATCCGTAACTTTAAACATGGATGAACTTGAAGTTACGTTTGCTTTATAAGAGCCATCACTTACCTGAACATATTTGGTCATTCCTTCTGTCTTGAATATTAATGTACGATCATACCAGTTACCACTATTGAATCCATGTGCTGCAATCTGGACTCCGGTATCCATACTTTCTACTGGCACTGTAAATACATATTTTCCTTCTGCATTTACAGAATACCCAATCAGTTGATCTTCCGAAGCACTTGCCGCAGCTTCCTTACTTCCCATATATAACTTATCGTATCCCGTTCCACTAAGTGTAATATCTGCCTGCATCTTGCCACCAACAGATGTCAGCACGCAATTTACTACACGAAACATTCCACTAGCTGAAGCTGCATCAACATCTACTACATACTTTCCAGTATCCAGTACGTTCTTGTCCTCATTTTCCGGTTTCTGGTTTTCGCCACTTCCGGTACCCGGTTTGCTCTCTCCTGAATTGCCTCCCTGTTCAGGATTTTCTGTGTCGTCTTTTTTATTTTCTGCTGACGATGAGATATGAAGCGTGTAATCTCCGTCTGCTTCCCTACTCACCCAACCTTTCTTTTGGCTATGTGGTACAAAGGCAACATCCGTTCCATCTGCTGACAGTGGAAGTTCAAACGTAAATAAATACCCTTTGCTCGTTTCCGTTCCAACTATCGACTTTTCTTCTTTCCGTTCAACTGTATCAGCTTTACTTCCAATATAAATTTTATTGTAAGTTTTACTCTCTGTTTCTATCGAAACTTTCAGGTGATCATTTTCTTTTACAACAGAAGACGATCCAACCTTAAACATTGCAAAATCACTGGTAACATTTTTCGCTTCCTGCGTCTTCACTTCCCCGGCATTTTCCGCCGTTTCTTCCGACTTAACCTTCTGCTCCTCTGCAGCCTTCTCTTCGCTCTTTCCGTCTTCGCCCGCTTCTTTCTTCTCTGCCTCAGTTACATTCCCTGTTGCCGCATTTTCTTCTGCTTTCGGCTCTTCCTGACTCTTCTGATTCTCGTCCGTTCCCTGTCCGGCAGTCGTTTCTTCTTCCTGTCCAGTCACTTCTTCAGCCGGCTGACCTGCTGCGTCTGCCGCACCGATTTTTCCGTCTGTTACTTCTACGGTCTGCTGACCTGATTCTGTATTTTCTACTCCTGCCACTGCACTGTCCTCAGCGTAAGCATAAGAAACCGGTGTAACCGACATTGCAACTGCCATGAAAAGTGCAAGAAACTGTTTTGAATTCCTCTTCATAATCCAACTCTTCCTCCTGATGTCCTGATCTTTTGTCGCTTGACAGCTCGATGATGTACATTCGCCAAATTCAGTTCCTCGTGCAAGCATAAATCTGCACTTGGCTCATCGTATGCAAAAAAAATCTGCTTCCTTTTTCCTGAAAGCAGACTTCACCTACATCCTCTGCCACAGGAACTCTTTTCCGTATATATGGCAGCACAAAAATCTTGCTTTCATACTCAGTATGAAGCAAGATATCATTTCTTTGTGTATGTAAACGCGCTTTCATCGGAAGCAATTTACTCTCTTTCAGCAGGTCTCCTGGCTTATGGATCTTAACAAAGCTGCACCTTCTCACATTTTTATGCAATGGCTTGTCGCCGCTTTGCTCCTCATTTACAGTGACCGGATCGCTCAGGACTTTCACCTGATTCCCTTTTAAGCCGACCAGAAATTCTTCTGCCTAGCACTGAAAAAGTTTCTTTATTTATTCTTACTCACTATAACAGATATGTTTCTTCTTGACAAGAGTCATCTTTCCTGGTTTATTTCCCTATTTTTTCCAAACTCTCCATTAAAAATCCCGGAAGTTTTTGTTTCAAAATCGACACCTTAATGACTATATGTTTATCATAATTTCATGACCTACTTCATTTATATATAGAAAGCGAAGGGGATCGAAATGAGAAAAAAGTGCCAGTGAATGTATGGAAATACTCTGAAATAAGACAATGCAGCCGCCAGATCGACGACTGCATTGTCTTATACTCTTTTTCGTACAATTTTATTTTTTCGCTGCCTCAAAATTACGATGAAGTAATTCGTGGGTCTTTCCTTTCAGAAGTTCATCATATAATGACAGGATCAGCGGATTCTCATTCGACTTCTTAATCTGCGTATTGATATCGGTATCATACAGGCCTTTGCTTCTGGCTATCCTGCTTCTCGGACCTGCCGGGACTGGCTGTCCGCCACCCATGATACATCCGCGCCTGCATGCCATAACCTCAACAAAGTCGTAATGTACCTCGCCCTTCTGGATCTTCTTCATCAGCGCATCTGCATTTCCAAGTCCACTGACAACAGCTGCATGGATAGTACGTCCGTTGTAATCAAACTCTACTTCTTTCAGTCCTTCTTCTCCACGAACTCCACTGAATTTGATCTTATCCATTTCCACACGGTTATGTCCTTCACGAAGGCGCCTGAGTACGGCTTCTGTCACACCACCGGTTACTCCGAAGATCACACCTGCACCAGATCCGATACCAAACGGCATATCGGATGCTTCGATCTCCAGATTTTCAAAGCGGATACCGGATTTCCGGATCATTGTAATCAGCTCTGTTGTAGTCAGTACATAATCAATATCCTGTTTTCCATTCGTGGAAGATTCCGGTCTTAAAATCTCTTCTTTCTTTGCAGTACACGGCATGATCGATACAGAAACGATTCTCTTTCCACCATTCTTTTCCGGATCCTTATAGTATTCACGGATCACAGCACCAAACATCTGCTGCGGTGAACGGCAGGTTGACAGATTTTTTGCCAGATCCGGATAACGGTTCTCACAGAATTTTACCCATGCCGGACAGCAGGATGTAAATAATGGGAGATTTTCTCCGGATGCAAGTCGTTCAAGAAGCTCTTCAGATTCCTCGATCACCGTAAGGTCTGCACCATAAGAAGTATCATAAACTTCATCAAATCCAAGGCGGTGCAACACATTGACGAGTTTTCCCATCACATTTTCCCCTCTTGGAAGGCCGAACTGATCGCCGACTGCGACCCGGACTGCCGGTGCGATCTGTGCGATCACCTTTGTATTCTTATCTGCAAGAAAATCCCAGATCACTTCGATATTGGTATTGATACTGATCGCACCTGTAGGACAGACAACCCTGCACTGTCCACAGTTTACGCAGTCTGTCTCTGCAATCTTTTTGTTAAATGCCGGTGTTACCAGAGCCTTTGTTCCCCGGTATGCAAAATCAATCGCATTAACAGACTGTACATTGTCGCACATACGGACACAGTCACCACAGAGAATACATTTATTCGGGTCACGCACGATTGACGGTGAACTGAAATCCAGTGGATACTGTTCTTTTGTATTTTCAAATCGGACGGTTGTGACGCCCATACGGTGTGCCAGCGCCTGAAGCTGACATTCTCCACTCTTGATACAGGTTGTACAGTCTCTGCAATGTGCAGCAAGTAAAAGCTCCAGAATCATCTTACGATATTTCATAAGACGCGGAGTATTCGTGTAAATGACCATCCCATCTCTTGGCGGTTCTGAACAGGATGCAAACGTCTTTCCTCTCTCATCTTCTACGGTACACAAACGACAGGCTCCATACACAGACAGTTCTGAATGGTAGCAGAGTGTCGGTATATCTATATCTGCATTACGGATGACAGAAAGTACATTCGGCTCATCTGTAAACTCTACCTTCCTTCCATCTATTGTCATATATCCCATGACTCATTCCTCCTATTTCTCGATATGAATTGCTTTAAACGGACACTGTTCCATGCAGGCTCCGCACTTGATACATTTCTCCTGATTGATATGATAAGGAGATTTCAGCACGCCTTCAATTGCACCTGCCGGACAGTTTCTTGCACACTTCGAGCAGCCCTTGCATATCTCCGGATCGATCTGGAATTTACGCAGATTTGAACAGACACCTGTCCGGCAGCGTTTCTCGTTGATATGTTCCAGATATTCCTCTTCAAATGCATTCATGGTACTGATAACCGGTTTCGGTGCGCTCTTTCCAAGTCCGCAAAGCGCCGTACTCTCAATCATATCTGCCAGTTCACGAAGCTCGTCCATATCGGACGGTTTTCCGTTTCCTGCTACAATACGCTCCAGGATTTCAAGCATTCTCTTTGTACCTTCACGGCAAGGAACACATTTTCCACAGCTTTCTCTCTGTGTAAAACTCATGAAGAATCTGGCAACCTCTACCATACAGGTATCCTCGTCCATGATAACCAGACCGCCCGAACCGATCATTGCCCCGATCTTCGCCAGTGAATCAAAGTCCATCTTACTGTCCAGCTGATCCTCGGTCAGACATCCACCGGACGGACCACCGATCTGTACTGCTTTGAATTTCTTGTCATTCTGGATTCCACCGCCGATGTCATAAATAACTTCGCGCAATGTAATTCCCATTGGTACTTCGATCAGTCCTGTATTTCTTACATTACCGGTCAGTGCAAATGCTTTCGTTCCGGGACTCTCTGGTGTACCGATTCCTTTGAACCAGTCTGCACCATTTGTTACGATCATCGGAACATTGGCATAGGTTTCTACGTTATTAAGAACAGTTGGTCTTGCCCATAATCCCTGCTCTACTGTACGTGGCGGTTTTACTCTCGGCATTCCACGTTTTCCTTCAATGGATGCCGTCAGTGCGCTGCCTTCTCCACAGACGAATGCACCTGCACCACGGTTGATATGTAAATGGAAACTGAAATTGGTTCCAAGAATGTTGTCTCCTAAAAGTCCGATTGCCTCTGCCTGGCTGATCGCTGTCTTCAGTCTTTCAATCGCAAGCGGATATTCTGCACGTACATAGATATAGCCTTCCTGTGCCTGTACTGCATATGCTGCGATCATCATGCCCTCGATCATACGGTGCGGATCACCTTCCATGATACTTCGATCCATAAATGCACCCGGATCACCTTCATCACCATTGCAGACCACATAGCGGATCTTTTCTTTCTGGGAAGCAACCTGCTGCCACTTTCTGCCGGTGCGGAATCCAGCACCTCCACGTCCACGCAGATTCGAATCATAGATTGTCTGGATCACCGCTTCCGGTGTCATCTCAAAGAGTGCCTTTTCGATTCCGGCATAAGCACCGACTGCAAGTGCACCCCCAATATGCTCTGCGTCGATATGTCCGCAATTCTTCAGTACCAGTCTGGTCTGCTTTGCGTAGAACGGAATCTCTTCCTGTGACGGATAGGTCACTCCATCCATCTTGTAGAGAAGTCGCTCTACCGGTCTGCCGCCCAGGATTGTTTCGTTATAAATCTCTTCGCAGTCTTCCAGTTTTACTTTAATATATAAATAATTATATGGCTCAATTCTTACCAGAGGTCCCATCTCGCAGAAGCCATGACATCCACTCTTCATAACCTTTGTATGTGCGATTTCTTCCCCGATCTTTACTTCTACCCCTGTATGATCTTTTGTCAGTTCTTTTAACTTTTCATAAATCTTGCCTGATCCACTTGCCAGACATCCGGTTCCCCCGCAAACCAGTACTCTACAGTCAGCCGATTGTTTTTTCTGACATTCAATACGATATTCCTTCAGTTCCGTTCTGTTTTCAATTTTCATTTTCTTCACCTCTCAGTTCTTCAAGAAGTTTGATTACCTTCTCCGGTGACATCTTCGGATGTACTTCATCATTAACTGTGATCGCAGGTGCAAGTCCACAGGCTCCAAGACAGGATACAGTCTCTACTGTAAAAAGCATATCGTCTGATGTATGCTTGTGCTCATTTAACCCCAGCTCTTTATACAGCGCTTCCAGGATAGGAATGGATTTACGCACATGACAGGCTGTTCCGTCACAGACCTTGATCACATACTTTCCTTTCGGTTCAAATGAAAAATTCTCATAAAAGCTTGCCACACTGTACGCTTTTGCCTCTGTAATCCCGATCTGTTTTGCTACATAGGTAAGCAGTTCCGGTGGAAGATAACGGTATTCCTCCTGAATATCCTGAATGATCGGTATCAATGAGCGTTCCTCCCTTGTATGCATGGCAATGATCTCATCCGTTTTCTGATAATAAGATGCATCTAACATTCCATTTCCTCCTTCGTCATATTGTACATTTCCTTCTTATTATTCTATTATTTTTATGACATTATAACATATATCTATAGTTTTCGTTTATACGTTTCATATATGATAGCTATATATTTTCCAATATATAATAATACAAGAATCAAAAGTATTAGTATTTATGAATAGACGGATAAATGTGTACCCAGCTCATCAAATACACAAAAAGAGCAGAATGGATATATCTTGGTCCGATATATCATTCTGCTCTCATTTACATCATTTCACGGATTGTTTCTTTTAAATGCTCAATAAATTCTCTTTCGTACAATTTTTTCTGATAACCCTTTTTGTAGATCAGCACATCCCGGATCATCTGTCTGGAAAATCCGGCATGCTTCTGCACCAGATTGTAGTTTTTCCTTAATTTTTCCGGTACTGGCGATACCCACATATAACTGTTTTTTACTTCCCGCAAAATATCAAACTGGCTTCCCCTTTCAAAAATATAAATTTTATTATGTGGATGAAGCGACTCTCCATTCTCACTCAGCTCGGTGTATTCTCCGGTCGGAAGTTTCCAGTCCCCATGCAGGATTTCCACACCATCTTCCAGTTCTTCTCTTGTCTTTAACTCCCTCTTTGCAAGATCTCCATCCGCAGAAGTTAAGATCACATACGGAAGCTCTGCCAGAAGTTCTGCATCCAGCCCTTTCAGATCAAGAAGCGACTGAAAATAAGGTTCATTCTCGCACAGATACCGGATGATTCCCATGGAATACCCGTTCTGCAACACATTTTCAATGGCATGCATAGAACTGCTTTCCTGAAATTCTGCTTTGATCGCCGTTTCCTTGCTCTGCATTCCGATAAACTCTGCAAATGCACTGGAAATGTAACTTGCCCTCGGAACAGTAATCTTAAATGAGAGATTTTCTTTCCCCAGATCACTGCAGTCCCTTTTCATTTCCTCTATTTCGTAAATGATCCTTTTGGCATACTCCAGAAATTTCTGTCCTTCTCTTGTCGCCTTAACTCCCTTTGACGACCGCTCAAAGATAGAAATTCCAAATTCCCGCTCCAGATGCTTGATCGCTTTACTAAGATTTGGCTGCGCCACATAAAGTTCCTTCGCCGCCTTTGAGATTGATCCACTCTTATCGATTTCAACTACATAATGCAAATCTGTCAGATTCATCTTCCCCATCTGCCTTTCTGATCTCTGACTTTATCTCCCCATAACTATTTTCTGAACTTTTATTACAGATTCTTTTCCAGCCATTTACAGACTTCTGAAAATGTTCTCCCTGTTTCTTTTGGTCTTCCTACCGCAACAAGAACTGCCCCTGTTTCCTTTGCTGCCTGTACCTTTTCTCCAAAGCCTCCGGCTTTTCCCGATTCTTTGGTCACAAAATATTTTGCGCCTGTCTGATGGATCGTAGCCACGTTCATCTCCTTTGAAAATGGTCCCTGCATTGCAATGAGATGCTTTCCTTCAAAGCCAAGCGCGACCGACTCCATAACCGCCTGCTCCGTAGAGAGGACTCGCGCAAAGCAGCGCTCTTTATACTCCGTAAGCTTTGTATATTTTATCAGTTCCTTGCTACCGGTGGTAATCAGAATCTTTCCTTCTGTATTTTGCAGATATTCCACCGCATCTTCAACCGACTGCGCCCAGATCACCCGATCCGCTTCATCCGGCATTGCTTCCATCTCCTCCCGCAGGCAACGCAGATACTGCACACCGGAGATTTCGCAGGCCCCCCTTATCTCCCCAGTCACAAGCTGTGCAAATGGATGGGTTGCATCGATCACCAGATCGATCTGCTTTTCCTTTATCATCTCTGCCATCTGCTTCTGATCCATACGCCCAAAAAAGACTTCCGCATTCTCATGTTCTCCGGTACATTCTTTTCCATATTCAGTTGCGGCACTGACATAAACTTTTACATTTCTTCCATCCAGAAATTCCGTAATCCGCCTTCCCTCTGTTGTCCCTGAAAATATTAAAATCCGCTTCATATTCTGATCCTTACCTTCTTTTCTGCCACTGCTATTGTCACCCGGTTCATGCACTGCTTCGGCATCAGAAGCCTGCCATCCTCTCCGGCTGCAAGGATCGCCGCCCGCTCACAGACATTGTCCACACCCGTGACCTTCCGGACAAACTCCGAATGGGAGCTGACACATTTAACCTTTCCCAACTCTTCTGCTGAAAACGTGTAAAATGGAAGCTTCCACTTTGCCGCATAAGAAAGTAATCCCTCTTCTTCTTTTTTCAGATCAATACTGTCGATCTCAATGACTTCCTTTTCTGTAAATCCAAGGATCTTTTTTGCCTCATTGACCGCGCTTTGGATTTCTTTTTCGGAAATCCCTTTGCGACATCCGATTCCCAGCACCAGGTTCTTCGGCGGAAGATCCAGAATCGTCTCTTCTTCCCGCCTTTCGCCACTTCTTCCTGCAATCCGGATTCCATATGGATAGTTTCTGAGAAACTCTTCTGTTTCACATAGCTTTAATTCCTCCGGAAACTTTCCTTCTACTGGAAATACACTGTAAAGTCCAATCTTATTCCCATCCAGAACCACAGCTGAGATCTCCTTTGCCTTTTTCCGGTCTGTCAGTACCAGACCATTGCTTTTTGCAAATACATCTACTGCAAACTTTTGTTCCACATCCGTTGCTGTAGTAAGTACTGCCTGCGCATTTATTTTCTCCGCGATTTCCTTTGCAAGCTCTACAGCTCCGCCCACATGTCCCGACAGAAGCGGAATCACATAGCTTCCTTTTTCATCCATCACCAGAACCGGCGAATCGGTAAATTTGTCCTTCACGTGAGGGGCGATCATCCGCACTGCGATTCCTGCCGCCCCGATAAAAAACAAAGCCTTCTCTCCCCAGAGGCTGCCTATCCAGCTTTTCTTATCTTCCGGAAAAGCATGAAATCCGTATAATCTGCAAAACCGTGTCAAAGTATACACTTTGACACGGTATCCGCTTTGTATGAAATTCTCTCTGACTTTACAGGCCATCTGACAACCTGCATCTGTAAAACTCAAGATTACAATTTCCATAAACTTTAGTATTTCTCCATCTGCTCCACGTTCAGTACAAAAATCGTACTTCCGCCTACCTGCACATTGATCGGAACGGACGGTGCTGCGCTCATGCTGCTCTGTCCTGAGATCAATGCCGGGTTTGCATAAGTGATCGTCTTTCTTTCGCCAGAATTCTTCTTGATGATCTTCAGTGCCTCTGCTACCTTCTCATCATCCACTACAACCATGATCGTGGTACTCTTTTTCTTCAGAAATCCACCAGTTGTAGCCAGCTTTGTTACCATGTATCCGGCAATATTCAGTTCCTCTATCGTCTCCAGTTCATCATCCTTATGCAGGATCGCCATAATCATCTTCATACAAAAACCCTCCTGTCTTATCTGGCTTTTGATGCCAGATTCCTTTTTCTTTTATTTTACCGCATTTACCTGGAAAGGTAAACGAAAATGTTGCATTTTAAAAGATTTTAAAAGATTAGTTGAAATCCAAAACGAACTTTAACTTTGTGCATTACCTATTACAATAATCTTCTTCAATCCTGCCATCCAGTATCCGGATCACCCGGTGTGCCTGACTGGCAATCTCTTCATCATGTGTGATGATAATAACCGTTCTGCCTGACCTGTGCAGTTCTTTCAGGATTTCCATGATCTCCTGTGTTGATTTCGTATCCAGATTTCCGGTCGGCTCATCGGCAAGAATGATCGGCGGTTTTGCGGCAACCGCTCTTGCCACCGCAACTCTCTGCTGCTGTCCTCCGGACATTTCATTCGGCTTATGCTTCATCCGGTCTTCCAGACCGACACTTTTCAGGGCTTCCATCGCAAGTTGCTTTCTCTCATTTTTTGACACCCCACGGTATACCAGCGGAAGCTCTACGTTTCCAACTGCATCCAGATTACTGATCAGGTTGAATCCCTGGAAAATGAAACCGATCTCTTTATTCCGCACATCTGCAAGCTGATTATCTGTCATACTCGCCACATCCTGTCCGTCCAGAACATACTTACCGGAAGTCGGTGTATCCAGACAGCCAAGCATATTCATCAGCGTTGATTTCCCCGAGCCTGAATGTCCCACAATCGCAACCAGTTCTCCTTTTTCGATATCCAGATCAATCCCGTCAAGCGCACGAACTTCATTCTCACCCGGATTGTAGATTTTCTTCATATTTTCTATATGAATCAATGCCCCCATAAATGTTCTCCTTTTCTTTTCGCTCTACTTTATGTTCCTGATTTCAATATACCTTATTTTGAATCCAATCACAATGCTATCCTCCTGGCATCTGTCTCTTATACACATCTCCGAGCCCACGAGACTA
>OJOD01001260.1_pt1 | contig 12315 bp, 9 predicted proteins | sample 1598221 | NCBI WGS metagenome assembly OJOD01 (sample SAMN03922464, study PRJEB24848) | human gut metagenome | isolation source: stool sample | host: Homo sapiens | place: Germany | collected 2010-11 | reverse complement strand
CTATGTCGGCCTCGATGAAAAAGAAAGACACACCCAATTGACCACGCTTCTGACGTCCGCAAAATCACAGAAGATGACCGCCGGTGAGGTCAGTAAGAAGAATTCCGGCTTCGGCTATTTTGTTCTTGTCAGCTCCAAAGACTTTACTGCCGAGGAGATATTGCCTTACTACTACAAAAGACAAGAAATAGAGCAGCTTTTTGATGTCTGCAAAAACTACACAAAGACTTTGCCTCTGAGAACACACCGAGAGAAAACGTTCAGAGGTCATTTGATACTGACTTTTATGGCAAGTGTTGTTTTGTCGCTAATTGCGATGCAGATGCAGAGAAAGTCATGGGGGAGGATAAATCTGATCGCTAATGAGAATGCTGCGGATAAGCCTGTACGCAGAGGCCGAAAGCCGCAGTTCAAGCCCCCTGAGTTTAATCGTATGGGAATGTTTAAGAGACTGCGCAATCAGAAATGCAACGTGTATGGTTCGAAGGTGGTTCCGGCAGTGCCCTACAAACCGGCAAACGACGTTTCCTCCTTTTTTTAAATTCCTGTCCCGAAAACTGTGAAGTACAGAATTCAGGACAAAGAAAAAATTGTAGATATAAAGTACGTGCGGAATTAGAGATAATTTCACTGTAATATTTTGTCAAGGACAAAAATGCGTTTTGGCGCCCATCAAAAGTGTTATTAAAACTGTTGCATCATTTCAGTACCCCCTCTACTTGCATCGGTTTACTCCTTAGTGATGTAAGTAGGTCCATGGGCAAGCAATAATCCGCAGGCAACCTTTGAGGGGAGGAAACCTCAAAATTCAATTCTTGAGGCGCGTTGCGTTGCTCTCTAAATTGAATTAGGCAGTTAACCAATAGGAAACTTTTTCCGCTCGACGTGAAAATCCAACCTCTTGGAAGTTGAATGCTGTATAAGATAAAAGGCCGCGGAACGCACGGAAAACTAATTCTTAAAGTGTTCTCACCTTGACGTAAATACGTCGCCTCTATTCCTGGATCAAATGGACCTAAAATTGACTGATCCTTAAGCCATAAACCAAAGACAGTACCCATCACCCCCGAGACACAGCTCATAGCCGGGAAGTAAATTTTAAGAAACTCTTTCATTTCAAAAGGATCTTCCATATGGCCCCAGCCATATAGCCATAGAATGAGCAAAGAAAGCGCCAACAGCAAGTATGTACCAACTGAGATGGCGAAAAATAAAGTAATGAACCTCCCAATCTTCTTTGACTTTTGGTAACCGATCATCATTTGTATCTGTTCCAATAGTTTATTTAGCATGTCACTACCTTATAGCCCTGTTCTGTCACAGCATTCCTTAACTTTTCAGTATCAAAACCTTCCTGAACTGAGACTTTGGCAACTCCATCTTCAAGAGAAACCGACAGTACCGTAACGCCGTCAATCCCGGAAAGTGCCTTTGTTACAGCTTTCACGCAGTGTTCACACATCATGCCGTCAATCTTGATTGAGACGGCTTCTTTCGGAGTGGAAACTGCTTCAAAAGACGTCACTTCATAATCTTCTGCCTTGATCGCATCCGTTACCTCTTCTTGAGACAAGGCATGATCTGCGCGGACAACGGCACTCTTCTGTTCCAACGAAACATTGGCAGAAACCACACCGAGAATCTTTTCCAATGCGCCCTTAACTGCTTTGACACAGTGTTCGCACATCATGCCTTCGACACTAACCTTGTATACAAAGTCAGAAGCGTTCTTTTGCTCAGTCTCTGTGGAAACTTCTGCCAGTTGCTGAAGTTTCGGCAGTAAGGTTTGTTCTAAAGATTTGTCACCGCTTCCGGAATCCTTCAGAACGGGCTTCCATCCTCTTAAACGAAGGGCGTTCGTGACTACGCTTACGGAACTCATACTCATCGCCGCTGCCGCGATCATCGGATTCAGAATCCATCCGAAAGCCGTGTAGAAAACGCCTGCTGCAACCGGAATGCCGATGATGTTGTATATGAACGCCCAGAACAAGTTCTCACGAATATTGAGCATCGTCGAATGAGACAAGGCCGAAGCGTTGACCACGTCAGACAAACGACTCTTCATCAGCACAACGTCCGCCGCTTCAATTGCTACGTCGGTTCCGGCGCCGATAGCAGCACCGACATCTGCTCTAACCAGTGAGGGAGCATCGTTAATGCCGTCGCCTACCATAAGAACTTTCTTGCCCCGAGCCTGAAGTTCGCGAACAACGGCTTCTTTGTCGGCAGGCTTGACTTCGGCTCGAACGTTCTTGATACCGACACGAGCAGCCACGGCACGGGCGGTTTTTTCATTATCGCCGGTCAGCATCCAAACTTCTTTGCCTTTAGCCTGCATGGCTTCAATCGCCTGCTTGCTGTCCGGACGAATCGGATCCGCGATCGCTAACAGTCCGACCATTTTGCCGTCAGCGATGACGTAAAGCGGCGTTTTTCCTTCGTCGGCAAGTCCGTCTGCAAGTTCTTTCGTTTTAGCATCTTCCGAAGAAATCACCGACTTATTGCCGATACGGACTGATTTGCCGTCGCAGGTCCCGGAAATGTTGCCAAGCTGCTGGACAAAGTCAGAAGCTTCCTTCAAAGAAAGATTGAGCGCTTTAGCACCTTCGACAATGGCAGTCGCCAGAGGATGTTCGGATTTCTGCTCAACAGAAGCGACAAGCGTGAGAAGTTCTTCAGGTTTTACGTTCCCGAAAGCTATGACGTCCGTCAGAGAAGGTTTGCCGGAAGTCACTGTTCCGGTCTTATCGAGAACCACGGCATCGACTTTTTCTAAGGATTCGATGGCTTCTGCGCTTCTGAAAAGAATACCGTTTCGTGCACCGCGACCGGTTCCCACCATAATGGCGGTCGGGGTCGCCAAACCTAATGCGCACGGGCAGGAAATCACAAGTACGGAAACAGCAATCTCAAGCGCAAACTCCCAGGAATATCCGCACAGCATCCAAACGATGGCAGCAATGATTGCGATGCTGATGACTGTCGGAACAAAGATCCCGCTGACTTTATCTGCTAAGCGGGCGACCGGCGCCTTAGTGGAAGTCGCCTCGTCCACCAATTTAATAATCTGGGCTAAGGCTGTGTCACCACCGACCTTCGTGGCCCGCATTTCGATATAGCCTTGCGTCAGAAGCGTCGAAGCGGACAGTTCTTCTCCTTCCTTTTTATCTACAGGAATGCTTTCTCCGGTAAGAGAAGATTCATCCAAGGCGCCCGAGCCTTTAACGACAATTCCATCGACCGACACTCGGCTGCCAGTCTTTAAGACAACGATGTCCCCGACTTGAACGGAACTGACCGGAACTTCCGTCTCTTTGCCATCCTTTAAAACGACAGCTTTATCAGGAACCAAGGACATCAACTGGGAAATGGCGTCCGTCGTCTTATGTTTAGCTCTGGATTCGAAGTACTTGCCCAATGTGATCAGGGCAAGGATCATCGCGGCAGAATCGAAGTACAAGTTGTGCGCGTAATGATGAAGTGTTGCCTCGTCGCCTTGTCCTAATGCATAGAGCATCATGTAAAGCGCAAAGAGTCCGAACAACATGGAGGCCGAAGATCCGATCGCCACAAGAGAATCCATGTTCGGAGATCTTTGCCAGAGCGTCTTAAATCCGACCGTGAAATACTTGAAATTCACGAAGACAACCGGCAGAGCTAAAAGGAACTGTGTCAGAGCATTGATCGGTGCACCCTTTGTCCCGGACATGACTTCCGGAAGCGGCATCCCTACCATCGGACCCATTGCCAGCATCATGAGGATGGCAGCAAAAAAGAGCGAAACGTACAGGCGCGTCTTCATTTGTGCCGCTTCCTTTTTGGCCGCCAGCGCGGGATCGACGGATTTAGCCGCAGGAGAACCCGCAGCCTGCTTTTCGTTTGCGCCGTACCCCGCGTTTGTTACCGCCTGAATAATCTGCTCCAGCCCTGTTTTAGTTTCATCGTAATTGACCGTCATGCTGTTTTTCAGCAAGTTGACGCTCACGTCTTCAACGCCGGGGACACCTGCCACCGCCTTCTCCACTCGATTAGAGCAGGCAGAACAGGTCATTCCGGTGACATCAAAATTCTTTTTCATATAACTTTCCGTTGTCGAACGCAATCATTCTAAGTATTATTATCTTTTGCGCAAGAACTTCCGTTTTTGATAGATAATTACTTTTTAGATACTATGGATAAGACTAAATCCAAACTAACTGAAGAATTCCAAATTGAAGAGTTCCACTGTCCTGTTGAGGCGACTCTTTCTTTAATCGGCGGTAAATACAAAACGCTTATTCTTTGGAACCTCATCGGAAAAACTCTGCGTTTTTCTGAATTACGCCGTCTGATTCCCTCGGCAACACCAAAAATGCTGACGCAGCAGCTTCGAGAGCTGGAAGATGCCGGACTGCTTATCAGAAAAGTCTATGCCGTCGTTCCTCCTAAAGTTGAATACTCCTTAACGCCTCTGGGAACTTCTCTTCGGCCGATTCTAGAGTCGATGTATGAATGGGGCAGTGAGTACCTGCTCAATCAAGGAATGAAGCCTTGCTGCTCAATGAAGAAGCTGCCGAGTGCCTAAAATCAGAACAACTCCGTGTTGCAGAGTACATTTCAACTAAAATTTTCCTAAATCATTTTTTTCTGAGAGCCATGCTATTGCCTTCCCTCAGAGACCGTGCCGATTATGTGGTGCGGTTTCTCTTCGGTTCATTCATCGCCATCGGCTGCTTTTTAGTCGTTTGGCCCTTTGCAACAGCGATGTCGGTTGCGGCTGTGATCGCAATCGTCTCTTGGCCTCTATTTAAGCGAGTCCGAAAGGAAGTCGGAGGCAGGAATCTTGTTGCGACACTGATCATGGTATCCCTGCTGGCGATCCTCATCGTGCTTCCGATTGCAGGTTTGTCATTAGTGTCGGCCCAGGAAATTCCGGCTTTAATCCGCTACGTTCGTGAATGGATTGCTTCCGGCTTTACCGTTCCCGAAGAACTTAAGGAAATTCCTTTTGTCGGAGAATGGGCTTACACCCAGGCTGCTCATCTTTTAGGCAATAAGGAAGAACTCGCCGCCATTGCACAAAAGCTCTTTGATCCGGTGAGCCGAGCGGCCCTTGCCGGCGCCGTCATGTTAGGCGACGGTCTCCTCCAATTATTCCTCATGCTGTTCGTGATTTTCTTCTTTTATCGCGACGGCGAAGTCCTTTCTCAGAAATCACTGGCTCTATTAACCCGCATGAGCGGCAGCATCGGTGCAGAAGTCCGCGACATTATCGTCAACACGACGCGCAGCGTGGTCTTCGGCATTGTCGGAAGCGCCGCAGGTCAAGGCGTCGTTGCCTTAATCGGCTTCTGGATCGCAGGTGTTCCTGGCGCCATCACATTGGGCGTCGCGGTGTTCGTCTTATCTGCCGTTCCTATCGGACCTCCCTTAGTATGGGGGCCTGCTGCTTTCTGGCTCTATTACAAAGGCGAAGTCGGCATGGCGATTTTCCTCGTGCTTTGGGGATCGCTTGCAGTTTCTAGTGTGGATAACTTCTTAAAGCCGATTTTGATTTCCAAGGGAGCTTCCCTGCCCTTGTCCCTAATCTATCTAGGTGTATTCGGCGGAGTTCTCGCTTTCGGATTCATGGGCATTATTTTGGGACCCGTCGTGATTGCTGTAGGTATTGCGATGAGCAAAACTTGGCTGTCGGTCTCCGCCACCGTTAACGACAAAGACCAGCCCACAGCAAAAACTGAGACCCTTCTTAAGAAGCTCTCTAAGAACTCCATAGAGTCAGACATTGTTTCTGACGTCACAGGAGGACCGAGTAGCTCTAACCACCATCATTCCGCACAGTCTAAGAGTGATGACAAAAAGTAGAAAACGAATCTCCCGTTGACCAAAACTCACGGTTTTCTTCGAAAAGTCTTACTGTTGAGCCTGCAATATGCGGGCTCAATTCTTTTGTTTCTTCGTTGAATGCCTGGCACCGAAGGTATTAAGGAAAATTAGAGGTGTCAAAACGTTACAGCGGCTCTATACTTATCCGAATCCAACAAAGGTGAGAAACTATGAACCATAAAGTCATCGGCATCAGCCAAAGTTTTAGTCCCGCCCCCTTCGTACGCGCCTTGAAAGAAAGGCTCCAATCCACATTCCTTCCCGACGGAACCCGCCCTCGTGTCGAAATGGTCGACATGGACTGGCCCTCTCCGGATGCGGACGCCCCTAAGCTTGTTCAGGAAGGAGACGTAAAGATTAAGGTTTTAGAAGAGTCTTATCAGCTGACTGACAAAGGCGCTCAGGTCATTGCTTTGTGCAACTTCAGAAACATCGGCTTCTTAAATGAAGTTCAAACTGAAATCACGACGCCTGTCACCGATATTCTTCAAGCCTGTATCGAAGAGCTGAAGAAAAATCCGGTTAAAAAGCTCGGTTATCTCGGACGCCCCGGAACAGATAAAGCCAAACTCATTACTGAAACGGTCTATCGTGAGGTCCAAGTCGAATGGGTTTATCCGAGCGAAGCTATGCTCGAAGTATTCGACGAACTCGAAAGCGGCGCTCACTGCGCTGTTATTCCCGATCAGAAAAAAGCCTGTGAACTGTTCGGCAAAGTCTGCTCCAATCTGCTGAGCGAAGGCGCCGAACTGGTCTTCCCGACCTGCGTGATGCAGTCTTTGTTTGCAGCCGCCTTGAAATCCGAAGGCTATAACGTTTTGGATTCGATGAGTGCATATGTTTCCTACCTGTGCTTTACAGATTGGGAAAAACTGCCTAAACCTTTCAAGATCGGTATCGTCGGCGGTCTCGGACCGGCAGCCACAGTCGACCTTTACGACAAGATCACGAAAGCAACGCCGGCCAAGAACGATCAGGAACACATCAAAGTTGCGATTGAACAGAACCCGCAGGTTCCCGATCGCACACAGTACCTGCTTCACGGCGGTGTAGATCCTACCCTTTCCTTGTATGCCGCATGCCGTAAGCTGGAAAAAGACGCTGTCGACGCCATTGTCATTGCCTGCAACACTGCGCATGCTTACTTCGAAACCATTGTTCCTCACTTAAGCGTTCCGCTCATCAATATGCAGCAGGTAACGCTGGAAGAGATACGCGACAAATTCGGTCCGGATGTCGTCATCGGCTTGATGGCAACCGACGGCACGATTCAGACCGGCATCTACGGCCGCAAAGCCAAATCTATGAAACTTGCGATGGTCGTCCCTGATAAAGAGCACCAGACAATGGTCATGGAAGCCATTTACGGCGAAAAAGGCGTCAAGGCAGGTTACACCGACGGTTATTGCAAAGAAGTTCTGCTTAAGGCAGCAGAGCATTTAGTTAAAGATAAAGGCGCTCAAGCCCTTATTCTCGGCTGCACCGAGCTGCCCTTAATTCTTGAGGAAACGGACAACCTCAAGCTCGGGGACGGACATGCCGCCATCGTCGATCCGACTTCGTCTCTTGCCCGCCGCGTCGTTAAAGTTGCCGGAGAGATCACAAAAATCAGAGGTGTTCGCTAATGTATTTTCAAGCTAAAGACTATTCCCCGGTTCCGACCGGAACCAAAGTAGCCTTTATCGGCCTAGGCACAATGGGCTTTCCGATGGCAGGGCACCTCCTGCATGCCGGCTGTCAGGTCACCGTTTACAACCGTACGGCCTCCAAAGCCCAAGCTTGGGTAGAAAAATTCGGCGGCAAAGCTGCTGCCACGCCTCGTGAAGCCGCAGAAGATGCGGATGTTGTCTTTACCTGTGTCGGCAATGACAGCGACCTGCGCAGCGTGCTGCTCGGAGAAAACGGCGCTTTTGCCGGCATGAAGAAAGATGCCGTCCTGTGGGATGCCACGACAGATTCTGCCGAAGTGGCCAAAGAAATGGCTGCCAAAGCACAGTCTCGCGGCCTGCACTTTGTGGACGCACCAGTTTCCGGCGGACAAGACGGCGCCGTGAGCGGCAGCCTAACCGTCATGTGCGGGGGAGACGCTGAGATCATTGAACGCGTCAAACCGATCGCCGATGCTTTTGCCTGTTCGATTCGAAGAATCGGCCCGGTCGGCTCCGGCCAGCTCGCGAAGATGTGCAATCAGATCTGCATCGCCGGTGTTGTTCAGGGGCTGGCCGAAGCCATTGCTTTCGGACAGACGGCGGGTATCGATATGCACACCGTGTTGGATGTCATCGGTAAAGGCGCAGCTTCGTCCTGGCAAATGCAGCGCCGAGGCGACACGATGATCGAGGGGAAGTTTGATTTCGGGTTTGCAGTGGATTGGATGCGTAAGGATTTAGGTATCTGTTTAGAACAAGCCCGCAAAACCGGAGCCGATCTTCCTATGACAGCGCTTGTCGATCAGTTCTATGCTGAAGTTCAGAATATGGGCGGAGGAAGATTCGATACTTCTTCTCTCATTCTCCGACTCAACAGAGAACCGAAGAAGTCGTAATCGCTTCTGATAGCGCGAAAGCCTCGGGATTTCCGAGGCTTTCGTGTTTTTGATTTCGAGAAATCGATCAGATCTTCATGATTTCCTGACGATAGAAACGAAGTTCTTCGACGGAGTCATAAATATCGGACAGAGCTTCGTGGCGAGAAGTCTTCTGATATTTCTTCATTACTTCCGGCGCCCAGCGTTTGACACATTCTTTGAAGGAGGAAACGTCGAGGTTGCGGTAATGGAAGAACTGCTCCAGACGCGGTGTCCAGCGGGCCATGAAACGGCGGTCCTGACCGATGGAGTTTCCGCAAAGCGGGCTCTTGCCGGCCGGCACGTACTTCGAGAAGAAATCAATAAAGATTTGAGCAGCTTCGTCTTCCGTGACTTTGCTTTCCAGGCAGCGATTAACAAGACCGCTGCGAGTATGTGTAGCGGTATTCCAGGAGTCCATGCCGGAGAGAATCGCGGCATCCTGGTGGATCGCGACCACCGGCCCTTCAGCAATCACATTGAGCTGAGGATCGGTAATGACAGCCGCCATCTCAAGAATGCGGTTGATCTGGGGCTCTAAGCCCGTCATCTCCAGGTCCATCCAAATCAGATTGTTCTCGTTAAACAGCGGATCTCTTTCGACTGCAAAACCGTTATTGCTCATATCTCTCCCTTTGTATTAATCGATCTTTCGAGGCATTTTAGAACAAACCAAGAAGATCCGAACCGCCGAAACGGCCGGATCCTTTCTTTGCTGCACTCAGCTCAATCTTAATCGTCTTTGTGATGTCCTCTTTTACGTCCGGGGCCGCGATGGTCGTTCCAATCATGACTTTTCGCGGGCCTGGGACAGGCATGCGGACCGCGAGGCGGAGGACGATGGTCCCAGCCAGGGCCTCTGTCATGTTTTGGACGAGCATGTTGTCTTGGCGGGGGAGGAGGCGGCGGTGGAGGAGCGGCATGACGGTAATGCTTGTTGTACCAGTTGCGTTTCACAAAATATACAGGGACGCCGCATGCACCGTATTCCGCGCAGTACCGTCTCCAATGACGACGATGATTATCAGGCACCGTCAGGTAAATCGGAGCACCGGCCAAAGCCGCGCCGATCGCCACAATGGGATTTGCATTCCACAAAGAAGGCGTCACGCCTTGAATCGGGAGAACACCATAGTAGCCGGGTGTGCCTATGCCGACGTTGACATTGACGTGCACACCGGCGTGCGACGGCAAGGAAACAGAAATCGCAAGCAATGAGGAAGCCGCCAAGAGTTTCAGGCTTTGAAAGGAAATCACGATTGACCTCCTTAAGTCTATTAATTACCAAAAATTCAGTATATCCAGAGCCGCTGCTTCGGTGCGATGCTCCGCTCATCTCTGTGCATACTTTGAGCGCAGAGCATCGAGTCCCCTATAATTTTCGGATCAATTTTTAACTTTTTATAACAATGAATTCAGCTGAAGTTTTTGAGATTGTCTTTCTTTTATTTTTATTCGGGAACTTTGTTCTCAAATACTATCTGGACCGACGCCAGGTTCGGTTGATTCAGATCAACCGAGGCGCCGTTCCTGCTGCTTTTGCAGGCAAGATAACGTTAGAGGCCCATCAGAAAGCCGCTGACTACTCGGTTGAAAGAATCAAGTTCGGACAGCTGGCAAGAATCACCGACCTGGGCTTCGTATTAATCGCAACCATAGGAGGGTTGATTCAGTGGATCTACGGCGAAGTTTCCGGATGGCTCGGAGGCGACATTTGGGCGCAGATCGTCATTATTCTCTGTTACGGCTTCCTTTCCTCTTTAATCGACCTGCCCTTCTCTTGGTATTCGACATTCAAGATTGAAGCGAAGTACGGTTTTAACACCACTACGCCGGCTCGTTTTATCAAGGATTTGCTCCTGTCAGCTGTTTTAAGTTTGGTTCTCGGCATTCCTATTCTTGCAGCCGTTCTTTGGATTTGGAATGCTGCAGGGGACTTTTGGTGGTTCTGGGCTTGGCTTGCTTATATTCTCTTCATTCTTGCCGTGCAGTGGATTTACCCGACGTTTATCGCTCCGCTCTTCAACAAATTCACGCCTCTGCCTGACGGAGAACTCAAAACTCGTCTGGAGGGTTTACTCAAAAGAATCGGCTTTGCCTCTAAAGGCCTCTATGTAATGGATGCTTCTAAGCGCAGTGCCAAGGGTAATGCCTACATGACCGGCTTCGGAAGAAACAAGCGCATCGTTTTGTTTGACACACTGCTCAATAAGATGACGCCGGAAGAAACGGAAGCCGTCTTAGCCCATGAGCTCGGCCACTATAAGCTTCACCACATCTACAAGATGATGGCGTTCAGCTTTGCTTTTTCTCTGCTTTTCTTCTGGATTCTGTCCGTTCTTGCCGACTGCTCCTGGTTCTATGAAGGTTTAGGCGTCACGCTTTCTCACGGTGCAAGCCACGGTGTTGCCTTAATTCTCTTCTCGATCGCCGTACCCGTCTTCTTATTCCCGCTTGCTCCGCTGACAAGCCTTTTTTCCCGCAAGCATGAGTTTGAAGCCGACGCTTTTGCCGTACGCTACAGCAACGGAGGTGCCCTCATTAGTGCATTGGTGAAGCTTTTCTCCGACAATGCGGCTACGCTGACACCTGACCCGTTGTATTCGGCTTTCTATTCTTCCCATCCGGACGCAGCGATCAGAATTGCAACCATTCAGAGCGAAATGAGAAAGTAGTATGAAAGAGCAGGTTTGGTTTAAAGCCCGTGTGATTTCCTCCCACGGCCGCCATAGTTTTGTGGAAAAAGAAGACGGCACAGTGCTCGAAGCAACCCGTAAGGGTAAAAAGGTTGACCTCGCTGTCGGCGACATCGTCGACTGTCTGCAGACCTCGGCCGAGCAGGTCTCGATTCAAAAAATCGAACCGCGCCGCTCCCTGCTCTACCGCAGCGACGAGCTGAGAACCAAACCTCTTGCCTCCAATATTGATCAGGTGGCAGTCGTTTTTGCCACCCGCCCTTCCTACAATCCTCATTTCATTTGGAAGGCCATGCTGGCGGCGGAAACCGCCGACATTCACATTCTGATGATTCGGAACAAGACGGACTTTACAGAAGACGAGCCGGAAGTCCGACCGTTCATTAACCAGCTAAAAGAGCTCGGAGCCGAGGTTGTAGAAGTTTCTGCGACCAAGGATCCCGAAGGCACGGTTAAGACGCTGGAGCCGCTTTTTGAAGGCAAGGTGACGCTGTTAATCGGTCAGTCAGGCATGGGCAAATCCACGATCTTGAATTTGCTGGTTAAAAACGCCGATCAAAGGACTCAGGAATACTCGGTTGCTTTAAATCTCGGCAAGCAGACCACGACTGCCGCCCGCTGGTTCAACTATGAAGGCGGCGCTATTGTCGACTCTCCGGGTTTCCAAGAATTCGGTCTCTCGCATCTGACGCTAAACGACATCATGCGCGGGATGCCCGAGATCAGAGATCGCGTGGAATACTGCCGGTTCACGAACTGCCGCCATTTGAATGAACCGGGATGCGCTGTTAAGGCTTCTGTAGAGAAAGGTGAGATCGATCCCGATCGCTACGCCTTCTACAAAGAGCTGGCTGAAAAAGCCATTGCAGCAGAAAAGAACAATTATTGAGTTAACAATCAGAATCTTTGAGCCGGCCGAGTCCGGCTTTTTCTTTGCCCAAAAGAAGCCATCCTCGCACGAGCGGTTCTATCCTAAAAGTAGGCTAAAGGTCACATCAGAATTCTACGGACTGACCTTTAGTTGAGTCTGCGGCTTATCTTCAAACCCCGGTATCCCCAGCAAGGTAAAGAACAATCGGTCACGTTTCGTATCGCTGCTTCTTTGTGTGACGGTCCCGTCATCGCTCCTCAGGCTCGTCAATTCAATGCAGTCGAACCAGTCGATTAAACTTTGCATTGATTGTT
>OJOD01001228.1_pt1 | contig 12530 bp, 5 predicted proteins | sample 1598221 | NCBI WGS metagenome assembly OJOD01 (sample SAMN03922464, study PRJEB24848) | human gut metagenome | isolation source: stool sample | host: Homo sapiens | place: Germany | collected 2010-11 | reverse complement strand
GATAATACTGGATGTCTTATCGAGCATTTTGGCAACGCAGATGCCGTGCCGCAGCCGCCGGAGCGGTGCTTAAGCCGTCAGGCGGGAATTGTGCGGTATTGCCTTAGGTTTGCGGCAAGGAACCACCCCTCAGGCCGCTTTGCGTCCAGCTCCCCTCCAGGGGAGCCACCACAATCATAAGGTAAGATACTGGCTCCCCTTAGAGGGGAGCTCCGGCGAAAGCCGGTGAGGGGTGGTTCCTCGCGCAGAGCCTGATAAATGAGATTTGTGACTGGGCTCATCCGGCGGCCAATGGGCTGGCCGTCCTACCGTACAGTTACCAACAAAAGGCCTGTAATTTATACGCTCCTCCGAGGCGTCGGGGACGCCGCCCCCTACGGCATAGCAAGGTATATTGCAATTTTTAAATTGTGTATTGTTCCCAGTATTTCGGCAGGGTGGGGTCCCCCGCCCTACTGGCCTGGCAAATATTTCACCGAACCTATGCCCACAAATACAAAAATGCCGCAGCAGACTGTTGCATCTGCTGCGGCATTTCTATTTAGGGGTTAATGGGCTGGGTTACAGCTCATTGTTCCGGCTGTGGGATTACTGCCGAATGCCGGTGTTCTTATCGAAATGATAAGTGCGGCCATCGATGACTGCATCGCCCTTAGCCATGGTGCCATAGATCGGGTCGAAATAGTAACGCTTGTCAGCGCTCCAGCCCTTGATCATGTGGCCCTGTGCATCGTAACGGACCCACTTGCCGGTGCCATCGGGCCTATCAGCCCACTGGCCAGCTTCGGATTCCTGATAGACATCCTTGCTGGTGGCTTTCTTGCCCTGGTCAACGGCGTCCAGCCAGTACCAAGCATCGGAAGCCGGGTCATAGATTTCCTTGCCGCGGCCATCCAGGCCCTGGCGAACGCCCTTTTCGTACCAGAAGTCAGCGCCTTTGATAGTCAGCCACTGGCCGTCCAGAGCGATACCGGTGTACTCGTCAAATGCGCAAGGTACACCGTCAATATCGCCTGCGCCCTTAGCCATAGCGCCGGTGATCAGGTCAAAGTAGTAGGTGCCCTTATCGGTCGTCTGCCAGCCCTTGACCATGTGGCCGTTCTCATCGTAACGGACCCACTTGCCGGTGCCATCGGGCTTATCAGCCCACTGGCCGGCGGCGGATTCCTGGTAAACGTCCTTGTTGACGGTCATTGCGCCGCCCTGGACAGCATCCAGCCAGTACCAGGCGTCGGAATCGGGATCATAGATCTCTTTGCCGCGGCCCTCAGTACCCTGCTTCACGCCGTTTTCGTACCAGTACTTCTTGCCGTTTTCTTCAACCCAGCCGTTCTTCTCGCCGTACTTGGCGGTGTAGTCCTTGCCGTTGAAGTTGACAGTAGCGGTGGTAACGCCGCTGGTCTGCTTTACAGTAGCATCCACGAACTGTGCACTTGCGCAGTTCTTATCGGTGCAGGTAAAGACAGCCATTGCGGTAATGGTGGTCTTTTCAGCGGCACCGTGAGCGGTGCGCTCCTCGGCTTCGAGAGCCTGAGTTTCTTCGCCGCCGTTGTTGGTATTATCACTAGTGTCGTCACCCTCACTGGGAGTGGTGGGTTCCACAAACTCTGCCGTGATAATGACATCATTCTTGTCCATATTGAATGTTCCAACGCCATCGCTTACATTCAAAGTGGTGTGTAGGTTGCCAGAATCCAGCTTCGGATTCTCTTTCAGCACATAATTTGCCTTGTCCTCATCCGGCTTAAAAGTAACAGTAACGCTCGTACCTTCTTTAATTTCACCGGTCGGGTTAACAGTAGCAGTACCATTGGTTACATTGCAAGTTACGGTATGAGTAGTCTTTGCAAATACGGCCTTAACAACAACATCATAGTCCGGCATGTAGAAGCTATACTTGCCATCGTTCGGTGTCAGTGGCTTTGCGGTAGAAGGATCACCCTTCTTTTCGTAACACACAGAGCTTTCTTCCAGCTTATAGTTTTCGCCATTTGCCGTAAAGGTAACCTCAACCGGATCACCCATAGCTGCAGTTTTTACGCTGAGGTTTGCGGCACCGTTGGTCACGTCAGAAGTAATGCTATAAGTCTTATCCGGCATAGCTTCAAACTTAGCATCAACGGTAACATCAGCGGCAGGCATCTTGAAGGTTGCTTCTCCCTTTTCATTCAGGGTCAGCGTCACGGTCTCGGTCTTTTCACCGTTATTGTAGCTGTAAGTCAGGCCGCCCTCTTTGAGCTGATAGCCCTCTTTAATGTTAGCAACAGTAACGGTAATTTCGGTATCCTGCGCAGCCTTGTCCGGATTTACGGTAACAGTAGCGACTTCACCTTCAACAGGATTCACCTTAACTGTGTACTCTTTAACCTTTTCAAACTCTGCGCTGACAGTTGCATTACCAGCAGGCATTGCAAAGGTGTAGGTGTTAGCCTTCTCCGTGTCGGCGGTTGCCGTAACAGTCTGCTTTTCACCCTTATCGTCAGTATAAGTAGCCTTTACGCTACCTGCTTTCACAGTATAACCGGTTGCCGGGGTAGCCACAACGGTAATGGTAGTGCCCGCAGTGACCTTATTCAGGTCAGCCTTGGGATCGGTGATTTCCAACTTACCATTGGTCACGCCGTCGGCCACCTTGACCTCATAGGTCTTGGCGTTTTTGGTAACGCTGATGTCCACATCGCCGTCCGGCATGGTGAAGGTGTAAACCGTCTTAGCCTTTTCGGTGGTAGCCTGGGCTGCGGCTTCGTCCTGCGCTGCTTCCTGAACTTCAGTCAGAGCAACATCGGTATCGCCGTTCTTTGCGGTAACGGTAACGATATCGGTGCCTTTCTTTTCTACGGTCAGGGTAACGGTATCGTCCTTGATGTAGGTGTTGCTGGTGGTGCCCAGGGTCAGGGTAACGCCTTCAACTGCATCGGGCAGGGTAACGGTGTGGGGGGTGCTTTCGGTTGCGGTATGGCAATCAGAGCACAGGTACACATTGTTGCCAACGGACTTGGTTTCCAGCTCGTCCAGAGCCCAGGTATGGCCCTTGGGCAGTGCGCCGTCAGCGTACTTCTTTTCACCCTTGGTCAGGCCGTACTTGTTGGTGCGGGCCTGGGTGTAAGCGGGGGTATCACACCATGCTTCAACGGAAACATCGGTGGTTGCGCCGCTGCTCAGGTCGCTGACCATGTCGGACATCGGCATGGTTTCAACCAGGTTAGCGCACCACATGAACTCTTCGTTCTTGTTCTTCTCGTCAGAGCTGCCCATGTTCTGGTTGTAACTCGGGTTGTAGTTCCAGGACTCGGTCTTGTAGCTCTTACGGTTTGCATAAGAAGTGCCGGAGGCATCGGTCTTGACTTCTGCCTTGCCGTCCACCAGTTCCTTATAGGTGTTGGACAGGTTGGTGCCGACAGAAACGACCAGCTGATCCTTGGTGGTGTTGATGCCGGTGATCACAGTCTGGCCCTGCTGGGTGGTGGTAGCAAAGCTGTAGCTGTCACGCAGGGTCAGGCCCGCCAGAGGATGGTTCTTGAAGGTGCCCAGATACTTCACACTGCTGGTATCCTGGGCGCTATCCATGATAACCATGCTCATGCCGGGAAAGTGGGTATCGGGAACCATGTTGCCGTCCTTATCCTTGGTCAGCTTAATGCCGCCATAGACGGTGTTGTATTCCTTCACTTCTTCCACTGCGCCGGTGGTCGGGTCCATACGGTAGATGGCGTTGTTGACGTTGAAGTACAGCTTGCCATCATACAGTGCGGTAGAGTGTACCAGTGCGGGGTAGATCCGCTTTGCAGCAGCGTCTGCCAGGCACTCGGTGTTCAGGTTGTTTTCAACCTTGGTATGCTTATCTGCTGCACTGGTATCGATCTTATAGATGGTGCCAGCTTCGGCCAGGACCTTGGCATTGCTGTCGTCATCATTGAAGTTGCTGCTGGTTTCCTTCAGATCGTTGTAGTACATCAGGATGATATCAAACGGGTCATCCGTCTTGGTAAAGCTGCTCATGCTGAAGCCGCCGGGCCTGCTGCTGGAATCCTCTTTGCGGATATAGTAGTTCGCATTACGCGGACGTGCTTCCAGAGTATCGGGGCCCTGGTTCTGCATCTTCTTCATGAACTGCTGCATCTGGGAGTTGTTACCAGAGCTGCCGGAACCAGAGTTGCCGTTGTTGCCGTTCTCGGACTGCTGGCGGCGCATGTTGTTGTACAGGTTCTGGTTGGTCGTGGTATCAACGTAATAGAAGTAATCATTGTCGAAGTAGATGGGGCTGCAGATAGAGGTGAACCAGGTATCCTCGTAGCAGGTATCGGTGTAACGGGTCTCGTTCTTGTTCTCCGCCTTGGTGTAAGAGTAATGCGGCTTGCCGTTGTTCAACACAACATTGCCGGCATCATCCTTATCGGGTTCCTTGTTTTTGGTGTAGGTGTAGCCATCGTACAGCGAGTCAATGTAATCATAGTACTTGCTGTAACGGCCTTCCAGACCGGAGGGAGAAACCAGGAAGTTGACATGGCGCATGTCGCCTGCGTTCTCAACGCGGGTCTGGGCCATGCACTCGGTGTTCACGTCGTCATAGCAGACGTCAACATAGTACCAGTTCTTGTTGGCTTCGCCGGTGGTCATCGTAGCAGAGTTGCTGTCGCCCTGCAGCTTGTTGACCTTGACTGCGTTGAAGTAGTGGACGTTGTTGAACATGCCGCCGCCGAACGCATTACCGGCAATACTGGTATCAGCAGTATCGCAGTAATACAGGATCTGGGCAAAGTCAACAACAGCGTTATCGCCTACTTCATCGGGGGTCTTCCAGGTGCCGTCTTCATTCTTATAGATGCTCTTGTTGTCAGGCAAATTCTGGACCATGTAGTTAAATGCAGATGCATAGCCCAGGCAGATGCAGCCATACTCAACGCCGGAAGCGCCGATCCCGCCGCCCAGCAGGGCACCGAAAGCAGTCATCTGGATGGGGTCGTTGTTACCGCCGCCGGTGATATCGCCCATGGAGCCCATATCGAATTCTGCAACCTGGGAGATCCAGTCGTGCAGGACCAGCAGCTTGGTGACATAGTCAGCGCTGTCACCCAGCTTGGCAACCTGTGCCAGGCCTGCATCACGGATGGCTTTCAGAGCTTCGCCATAGGTCATAACGTAAGACATAAAGCCCTGCGGAAGGAACTGCAGCATAAATGCCATGGTGGTCGGCGGGACATCATCGTTCGGATCAATGCTGCACAATACCTTGATTGCGCCCATGGTGCCGGTGATGCTGCCATCCTCGCCCTGCTTCTGAACGCCCTTGGAGGTCCAGAACGGAGCAGCCACGCCGAAGTACTCTGCTTCGTCCTGGTTGAACTGCGACAGCTGGAAGTAGTAGTAGTTCATCTGCGCAGTCGAGACATCGTAAGTATTGGTGACCTGGTTGCCCTGGTCGTCCACATACACGGCAGTCTTCTGGCTGTCGTACAGCAGCAGGCTGTTCTTGCCCTTGTTGTCGCCGCTCTGATAGGTGAAGTTCACCTTGCTTGCGTCAACCGGGTTGTTCTGCATATCGTACCAGTTGCCGCCATCCATTGCGGACACCAGGGTAACGCCGACGCCGCCGGAGGTGGTATCCAGGGTCGGGGTGCCGCCCACGTTGATGTAGACGGAATTGTTATTCTGGTCTACCACAACGCTGACCGGCATGGTCATTACCGGCTTGGTGCTGATTTCTTCGCCGCAGGCAGCACACTTGAAGGTGATGCCGGTGCATTCCCAGTCAATGGTAACGGGAGCGCCGGCAGAAATTTGTTTGGTTTCGCTGTCATAGAACAGCTGGGCGTTGCTGTAGTCAGCTTCCAGCTTGCCCTCGACCTTCTTCATTTCCCAGTTGAAGGTAGCAACAAAGTTGCCATCTGCATCCTTGGGCACGGCATGGCTCTGGCAGGGCAGGGCGGCAATGTCGTCGGTACGGGTGGTGGGTTCCTTGTATTCCTTCTTAACCGGGCTCTTGTCAGCGGGCACGCTGGCAGAGTAAACGGTCTTGCCGGCAACGCCGGGCTTTGCATCGGTGGTATCCTTGGTTACGGTGCCTTCTACCTTCTGGTAGGCATCGTCCTTTTCACAGGTATACACAGCGGTGTAAGCCCAGCCGTCATCGGTCTTGGTCCAGTAGCCGTCGGGGGTCTCTTTCCACTTATGGGTGTGGCCATCCTCCGGGTTGGTGTCATTCCAGTACCATTTCGGCTCGCCATAGGTATGGCCGTCTGCAGCGGCGCTGGCCGCAAAGGTATCGGAGTTTTCAGCAACGTAAGCCTGTGCGTAGCTGTCAGCCTGCTGCGCAATCACTTCATCATCGCTGTTGGTCATGGACTCCATCGCAGAGGTCATGCCGGAGCTGCCGGTAAAGGTAACGGCGGTCACAACGCCTGCGGCGTTCGTCTCATAGCCCAGGTCGGTAACGGCGCTGGACAGATGATACGTTTTGATGGTGGCAGCCATCACCGATGCCATCTCGTCCTTGTTCAGGCCATAGGCTTCGGTGTTGATCTTGCCGGCTGCGGCGTTGGCGTACATGGCATCGGCCAGTGCATTTTCCAACGCTGCAAGGCTCATGCCCGCCTTGCTCTGTGCAGCCGCTTCCAGCTTGGCATCGTCCTGCTCCAGTTCATGCACTTCGCCCTGGGCAGCCAGCGTTTGGGCTGTCTGCTTGATCAGGTCTGCGGTGCTGGTGAACTTGGGCAGGGACTGCACAGCGCTGGCCGCGCTTGCTGCGCTAGCTGCAACAGACTGCGCTACCGAAGAATCAATCTTGGTAGTTTCGGCTGCTGCGGGAAGCGCCACGCTCTGGGCAACCATGGCTGCTGCCAGCACGGATGCACCAAAACGCTGAAGGTTTTTCTTCATAGTTTTATCCTCCCTTAAGTGTTACTACTTTCCCCTTTTGTGTGAAAAGTGGTACGGCAGATGTGCGGCACTTTGCAGGTGTTGATTGCAAAACGCCTGGTTGTGCTCCCCTCGGTCTGGCGATCCCCTGCCGGGCTGCGGCCTGCTTTTGGGGCTTTTGGCCCCGGCACAGCGGCTGACAAAACGTTGTACCGGCTGCATGCCTTGATCCCGCAAATGATAACCATTCCGACACATCTAGGTATATACATCATATCACAGTTGCCAGAATTTGCATAGTTCATTAGAGCGGTTTCTAGGTAAATTTTTGTCCTTGAATCAACTGAAACCTGTTTTTCGCACATTATTTGCGCTGCGGTGCGGTGACCCTTTGGCGGTATTTATTAACATTTTTGAATGGTTTATTCCTGATTTTATCAAATGATTAAACATTTACCCCGATAATGTTCTTTGCAATCTCTTAATCCATTCACCCGGTATTGTGATCGCGCATTTTTTGCCATTTCGGTTTGGCTTGTTGTTGAGAGATTTGGCAGAGATTGGAGGAAACTTGAAGAGAAAATTGGAGGTTGAGAATTGCCCATTATAAATTGTACTGTAGAGAGCGTTCCTGACCGTTCCGAAAACTTAGGGATAGATCAACCCTTGCCCCTTAACCGCGACCTGAAATACACCTTCCCAAGGTAGGGCGGTGTGAGTGCCCCCTCCTGCTCCACTTTTTCAAAGTTCCGAATGGTGTCCTCTCCCCTATCTACAATTCCTGATGTTTTCATGATGCCTTCCTTGGTCTTCCACACCCGGCCTTTGCCCCCTCCCCGTCCCATAAGTCGTACACAACAAAAAGGCCCCTGCCTTAACAGCAGGAGCCTTGAAAGCTATATCACAAGCCGAAAATTACTTCTCGATCTTGGAAACAACGCCGGAACCAACAGTGTGGCCGCCTTCGCGGATAGCGAAACGCATGCCTTCTTCCATGGCAACCGGGGTGATCAGCTCAACGTGCATATCAACGTTGTCGCCGGGCATGCACATCTCAGTGCCTTCGGGCAGGGTGATGATGCCGGTAACGTCGGTGGTACGGAAGTAGAACTGAGGACGATAGTTGTTGAAGAACGGGGTATGACGGCCGCCTTCTTCCTTCTTCAGGACGTAAACATGGCCATCGAAAGTGGTGTGGGGATGAACAGAGCCGGGAACAGCCAGAACCTGGCCACGCTCGATCTGGTCACGGTCAATACCACGCAGCAGAGCGCCGATGTTGTCGCCAGCCTGAGCGAACTCGAGGCTCTTGCGGAACATTTCCAGACCAGTGATGGTGGTGGTCAGCTTCTCTTCCTTCAGACCAACGATTTCCATCTGATCGCCGACATGAGCAGTACCACGCTCAACACGACCGGTAGCAACGGTGCCACGGCCGGAGATGGTCATAACGTCCTCAACGGGCATCAGGAACGGCTTATCAGCAGCACGGTCCGGGGTCGGGATGTAGCTGTCAACAGCGTCCATCAGCTCCCAAATGCACTTGTATTCCGGAGCATCGGGATCCTTGGAAGTGCTCTCCAGAGCCTTCAGAGCGGAACCACGGATGATCGGGGTGTTGTCGCCGTCGAAATCCTGGCTGTCCAGCAGTTCGCGAACTTCCATTTCGACCAGGTCGAGCAGCTCTTCGTCGTCAACCATATCGCACTTGTTCAGGAACACAACGATCTTGGGCACGCCAACCTGACGAGCCAGCAGGATGTGCTCACGGGTCTGCGGCATCGGGCCATCGGTTGCAGCAACAACCAGGATAGCGCCGTCCATCTGAGCAGCACCGGTGATCATGTTCTTGATGTAGTCAGCATGGCCCGGGCAGTCAACGTGGGCATAGTGACGCTTCGCGGTGTGGTACTCAACGTGAGCGGTGTTGATCGTGATACCACGAGCCTTCTCTTCAGGAGCCTTATCGATGCTGGAGTAATCCATGAAGTCGGCGTCGCCCTTCAGAGCCAGAACCTTGGTGATAGCGGCAGTCAGAGTGGTCTTGCCGTGGTCAACGTGACCGATGGTACCGATGTTGACATGCTCCAAAGAGCGGTCAAATTTTTCCTTTTCAGCCATTGGAAGTATCCTCCTTTAATTCAAACAGATAAAATAGCCTGTTGTAAGGCTATCATACTAGATTTTTCAAGAAAAATCAAGTATTTTGCGCGAATTTGTGCAGAATCAGCCCTTATTGCGCTCGGTCATGATCTTATCTGCAACACTCTTGGGAACCTGCTGGTAATCAGCCGGCTCCATGGAGTACTGGCCACGGCCCTGGGTCTTGGAACGCAGGTCAGTAGCGTAACCGAACATCTCGGACAGAGGAACCATAGCGGTGACACGGGCAGTGCCATCGGTGGATTCCTGGTTCTGGATCGCGCCGCGGCGGCTGTTCAAGTCGCCAATGACGTTGCCCATATACTCGTCAGGAACAACAACGTCAACCTTCATGATGGGCTCCATAATGACGGGATCAGCCTTCTTCATAGCATCCTTGAATGCCATGGAGCCGGCGATGGAGAACGCCATTTCAGAGGAGTCAACTTCATGATAGGAGCCGTCCCACAGAGTGACCTTGACATCCACGACGGGATAGCCAGCCAGAATGCCGGACTTCATCGCGCCCTGGATACCGTTGTCAACAGCGGGGATGTATTCCTTCGGGATAGCGCCGCCAACAATACCGTTGACAAACTCATAACCCTTACCCGGGTTGGGCTCAATCTTGATCTTAACGTGACCATACTGGCCCTTACCACCAGACTGACGTGCGTACTTGGTTTCCTGGTTAGCATCCTTGCGGATGGTTTCACGGTAGGCAACCTGAGGTGCGCCAACGTTAGCTTCGACCTTAAACTCGCGGAGCAGACGGTCCACGATGATTTCCAGGTGGAGCTCGCCCATGCCGGCGATGATGGTCTGACCGGTTTCTTCATCGGTCCAGGTACGGAAAGTCGGGTCCTCTTCAGCCAGCTTAGACAGGGCAATACCCATCTTCTCGCTGCCAGCCTTGGTCTTGGGCTCGATGGCAACGCGGATAACCGGCTCGGGGAAGTTCATGGACTCGAGGATGATGGGATGCTTCTCATCGCACAGGGTATCACCAGTGGTGGTGTTCTTCAGACCAACAGCAGCGGCGATATCGCCAGCGTAGCAGATGTCGATATCCTTACGGTTGTTTGCATGCATCTGCAGGATACGGCCGATACGCTCGTCCTGATCCTTAACAGAGTTGTAAACAGTGGTGCCAGCCTCAACGGTACCAGAGTACACGCGGAAGAAGCACAGCTTACCGACATACGGGTCAGTCATAATCTTGAATGCCAGTGCAGAGAACGGCTGATCATCGGAAGAAGTGCGATCTTCTTCCTCGCCAGTCTCCGGGTTGGTGCCCTTGATGGCCGCAACGTCGGTCGGAGCAGGCATATAATCAACGATTGCATCCAACAGTTTCTGAACGCCACGGTTCTTGTAAGAAGAGCCGCAGACAACAGGAACGATCTCGTTGGAAATAGTAGCCTTACGCAGAGCAGCCTTGATTTCTCCCTTGGTCAGCTCTTCGCCGTCCAGGTACTTCATCATCAGCTCTTCGTCGGTCTCAGCAACAGCTTCGATCAGCTTGTCATGATATTCCTGAGCCTGTTCTTTCAGGTCTTCAGGAATTTCCTCAACGCGTACATCATTGCCCATATCATCATAGTAGATATCGGCGTTCATGTCGATCAGATCGATGATGCCGCGGAAAGTGTCTTCCTGGCCGACAGGCAGCTGGATAGGCACACCGTTGGCATGCAGACGATCATGCATCATCTGTACGCAGCGGAAGAAGTCAGCACCCATGGTATCCATCTTGTTGACGTAAACCATGCGGGGAACCTTGTACTCGTCAGCCTGGCGCCAAACGGTTTCAGACTGAGGCTCAACGCCACCCTTTGCGGCCAGAACGGTAACAGAACCGTCCAGAACACGCAGAGAACGCTGAACTTCAACAGTAAAGTCAACGTGGCCCGGGGTGTCGATGATGTTGATACGATGACGGTTCTTTTTGAACAGAGCCGGATCGTGCTGGGTCTCGGTGTGGCTCCAGTAGCAGGTGGTTGCAGCGGAAGTGATGGTAATACCACGTTCCTGTTCCTGCTCCATCCAGTCCATCGTAGCAGCGCCGTCATGAACTTCGCCGATCTTATGGTTAATACCGGTGTAGTACAGAATGCGCTCGGTGGTGGTGGTCTTGCCTGCGTCGATGTGGGCCATGATACCGATATTTCGGGTCATTTGCAGGGATACGTCTCTCGGCGTTGCCATGGCTTAAACCTCCTCAGTAAGCAGATCAATAACGGTAATGCGCGAAAGCCTTGTTGGCTTCTGCCATCTTGTGGGTATCTTCGCGCTTCTTGACGGCGCCGCCAACGTTGTTGGTAGCGTCAATGATCTCGGCGGCCAGGCGAGCGGACATGGTCTTTTCACCACGGCTGCGGCTGTACAGAGTCAGCCAGCGCAGGCCGAGGGTCTCGCGGCGGGCGGGGCTGACCTCCAGGGGAACCTGGTAGGTGGAGCCGCCGACACGGCGGGCCTTAACTTCGAGGCTGGGCATGATGTTTTCCATGGCCTTCTCGAACATTTCGAGAGGATCGTTGCCGGTCTTCTCTTTGACAGTCTCAAAAGCTTCGTAAACGATCTTCTGAGCGACGCCCTTCTTGCCATCCAGCATGATGCTGTTGACCAGACGGGTGACGAGCTTGGAATTGTAAATAGGATCAGCCAGAACTTCGCGCTTTGCGATTTTACCTCTTCTGGGCATCTTTCTTCCCTCCTTCACATTAATGATATCATCGGTACTCGAAAGTTAAAGAAAACTCCCGTTATGCCACAAAAGGGTCAGCTGACCATTTTATGGCGAAAAGATGTTTCCTTACTTCTTGGCACCGGCCTTGGGACGCTTTGCGCCGTATTTGCTGCGAGCCTGGTTACGGTTTGCAACACCCTGAGTATCCAGAGTACCACGGATGATGTGGTAACGGACACCGGGCAGGTCCTTAACACGACCGCCACGGATCAGGACAACGCTGTGCTCCTGCAGGTTATGGCCGATACCAGGAATGTAGGAGGTGACCTCGATACCATTCGTCAGGCGGACACGGGCAACTTTACGCAGAGCAGAGTTGGGCTTTTTGGGGGTCATGGTACGAACAGCGGTGCAAACACCACGCTTCTGGGGGCTGTTCATGGTGGTGTACTGCTTCTTCTGGGAGTTGTAGCTCTTCTGAAGGGCAGGAGCAGTGCTCTTGGTTACCAGGACCTCACGGCCTTTGCGTACGAGCTGGTTAAAAGTAGGCATTTCTTTTCTCCTTTCTTGATTATTCCGCGCAGTTTTTTGCGGGGGTTGTGCTTCCATTTTGGCCGCACTTGACCCCCTAACTCACGCATTTATAATAATAGCGGATAAACCACGCTCTGTCAAGAGTATTCACAAAAAATATTTCAAATAATCGTGCAAGATGCTGATTTTCTGCACTGGGGGTTCTAAGGCAATACCGCACAATTCCCGCCTAACGGCTCAAGCACCGCTCCGGCGGCTGCGGCACGGCATCTGCGTTGCCAAAATGCTCGATAATGTCGGGTTGCGGTAC
>OJOD01001209.1_pt1 | contig 12766 bp, 7 predicted proteins | sample 1598221 | NCBI WGS metagenome assembly OJOD01 (sample SAMN03922464, study PRJEB24848) | human gut metagenome | isolation source: stool sample | host: Homo sapiens | place: Germany | collected 2010-11 | reverse complement strand
AAAAAATGACCGATCCTATTTTTTTTTTGCAAAAATCTGTTATACTGAACCCAGCTTCTGTCCTGCGGCAGGAAGCATAGAGGAGGATATTGCATATGAAAAAAGCAACGGTCAACGACTACTTCCGGCATCACTGGGCGAAGCTCATGATCTTCGCGCTCTTTACAGCGGCGGTATCCTTTTTCGCGCCGCTGAAAAACTTCCAGCTCAAGTGGCTCATCGACTCCAAGAGCAAGCAGGAGGCGCTGGGCTATATGGGGCTGGTGTTCCTCATCACCTTCACCAGCTGGTTTTTCGAACGGCTGAGCCGCCGCTCCTTTACAAAACTCGCCTGCGGCGCAGTGGAGCAGGTACGGGGGCAGGTCATGGAGCGGGTGCTGCGCCGCCCGGTGTCCCAATATCAGCGGGAGGGCGACGCAACCTATCTCTCCCTGCTGACCACCGACCTGCGCACTCTCTACGACGACTATTATATGTCCCTCTTCAACATCGCGTTCTGGGGCGGCATCATGCTCTGTGCGCTGGGGATGTACCTTTACATCAGCCCGGTGATGCTGGCGGCCATCCTGCTTGTGACCGTGCCTCCGCTGGTCCTGCCCCGGAAGATGAATGAGCAGCTCAAAGCCTCCCGAGACGCTTTTTCGCTCCAGATGGCGGGCTACACCCAGCAGCTCAAGGAGCTTCTGGGCGGGTTCGAGGTCATCCGGGGCTTTCTGCGGGAGGACGCCTATGCCGCCCGCCACCGGGATGCTGCCCGGCAGGCCCGCGACAGCGAGCAGGCCTACCAGCAGAGCCTCAACGCCATGGTGGTCAACACCTCTCTCATCAGCAACCTCATCTTCCCCATCGTCATGCTGGTGGGCCTTTTTCTCGCTTTCGACGGGAGGCTGACGATGGGCACCGTCTCCACCGCCGCCAGCATGGCGAACTTCGTCATCACGCCCTGTAATCAAATCGCCCAGTGCTGGGCCAAGGTCAGATCCTCGAAGGGCATTCGTCAGCGGCTGGAAGCAGCCATGTCCGGCCCGGAAAAAGTCTCTGCGGGCCGGGCCATCGGCAAGCTTGAGCGCATCGAGTGCAAGGACACCGGCTTTGCCTACCCCGGAGCCGCTGCACCGGTGCTGCGCGGCGTCCGGCTGACGGTCTCCGGGCAGGAAAAAGCCGTCCTCGTGGGCGAAAGCGGCTGCGGCAAGTCTACACTGGCAAAGCTGCTGTTCCAGTACTACCCAGACTATACCGGCAGCATCCTCTTCAACGGCCAGCAGCTGCGGGACATCGACCGTCAGAGCCTCTACCAGCGGGTAGGCTACATTGCCCAGACAACCTATCTCTTCAATGACACCCTCCGCAGCAACATCTGCCTCGGCGCGGACTTCCCCGAGGCTCAGCTTTCCCACGCCATCGGGACGGCGGGCCTCACCGACTGGGTGAGCACCCTGCCCGACGGCCTCGACACCCTCATCAGCGAGAACGGCAAGAATCTCTCGGGCGGGCAGCGCCAGCGCATTGGCATTGCACGGCTGGCGCTTCGCCGGTACGACCTCATCATCGCCGACGAGATCACCGCCAGCCTCGACCCCGACACCAGCGGACAGGTCATGGAAAATCTGCTCGCCCTCCCCTGCATGGTGGTGGCCATCACCCACGACGTCTCGGAGGCGTTCATGAAGCAGTTTGACAAGGTATACCGGGTGGAGCACGGAAGCGTCACACAAGCATAAAAAGGAGGGCCTGTGCCGGGTTTCAGCACAGGCCCTCCTCTTGTTTTATTGGTTATTTTGCCGCGTCGAACTCAGCGAGGATGTCGGCCTCCGGGGCCGGGGTCACAAGGCTGACCACCACGCAGACAGCCAGCGAGACGAGGAAGGCGGGCAGCAGCTCATAGATGCCGAAGACGCCGCCCAGCGGGCTGACGAAGTACTTCCAGACAAAGACCATCAGGCCGCCGAAGAGCATACCGGCCAGCGCACCCTGCCAGTTGCAGCGCTTCCAGAACAGAGCGCAGAGGACGACCGCGCCGAAGGCGCCGCCGAAGCCGGCCCACGCGAAGCTGACGATGCCGAAGACGCTGGAGTTGGGGTCGCGGGCCAGCACCACACCCACCACGCTGACGCAGACGATGGTCAGGCGGGCGGCGAAGAGGCTCTGCTTCTCGCTCAGCTTGAGGTGGGCGAACTCCTGCAGGATGTTCTGGGACACGCTGGACGCAGCGGCCAGCATCTGGCTGTCCGCCGTGGACATGGTGGCCGCGAGGATGCCTGCAAGGATGAGTCCGGCCAGAATGGCCGCCAGCACACCGTGCTGGCTGATGAGGCTGGCAACGCGGACGATGAGGGTCTCACTGGTGGAGCCGCTGAGGAATTCCAGCGCACCGGCCTTGGTCATGCCGAGGCCCACCATGCCGATGAGGATGGACGCTGCCATGGCGATGACCACCCAGACGGTCGCAATGCGGCGGCTGAGCACCAGCTTCTTCTCGTCCTCGATGGCCATGAAGCGGAGCAGGATATGGGGCATTCCAAAGTAGCCGAGGCCCCACGCCATCGTGGAGACGATGTCCAGCAGGCTGTAGGACGTCGCCCCGCCGGTCACGGCGTCGTGGCTGGCGGTCATGGTCAGGTAGCCGGAAAGGCTCTGGGCGTTCTCCACCACAGCGCCCCAGCCTCCGGCCACGACGATGCCATAGCCCAGAACCGCCACGAGGGCTAGCGACATGACCACCGACTGGATGAGGTCGGTGGTGGTGACGGCCCGGAAGCCGCCCAGAATGGTATAGCCCACGATGACGAGGGCCGACACCAGCATGGCGGCCATGTAGTCCACCCCGAAAAGGCTGTGGAACAGCTTGCCGCAGGCCGCAAAACCCGAAGCTGTGTAGGGCACGAAAAAGACGATGATGATGACCGCGCCCAGAGCGTTCAGCAGGTTGCGCTGGTCATGGAAGCGGAGCGACAAGAACTGCGGCACGGTGATGGCGTCGAGGTTGGCCGAGTAGCGGCGCAGACGCCGGGCCACGATGAGCCAGTTGAGCCATGTGCCCAGCGCAAGGCCGATGGCCGTCCAGCCCGGCGAGGCGATGCCGCTCAGGTAGGCCAGACCCGGCATACCCATCAGAAGCCAGCTGGACATATCGCTGGCCTCGGCGCTCATGGCCGTGACCAGCGGGCCCATCTTCCGCCCGCCGAGGTAGAAGTCGGCGCTGTCGTTGTTAGTCTTGCTGTAGGCGAAGCCCACCAGCAGCATGGCCGCAAGATAGACGATGATGGTGACGATGATACAGATCTCACTCATATACATTTCCCCCTTTGCTGCTTTCTCTATAAAAGCATGGCACGATTTTACCACACTAAAGCAGCAAAGTGCAACCCTCTCCGACAGATTCTTCCCCTATGACCGAAAATTCGTCCTTTCCAGCGTCCAAAATCGCTCAATATGCCAACAGGCCGCCCCCTTTTCAGGGGACGGCCTGTTGGTTTGGATGAAGAAAATGATGAAAATAGAGAGGATGTCAGCTTATTTTGCGGCCTCGCCCTCGGGGAAGATGATCTTGTTCACAAAGAAGAAGATCACCATGGAGATGCCGCCGTTGAGCACGGTGGTGCCGATGTTGTAGATGAAGTCGGGCACCAGCAGACCGGCCACCGCCACCCAGATGCAGTTGATGGAGTTGACGATACAGGTGATGAGACAGAAGGCCAGCAGGTACCAGCCGATCTGTTTTGCCAAATTGCCCTTGCTGCGGAAGACGAGGCTGCGCTGGATGGGGAAATTGATGCACTCGCCGATGATCATGGCCACCATGTAGGCGCAGAAGTAGGGCAGGCCGCCGTGGGCCGCATCGTAGCCGAGGATGTTCCACTTGAAGGTCTCCCCGAAGAGGGTGATGTCGATGCCCGGCCAGCCGAAGTCCACCACCGGCAGACCGGCAAAAGCTTTGGGCAGAAATTGCAGCAGCAGGTACTTGAACACGGTGATGAGGTTGGACACGATAACGAACAGTCCGCCCTCCCGCACCCATTTGGCCGCAGCCGGATGCTTTTGGGCAAAGGTATTCCAGAAATTCACGGTCGTTCCTCCTTCTCAGCCCTGACGCAGCCGCTTTTTCAGCTGGGCATTCAGGATGGCGTTCTTGATAAATTCGTAGATGACCCGGACGATGCCCGCCAGCCAGAAGCCCTTCAGCTCCCAGACGAGGCCGTCCACCATCCCCATACTGACCATGCCGTTGGTCATCTTGGCCAGCGCACGGAGGGGCATATTGTACTGGAAGACGGTGTTCAGGTCGGGCTTGCCCTTTGCAAAGCTGGCGTCGAGACGGCTGCGCAGCACCTTCTGGGCCAGCCAGCCCAGCGGGCTGCGGCCATGGTCCATCTCGCCCAGCGTCATGTTCCGGTCGATGCGGACGACGTCCTCCGGGATGGGATGGCCCAGCAGGGCCTCGAACTCGGCGTCGGTCACATAGGTGATCTGACCGGAGACGTAGTGGGTCAGGCTCAGGCCCGCGTAGGGGTCGGGGGCATTTGTGCCCTTGACGGTGATGTCTGCCGTCAGGCGGATGTCCACGCTGGACGCGCCCACCCGGAGCTGGTAGCTGCCGCCCTCGACCTCCCATGCGTTGGTCTTGACGTTCCAGTAGCGGAACGCCTTATCGTCCAGCGCGATGGCCACGGTCTTGCTCTCGCCGGGGGCGAGAGAGACCTTTGCAAAGCCCTTCAGCTCCTGCTCGGGGCGGAAGACCTTCGCATCCGGCTTTGCGACGTAGAGCTGGACGATCTCGGCACCGGCGGCGCTGCCGGTGTTGGTGACGGTAAGGGTCACGCCCGTTTCGTCGGCCTTGAGGCCGCTGTATTCGAAGGTGGTGTAGCTCAGACCGTAGCCGAAGGGGAAGGCAGGCTTCACACCGGCGGTCTGATAGTAGCGGTAGCCCACATACAGGCCCTCGCGGTACTCCACGTTCCGGCCCTCGCCGCCGAAGTTTGCCTTGGCGGGGGTGTCGTCGTAGGCCTTTGCCCACGTCTGGGACAGCTTGCCGCAGGGGCAGAGCTTTCCGGTGAGGATGTCCGCTGCCGCACCGGCACCCGCCTGTCCGCCCAGTGCGCCGTAGACCAGCGCCTTGCACCGGCCCACCCACGGGGTCTCCACCGGCGCACCGGCGCTCAGCAGGACGACGACATTCGGGTTGACGGCGGCCACTGCGTCCAGAAGCTGCTGCTGGTTCTCGGCCAGCGCCATATCGGCGCGGTCAAGGCCCTCGCTCTCCCGCAGCTCATCGAGGCCGAGGCAGAGCAGGACGGTGTCGGCCTGCTTTGCGAGGGAGACGGCCTCCTCCTGCTTTTTGGGGTCTGCGGCTCCCTGACGGTCGAAGCCGGAGGCGTAGCCCACAAAGGCGATGCCGCTGTCGTCGGCTTTGATGCAGTCCAGCAGAGCATCTACTTGGAGCGCATTGACGGCGCTGGAGCCTGCGCCCTGATAGCGGGGCGTCTGGGCAAAGTCGCCGATGACGGCCAGCTTTTCGCCCGCCTTCAGGGGCAGGATGCCGTCCTCGTTCTTGAGCAGGACGATGCTCTCGGCGGCGGCGCGGCGGGCCAGTGCGTGGTGGGCAGCCGCGTCAAAGGTGCGGGGGGCTTTCTCCACTGCCGCGTGGGTGGAGAGCACCAGCTCCAGCAGCTCGTCGAGGCGGGCGTCGAGGTCGGCCTCGGTGACTTTGCCGTCCTTCACGGCCTTCATCAGCTCCCGGATGGAGTCGCCGCCGGGGCAGGGCATCTCGAGGGTGGAGCCGTTCTTCACGCCGAGGGCGTGGTCGTTGGAGCCGCCCCAGTCGGTGACGACCGCCCCGTCGAAGCCCCAATCCTTCCGCAGGATGTCCTGCAGGAGATGGGCGTTCTCGTTGGCGTAGGTGCCGTTGATGAGGTTGTAGGAGGTCATGATGGTCTTGGGCCGGGCCTCCTTGACCACGATCTCGAAGCCGGTCAGGTACAGCTCCCGCAGGGTGCGCTCGTCCACCACCGAGTCGGAGGCCATCCGGCGCAGCTCCTGACTGTTGACCGCGAAGTGCTTGGGGCAGGCAGAGATGCCGTTTTTCTGGATGCCGCGCACATAGGCAGCGGCCATTTTGCCCGCGAGGATGGGGTCCTCCGAAAAATACTCGAAGTCACGGCCGCAGAGGGGGCTGCGCTGGATGTTCAGGCCGGGGCCGAGGAGGACAGCCACTTCCTGTGCGGCGGCTTCCTCGCCCAGTGCCTCGCCCACGGCCTCGCCGAGGGCCTCGTCCCAGCTGCACGCCGTGGCGGAGGAGGTCGGGAAGCAGGTGGCCGGGACGCTGGGGTTCAGGCCCAGATGGTCGGCCGCCCCCGCCTGCTTGCGGACGCCGTTGGGGCCGTCCGACAGGGTGATGGACGGGATGCCCTTTCCGGGCAGGGCACGGGTGGTGAAGACCGTCTCGCCCGAGAGCAGGGCACATTTCTGTTCTAGATTCAGTTTCCGGATGATGTCAGTGTGCTTCATCGCATTTTCCTCATTGATCCCTGAGCGGGGCAAAGGCCCGCTGTTCGCTGCAGCGGGCCTTTGCCATCGGTTTTGTTCAGGTGCTGCACGGAGAGTGCTTACGTCTTAGACTTCTTCCTCTTCCTTGCGCTTTTTGTAGTTCTTGATGGCGGTGTACTCCAGACCCACGATGAGCAGTGCGGCGACGACGTCTGCACCGATCAGGACGATCTTCCACTTTGCCATACCGGGGTTCAGGTTCTCCTCATCGTAAGCGCGGCTGTTGACCACGGTGTAGAGGATGTTCTTGGCAGCGGTGCGCATGGCCTGCTTGCTGCTGTTGGTCAGGACGGTCACGTTGTTGTAATCGTTGCCTGTGGTGCAGAGCATCAGGTCACCGCCGTTGCGGACAGCCTGATCGGCGGTCATGTAGCCGTAGACGCCGAAGTAGTCGGTCTCGACGAAGCCGAGGAAGCCCCACTCGCCGCGCAGGACGTTCTGCAGCAGCTCAGAGCAGCCGCCGGCCCAGCGATTGCCGATGTAGTTGAAGGAGGACATGACTGCGTGGCAGTCTGCATCCTTGACCGACATCTCGAAGGGCTTGAGGTAGATCTCACGGATGGCCTGCTCGTTGGACCAGGTGGCCGCCATGCAGTTGCGGTTGCCCTCCTGATCGTTCAGGGCAAAGTGCTTCATGTAAGCGTAGACGCCGTGCTCCTGTGCACCTGCGATGGCACTTGCAGCCATTGCGCCGGACAGGACGCCGTCCTCCGAGTAATACTCGAAGTTGCGGCCGGAGAATGCGGTGCGGTGGATGTTCATGGCCGGGCCGTACCAGCCGGAGGTGTTCATCTCGTTGGCCATCTTGCCGATGCTGTCGCCGAAGTCATGGGCCAGATCCTTGCTCCAGGTCATGCCGATGAGGGTAGCAGCCGGGAAGCCGACCGAGCCGACGCCGGTGAAGTTGTTGTTGATGGAGGCGGGGCCGTCGCAGTCGTTGGTGCGCACCTTGCCGACGCTGTCCACCGCTGCGGTCTGATAGCCGCCGAAGCCGATGGTCTGCTGCAGGTCGTCGATGCTCATCTCGTCCAGCAGGTCATCCCACTTGGAGTCGTTGTAATCCACGCCGCGCAGGTCCGCCAGCTTGAGGCCGTTCTTTGCGCCGGTGGTAATGTCCTCTGCGTTGGGGTCCTCGTCCTTCTCGTAGCCGGACTCGGTGTAGGTGAAGCAGTTCTCGAAGCCAGCCTTGACCTCGTCGCTCATCTCGTAGGTAGCAGGAGCGGCAGTGGCCTCATCGTAGTTTGCGAAGCCGTCTGCACGGGACAGATAGGTGATCTCGCCCTCAGCGAAATCGAACTGGTTGGTGGCCACGACCTCATCGCTCCCGCGCTTGTTGGACTCGTTGTAGACGATGTCCGAAGCGAAGGTGCAGGTCTTGGAATCCAGAGCGGTGTGGGAGTCTGCGTTGGTGCTGATGACGTAGTCGCCAGCCTCCAGCACATAGCAGCCGTTGTTCTGGTAATCGTAGGAAGCCAGCTCCTCCACAGGGATGGTGAAGTCGATGGTCTCGCTCTCGCCGGGAGCCAGCTCGCCAGTCTTGGCGAAGTCCAGCAGGTTTGCAGAGGCCTTCTCGATGCCGCCGTTGGTATACGGAGGATCGCTGTAGATCTCGACAACATCCTTGCCGGCAACAGAGCCGGTGTTGGTGACGGTGACGGAGAACTTCAGGTCTGCGCCATCGTTGGTGATGTCGCTCATCTTCTGGGTGAAGGTAGTGTAGCTCAGGCCGTAGCCGAAGGGATAGACCACTTCCTTGTCGTAGTCGATGAGGCCCTCATCGGCAGCCGTCTCATAGAATTTGTAGCCGACATAGATGCCCTCGACGTAGTTGACGAAGGAGGGAGTGGTGCCCTCGGGGTCGAACATACTTGCATTGGAGTTGAACTCGGAAGCGTTGGTGTACTTGAAGTCGCCGAAGTTGTTCCACCACGGAGAGGCGGTCAGGTCGGTGACATAGGTATCTGCGGTGCGGCCGGAGGGGTTGACCTCACCGGCGACCACGCGGCCAAAGCCCTCAAAGCCGGACTGGCCGGTGCCGGGGCAGAGCAGAACGCCCTTGATCTGGGGGTAATCCTTGACCCAGCCCATCTCGAATGCATTTGCGCCGTTGTAGACGACGATGACGTTGTCGAAGTTGGAAGTGACCAGATCGATCAGCTCTTCCTCGCGGTTGGACAGCTGCAGGAAGTGGTCGCCTGCATCCCAGTCGTTGCCCTCGTTCAAGGTGTCGTCATAAGAGCCGTTGTAATAGCCAGCGCCGCGCTGAGAGCCGCGGTAGTCTGCCACACGGCGGACCCAGCTGCCGTCCACGACAGCAGCCATATCGGTGGGAAGGTCTGCGCCCTCGCCGCCGACGCGGGTGATGACCACCATAGCGGTGTCAGAGTATTCCTTGGCGTTTGCCATCATCTCGTCGGTGTACAGGCTGACGTTCGGCTCGGGCAGGGTCCAGTCCTGCTGTGCCATGCCGACGCTGGGACGGGTAGCGCAGTAGTCGGTGTAGAACTTGCTCAGCTCGTCGTTGGTCTCGATGCCCGCATCGTGCAGACCGGTGAGCAGGTCGGTGACGGGATAGGCGTCGTTCAGTGCGCCGGAGCCGGTGCCGCCGTAGCAGGGGCTGGTGGAGGCCCAGCCAAAGACGTTCAGCTTGGAGCCGGAGGCCACAGGCAGGATGTTGTCATCGTTCTGTGCCAGAACGATGCCCTCCTGCGTGATCTCGTTCACCAGCTCGGTCGCCTCTGCGGAGGTCTCCTCGCTGATGGAGCCTTCACCGGAGACCAGATCCAACATGGTGGACATGGGGCCGGTGCAGATGAGGTTGACAACGATGACCAGTGCCAGCAGAATGGCGACACCAGACTGCGCACGGACCATCTTCTTCTTGGCTTTCGGCAGCTTTTTGGCCGCAAACATCGCAACGAGTGCGACCACGACCACGACGCCGAAGGCGATCAGGTAGTTCTGGATGTTGGAAACTACCTGCATTACATCATCCATATTGACGGACAACATAATTCTTCCTCCTTATTCTGAATTCATATTTCCCGGGCACAGCTCCCGGACTGTCGGCATCCATTATAAAGGAATTCAATGAAAATTTACAAAGATTTTCACAACCTGTCATTTCCGAGGCATATTTTGCAGAAGTTTCATTTTGGTTTCAAATTTTATTGTGCTTATCCACAAATACAGGCCCGGTTTTATTGTGCAAAACAGAAAAAAACCTCTCCGGCATTGCGAAGCAATGCCGGAGAGGTTTTTCTTTATTCCGGGATCGGCAGCAGGATCCGCAGCGTGAACCAGCCGTCGGCCCAGTGAAGGGTCATGGTGCCGTCGTGGTCCTGCGCTGCCGCCTGCACGCCCCGCAGGTCGTAGCCGCCGTGGGTGTTGTGGCGGGGCAGGCCGTCTGCGCCCAGTTCCACGGGCTGGGCGCAGTAATTCTCGAAGCGGAGCATCACACAGCCGCTCTGGTCATAGACGGCCACCCGCAGCAGCCGCTTTTCGGGGTCCGGCTCTGCCGTGACACACTCGATGGCGTTGTCCAGCGGCGCGCCCACGAGGGTGCACAGCTCACGGGTCGTCAGGAACCCCAGCTTGCTGCCATCGGCCACGCTGGTCATGTTGATGCCCCGCTGCTGGCAGTCCATGCTCTTTGCAGTGAGCAGGGTGTCCAGCACCGGATTGCCGGTCTTGTTCTCGGCCTCATACCGGCGGATGCCACTTTCCATCCGGGCCAGCGCGGCGTCCTGCTTGGCCCGGTCGCGCTCGGCACGGATGTCTGCGATCTGAATTTTCAACTCATGGTAGCGGCTGTTGATGAGCCGGATGCCCTCTTTGCTCCGCTTGTACTGTTCATACTGGCGGTGGAGCACCTCGTCCATCGCCGCAAGCTCGCTGTGGAGGGCCGCCTCCCGCAGCTGCTCGTGCTGGACGGTCAGGATGAGGACGCCGCAGATGTCCACCAGCGTGCGGATGTAGTAGACGCTCATGTCCACCTCGCGGTCGCCCAAGAACAGCAGGTTGCTCACCGCGAAGACCATCGCCGCCATGACGACGGCCACGAGGGCCGCTTTTCCGCTGATGACGATGCGGCCCTTGGGGCTGGCGTGCTTGTGCTCCAGCAGCCAGATGCAGCCAAAGACCCCGCTGTAGACCACCGCCAGCAGCGACAGCGACAGGCCATCGGCCCCGCTGCGCTGGGGCCAGAGGAAACAGTGCAGCTGCCACTCGGCGCTGGCGGCCAGCTCGGCCAGAACAAAGGCCCGGGCGCAGACATACCCGGCCTCCAGCAGCGAGATGGTGCGGGTGAGCCAGAGGTAAAGGTACTGCATCGCCACCGCCGCCGCCATGCAGGGGATCCACCACGCCAGCGGGACGCTGCCCGTGGCCTGCAAAAAAGCGCAGAGGACCAGCGCCCACGCCGCGCTGACGGCTAAGGTGGCTTTTAGACCGAAGCGGCGACCCAGCGGCAGGGCGTAGATGCCCACGGCCAGACACTCGGCCAGCGCCGTATAGAGGCGCGGGATACTGGGCAGCGCCGTCATGCGCCTCCACCTCCGATGTGGTCGGCCAGCGCCGCGAGAAAAGCCTTCCGCCGGGGCCGGCTCAGCTGCAGTTCATAAGGCCCCACCTGCACCATCCCCTGCTGCACCCCCTTCACCTGCGCCAGATTGACGAGGTAGCCGCTGTTGCAGCGGGCAAAGGGCCGCTCAGCCAGCTTCTCCTCGAAGGCTTTCAGGGTGCCCGCCGCCGCGAAGTCCCCCTCCTCGGTGTAGAAGTGGACGCGGTGGCCCTCGCTTTCCAGATAATAGATGAGGGAGGAGTCCAGCCGCCGAAGCCCGCCCTCCACCGGCAGGGCCAGATAGTGCCGCACCCGGCGGCGCAGCTGCTCCTCCACCTTCCGGAGCTGCTGCGAAAAGGCAAAGTAGGGCACCGGTTTGAGCACATAGTCCAGCGCACCCACCGCGTACCCGCCGATGGCGTACTGGGCCATATTCGTGATGAAGACGATGATGACGTCCTTGTCCAGCTCCCGCACCCGCCGGGCCGTCTCCATCCCATCCAGATGCTTCATCTCCACGTCCAGAAACAGGACATCGTACACCGGGCGGTAATCATCCAGCAGCTCCATCCCGTCGGCAAACTCCGTCACAGCAAACTCGGTGCCATACTGCCGGGTGTGCCGCTGCACATAGCCTTGCAGCTGCGCCCGCACCTCTGCCTCGTCCTCCACCAGAGCGATGCGTATCATTGCCGCACCTCCTTTTTCCGCAATTTCTCTGGTTTTTATTGTAACACGAAACCGGGCCGGTGGCAAATGGGAAGGCCCTTTTTCTGCCGCGTCCCCCCAGTCCAACAGCTAAACACAAAAGCAGCAGCCTCACTCTGCGTTCGGTGAGGCTGCTGCTTTGTTCTTTCAGGGAAGATCTCAGTTCGTCTTGACGGCCACGAGGATGCGGATCTTCTTTCCGCCTGCGCAGCCAAAGTTGTCGTACCAGCCGATGAGCTTGTAGTCCTCGGTGTTGACCTTGGGCAGCGAGGTGGCGAAATACTGGCCGTTCGACCACAGATAGACCTGCATATCGTCGGCGGTCTCATACCGCTTGTCCCCGCTCATGACCGAAGCCGCGCCCAGCCTGTCGATGACCACCGGCGAGAGCTGGAGCATCCGGTTGATGGCCTTGCCGTCGGCAGAGCGGCCGATGGCGATGCCGCCCGCCACGATGGGATACTTGGTAGCGGTGCTGTAGGCCACCTGCTTGCCGCCGGTGTAGCAGACGTAGGTGGCACCCTCGCCCAGATAGTTGAGGAAATCGCCCAGCGTGCCGCCCACGCTGTCGCCGGTGCGGCGGAGCACATAGCTGAAGAGCTGGTCCGTCTTGCCGGTGAGGGTGTTCCAGGTAGAGCTGACGATGCTGCCGTCGATGAGGCCGTAGAGCACATCGCTGGTGCTGGGCACCAGAATGTTCTTCACGTCCTGAAAGGTCTCCTCGTCGGTCTTCTTCACCGTGGTGGTGGTCGTTGTCGTCGTGGGGAGGCCTGCGGCCTCCTTTGCGGCGTCCTGCGCCTTCTCGCTGATCTTCTCGTCGATCTTCTTGGCGGCTTCGTCCGTCAGGCGGCGGACGGAATCCAGCGCGGCATACTCCCACAGGTCGCCGGTCACATCGTTGAGGATGACCCGGTCGATCTCACCGGCGGCGTTGGTGGTGTAGTAGCGCTGTCT
>OJOD01001204.1_pt1 | contig 12838 bp, 15 predicted proteins | sample 1598221 | NCBI WGS metagenome assembly OJOD01 (sample SAMN03922464, study PRJEB24848) | human gut metagenome | isolation source: stool sample | host: Homo sapiens | place: Germany | collected 2010-11 | reverse complement strand
ACGCGGATAAAAAAACAAAAAATATAAGGAGGACCTATGAATCTGAAAAAGAACCATTATTCCCGCAGAGCGCTGGCGCTGCTTCTGACGCTGGTCATGTGTGTGGGCATGATCCCCACCGCCTTTGCCGCCCAGCAGAACAGCTACCACGACCCCGCAAAACACTGGATGCAGGCATCCGGTCGAACCAATGAGCTGGACGCCAACAGTGTTGTGACCCGCGAGACCTTCAAGTGCGGTGAGTGCGGCAAAGCCACATCTTTTGAGGTGTTCCGCGTTCCCGAATATACCCGCAATGGCCAGCCGGCACTCAGCCGCAATGTGAAATATTCGGACGGCACGATGGTAGATGGCGTCGGCAAAGGTGATACCATGGACGGCATCCCCGGCAAGGACGCCACCTATACCGGATATCACTACACCAAAGCCGTCTGTGAAACCTGCGGCGGCATCAACACAAATATGAGCAAAAGCGAGTACGGCTATCTGAAAAATGTCTACTGGCTGTATGACTGTGCCGCCGCATTTACGCAGGAACTGGACGAAACCGTTTCCTACGAGTATACGGATGATACCTATCACACTGTTACCACCAAGGGCGGCACCTACTGCGCATTCTGCTACGGTACCAATCATACGGTCAGCCGCAAGCTGGAGCGCCACAGCATGGTGACGGAAGTTCTGCCCCAGCCGGCAAACGGACGCTTCGCTACGGTAGAGAAATGCAGCCTGTGCGACTACGCCCGCTATGACTACACGGCGGCAAAGGCGGTCATTGCAGACTATTACGGCGTAGTGGACGGAAAGCCCCACACCATCACGGTCAGCGATCTCTCCGAAGCCGGTGTCCGCACCTCTATCCGCTACGGCAACAGTGCGGATAGCTGTACCATGACCTCCGCGCCCAACTACACAGAAGCCGGTCAGTACATGGTCTACTACGAGATCACCTACACCTACAAGGGCAAAGAAATGACCGAGAACGGCGTGGCAAAAGTCTGGCTCCGTGACGAATCCACCAAGGATGACGGCTCTTGTGCCTGCGGCTGCGGCGATCCCAACTGCGGCTGCCAGAACAAGAATTGCAATGGAAATTGCTGCACCGACAAGGGCTGTGGTGAAAACCACAAGTATATTCTGCTGGACAGCACCAAGGCTGGCTGCACCACCCTTGGCTATGACCGCTACCTCTGTATGGAGTGCGGCAAAATCGAAAAGCGCGACTATGTGGACTCACTCGGTCACGCATGGCAGAGCATCGTCATCCGCGACGCTACCTGCGAAACGGATGGCAAGTTGCTGGAGCTCTGCTCCCGCTGCGGACAGATGAAGCAGACCGCCACGCCCAAGGGCGAACACAGCTATGACAGGGTCTATACCGTGGCCGCCACCTGTACCAGCCCCGGTTATACCGTCCGCGAGTGCTCCGTTTGTGGCGATCGTCACATTGAGGACATCACTTCCGTTCTGCCCCATAACTACGAATCCCATGTAATCGCCGCGACCTGTGAGGGCGGCGGCAAGACCATCCACCGCTGCGATGGCTGCGGCAGTTCCTTTGTCACAGACTATACGGACTCCCTGGGCCATAGCTGGGATAAGGGAACCCTCGTCACCAACGCCACCTGCACCGGCGAGGGCGTGATGGAATACCGCTGCACCCGCTGCGGCTATCACCGCATCGAGGGCAACGAGGCGGCAGGTCATGTTCCTGGCAATGATGCCACCTGCACCCAGCCGCAGCTCTGTACCAAGTGTGGCGCGGTGCTGAAAAACGCGCTGGGACACGATTACAAGTCCGAAGTGACCGCACCCACCTGCACGGAGATGGGTTACACCACCAACACCTGCACCCGTTGCGGCGATACAAACAAGACCGATTACACCGAGCCTGTCGGTCATAAGCCCAGCGACTGGATCGTTGACAAGCAGCCGACCACCGATTCCGAGGGCAGCAAGCACAAGGAGTGTACTGTGTGCGGTGAAAAGTTGGAGACGCAGCCCATTGAAAAGATCTACAACAGCGCCACCACGGACAGTAAGGGTGAGGCCGTTGTGGGCGGCTACCTTGTGACCGTCACGGATACCGACACCAAGAATCCCGTGGCAAACGCCGCTGTCGCGCTCCACAAGGATAACAGCATCTCCATCCGCCTGCCGAACAGCCGCCTGCTGGACTATGCCGACCAGACCACCGTGACCGTGCAGCTTGTCAAGGACAAGTCCGCTGTGCCGGACATGAGCATCGCTGTCACGGATAAGAATGACAACTACGCCTCCGGCAAGACCGACAAGGCAGGTCAGATCACCGTCCCCACCGGCAGCGGTAAGACCAACGAGGACGGCAAGGTCACTACTGGCTATGAGGACGCGGACGGCGACCGCTGGACGCTGACCGTCAAGGTCATCCGCACGGACACGAAGCGCCCCATCTCCGGCAGTGCAGTGTCCATCGGCAAGACCGGCAATATCACGGTGAAGCTGCCGGACGGCACAGATCTGGACGCCAAGCATCAGGTGACGGTCATTGTGACCGACCACAAGAAGGCTCCCCAGCAGGGCAAAAATGTTGCGGTCAAGGGTGATCTCGGTCAGTCAGCCGCAGGCAAGACCGACAAAAACGGTGAGTTGACCGTCCCCGAAGTGGAGCAGGCTGAGCGCCACGGCGTTTACATCGTCGGCTACACGGACGGCACCTTCGGCCCCAGCCGCAGCATGACCCGCGCAGAGGCCGCCGCTATCTTCGCCCGCCTGCTGGTGGAGAAGAACGGCGATACCATTTCCACCGTGGCCAACACCAGATTTACGGATATTCCCGCCCATGCCTGGTACTCCGGTTATGCCAAATACCTCAATAACAACGGTGTCACCTACGGTAAGAGCAAGACCATCTTTGCCCCCGACGATGCCATTACCCGCGCCGAGTTCACCACGCTGGCCGTCCGCTTCTTTGATGTGTACGGCGATGGCGACGCTGAGATCATGGAGCAGTATAAGGACTTCAACGATGTGAGCGACGGTTATTGGGCCGCCGCGTACATCAAGGCTGCCGCCAAGCATGGCTGGATCAACGGCTATGGCGACGGCTCCTTCCGCGCTGACGATGAGATCAACCGCGCGGAGGTTGTGACCATCGTCAACCGCCTGCTGGGCCGTGAGGCGGATGAGGACTACATTGCGGACAATCTCCGCAAGCTCAACACCTTCCCGGATGTGAGCCGCAAGCATTGGGTGTATTACGCCGTCATGGAAGCTGCCAACGCCCACACCGCCGTGCTGGGCGAGAACGAAAGCTGGAGCAAGTAAATTGTATCCCCCTGCGGGTGGTCTGAGAGCAGACCACCCGCACTTTTTAACTAAACCTAACCATTAAAAAAAGGAGCACTGAATATGCTGAAAATTACTGCCATTGGCAATCTGACCCACGATGTGGAACTGAAGATGAACGAGGCCACCGGCAAACCCTACGCTATCCTGCGTATCGCTTCGGACCGCCGCTATAAGGATAAGGACGGCAACAAGCTCACCGATTTTATCTCCATCAAGGTGCGCGGCCCTCTGGCGGAGCGCTGCGCGGCGTTTGCGTGGAAGGGCTGTAAGCTGGCGGCTGCCGGCGATTTCGAGACCATCACCTTCGCGGACGATCCCCAGCGCCAGCCCGGTTTCCTCATCAAAGCCAGCGATGTGGAATTCCTGTCTCCCCGCAAGGCGGAGGACGCGGCACAGGCGGTGGAGGATATGTCCGCCAGTGAGGACGCCGCCTGATGAAAAACACCGGGATCACATACACCAGCGCAGAGCGCAGTCCTGTGATCCTGCCGGAGATGGCCGAACTGCTCCCGCCTTTGAGCGCGGAGCAGTCTGCCGCTCTGGAAGAGGATCTGCTGCGAAACGGCTGTTACGCCCCCATCATCGTCAATGAGGACATGGTGATCGTGGACGGGCATAACCGACAGTCGCTGTGTGAAAAGCATGGCCTGCCCTATACGATGGCGGTATTTTCCTTTGAGGATCTGCTGGAAGCCAAACAGTGGGCGCTGGACACGCAGAAAAATCGCAGAAATCTGGAAAAAGATGTGTATAAGAGACAGGTGGGAGCTGGGCAAGATCGCGCTGAAGCTGAAGCCGGAGATCGAGGCAAAAGCCAGGGCAAACCAAGGGACACGCACAGACCTTTCGGCAACATTGCCGGAAAGTTCCGATACTGTGGACACCCGCAAGGAGCTGGCAGAAGCAGTCGGCCTGGGTGAGCGCACCATGGGCAAGGTCATGCAGATCGATGAGAATGCCCCGGAGGTCATCAAGGAGGCTCTGGATAAGAAGGAACTTTCCATCAACAAGGGTTATGACCTGACCCGGCAGCTTCAGGACCTGCCGGAAGAGCAGCGGGAGCAGGCGGCCGCCGAAGCGCTGGAATACGAAAAAGCGAAAAAAGAACTGAAAAAGCAGGATGCCGAGATCGACCGGAAAGGAAAGATCGCGGCGCTTTTCTGCAAAGCGTATGAAAAAGCCGTCCTGCTGACGCCGTCCGAGGAAAATGTCCGCTGCTGGACGGACGGGACGCGGATGACCCCGGAGGAAATGCGGGATACCGTGAAGGAATCCCGCGAGCTGGCGGAGGTGTTCCGGACGATTGCGGATATCATCGAGCAGAAGATCCTGCCCGCGGATTGGAGGTGTGCCGATGCAGAAAGCGAAGAAAACGATGCCCAGCCGGACGGGAATCCCGCCTGACGCGCAGGCGGAGATTTTGCAAAAGCTGTCCGCCGAGACGAAGATCACTTCCTGTGAGATCGCGGAGATCTTGAAAAAGCATGATGTCTGCGGAGATATGGATGCGCTCCAGGACGCCTACCGGAAACGGCTGGGACAGCGGCTCCTGTCCGGCATCCGGGACGAGAACGGCAAGCGGGAAATCCTCTCCACCAGCGGCGGCGAGTATGTCATCGTGGATTGCTGCAATGACCCGCAGAAGTTGAGAGCCATTCAGCGCCGCATTCAGGCGCAGATGAATGGGCTGGATGTGTCTGCCGGGAAGGTGCGCGGACGGGTTCATCTCTTGGAACGTTTTGCGGGCTGGGTAAGAAAGGAGCGGTCAGATGGAGCGGCATGAGGAAATGCTGTCCCCGGAGGAACAGTACGCGCAGCTTGCGCCGACGCTGGACGCAGACGGTTTCTCGCTGTATTCCGCCGCGGAAGAAGCCACCGGGCTCAAGATCTATGAAGAATTTCCCTATGAGGATAACCATGGAATGTTTGAGATGGCAGACGGACACACGCTGCTGCGGTATCTGGAAGCGGCATACTTTGGGGCCGTTACCTGGGAAATCGTCCCCGGCACGCCCTATGAGCGGGCGATTCTCGGTGAAGTGGACAAAACCACACCGGAGTATCGCGCGTTTTATCAAAAGATCTGCGCGGGTGCGGCAGCGCACATCAAAAAACGTATTGGGAAGGAGAGACAGAATGTGAAGGAACCGATCTCAGAGATCAACAAAGAATCCTTCTGGGACCTGATTCATGAGGCAAAAAACGCCTGCGGGCAGGACATGGACGCCATGCTGGCCTATCTGAAAGACCGGCTGGTTTCTATGGGCCCCACGCAGGCACAGAATTTCCACGACATCATCCACGTCTATGAAGATCTCGCGGACAAGTTCGGCTTGTGGGACGCGGCAGGGATCATGAAGGAATACGGCTGCAGCGATGACGGTTTTATTGATTTTCGCGCCTGGCTCATCGCACAGGGGCGCGAGGTCTATTTTGCCGCGCTGGCAGACCCGGACAGCCTTGCAGATGTCGTTCCCTACGGAGATTGCCGCTTTGAGCAGTTGAGCTATGTCGGGGACTATGCCTACGAGCAGCTCACCGGGAAAAGCGCCTATGATCAGACAGATTGGAGCGCATATGAAGCGCTTTTGATGAAGCTGGAACAAGATATCGTCTATAAGGACGGCATCGAGTTTCCCAGAGAGGGTGCGGACCTGAAGAAATATCTGCCCCGGCTCTGCGCGAAGCATCCGGAGTGGGACGGTCAAACACGCTGGAACCTGCAGCTGAAGGAGATCCGGGATCTGATCCATGCCGGAAAGGACTATGACCGGCGCCAGACATCAAATAAGAAGAAACGCAGCCGTGGAGGTGAAGCAAGATGAGCGAGTCCATGATTGTTGGTGTCGACCACGGCTATGCCGCTATGAAAACGGCCCATTTCTCGTTCCCCTCCGGTCTGGTGGCGTATGAGCATGAGCCATATACGCTGAAGGACGTGCTGGAATACGGTGGAAAATTCTATGTGGTGGGCAGCGGGCGTCAGGCGCTTCAGAAGAATAAAACGCAGACAGAGGACTACTACCTCCTTACGCTGGCAGCCATCGCAAAGGAGCTCTCCTTCCGTCATGCGGAGCCTGCGGCAGAGATCCATCTGGCGGCCGGACTGCCCCTCACCAGCTTTGGACGGGAGAAAAATGCATTCCGTGAGTATCTGCTCCGGGATGGGAAAACGGTAAATTTCCGCTATGAGGGACAGGAATACTCCATCGCCATCCGCAAGGTGTCCCTGTTCCCGCAAGGTTATGCCGCAGTTTTGACCCAGAGCATCCTGCTGGATGAGCCTTCTGTGATCGTGGCGGATATTGGCGGATGGACAGTGGATCTGATGCGCCTGGACAACCGTATCCCCAATGCATCGACCTGCCGCAGTCTGGAACTCGGCATGATCCGCTGTCTGGATGAGATCGGTGAGCAGATCCGCCGCACGCTGGGCCTGTCTATGACGGCGGCACAGATGGAAAGCGTGCTGCGCGGCGATGCTGTCCATATCAACGAGGATGCCAGAAAAATTATTGACCGGCAGGCAGACGCCTATGTCCATCGCCTGCTCTCCGCCATTACGGAGAGCGGACTGGATACCCGCGCCATGCCTGCTGTTTTTCTGGGCGGCGGTGCGGCGCTGCTGAAGCGGAATGTATCCGCCGCAGACGGCCTTTGCCGCCCAGTCATCCTTGACGATGTATCCCTCAACGCCAAAGGCTATGAGCGGCTGGCAGAGCGGCTCACAAAGAACGATGAGCAGTAACAAAAAGCGGATCAATCTGTCATTTTCCATGTCCTCGCCCATCCAGCGCAGGGCGTGGAAGAAGCTGACGGAGATCCCCGCAGGACAGCGTACCGCCGCAGTCTGCCGCATGGTCTGTGAGTATAAAGGGCAGCAGGAACTGCTGGACGCCGTTCGCCAGACCATTCGGCAGGAACTGCGGGGAGTGCAGCTCACCAAAGAAGAAGCGCAGGATAGCGGCAGAGCCGGGGATGTAGATGAAAGCGTCCTCGGCTTTTTGCTTGCCCTGCAGGAAGGAGATGAGATGACCTGATCCGATATTTTGATATGTTCGCCGGCATCGGCGGCTTCCGCACGGGATTGACCCGCGCGGGCGGTTTCCGGTGTGTAGGACACTGCGAGATCGACAAATACGCCAATGCCAGCTATGAGGCCATTTATGAGCCGGGAAAGGAGGAACGATATTATCCAGATGCCACAAAAATCGACCCCGCAGACCTGCCGGACTTTGACCTTCTGTGCGGAGGATTCCCTTGTCAGACATTTTCAATCGCTGGCAGAAGAAAGGGCTTTGACGACACCCGCGGCACTCTCTTCTTTGAAATTGCCCGATTGGCTCAATCCAAACGACCTTCGTATCTTCTGCTCGAAAACGTTCCGGGACTGCTGTCGCATGACAAAGGACGGACGTTTTCTGTCATCCTCGCCACGCTTAATGACCTGGGGTACCGCGTGGAATGGATGGTGCTTAACAGCAAACATTTTGGAGTCCCGCAATCCAGAAGGCGGCTGTTCCTTATCTGCTATCTTGATCCCCGATGCGCCGGAAAAATATTTCCTGTCTTCGGCACAGGTGGAAAAGCTCTTATACAAGTCCTCGGAGGCTCGCAAGGCTCCCGTGTCTACGACGCAGACGGAATAGCCTGCACGCAGACTGCCGGGGCTGGCGGTATGGGTGGGAAAACCGGATTATACCTGGTGGGCTTTAACCGGAAAGATGGGATCGTCGGAAAGCGGGATACAGCAATTCCGCTGAACGCCAGCGATTTCAGAGGAATCAACCGGAACCAAACACAAAACGCTGTGCTGGTAGACCTTTGCAGCGGGCATCCAAAGCAAACGGACGCTGCCCGCTGTCTCACCGCCCGGTATGGACAGACCACACTGTCCAACCGTAAAGGCGAGCGCTCCGGTGTCCTGCTCATCAAGGAGGCGACTAAGAAGGGGTACAAGGAGGCTCAACCCGGCGATACGGTGGATCTCGGTTATGCAGGTAGCAACACCCGCCGCGGGCGCGTTGGGCGTGATATTGCCCATACATTGGAAACCAGTTGTATCCAAGGGATCGTGGAAAACGGCGGGCGCATCCGCCGCCTCATGCCCCGCGAGTGTCTGCGACTCCAAGGCTTTGAAGAATGGCAGATCGACCGCATCCTCGCCATCCAGTCCGACGCTCAGGCCTATAAGCAGGCAGGCAACAGCGTCACCGTCCATGTCATTGAAGCCATTGCGCGGCGCATCCGGGCAGTAGACGAGGAACTGAAAGAAGGTACCGCCGCATGATTGGAATAAAGGACCAGTGCTTCGGCGTGGAAGTTGAAATGACCGGCATCACCCGTGAGCAGGCAGCAACAGCGCTGGCCGCGTATTTTGCAACGGACGCCCGCTATGTGGGCGGCCAGCGTCAGATGTGTATAAGAGACAGGCTTACGATAAATGGTGTGTGACGGATCGGGACGGCAAAGAGTGGACAGTCATGAGTGACTCCAGCATCCACGGGGAGCAGAAGATCGGCAGCGGCTATCGTGCAACAGGTGACTACAGATACCGCGTGGAGATGGTAACGCCAAAGCTCACCTACGCGGAACTGCCCAAATTGCAGGAATGTATCCGTCAGGTACGTCACGCAGGGGCCAAGGCCAACAGCTCCTGCGGCATCCATGTCCATGTGGACGCAGCCAATCATAACCGGCAGAGTCTGAAAAACCTCATCGGCATCATGTACTCCAAGGAGGATATCCTGTTCAAAGCGCTGCAGGTCAATGAAAGCCGGGCGTCCCGCTGGTGCCAGAAGGTGCGGGAACCCATGCTGAAGCAGGCACGCAGGCTCTCATCGGATGAAACCAGAGATTTGACGCAGCTGGAGAATATCTGGTACGAGGGAGATAACGGCAGCGCAGACCATTATAACTGGACCCGCTATTATGCGCTGAATCTGCACTCGGTCTTTTACCGGGGAACGGTGGAATGGCGCTGTTTCAATTCCACGCTCCACGCGGGAAAAGTCGCCGCCTATGTGAATCTGTGCCTTGCTATCTCCGCCCAGGCTATCGCCCAGCGCAGCACGGTCATGCGCAAGACCCACAGTGACAATGAACTGTTCACCTTCCGGGTCTGGTTGGTGCGGCTGGGACTCAACGGCGAGGAATTCAAGCATACCCGTGACCACCTGTTGGCAAATCTGGACGGTGACCGTGCGTGGCGTTTCGATAAGGACAGCTATGCAGTCAACAAAAAGAAGAAAAAATCCAGAGAAATGGAGAGGTGAAGCCTTTGAAGATTCAAATTGAAGATACCGTGTACGAAGGGACCGCAGCCGGGATCATGGAGCAGCTTCGGGATCTCAGCTTTGATCCCACAGAGTTCCCGGATGTGGAGACCTACATCTGGTTTGTACAGAACAATGTCATCCGCACCACGGGAATGGACTGTCCGCTGCCGGATGGCGATGCGGAGACACAGGCGGCAGCCCTGCTCCGTCATCTGGAACGCTTTGGCGCTCTGACGATGCTGGAGGTGTGACGTGGAGGAAAACCTGTATTTTGCCTACGGCAGCAACCTTGATCTGGAGCAGATGGCGCAGCGCTGTCCGGACGCCGAGATCGTGGGACCGGTCAGGCTTGAAAACTACGAACTGCGCTTCCGCGGCAGCGGCTTCGCTACCGTTGCGCCGAAAAAAGGCAGCGTTGTCTACGGACTGGCGTGGAAGATCACGCCAAACTGTGAACAGTCTCTGGATCGGTATGAGGGGTATCCCCGCCACTACACGAAAGAAACCGTGACTGTTAAAGACGCGGCTGGCGCTGAGCTCCCAGTCATGGTCTATATCATGGCGGAGCCGTATTGCCGCCAGCCTGCACTGCCGTCCCCGTATTATTACCGCGTGATCCAGCGAGGCTTTGAAGCCAACGGCCTGCCGGTGGAGTCATTACAGGCTGCGTGGAGCAGGACCATTGACGAGGTGTGGAGCGGCAGGATTGACAAGCCAAAGCGAGCGCCTGAGCGAAACAGAGGGCCGGAGCGGTAACTCAGAGCAGCGCCGGCGTCTGTGCAAGAAAGAAGATCACCAGAATAGAGATCACAAAGGCCAAGATCCCAACGAGCAGGAAAACCTTTTTGCCGGGGCGGATTTTTGCCGCCTTGCCGATCAGCGCGGCCGCGGCGACGCATACCGCGGAAACCAGTAAAGCGACGCCAAGCATCTTCCACAGCCATGAAAGCTCCCAAAACCATATCATCACAGCCGCCTCCTCATATTTTTGTTCGTAAGCACAGTGTATCACAGGCGCGGTATCCGCGCAACAGACGGTCGGAGTGAAAAAGAGGTGTTCATTTTCCACGGTCTGTGTTACAATAACCCCTGTTTGTGAAAGGGGGCGGATATGTTTTATACAACGGAGGAAGCTGCTGTCCTCGGCGGCTTTCTGGAACTGTATCTGGAACGGGACAGCGTGGACCCGGCCGTGCGGGAACGGCACCGGAAATTCCGGCAGGGGCTGCTGGGCGGCGCACTGGAACGGGCCGATTATGAATGGCGGCTGCGGCACTGGGATTCCTGCGCCCCCAATGGTGGCAGGAGCATGAAGATCATCGGGCGTTGGAAAATGCCCTGCTGAAGACCCGGACGCTGGCATCCAAAAAAGAATAAGAATCACCATTTGCGGCAACGGCAGAGGAATCTGTCGCTGCCGCTTTTCTTTTGGGAAGGAGGAACCCATATCAGCACAGAAAAAATGAAAGTCCTTGTGGTGCGCCCCATGGAACTGCCTGAAGTGCAGGAGATCGACCACACTCTTTCTGCCATGCAGGAACTGGTAGGCGGCACCATTCAGGCAGTTTACCCCTTCGATGACCCGGTGGCGCTCGTCTGCAATGACGAGGGCAAGCTGCTGGGCCTGCCGTGGAACCGCGCCCTGACCGATGATCACGGTGTGCCGTATGACATTGTCTGCGGCACATTTTTTGTTGCCGGTCTTAAAGAGGATGATTTTGCCTCGCTGACGGAGCAGCAGATCGAAAAGTACAAGGACAAATACAGCAACGAAATGATCCTCTCTGTTCCGAAACAGCCGGAGGCACATAAGAAACCAATGAAAAAGGAGAAACATGAATATGAAAGATAACTGCATTTTGACTGCTGAGTCAGTCACCGAGGGACATCCCGACAAGCTCTGCGACACCATCGCGGACGCGGTAGTAGATGCCTGTCTTACGCAGGACGCCGCTGCCCGCGTTGCCTGCGAGGTCATGGCCACAGCCGGAAAGATCATCGCCGCAGGCGAGATCACGGCAGCGAAGATTCCGGATATCCCTGCCATTATTTGCAGAACGGTGCGGGAAGCCGGATACGGCGGCAGCGACTATGAGGTGGAGGTCATCACCCATGAGCAGAGTCCCGACATTGCGGAAGCTGTGTGCGGCGGCACGGAGACCGGCGCAGGAGATCAGGGAATCCTGTACGGCTTTGCCTGCGATGAAACAAAGGAGCTGCTGCCTCTGCCTGTGGTGCTGGCCCATCGACTGACCCGCCTGTTGACCGATACCCGCAGGCAGGGTATTATCCCCGGCCTGCGTCCGGACGGCAAGGCGCAGGTGTCTGTGGAATACCGCTCTGGAGTCCCGTACCGCGTTGCCGCAGTGGTGGTATCCTGCCAGCATGAGGAGGAACTGCCCCTGCCGGAACTGCGCCGGGACATCCTGCGCCATGTGATCCGACCCGCCATGCAGGAACTTCCGCTGGACGAACATACCGAAGTGCTGGTCAATCCATCCGGTCGATTTGTCCAGGGCGGTTTTGAAGCGGACACCGGACTCACCGGACGCAAGCTGATGGTGGACACCTACGGCGGCCTCGCCCCTCATGGCGGCGGCGCGCTGTCCGGCAAGGATGGAACGAAGGTGGACCGCAGCGGCGCGTACATGGCCCGTTACATTGCCAAGAATATCGTAGCGGCAGGACTGGCCAAGCGCTGCACCATCAGCCTTGCCTATGCCATCGGCAAGGCACAGCCTGTGGCGGTGACGGTGGATACGGAGCATACCGGCATCTATTCCGATGATGTGTTGGAACAGGCAGTCCGCACGGTATTCAACCTGACGCCGGACGGCATGATCGGAACGCTGGGACTGGATCAGCCTATGTTCCAAAAGTTCTGCAATTACGGTCACTTCACCCATGCGGGCGCGCCCTGGGAGCGCACGGATATGACAGAGGTGCTGGAATGTGCATGTCGTGCCAAGGACATGGGCGTATCGGACCGATAACAGAAAAGGCCCGCGAGAGATGGTCTCTCGCGGGCGTGTTATCACTGTACGGAATCCTTAAACGCCTTGCCGGGTTTGAAAGACGGCGCCTTGGAAGCGGGGATTTCAATGGTGGCTCCGGTGGCGGGATTCTTGCCGGTGCGGGCGGCGCGCTCCTTCACCTCGAAGGTGCCAAAGCCCACCAGCTGTACCTTGTCACCGGACTTCAACGCAGTCTGCAGCGTGTCGACAAACGCA
>OJOD01001142.1_pt1 | contig 13579 bp, 10 predicted proteins | sample 1598221 | NCBI WGS metagenome assembly OJOD01 (sample SAMN03922464, study PRJEB24848) | human gut metagenome | isolation source: stool sample | host: Homo sapiens | place: Germany | collected 2010-11 | reverse complement strand
TGGTAATAAAAAATGTCTGTTAGGCTTCGGCTCAGGAGGCGCTTCTTGTTATAAGGATAAAAAAATTCTTCCAGACCCGAAGATGGGGGACTTTCTATACGAGATATGGGTGAAAGGGAAAAAACCTTTACTCATATCTTGTGGACGGGAAGGCGGTGAACTCTATGGAGCAATCTTCTTTCTATGATGAAACAACGGTCAGACATCAGTTTGATAGGAAATGCAAACTGGCACTGGATGACGAAGTGGTAGATTATGACAGGCATATGGATTACCGGAGAAAGAATGAAGTACTGTTTTCGAAATTATCTGAATGCCAGGCAGGAGAATTTTCGGTGTTGGATGAATATAATCTGGAAATATATTGACTTCAAGTAATGAGTTAGGACATTGAAGTAAAAGATGGGTTGATTGTTGAGACTCTGCGAATTCTCATAAAAAGAAGCGAAATGTAATTTTTCTGTTGTATTTTCCAGGCACACAAAGGAGCAGTACATATTTTAAAGAAAAATACAAAAGAAAAGAGTCTAACTTAAGAAAGAGCGTTTGGTGGTGTCACAATTCTAGATAGGATTGCGGCACTTTTCTTTTCGACAAAATTCGAAGCAGGTTTACAGAATAAAGCCAGAGCGCCACCACATTCCGATTTGATTTCAAAAATTCAGATCGGAGGTTAAGAAAAGATGACTTTTAATAAAGCAAAGGCGGAGAAACAATGGCTGAAATGGAAAGAAACAGAAGAGGAAAAGCTTCGGCAACTCGGAATGGACGAAGAATCAATAAGAAAACTTCGGCAGATGGATTGGGAAGATTTCAAGGAGGAACGCAGATACTGGGAACATTTCGTAGAAAGCAGAGGAGAAGCAACTGGGGAGAAAAGAAGTTTCCTTATTAAAACGCTTATAGAAGGAAAGGAATGCGGAAATGAAATACGATAAAATAGTTGCCATGAATCAAGAAAAGAGTAGGAAAAAAGTGGACGTGCTAAAAGAGAAATGAAGAAGATAAAGGAGTATGCAGAACGAGGATACACTCATGCGGTGGCACTTGATTTGTCGAAATACTTTGATACACTCAACCACGAAAAGCTCCTAAATCTGTTACGTAGAGATATAAAAGATGAAAGAGTGATACAGTGGATTAAGAGATATCTGAAAAGTGGTGTTATGGAGAACGGAGTAGTCATGGAAACAGAAGAAGGTTCGCCACAGGGTGGAAATATCTCGCCATTGTTAGCGAACATCTATCTGAATGAGTTCGACCAAGAGTATGAGAAACGCGGAGTTAAATTTGTCAGATATGCAGATGATATCGTTCTTCTTGCAAAGAGTGACAGAGCCGCAAAACGATTACTTGAAACAAGCACGAAATATCTTGAAGGAACACTGAAATTAAAGGTGAACCAAGAGAAAAGTCGAGTGGTCAGTGTGTTTGCAATCCGAAATTTTAAGTACCTTGGCTTCACATTGGGAAAGAACGGAAAGGGTATCTATATCCGCGTTCATGGGAAGTCATGGAAGAAAATGAAGTCAAAGCTGAAAGAACTTAGTTCCCGAAGGTCTTGCCAGAGTATACGCCCATCACTACAAGAGATAAAAGAGTATATGCGAGGGTGGCTGAATTATTATGGGGTTGCAGATATGAAGAAGAAAATAGATGATTTAAATAAATGGCTATATCACAGAATCCGTATGTGCATCTGGAAACAATGGAAGAAACCGAAGACAAAGATAAGAAATCTGCTAAAGATGGGAGTACCAAAGGACTTGGCATGGCAAGCAGGAAACAGTCGCAGAGGATATTGGTTTGTGACTCATACGATAGCGGTCAATTTAGCAATGACAAAAGAAAGACTGATAAACAGTGGCTTTTATGATTTAGCCACCGCCTATCAGTCTGTGCACGTCAACTATTGAAAGCGCCGTGTACCGAACGATACGCACGGTGCTGTGAGAGGACGGGAGTTAGTCACTCCCTCCTACTCGATTAAATTACGGCATTGTCGTCTAATCATTCTTCAATGGAACCAAATACTATCTTTGTAACAGAAACGCTCTTGGGTGCTGACATATTTTTTACTGGAAAATAAGAGGAAAATTAGCTATAATCGTAGTAAGAGCTAGGGGAGAAGAAACAACAGGAATATATAATGTGCGAAGGAGGAACGCTATGAAATGGAAAGGGCGAAGACTGCTTGCCATGGCACTTACCGGTATCTTGCTGGCAGGATGCGGGGCAGCCGGACAGGTCGATGATTATGCAACAAATGAGGGAAGTACACAGGAGGCTTCCACCAAAACAACGGGAACTGAAAGCGGAGGGATTTCAAAGGACAAGATCAGGGTAGGGGTTTTGCACTTATCGGATCCGGCAGAAGGCAGTGGATATACCTATACACATGATCTCGGCATTCAGGCAATGCAGCAGAATCTTGGATTATCAGATGAACAGATTGACAGAAAAATAAATGTTGATGATTCCGATAAAGAGGCAACCGAAAAAGCGATTCAGGAGTGTGTGGATGATGGATGCAATATTATTTTTACCACCAGCTGGGGATATATGGATGCTACGGAGGAGATGGCGGAAAAATATCCGGATATATATTTTGCACATGGAACAGGATACAAAAGCAACGGAAAGAATTTTGTAAACTATTTCGGGCGAATCTATCAGGCAAGATATTTAAGCGGAATCGTAGCGGGAATGAATACCAAAACCAATAAGCTGGGATATGTGGCAGCGATGGATTCCTCCAATTCCGAAGTGACAGGAGGTATTGATGCCTTTGCACTTGGGGTGTATTCCGTGAAACCGGAAGCAAAAATCTATGTAAAAGTCACGAACAGCTGGTTTGACCCGGATGCGGAGAAAGCAGCAGCACAAACCCTGTTAAATATGGACTGTGATGTGGTCACGCAGCACTGTGATACAGAATATCCACAGACAATGGCACAGGAAAAAGGGGTGTATGGTATCGGGTACAATTCCGATATGAGCAAAAATGCTCCGGATGCCTGTCTGTGCAGCGTGATCTGGAACTGGGGTGCTTATTATACAGCAGCGGTGCAGAGCGTGATTGACGGTACCTGGGATGGAAGCAATTATTATGGCGGTATGAATGAAAATCTGGTAGGGATTACGTCACTTTCTGATTTTTGCACAGATGGAACACAGGAGGCTGTGGATACTGCAAAAGAAGATATTTTATCCGGGAAAAACGGTGTGTTTGACGGTGTGATTGAAACAAATACCGGGGAAACGGTTGGTGAAGAAGGAAAAACGCTGGATGATGCCACAATTACAGGTGGAATCAACTGGTATTTTAAAACCGTTGAAGTGGTAGAATAGGGGGCATATATGAGTATACGAAAGAAAATTCTTGCAATCAGCATAGGACCGGTGCTGGTATTAGGGGTAATTACCCTGCTTTTTATACTTACGATGGTTAAAAGCTCCCTGATGGATGAGGTACAGGATGCATTAAAAGGTACCGCGGCAGCCACCCTTGCCGCTTATGACCAGAATACCGGGGATTATCTGGAAAGTACCAATGGGGATATCTGGAAAGGAAGCTATAATATATCAAAGTCGGAGAGTCTTGTGGACCGGATCAAAGAGAATACCGGTATGGATGTAACCTTTTTTTATGGAAACAAAAGGATTATGACATCTGCGCTGGATAAAAAAGGAAACCGTATCCTTGGTTCAGAAGCCGGAGAGCGTGTGGTGAATCAGGTGATCAAAGGGAAAAAGCCGTTTTTCAGTACAAATGTTTCACTGGATGGGACGAGAAATTATGGATATTTTATTCCAGTGTATCAGAATGGAACGACAGATCAGGTTATCGGTATGGTGTTTGTCGGAACCAATAAGGCACGAAAAGATGCAATTGTCAATAAAATCCTTGGAAGTATTATGATGGCATTGCTTGTAGTGATGCTTTTGTGCATTGTTACGGCGATGCGCATGGCAGCCTCTATCAGTAAAAATATCAAAAACAGTGTTGCTGTTGTAGGAAAACTTGCAGATGGTGATTTAAATGTGTGGGTAGATGAAAAACTTCTGAAACGAAAGGATGAGATTGGTGATCTGTCTCGCGGAACCATGACATTAAGGGATGCCATGAAGTCCGTAATCCGGGATATTTCAGAAAATGCAAAGCAGCTGCTTTCAACGTCACAGATTCTGGGTACGGCAGCAGACAACACCAATGGAACAATGTCACAGGTACAGCAGGCGGTCAGCCTTGTAGTGGATAATTCCAGTGAGCAGGCGAAAAATTCGAGAAATACTTCGGATCATATGAAAATTATGGGGGAGAATATCACGGAAACTACAGCAGAGGTACAAAATCTGGATCAAAATGCCACATTTATGCATTCTTCCAGCGAAAATGCTTCCGCAACGCTGGAAAAACTCTGTGGGATCAATGAACAGGTGGAGCAGATGCTGGCACAGGTTCAGCAGCAGACCGACCGGACAAACGATTCTGTACAGAAGATCCAGCAGGCCACAACCATCATTTCTTCTATTGCAGAGGAAACCAATCTGCTGAGCCTGAATGCCTCCATTGAAGCTGCCCGGGCGGGAGAAAGCGGCCGCGGATTCGCTGTGGTGGCAGGTCAGATTAAAAAACTTGCAGAGCAATCGGATCAGTCGAGTCAGGAAATTGAGCAGATAGCGTCAACGCTGATCAGGGATTCTTCCCTTGCTGTGGAAAGTATGCAGAGTATGCAGCAGATTATTACCAGCCAGAGTGAGAGCATGGCAGAAACGCAGAATATTGTAAAAGAAGTGCTGGGCGAAATTAACAGTTCCATGCAGAGCATCAAACAGATCAAAGCAAGTACCAGACGTCTGGAAGATTCCAGAAATGAAGTCGTTCAGGCAGTTGGGGAATTGTCCGGAATTGCGGAAGAAAATGTGGAAAGCACGAAAAAAACCTACGATGGAACACAGGAAGTTGTGGGAACGTTCCAGCAGGTATATGTAAGTGCCGAGCAGTTGCGTGAGATTTCTGATAAACTGGTAAAAGGAATCGGGTATTTTCATATTTAAAAGAAACACAGAGTATCGGAAAATTCCGGCACTCTTTTTATGTCATGAATCTGGTATAAATCCTGTGATTCTGATATTCATAAATTTGTGAATCCGTTACAATAGGGTAAAAGGCTTGAAAATTGAAAGGTTGGAGGTTTCACATGAATTTTGGATATTTTGATGATGAGAAAAGAGAGTATGTAATCACACGCCCGGATACACCGGCGCCGTGGGCGAATTATCTGGGGTCACCGGAGTATGGTGCGCTGATTTCAAATAATGCAGGAGGATACAGTTTTGCCAGATCTGGTGCAAACGGAAGAATCCTGCGTTATATTTTTAACCAGTTTGATCAGCCGGGACGCTATATTTATCTGCGGGATAATGAGAGCAAAGACTACTGGTCTGCATCCTGGCAGCCGGTAGGAAAAGATCTGGAAAGTTATAAAAGTGAGTGTCATCATGGAACAGCATACACAAAGATGCTTGCAGATTACAGTGGAATCCATTCTGAAGTATGTTATTATGTGCCGTTGAATCAGACATATGAGGTCTGGCATCTGAAAGTGACCAATGCGTCAGCGTGTGAAAGAAACCTGACCATCACCGGTTATGCGGAATTTACCAACAACAATAATTATGAACAGGATCAGGTAAATCTGCAGTATTCCCAGTTCATCACGAGTACGGTATTTGAGACAAACCGTATCCGGCATATTATTCACGGTAATCTGGACTGGGTGAAAGAAGGAGAGGAAGTGGATAACAAGCTTGCAATCTCCCGTTTCTTTGCATTGACCGGTGCACCGGTGGACAGTTACTGTGGAGATAAAGAATCGTTTCTTGGACGCTATCACGGATATCATAATCCGGTGGGGGTGGAAAACGGAAAATTATCCGGGGAAATGTGCTACAACGAAAACGGGTGCGGAGCACTGGCAGCTCAGATGCTTCTGAAACCGGGAGAAACAAAGGAAATTGCATTTCTTGTCGGAATGAAAGAACATGAGGAAGCAGAAGCAATCTGTAACCGCTATGCAGATGTGGCAGCACAGTGTGAGACGGAACTGAAAGAACTGACGGGCTATTGGCATGAAAAACTGGAACATTTTCAGGTACATACACCAAGCAGGGAATTTGATACCATGATCAATACCTGGAACGCATACAACTGTTTTATGACATTCATCTGGTCACGTGCGGCGTCGTTTTTCTACTGTGGTCTGCGAAACGGTTACGGATACCGCGATACCGTGCAGGATATTCAGGGTGTGATTCATCTTGCACCGGAGATGGCACTCGAAAAGATCCGGTTTATGCTTTCGGCACAGGTGGATAACGGAGGAGGACTTCCGCTTGTCAAATTTACACACAATGCCGGACATGAGGATACGCCGGATGATGCTTCCTATGTACAGGAAACCGGGCATCCGGCATATCGTGCGGATGATGCTCTGTGGCTGTTTCCAACGGTATATAAATATATTGCGGAGTCCGGAAATCTGGCATTTATCGATGAAGTGATTCCGTTTGCCAATAAAGATGAAGCCACTGTATACGAGCACTTGAAGAGAGCACTTGCGTTTTCTGTGAATCATCTGGGACCGCACGGACTTCCGGCAGGACTTTATGCGGACTGGAATGACTGTCTGCGTCTGGGCAAAAATGGAGAGTCCTCGTTTGTTGCACTGCAGTTTTATTATGCAATGACGATTTTAAAACAGTTTGCCGCATACAAAGAAGATCAGGCATATATGGATTATCTGGAAGAAGAACAGAAAAAACTTGGAACATTAATTAACAATCTCTGCTGGAATGAGGATCGTTTTATCCGTGGATTTACGGAAGCCGGAGAGGTGATTGGAAAACGCACGGATCCGGAAGCAAATATGTGGCTGAATCCACAGAGCTGGGCTGTGATCAGTGGACTGGCAACAAAGCAGCAGGCAGAACTTTCCATGGAAAATGTAAGAAAGCGGTTAAACACAGAGTATGGAGCGATTCTGATGGACCCACCATATCATCTGCATGCATTTGACGGAGCACTGGCTGTGATTTACAATCCCGGTACAAAAGAAAATGCTGGTATCTTTTCCCAGTCGCAGGGATGGCTGATTCTGGCAGAAGCATTGCTGGGGCATGGGGATCAGGCATTTACCTATTTTATGGAAAATGCACCGTCTGCACAGAACGATCGTGCTGAGATCCGGAAACTGGAGCCATACTGTTATGGACAGTTTACGGAAGGAAAAGACAGCCCGCATTTTGGTCGTTCCCATGTGCACTGGCTGACCGGAACTGCTTCCACTGTAATGGTAGGATGTGTGGAAGGAATCCTTGGCATGCGTCCGGACTTTGGAGGACTTCGTATTGCACCATCCATTCCGGCGGACTGGGATCAGTTTACCATTGAGAAGGATTTCCGGGGAAAACATCTTCATATTGTGGTAGAAAATCCAGAGCATGTACAGAGTGGATGCAAAGCGTTGTACGTGAATGAGGAAAAGATGGAAGACAACTACATTCCGGTAGAAAAAATGACCGATCAGACGAAGGTACGCCTTGTGATGGCATAGAAGGGAGAAGTTATGAAAAACGATATGCAGTTTACAGGAAAAAACGGAGAATTTCAAATCCGTCATATGGTTGAAAAAACACAGCTCAATTTTCCGGTGGCAAATGAAGAGGGAATCAAAAGCAGCGTGACGCAGACCTTCGGCGGCGATTGTAAGCTGGATCAGAACCATTTTCTGTTGGAACCGGTGAGCATCGAAAATCTGCACAATAACAGAAGTACCCGCAATGTCTGGTGTACAATCAACCGGAAGGAACATGTGTCACTGACCGGAGTTTCGGCGCAGGCAGAATATGCATGTTTCCTTGGAAAAGAGGAGGAAGTGACATTCGATGCCGGATTTATGTGGCAGGAGACGAAGCGGGAATTAAAAGAACAGAAAATCGAGGCAGCCGTGCGGATCTTTGCTCCGCTTGGAGTACCGGCAGAACTGATGCAGGTGCGCGTTACCAATAAATCGGATATGGATATGTGTGTGCGCGTGACTTCTGCTATCCCAATTTACGGCAGAAGCGCGGATAATCTGCGCGATCACCGCCATGTAACTTCCCTGCTTCACCGGATCCGTACTACCGGACGCGGCGTGATCTGTAAACCGGTATTGTCATTTGATGAACGCGGACATCAGAAAAATCATATGATTTATTTTGAGATGGGCAGTCAGGGAGATGGAACAAAACCGGAATCGTTCTTCCCAACGGTGGAATCGTTTATCGGAGAAACCGGAACATTTCTGGCACCGGATGCGCTTAAAAATAAAGAAAAAGGCTGTCCGGCCGGTTGTACCGTGGATGGAAAAGAAGCAATGGGGGCGATGGCATTTCCGGAGATTACCCTTGCAGCAGGAGCACATGTCGATTATATTCTGCTTGGTGGCATGACAGAGGATCCAAAGCTGGCAGAACAGGCAGCAGAAATGTTTTGCACGACCGAACAGGCAGATGCTGCCTTTGAACAGGCAAAAAATTACTGGAATGGGCTGGTCAATATTTCCTTTGAAACCGGAAACCCCAAAGAAGACAGTTATCTGAAATGGATCTGTTTCCAGCCGGTTCTTCGCAGAATCTACGGATGTTCGTTTTTGCCGTACCATGATTATGGCAGAGGCGGCAGGGGCTGGCGTGATCTGTGGCAGGATTGTCTCTCCCTTCTGATTCTCGACCCGAAGGAAGTTCGCTCCATGATTTTAAACAGCTTTGCGGGTGTCCGTTTTGACGGGACCAATGCGACAATTATCGGGGATAAGCCGGGAGAATTTGTTGCAGACCGCAACAATATTACAAGAGTCTGGATGGATCATGCGTACTGGCCGTTTGTTACCACAAAATTGTATCTGAACCAGACGGGAGATCTGGATATTCTGGATCAGAAAGTGGCGTATTTTAAGGACCCGCAGGCAAAGCGTGGAACTGCCGGGGACGCAGAGTGGACACCGGAATATGGGATGCGCCAGAAAGATGTAAATGGCAATATTTACGAGGGCACGGTTTTAGAACATCTGCTTTTGCAGAATCTGTGCGCTTTCTACGAGGCGGGAGAACATGGAATGATGCGTCTTCGCGGTGCTGACTGGAATGATGCACTGGATATGGCAGCGGAAAAAGGAGAAAGCGTGGCTTTTACCTGTGCGTATATCGGAAATCTCCGTGATTTGGCAGATACCCTTGAAAAATACGAAGCGGCAAGCGGAAAGAAAGAGATTACACTGGCAAAAGAGATGGAAATTCTGATCAGACAGGACCGCACATCGTATGATTCGGCAGAAAAACGGAATGTTGTTTTAAACAATTATGTGAGTCAGTGTGTGCATAATATTTCTGGAGAACAGATTTCTGTGGATATCAGTACTCTGGTGCAGAATCTGCGGGAGCGTGCTGACTGGTATACCGGATTGATCCGTACGCAGGAATGGGTAACGGATGAAAACGGAAATGGCTGGTTTAACGGATATTATGATAATCACGGCAGACCGGTGGAAGGCAAAAGGGATAATCATGTCCGTATGATGCTGACCGGTCAGGTATTTTCTGTTATGGGAAATGTCGCAGATGATGCACAGACCGCTGCGATTATAAAAAGTGCAGACCTGTATCTGTATAAAAAAGAGGTGGGAGGCTACCGGCTGAACACGGATTTTAAGGAAGAAAAATTTGATCTGGGACGAATGTTTGGATTTGCTTATGGAGAAAAAGAAAATGGTGCGGTTTTTTCCCATATGACGGTGATGTATGCAAATGCATTGTATCAGAGAGGTTTTGTAAAGGAAGGATATAGGGCATTGTACACTCTGCTCGAACAGGCCATGAACACACCGGTGAGCCTGATGTATCCGGGAATTCCGGAATATTTTGATGCGGACGGAAAAGGCAAATATCCGTATCTGACCGGGGCAGCCAGCTGGTATATGATGACAATGGTTACACAGATTTTTGGATTCCGCGGAGAATGGGGAGATCTGGTACTAGAACCCAAAATTCTGTTGCGGCAGTTTGACGAAAGTGGCAATTATTCGGCACAGTTCCCATTCCGTGGACAGACATACGCAGTGGTTTACCAGAATCCACAAAAGAAAGAATATGGGGATTACCGGATCACGGAAGTATGGCTGGATGGTCAGCGGTATGCCGGAGAAACAAATACAGGCATCTGCATTCCGTTTGCCGTACTTGAAGGAAAAGAAAACCATACACTTCGGATTGTTCTGGGATAGCAGAATTTTACCATGTGCTTTTGTACTTGGAACTGCGGTATTGTTTTGGGGTCATACCGACATAGTGCTGGAATGTCTGGATAAAATGACTTTGGGAAGAAAATGATAAATAGTTTGCAATCTGAATGTAGGTAAAATCGGAAAAGCGCAGAAGATTCTGCGCTTTTTCGATTTTTTTTTCGCGGATATAATCACTGATCGACACACCGAGGTTCTGCTTAAACAACCGGGACAGATAGCTGGCAGACAAATTGGTGTAGACCGCAAGATCTTCCACGGTGATTCTTGCACTGATGTGGGCATAGATATAATCAATACACTGTGCAACCGGTTTGGATAATGCGGCATTCTTCTGCAGAAGGCGCATTTTTCCAGTGAAGTCAAGAGCCATCTCATGATGCAGATCTGATATTTCCTGAATGGTGCTGCAGGCATCCATGTGAATAATGTAAAAGTCGCTCAGACGGTAGGCCTGCTCTGTTTCCATGCCGCCGTCAATGCAATACCGTGTGACCAGTGCAACGGTAACAACAAAATGATATTTTAAGTTTGTCAGGGGATTTTTGGAAAGAATTCCCATGCCTTCGGGATTGGTAAACGCTTCTTCCTTTAAATTTTTACTGACTGCTTCGATGTTTCCGTCTTTTACGGCTTCAAAAAAGGAATATTCCTCGGAAAGCGCACGATGATGGATTTCGTATTCGCTGTCTTCGATTTCTTTTTTGCTCCATTGATTTTTCAGCATGACAAGACCTCCTGTTTATATCTGTAGATTATGTCATGAATCTGATATATTTGCAAGCATTTTTGTATCAGAACCCATTGGAAAACTCTATAATAAAACCATGCTTAAGGCAGAAAAGAAAAGGAGGAAATTTACTATGAAAAAGAAAGCAGTCAGTGCATTATTATGTGCAACCATGGTAGCAGGAATGCTTGCAGGTTGCGGAAAAGGAAGTGATTCCGGTACACCGTCAGATACATCCAAGGGGGATGCGTCAAACGCAACAGAAAGTGCTTCCTCAAATCTGAAAGATGATGGAAAGGTATTAAATATTTACTGCTGGAACGAGGAGTTCAAGAGCCGTATTACCGCACACTATCCGGATTACAAGGAAGTGGATGCAACACACGGAAAAATCGGAGATGTGGATGTTGTATGGAACATCACACCGAGTGATGACAATGCATATCAGAACAACCTGGATGCAGCACTGTTAAATCAGCAGGATGCTCCGGCAGATGACAAGATTGATATTTTTCTGGTAGAAGCAGACAACGCATTAAAGTATGTAGATACGGATTACACAGCACCGGTAAAAGATCTTGGAATTACCGATGCGGATCTTTCCAAGCAGTACCAGTACACAAAGGATATCGTAACCGATTCCAAGGGAGTGTTAAAAGGAGTTTCATGGCAGGGATGTCCAGGTGTTCTTTTCTATAACAGAGAGGCTGCAAAGGATGTACTGGGAACCGATGATCCGGATGAAGTACAGAATTATGTATGTGACTGGGATACTTTCAATGATACTGCTGCAAAAATGCAGGCAAAAGGTTACAAGATGATTTCATCTGTAAATGATACATACCGTGTATACTCCAACAATGTCTCAAGCAAGTGGGTAGAAGACGGAAAAGTACAGGTAGATGACAATATCATGAAATGGGTGGACGATTCCAAAAAACTCGTAGATGCAAAAGAGGCAGGAACCTTTGATATGTGGTCCGATGACTGGTCAAAGGGATTCTATCCGGACGGAAAAGTATTCTGCTACTTTGGACCGGCATGGCTTGTAAACTTCTCTATGGCAGCTGATACCGAAGGATCTATCGGTTACAACGGCGGATGGGGTGCAGCCCAGGGACCACAGGGATTCTTCTGGGGCGGTACATGGATCTGCGCAGCACAGGATACAGATAATGCAAGTCTTGTAAAAGACATTATGTTAAAGATGACAACCGATGATGACGTCATGAAAGACATTGTTTTAGATGATGATGATTTCGTAAACAACAACACCGTCATGAACGGACTGGCAGACGGATCGATTAAGGCAAAAGACGGAAAAGAATATAGCAGCAAGATCCTTGGAGGACAGAACCCACTGTCTATGTACTGCGCAGGTGTTGAGACATTGAATCTGAGCAACATTTCCGCATATGACCAGGGCTGCAACGAAGAGTTCCAGAAAGCAATGAAGAATTACTTTGAAGGAAAGGCAACCAAGGACGAAGCATTAGAGTTATTCTACAAAGGTGTTACCGAGAAATATCCAGAGCTTACTTACTAATTTTTGTTACACATAAGGTCTGAAGCCGGAGCCACCTCTCCCATATTATGGCTCCGGCGGGACGACCGCCAATACCGCGGAGGTAGAAATATGAATAAGAGTAAAGGAAAGGTCGTTCGTTACAACAAATGGGGCTACATTTTTCTGATCCCGTTTATTGTTGTATATGTCGTTTTTCAGCTGATACCATTGATCAGCACAATTTATAACAGTTTTTTCGAAAATTATATGTCCGGTCTCAACCAGGTTGGACCGACATTTGTAGGTTTAGATAATTACAGAGAGTTATTCAAAAGTGGAGACGTGTGGATTTATTTTAAAAATACAATGATCCTCTGGATTATGTGTTTTATTCCGCAGATCTTTTTTTCACTCCTGCTGGGCGCATGGTTCTCCGATGTACGCCTGCGCTTGAAAGGATCACGTTTTTTTAAGACCGTGATCTACCTGCCAAATCTGATCATGGCATCTGCATTTTCCATGTTGTTTTTTACACTGTTTTCAGATGCAGGTCCGATTAACTCTCTTTTGATGCAGATTGGATTTATCTCAGAACCATATAAATTTTTATCCCATACCGGAAGTGCCAGAGGCCTGATTGCACTGATGAACTGCCTGATGTGGTTCGGAAATACAACCATTCTTCTGATGGCCGGAATGATGGGAATTGATACTTCTTTATTTGAAGCGGCAGAAGTGGATGGAGCAACTTCCACACAGGTATTTTTTAAGATTACACTGCCTCTGCTTCGCCCGATTCTGATTTATGTAGTGATTACTTCACTGATCGGTGGATTACAGCTTTTTGACGTGCCACAGATTCTGACAAACGGAACCGGAAATCCGATGCGTTCTACCATGACACTGATCATGTATCTGAACAAGCATCTGTACAGCAAGAACTATGGCTGTCTCTTATACACATCTCCGAGCCCACGAGACTAAGGCGAATCTCGT
>OJOD01001127.1_pt1 | contig 13714 bp, 21 predicted proteins | sample 1598221 | NCBI WGS metagenome assembly OJOD01 (sample SAMN03922464, study PRJEB24848) | human gut metagenome | isolation source: stool sample | host: Homo sapiens | place: Germany | collected 2010-11 | reverse complement strand
GATTAACCACCACTGGCGGACATTTGTCTTTCCCCCACGGACACATTTGTGCGCACAACACGGACACAATTTGTACGTGGCAGGCGGACAGGGTGTGCTTTAACGTGCTAAAGCGGAGGTATATTATTTGCTTATGGTGGATATTAGAATATATAATACTCAAAGTTATTGATTTTTAGTATTGCGTATGCTATTCTATACACAGTTCAAGAGCCGCCGATCAGGCTTTGACCGGCTCGTGGGGTACGAGTGGAGATCACTGGGAAGCACCTTGACAACTGAATATATTGCATAAGCCCACACATGGAAAGGTGAATTATGATTATTTTTGACTATGATCCGAAAAGTGGGATTTCTTGCGGCATTAACGATTATGGAGAGTTGTTTTTAGGTGGGAACGGTTCAGGGTATAACTTGCCTAACACTCAAGAAAATGTAGAATATATTCTCTAATATTTATCTTAAGGAGGGTTAAATCATGAATGAAATTCATTATAAAAACATCAACGATGAAATCCGGTTTAAAACCCTGATGAAGTACATTGAAGAATGGGAAAGCATTGCTTTTGATCTCTACTCAAGCAAGCGTGACAAATACGGAGAGTATGACCAAGAGGTTGCAATTCTCAAAGGCGAATGGAAAGTCTGGAATATGCTAATGCTACTCATGAAAGACGATCGCCGCATGGCACAGTTAGCACTGCGGTATTTTGGAAAGGAGGCGTATTAAATGCGCTATCGTTTGATATATTCCAAGCATTACTTACAGCTTAGTTTATGGTCAAATGATTACAGTTGGATTCTTGAGCGCTCTATCCGTTTCCACGACTGCGGTTACGATGTTGAAATCTGGGAATACAACGAACAAGGTTCACGCCTGTTAGAAAGGAGCATTTACCATGACTGCTAACCGTTGGCTTTTGACCGTCCATTGGAATCATATCCCCAAGACCACATATCTATTTGATACTTTGTGTTCAGCGCTTCACAGCTGTGACTTTGTAAAAGGCATGCACCCTGATGTGAAGATCACCTTGATAAGAAAGGAGTTGACACATGAACAATGCGAAGCCGTTTTAAGCACCGGGCAACTACCCACTTGACACTATCCGTTCCGGCTGACCTTAAGGAAACGCTTGAGGTCATAGCCGCTGAACGTGATATGTCTACCTCGGCGTTTTGCCGTGAGCTTTTCCGAAAGGAGATAGCAAAGCATGAAGTTTTACCGAACAGCAGACCCGGAAACCGGGGAAGTGATTGACCCAAAAGACACCCCGGAACTTTACACACTGGACGCAATCCGACATGCTGACGTGTGGACACCTGAAACAATCAAGCATGAATACCAGAGACTAAGAGCAATCGCCGTAAAGCGCTTGAAGCGTATGGAAGAAAGCGAGATCGGCAGAGCAAGCAAGACATACTATTATAATAAGGACAAGTATAAACCAGCGTCAGAACTGAAACCATACGAGCAGAAAATCCTATTAGCAGACCTCGCTAAAATGATGCAGGCCAAGACCGGCACACTTAGAGGCATTAAGCGCTATCGGAAAGAAGCAATCAGGACTTTCCATGAACACGGCTATGAATACGTTAACGAACAAAATTTCAATGATCTGGGCGAGTTCTTCCGGTATTGGAAAGCGTCAAATATGCGTGGCTATGGTAGTCTCGTAGCAATGGACGTATATGAGAAAATCAAAAATTCAGAAGCATTTGAACGATCAACACAGAAAGTCAATAAATCAGCCGAAATTTTCCGGGCGTTTCAAGCGTGGCAATCGGAGCGAGATGCACCATTTGAACGCAAGTCAAATGTGGTTGAACGATCTTCCGGTGAGTTATTGCAGGCGTTAGATGAATTTCTATGGTAATTAAGCCGTCAGAATTTCCACTTGTATGGCTTGAGCAAATACCGGAAGTAAAACGGAAGAAAGGCAACCAACGCACAAAGAAGCGCCGGAAATATAAAGACCTTGTAACAGCGTTTGATATTGAGACAACCAGACTTGCAGATATTGAAAACTCTATCATGTATGTTTGGCAATGGCAATTTGGAAACGCCTACACGGTTGTTGGGAGAACATGGGATGAATTTACACAATTTCAAAAGAAGTTGCAGAGTATTCTTGATGATACTTTTCTGGTTGTTTTTGTTCACAATCTTTCCTATGAATTTCAGTTTCTAAGAGGTATTTACCCATTTGAGCCGGAAGAAGTTTTTGCTGTCCGATCTCGCAAAGTCTTGAAATGTGATATGTACAATTGCTTTGAGTTCCGTTGCAGTTACCTGCACAGCAACATGAACTTAGACACATATACTAAGAAAATGGGCGTACAGCACAAGAAGCTGACCGGAACTTTTGACTATGACAAAGTACGCTATCCATGGACAGAATTGAGTGAACAGGAATTAGCCTATTGCATACATGATGTGCAAGGCTTAACCGAAGCAATTCAGATTGAAATGGAGCATGACGGAGATAATTTATACACATTTCCGCTAACGTCTACCGGCTACGTTCGCCGGGATGCCAAGAAAGCAATGTCGGAAGTGTCTTACAATTTCGTTAAGGAACAGCTACCAGACTTTGAGACATACAAGATGCTTAGGGAAGCATTCAGAGGCGGAAACACTCACGCAAACCGGTACTATGTAAATTACACATTGCACAATGTCCACAGTGCGGACCGATCAAGCAGTTACCCTGATGTAATGTGCAACTGCAAATTTCCGGTAAGCGAATTTTACCGGCTGGGCGATGTTCCATTTGATGAAGTTATTAAAATGTTAGGTAAGCGACAAAAAGCCTGTATCATGCGTGTAGCAATTACAGGCGCGCACCTACAAAGGGTTGACTGGGGCTGCCCCTATTTATCATTAGCCAAGTGCAGACACGTTCAAAATGCTTTGCTTGATAATGGCAGAATCATATCCGCTGACTATCTGGAAACCACAATAACAGACATTGATTTGAAAATCCTGTTAAGTGAGTACGCATGGGCGGATATGAAATTTTACGATGTAGCAACTGCCCGGTATGGGTACTTGCCTAAGCCGCTAATAAAAACGATCTGCCAATACTACCACTACAAGACAGAGCTAAAGAACGTTGATGGACAGGAACTTTTGTACATGAAATCTAAGAACAAGTTAAACTCACTTTATGGAATGTGCGCGCAAGACCCGGTAAAGCAGTCGATCCTTTTTATAGATAATGACTTTAAAGAACAGAACGAGGACGAAGCCGGTTTACTATTAGCATATAACCGAAAGGCGTTCCTTGCATACCAGTGGGGCGTGTGGGTGACAGCGTGGGCACGATATAGACTTGAGGAAGGTATCAGACTTGCCCACGGTGATACGGATGACCCCAATGCTCCACAATTTGTATACTGTGATACGGATTCTGTGAAATACCTTGGAGAGATAAATCTCGATAAGTTTAACGCAGAACGTATTAAAGACAGTAAGGAAAGCGGAGCATATGCAACAGACCCCTCTGGAATCACACATTATATGGGTGTCTATGAGAAAGAACATGATATGTGTGAGTTTAGAACGATGGGGGCAAAGAAATATGTATACAGAGAGAAGCCAGAGGACAAATTAGTTTGCACTATAGCAGGAGTTTCAAAGAATCTTGGAGGAAAGGAGTTAGAGGAACATGGAGGTATCACAGCATTTCATGAGGGATTCACATTTAAGAAAGCAGGAGGACTTGAAGCAGTTTATAATGACAAACCCAGCATTTCGGAATACACAGCGGAAGGACGAACAGGAAAAATTACGTCTAATGTCTGCTTACGACCAAGCACTTACACGTTAGGATTAACAGCCGACTATAAGCGACTATTGACTGAAAGCAGGTATGAATATGAGTGATAAAGAATTTGTAGATGCTGTCATTAAAATGTATGATGACTATGTAGATGATGCGTTCTACACGGAAGAAGAATTTATAGATAATGTTTGGGATTTAATTTTCAAATATGAATGTAACCAACAGCATAGCTGTGGTAAATAAAATTTATTTTAAAGGAGAAAGAACAATGACTATCACCAAGATTAGCAAGGAACTGAACAAGAAGGAACTGTACAAGATGACAATGGACGCAGGCATTAAGAAAATGAAGGACTATGTTGGTTCCAGCATTGATGTGTATGCGTACTGCATTTACACCGATTTTAACAGTAAGGATAACAAAGAGGTTGAAGTTCTATCTGTGATGGATACTGACGGTTCCGTTTTTGCTACCAACAGTGCAACCTTTAAGAAGGATTTCCTGAACATTGCAACTCTGATGGAGGGTGAGGAATTCTCTGTTGGTGTCACTTCTGGTACTTCTAAGGCGGGCCGTGAGTTCATTACTTGCACCCTTCTCTAAGACAATATGAGCCGCATTTACTTAGATAGCGGCTATCTGAATATCCATGAACTATTGAGCCGTTCCTTGCCCTTCAATTTCGCAGTTGGAGGGCGAGGGACAGGCAAAACCTATGGAAGTTTGGTTGAGTGTTTGGAAGAAAAAAGAACATTCCTATTCATAAGAAGAACGCAAGCGCAAGCAGATATTGTGACAAGACCTGAATTTTCACCATTTAAGCGAATATGTGAGGATAGGAATTTAAACATTAGCTGTTCGCCTGTTACAAAGTATAACAGTGCGTTCTATTACTTTAAAGTAAATGAAGATGGGAAACAAATTCCAGACGGTAAGCCTATTGGGTATTCAGCCGCACTCTCCACATTCTCAAATATCAGAGGTTTTGATGCTTCTGACGTTGACCTTATGATATTTGATGAATTTATTCCAGAGCGTCAAGAAAGACCAATTAAGAATGAATTTGAAGCACTTATGAACTGTTATGAGACTGTAAACAGAAACAGAGAGCTTCAAGGAAAGAAACCTGTACAACTTCTATGTCTCGCAAACGCAAACGATGTTGCAAACCCTGTCTTTATTGGTTTCAATCTTGTTAAGAAAGCGACTGATATGTTAGAGAAGGGCAGAGAAGTCTATCAAGATAACCACCGTGGTATCTGCTTGTATATGTTACAGAAGTCTCCTATTTCGGAAGAAAAACGCAATACTGTTCTGTATAGAGCAACAGAAGGAACACGTTTCTCCGAAATGGCACTTGATAACAAGTTCTCTTTCAATGACATGGGCAATGTAGGGAGCCGTCCTATAAAGGAATTTGTTCCCGTGTGTGCGTTATCGAAAATCTGTGTATACAGACACAAGTCTGACGGCACATATTATGTCTCAATGCACAAAGCAGGTAGCCCACCACAATATTCCGACAGTGAAGCCGATATTCAGCGGTTCAGACGGATGTATGGATGGTTGTGGGAAGCCTATATGCAACAGAAAATAACATTTGAGGAGTATCTTTGTGAAAATCTCTTGACGAAATATCTCCGATAATGCTATTTTATAATCAGAGAAGGGGGTTGCACAAAGTCACAGCCGGAAGCTGGTGCAAGCCCTTGACTGGGGCAAGAAACCCCCTTCTCAATCTAAAATCCGGCTATAAGGAGAATGATATGGACGTCACAACTGTTACCCAGCTTGTTAGCAATCTTGGTTTCCCTATTGTATGCGTAGGAGTCATGTTTTGGATGCAGAATAAGGAACGTGAAAGTCACGCCGCTGAAAGTGAGCGTTGGACTGAGGTTGTTAAGGAAAACACAGAAGCACTGCGAGATTTAAAAGAGGTTGTAAGTCTTTTAAAGGAGCGTGTTACTTGTGGGAGCAAAGATTCAGAATGAAATAGCTGTATCAATTCCCTTTGATGACATTGAAAAAATTGAAATTTACCAAAACGTATGGAATAGGAAAACAAGAAAGCGGTTGCCGTTGTCCACGATTATGAAAAAGACTGGTGCCGACTACGGAATTAACGGAACTCTTTACAGTATGAGAGATGGCAAACCTGTTTGTCCATTGAAGTATGATAGTGAGGTCTTGTTTCATGGCAAGTACAGTTATCGTGGTTATGTTTGGGATAACTTTGATACCAACAGTTTCCACCTTGACATTGTACCTACAGACAGGTGGAGCAACTACGTTGCTTGTTCTAACATTGTAATGAATGGTAAAGAATTAAGCAAGCCTATCTATAATGTAGCACAAGGCGGTAGACGTGGAAGAACAGCTATTGGAACTAAACTTGTAAACGGACAACGGAGACTATGTCTTTACGCTTCCAAGGACGGAAGCACAGCCAAGAAAACGCCTGAACAGCTTGCAACTTTATTGCAGTCTTATGGATGGCAGGATGCAGTTATGCTTGACTGTGGTGGAAGTTCTCAAGGATATTTCAAGAAGGAAAAACGTCAAGTTTATTCCAGTAGGCGTACAGCGCACTACATTTTAATTTATTTGAAGAAAGGAAGAAAATAACATGGGCATTACGGAAATTATTAGACAGGGACTTGCAAATGGCGATTCCTATGCAGTTATCAATAAGCGTCTGGCAGACGCGGGTTTCAATCTGAAACTTGTTCCTCGTGAGAATAGCGGATGGGATGAAAAAGAAGTGAAGGAAGGCTTTATGGAAGGCGAACCTGCAAAGGATGTTGTTACTCTTGCCGACCTTATGAAGCGTGACATTTCTATGGCAGGTCAGGAACAGGTCATGTGGTGCAAAGAGGGACAGTATAAGATTACTTGGGACGAGAACGGCTATGCTATTAAGGCGGTGAGACAGAATGTTTAAGCCTGAAGAAATCCTAACCCTTGCAAAAGCAGGATTTACTGCACAGCAGATTGCCGGACTTTCTATGGTGGCTAACCAGCCTGTTCCTACTCCGGCACAGCCTGTTCCTACTCCGGTACAGCCTGTTCCTACTCCGACACAGCCTGTTTCTACTCCGGCACAGCCCGTTCCTACTACGGAACATCCCGTTCCTACTCAGGCACAGCCCGTTGACCCTGTACTTGCAGAGTTGCAGAAGCTGACGGGCCTGGTTCAGGGTAGTAACATTATTAACGTGAATCAGCCAAAGGTTCAGACACCCGAAGAAATTCTTGCAGAGATTATCAATCCTGCACCGAAAGGAGATAAGTAATTATGCCTAATGTAAATGACATGACTGTTTTTCAGGCTGGTACTATTTTGCAGAGCCTTGTTAAACAGGCAACTGGACAGGTAACTATTGCTGCCAGTACACCCGGCGAGTTTGTCAGTGTGGCACAGACTGCACTCAAGACTGGCTATGACCCTATTCTGAACGCAATGTCTCAGATGTGGGGCAGAACGATTTTCAGCATTAGACCTTACAGCCGTAAGCTCTCTGGACTGGAAATGTCTATGGAACGTTGGGGCAATGCAGTACGTAAGCTGTCCATTGCAGACAAGCCGATTGAAGACGATGCCCGATTCACTTGGCCTGTTGGTTATGACACCGCAAAAGCGCCCAATGCCATTGGAGATGGTCAGAGTGTGGATATGTACGCACTGAATAAGCCAGACATTTTGCAGGTGAACTTCTATGGTCAGTCTGTTTACGAGAATAGCTACACTATTTTCAAAGACCAGTTGGATGTAGCCTTTACCAATGCAGAGGAATTTATGCGTTTCAACTCCCTTGTGACCGGAAACCGCACTGACAAGTTGGAGCAGTATAGAGAGAACATTGCAAGAGGTATCCTTGCTAACTACATTGGTTCTCTGTTGGCTGAGAAGCAGACCGCCAGAGTTGTGCACTTGCTGACTGAGTATAATGCAGAAACTGGTTTGAAGTTGACCGCACAGAATGTCTATCAGCCTGAGAATTTCAGTAGCTTTATGCAGTGGGCGTATGCAAGAATCGCCACTATTTCTCGCATGATGACTGAACGTTCTGAAATGTATCAGACTGTTATCAATGAGAAGCACGTTATGCGTCATACTCCTGCCAATAAGCAGAAGGTTTACCTGTATGCTAAGGCTATGGATCAGTTTGACGCTATGGTTAAGGCTAACACCTTCCATGATAACTACTTGAAGTTTACCGACTACGAGGGCGTGAACTTCTGGCAGTCGATTGAAACCCCTGATTCCATCAACGTTACTCCTGTGTATACCAATACTACCGGCACTGCTACTACCGGTGAAGCTGTTGAACAGGCAGGTATCTTTGGTGTTATCTTTGACGAGGAAGCGCTTGGATATGCTCAGGTCAAGAACTGGGCTGCTGTCACTCCGTTCAATGCCAAGGCTGGCTATTGGAACACCTATGACCATGTTAACTTCCGGGCTATCATGGACATGAGCGAGAAGGGCGTTGTGCTGTTGCTTGACTAAGCACTTGGAGGGGTGGGGCACTATCCTCGTGTCCTGCCCCTATAATAAGGAGGTCTTATGTTAACAGTAACACTCTATGAGTTCAAGAAAAGAGAGAATAGCACCAAAAGACCTGATGCAAGTGCCACGCAGAGAGACCACAGAGCTGTTCTTAAAATGCCCACAAGTTTATTGAGACCAGAAATTACCTTTGACTTTGGTTTAAAGGGAAATCCATCTTTTTACAACTACGCATACATTTCAGACCTTGGGAATAGATACTATTTCATTAGAGACTGGACTGTATCAGAAGGGCATTTGTGGACTGCCCACATGGAAGTTGATGTGTTGGCAAGTTGGAAAAACAGTATCGGAAACAGCACTCAATATGTAACAAGGAGTTCACATAGCTTTGACGGAAATGTTGTTGACAATCTGTATCCGGCAAAAGCAACACCAAACACCGTTCTGACAACAAGCGATAACCCCTTTGCAACGGACTTTGAACAGGGAAGCTATGTTGTCGGTATTGTAAACAATGACCCTGACGGCGTGGGTGCTACACACTATTATGTCTTTGACCAGGCGGCATTTAATAGCTTGTGTGCATATTTGCTTGGTGATGCAACCTGGACAGGAATTAGCGATATTTCAGAGGATCTTGTTAAAGCACTTTTTAATCCCATGCAATACATTGTTTCGTGCAACTGGTTTCCAATTAAAATTCCCATTACCGGAAAACTTTCGAGTGTGCGTGTCGGTTGGTGGACTATCCCTGTTAGTGGCGCTGGTATCCCAGCAAAGAACGCCTATATTTCAAGTGGATATGTGTTCCTGACAGTGCCGAAGCATCCGCAAGTAGCACGAGGAAACTACTTGAATAATGCGCCATACACAAAGCATACTTTGTATTACCCCGGTATTGGCAGTATCGCATTAGACGCTAACGTGATTGCAAACTATTCAAAGATTGGGACACTCGTACAGATTGATATTCTGGCGAATACGGCAAGACTTGCGGTGTTAGGAGGCTCAACACAAGATGCTACTTTCTTGACACAGACATTTTCACAGGTTGGAATTCCAATAAACCTTGCGCAAATGACAAGCGGATTTTTTAATAATATCGGCGGTGCTGTAAAGTCTGTTGCACAAACGGCAACCTCTGTTGCAACAGGTAACGCTGTCGGTGCTATTATGGGCGGTATCGGCGCTATTGGTAACGGTTTAGCTACTGCATTCCCGGACGTTAGCGTCAGCGGACTAAACGGAAGTATGTTGGGTATCAAGCAGAACATTATCCTAAAGTCTGAATTTTATTCAATCGCTGACGAGGACAACGAGGACAGAGGCAGACCTTACTGTAAAAAGGTTGAACTGTCCACGCTTCCGGGCTATCAAGTGATTGCCGATCCTGATTTAGCAATCGCCGGAACAAGCGAAGAAAACAGAATGATAAAGGGATACCTTGAATCCGGTTATTTCTATGAGTAGGTGAGTGCTGATGCCGTGGATTACTGGAAACCGCTATCTGTCAATGGACGAAATGAAGAACAATGCTGACATTATGCACTATTTCTTCAAGTCTAACGGCTGGACGGATAACGCTATCTCCGCCATGTTTGGCAATATGCAGACGGAAAGCACCCTAAATCCGGGAATCTGGGAAAACCTTGACCCGTTTGTTGGCGGCTACGGTTTGGTACAGTGGACACCATACACCCATTATTCTGAATGGGCCGGTACTGATTGGCAGGACAATGGACAGAAAGAGATGGAGCGGATCATATATGAGCTTGAGAACCACTTGCAGTGGATCAGCACAAGCCTTTATCCTATGACGTTCCGGGAGTTCTCGCAGTCTGACAAGCCGCCTGCATATCTTGCACAGGCGTTCCTTTATAACTATGAGCGCCCAACGGTGAAGCCGCAACCGGCACGAAGCAAGCAAGCGGAATACTGGTATCAGTACATTACCGGACACGAGCCGCCGATCTCACAGCTACCGATCTGGCTACTATTTAAAATGAAAGAAAGGAGATGATAGCAATGATTGGTAACGGTATCCCGGCAAACTACGATTATATCAACGTGCAAAACGCCGCCGTCAGTCCGTCCACCGTCCATTGCAGAAACACAGCACTGTCCCAATACTTCCGGCGGTACCTGCTTCAAAAGGCTATGTCGCTTTTCAAGTGGAAGTTGCCGGAGCATTGGAGTAAGAATTATTTCCTGTATGTGCTGTACTGCTGGGGCTATCTCGCAGTGGTCAATACAAGCAAGTTCGGCGTTATTCCTCAGGGTTGCACCCTGACCGGCTACAATGTGTTCTATCAGCCGACTAACGCAATTATCACAAATCCCCTGTTGCGTGGCATTATGGAGCCGAGAATCGGAAGCCAATGCACAATTATCCGCTTACAGCCGGATTACGGCGGTATTATGGATATTGTGGGCTACTACGGTGATATGTTGGCCTTGTGCGCTGAATCTGTCGGAATGAACCTTATGAACACACACCTTGCGTATGTGTTTGCGGCAGGTAACAAGACCGCCGCAGAGAGCTTCAAAAAGATGTATGACCGTGTAGCATCTGGCGAAGTCTGCACTGTGATTGACAAGAACCTGTTCCGGGATGACGGAAGTAAAGCGTGGGAAGCGTTTGAACAGAACTTGAAGCAGGTTTATATCAGTTCCGACATTTTGAGCGATATGCGCAAGATTGAAGCAATGTTTGACACAGATATTGGCATTCCCAACGCCAACACGGACAAGCGGGAACGGCTGGTGACGGATGAAGTGAATGCAAATAACGTTGAGACACAGAGCAAGTGTGCTATGTGGCTTGAGGAATTGCAGGAATCTATCAAGGCAACAAATGATATGTTTGGCTTAGATATTTCCGTGGAGTGGCGTTTCCCTGACGCTTATGAGGGAGGTGTGAACAATGTCGGCAACAGTAAGCCTATTGGGACTGAAACGGTTGAATGACGGCATTCTGGGCGAGTTGGTTGTCCCTGATGGCGTGGACGTGGAGCTTGTCAAGGACAATCTGCTTGCGGAAACTGCGGAGCTTGAAGTCATCTACCCGGATGCTATTTTCATGCAGGCCATGATTGGCAGGTGGAGCGCTAAAGAGCTTCCGATCTGGGAACGGCTTTACAAAACAACACTGTTGGAGTATAATCCTATTGAAAACTATGACCGAATGGAAGAATGGACGGAAGCAGAGGACACGAAGAAAAACACGGAAGCCGATGCAACCGGAACAAGCACAACCGTCACAGACGGCACGAGTACCCGACAGAGTAACACGGACGGCGTTATCAACGATCAGAAGTATGTGAGCGCATATAATGAAATTGAGTTCACACCCACGGAGCGAGACAACAACACGCAGAACGAGAAGAACGAGAGCGAACAAAAGGACGTTGGCACAGTGGCGGTTAAAACGTCAGCAGAGAATACCACGGACGAAACCGGAAATAGAAACCTATTGCGGAAAGGCCGTGCACATGGCAACATTGGCGTGACTACTTCACAACAGATGATCGAAGCGGAAAGAGATGTTGCACTGTATAATATCATTGACGTGATTATTAACAGCTTCAAAAACCGTTTCTGTCTGCAAGTCTATTAAGGAGGTGTAAACATGGGATTATTTGAGCAATTTCCATATTCCAATTTCCACGAGTTAAATCTTGACTGGATTCTAAAGAAAATCAAAGAGCTTGACGAAAAAGTTGATAGCATTGAGGACAGGATCTTAAAGCAAGCTAATGCCTATACTGACCAGCAAATTGCGGTATTGCGGCGTGATTTTTCGGAACTTGAAGCTGATTTTGCGGCGTTCAAATCTGACATTAACGCTCAGTTTGCGGCTTACACTGCTAAACAGGACAAGGCTTTTGCTGATTACCAGAAACTTGTCAATGCTCAGATTGACCTACTTGAACAGGAAATCAGGGACGCAAGAGCAGAACTCAAAACTATGTTGCGGCAGGCTAATGCGTATACGGATGCAAGCATTGCTATGTTGCTGTTGCAGTTGCCTGACATTATCACGAAGAACATTAAGAACGCAAAGGTGTATAACCTACTGACTGGTAAGTATGTGACCATTCAGGCTATGTTTGATTTCCTTTGTATGTTCCATGCCCCTGACGCTCTGACATGTGGCGAAATGCGTGACCGGAATAACACTTGTACGCAGATTGTCACTTACAATAAGACCTGTCAGGAGTTTATCACTGACGCAAAGAATTTTGTCGTTCAGCACTAATTAAGGAGGTATTTTATTATGAGTACTCAGACTGAACACCTGCAACTTGACCTTCGTGAAGCCGCTGACATTTTCAACCCATTGAGCACCAACAACAACTTCGAAACCCTTGACAGCGTGATTACCGAAATCCGCAAGAAGGGTGGAGTTCCCACCTATACCACTACTGCAAGCGCAAACCTGCTGAAACTGTCAGAGAATCCTACTCCTAACGAAACTTTATTTAAGTTCGTGGCGGCAGGTGACGCTAACACTTGGAGTTATCAGGAGACTGTTAACAACATTGTTGCATTGGACGGCAAGCAGAAAACTGTCAAGGGCGGCGAAATGTATGTGGCGTGGGTGAATGCCGCTAATGCAATGGTTGTTGTGGCTTGGCCTGATGTGGTTGACGCTCAGACCTTTGACGGAAAAGGCCCTGCTGAATGGGCAAGCAAGGCGCAGTTGGATGCAGTCAATCAGACTGCGGTTAATGCTACCACTACCGCACAGGCGGCGGCTACGGTAGCGAATAATGCTAATAAACGTGGATTGCTAAGAAAACGAATTTATAGCGCATCGTTACCCTTCCCCACGTCTATTGAACCGCAAACAATTACAATTGGAAAAATTACTGAAACCCCGCTATTTGTTGTTATTACGTGCGATAACGATGCAACTCAAATCTTTATTGTTGGAAGTGGATCAGGCGGAGGCACAAGTCTGCAATCTGACGCAAACGGTGCTATACGTGGAACAAGACGGTTGCACCTTAACACTACTGTTGTTGACGGATACATTTTACAGGTAGGAACAGGCGTAAGACTTGACGGAACAACAGATAACGAGCTTTGTATTCCCCTTTATGTTGACATTTTCTATATGGGGACTTCTGAAGAATAATATTAGCCCGTGTTGAAATATACACGGGCTTTCTTATATACCGTCACTTTAATAGACTAAAGTGCTCCCTGTCCACGGTAGGGAAACAAGTGTCCACGAGTGGCGGTTAATCTATCACATATTTTCTAATACTAACCATAAGAAAATAATATACCAGTACTTTACCACGCTACAGCGCATCATGTCCATCTGCCACGTACAAATTGTGTCCGTGTTGTGCGCACAAATGTGTCCGTGGGGGAAAGACAAATGTCCGCCAGTGGTGGTTAATC
>OJOD01001124.1_pt1 | contig 13729 bp, 9 predicted proteins | sample 1598221 | NCBI WGS metagenome assembly OJOD01 (sample SAMN03922464, study PRJEB24848) | human gut metagenome | isolation source: stool sample | host: Homo sapiens | place: Germany | collected 2010-11 | reverse complement strand
CGCCAGAGAGGGTGTCAAAAGACTGGGCAGTCTGCTGGAGCAGTATGGTACATACGAGATGAACGGCATTGCATTTCAGGACCACGATGAGATCTGGTGGCTGGAGACGATCGGCGGCCATCACTGGATGGCAGTGAAAGTGCCGGATGACCATTATGTGGCCATGCCGAACCAGCTTGGCATCGACCATTTTGATCTGGAGGATGCACTCGGCGGGCAGAAGGAATATATGTGCTCAGCGGATTTGAAAGAATTTATTGAAACATATCATCTGGATCTCTCTATGGATGGAGATTTTAATCCGCGCGATGCCTTCGGAAGTCACGATGATTCCGATCACGTTTACAATACACCGCGTGCCTGGTTCATGGAGCGCTATCTGAACCCGCACACGAAAAAATGGGACGGACCGGATGCCGATTACACACCGGTATCCGACGATATTCCGTGGATGATGGTTCCGGAGAAGAAGATCACCGTAGAGGATGTGAAATACGTACTGTCCTCCCACTATCAGGGAACACCGTACGACCCGTATGCCGCATACGGCGATAAATCGTGGAAAGGGGCATACCGCTCCATCGGTGTCAATCGGACCGATTTCCTTTCTGTCATCCAGATGCGCCCGGATCACAAAGGAGACAACGGCATTCTGCAGTGGATTGCATTTGCGTCAAATGCATTCAATGTGCTGGTTCCGTTCTACACCGATGTGACGACAACACCGGAGTATCTTTCCAACACAACGGGAGAGGTTTCCACAGATAACTTCTACTGGGCAAGCCGCATGGTGGCAGCAATGGCAGATGCATCCTATAAGTCTTCTATCTTCCACATTGAGCGGTATCAGGAAAAGGTGATGGCAAAAGGCCATGCACTGATCCATCAGTACGATGCGCTGCTTGCAGGGGAGACAGACGAAACAAAACAGACACAATTGAGAGAAGAAGCAAACAACAAAATCGCTGAAATGCTGAAAAAGGAGACGGGTGCAACACTGCACAAGGTACTCTTTGAACTCAGCAACCAGATGAAAAACGCGTATTCCAGATCGGATGCGTAAGGCTTTTTTGGGGGAAAGAATAAGAGAATGGTTCTGCGCGCAGGAAAAATTGCGCGCAGAACCATTTCCTGTCCGGAACCGCCTCGAACAAACAGGGTGTTACAGTTCGTCGGAAACCAGTGAACGATACGATCCTGATAAAAAATCTCAGCGTACTTTGGTGAATTTTGTTGACAACAGGCAGTTCCTGTGCTACAATAAATCAGCGACATGGAAGAAGGTCTTTTTTTTATGCCTGAAATTGCTGAAGTACGAGCAGCAAAAACAGGGCAGAAATGAAGAGACCGCCGCTGATCCGCAAGGATCACAAGCGATAACGCAAATACACAGTGGAGGTGGAAGTCGTGCGCGTAAAAATCACATTGGCATGTACTGAATGCAAACAGCGTAATTACAACATGACAAAAGAGAAAAAGAACCATCCTGAGAGAATGGAGACAAAGAAGTACTGCAGATTCTGCAAAAAGCACACAATGCACAAAGAAACCAAATAATCTTTGGTAAGAGGTGATCCAATGGCAGAAACTGAAAAAAAAGCATCCAAAAAGAGCTGGTTCAAGGGCTTGAAAGCAGAGTTCAGAAAAATCATCTGGGTTGACAACAAAACGCTGGGCAAGCAGACCGTTGCAGTCGTAGCGATCTCTGCAGTAACCTGCGGGTTAATCACCCTGGTTGACAGCGCTGTAATCGAGTTCGTCAATTTATTGATCAAATAAGGATAAAGGTGTCAGAATGTCAGAAGTAAACTGGTATGTAGTCCACACCTATTCGGGCTATGAAAACAAAGTAAAAGCCAATATTGAGAAAACAATTGAGAACCGTCATCTTGAGGATCAGATTTTGGAAGTACGTGTTCCTATGGAAGAAGTTGTTGAAGTCAAGAACGGAACCAAGAAACAGGTACTCCGGAAATTGTTTCCGGGCTACGTTCTGATCAACATGATCATGAACGATGATACCTGGTATGTTGTCCGCAATACCAGAGGTGTTACGGGCTTCGTAGGACCGGGATCCAAGCCGGTACCGCTTACGGATGAGGAAATGGTGAACCTTGGAATCACCGGTGGTGAGGAAAAGGTTGAGCTTGACCTTGAAGTCGGCGATGCAGTCGTTGTAACAGGCGGCGCATGGAAGGATACAACCGGACTGATTCAGAGTATCAATGATACAAAACAGATGGTTACCATCAATGTTGAGCTGTTCGGCCGCGAAACGCCGGTAGAAATAAGTTTCGCAGAAGTCAAGAAGATGTAAGAAATGCCCCAGGGGCGTTTCGTGGGAGGGAAATTCCCGCAATTACCACATTTATTTAGGAGGTGCCGTAAAATGGCAAAGAAAGTTACAGGATATATCAAATTACAGATTCCTGCTGGTAAAGCAACACCAGCACCACCGGTTGGACCTGCACTTGGACAGCACGGAGTAAACATCGTACAGTTTACCAAAGAGTTCAACGCAAGAACAGCAGATAAGGGAGACCTGATCATCCCTGTAGTTATCACTGTATATGCAGACAGAAGTTTCAGCTTCATAACCAAAACTCCTCCGGCAGCAGTTCTGCTTAAGAAAGCCTGCAACCTGAAATCTGGTTCCGGCGTTCCGAACAAAACGAAAGTTGCTACTATCTCTAAGGACAAAGTTCGTGAGATCGCAGAGATGAAGATGCCAGACCTGAATGCAGCAACTGTTGAGGCAGCTATGAGCATGATCGCAGGTACCGCAAGAAGTATGGGTATCGTTGTAGAGGACTAATTTAGAAGAAGAGTTTACATCTTCTCGTATTGACGTGGGAGGGAGATTCCCGCAACTACCACCAGGAGGTTATTAGACAATGAAACATGGTAAGAAATATTTAGAGGCTGCAAAAGCAGTTGATCGTAGCATTCAGTACGATCCGGCAGATGCTATTTCCACAGTTAAGAAATTAGCTACTGCTAAATTTGACGAGACAATCGAAGTTCACATCAAAACTGGTTGTGACGGACGTCACGCAGACCAGCAGATCCGTGGAGCAGTTGTTCTGCCGCACGGTACCGGAAAACAGGTTCGTGTACTTGTTTTCGCTAAAGGCGCAAAAGCTGATGAGGCTGTTGCAGCAGGTGCAGAGTTCGTTGGAGCTGAGGAGCTGATCCCGAGAATCCAGAACGATGGCTGGTTTGATTACGACGTTGTTGTTGCTACACCGGATATGATGGGTGTTGTTGGTCGTCTGGGTCGTGTACTTGGACCGAAGGGCTTAATGCCAAACCCGAAGGCTGGTACCGTAACTATGGACGTTGCAAAGGCTATTAAGGAAATTAAAGCTGGTAAGATTGAGTACAGACTGGATAAGAGCAACATTATTCATGTTCCGGTTGGTAAGGTTTCCTTCACCGAGGAGCAGTTAGCAGACAACTTCCAGGCGCTGATGGGCGCAGTAATCAAGGCTAGACCGAGCACTCTGAAGGGTACCTTCTTAAAGAGTGTTACCATGGCTTCTACCATGGGACCTGGCGTTAAGTTAAATACCGTTAAATTTGGTCAGTAAAAAGTACTTGACAAGTGATTGTCAGTATGATATTATTGCAATGTTTGAGGCCGCAAGGCTTTCATATATTTGCCGAAGACAGCAGGTGCCGCAAGGCATAAGGAGAAAACGCCTGCCGAGGAGAGATCTATATTAAAGATTATCTTTGCCTCTCTGTCTTTGCAGAGAGGCATTTTTCGGCCTTTTCTTAAAATTTTCAAGAAGGAGGGCACATATCATGGCTAAAGTTGAGCTGAAGCAGCCGATTGTTGAGGAAATCAAAGCATCCTTAGACGGCGCAAAGGGTGTAGTTCTGGTTGACCATCGTGGTCTTACCGTTGAGCAGGATACCGTACTGCGTAAGAGTCTGAGAGAAGCTGGTGTTACTTATAAGGTATATAAGAATACACTGGTTAAGCGTGCAATCGAGGGCACTGAGTTCGAGAGCTTAAAGGATCTGTTAGAGGGTCCATCCGCAATTGCAATCAGCAAGAGCGAGGCAACCACACCGGCAAGCATTATCTGTAAGTTTGCTAAGACAAACGATAAGCTTGAGGTTAAGGGTGGTGTTGTAGAAGGAGCCTTCTACGATGCTAAGGGTGTTGAGGTTCTGTCCACAATCCCGTCCAGAGAAGAACTTCTTGCAAAGTTCCTGGGAAGCATCCAGTCTCCGATCACCAATTTTGCTCGTGTTATCAAGCAGATCGCAGAGAAGCAGGAAGCATAATCTGGTTTATGATTGGAATTTGGCAGCTGCGTAAAACAGCTGCATGAGATGATTCAAAATGGATCATCATTCGTAAAAGCCGTAAGGCATAGTTAATAATTCTTATATTAGGAGGAAAATTATCATGACAGCAGCAGAGATTATCGAAGCTATTAAGGGTATGAGCGTTTTAGAGTTAAATGACCTTGTAAAGGCATGTGAGGAAGAGTTTGGCGTATCTGCAGCAGCAGGTGTTGTTGTAGCAGCAGCAGGCGCTGGCGCAGCAGCTGAGGAAGAGAAGACTGAGTTCGACGTAGAGCTGACTGAGGTTCCAGCAGCTTCTAAGATCAAGGTTATCAAGGTTGTTCGTGAAGTAACCGGTCTGGGTCTGAAGGAAGCTAAGGAATTAGTTGAGGCAGCTCCGAAGGTAGTTAAGGAAGCAGCAGCTAAGGCTGACGCTGAAGAACTGAAGAAGAAGTTAGAGGAAGTTGGAGCAAAGGTTACCTTAAAGTAATTTGTGCTTAACATTAGGTTCTGGAATCCTTGAAAAACAAGGGTTTCAGAACCTTTTTTTGTTTATCTGACGGATATTTGATAGATATTTGTTTCAAAAGAGCAGGCAATTGACTTTAGAAAGACAGCTGCACATGTAAAGTGCAATAAAAAAAGACCGGTTTTTCCGGTCTGATAAAAGATAAGGTCAGATAAAATTAAATAAAATCGGGGCGACAAGACTTGAACTTGCGGCCTCATGAACCCCATTCATGCGCGCTACCAAACTGCGCTACGCCCCGACGCTCACAAGTAAAAACAATTATATCAAATAAGCAGAAGTTTGTAAAGAAAAAAGTTAAAAAGATCAAGAAAACGGCAAAAAAATAGTTGACAGTCTGCCTATGCTATGCTATAGTGATATGTGCACTATCATGGACAAAATCGCTTTCTATGCTTTCCGTATAGAAGACAATGGTGTCTGCCAATAGACTTTGAGGCAGCATGCCGCGCAGATATGGATCGGATAGAGGCACAAAATATATTTATCAGGGGTGAGCAAACATGGAAAAAAACAGAATTCGACCAGTCAAATCCGGCAGAACCTTCCGTATGAGTTATTCCAAGTCCAACGAAGTTCTTGAAATTCCGAATCTGATTGCGATCCAGAAGGATTCTTACCAGTGGTTCCTTGGCGATGGACTTAAAGAGGTATTTGATGATATCTCCCCTATCGTAGATTTCAGCGGCAATCTGGAGTTGCGTTTTGGCAAATTCCGTCTGTGCCCGGATGAAATTAAGCACACAATCGAGGAATGCAAGGAACGTGATGCAACATATTCCGCACCACTTAAGGTTGAGGTCAGACTTCATAATAAGGAAACTGATACCATTAAAGAACATGAGATTTATATTGGTGATCTTCCGTTGATGACGGATACAGGCTCCTTTGTAATCAATGGAGCAGAGCGTGTTATCGTTAGCCAGCTGGTACGTTCACCTGGTATTTATTTTACTATCGACCATGATAAGACCGGAAAAGAGCTGTACTCTTCTCAGGTCATCCCGAATCGTGGAGCATGGCTTGAGTATGAGACAGACTCAAATGATATTTTCTATGTAAGAGTCGATCGTACACGTAAGATACCGGTAACTGTTCTGATCCGTGCATTAGGATGGGGCAGCAATGAGCAGATTTTAGAGATCTTTGGCGAGGAGCCAAAGCTTCTTGCAACACTTGAGAAGGATGTCAGCAATGATTACAAGAGCGGTCTTCTTGAATTATATAAGAAGATTCGTCCAGGCGAGCCGCTTTCTACCGACAGTGCTTCCAGCTTGCTGCAGGGTATGTTCTTTGATGTAAGAAGATATGATCTGGCACGTGTAGGCCGTTATAAATACAATAAGAAGCTTCATTTCCGCAATCGTCTGAATGGACATATTTTAGCAGATGATGTAGTAGATGTTTCTACAGGCGAGATTATTGCTGAGGCAGGTACGACCTGTAATCGCGCAATCGCAACAAAGATTCAGAACTCAGGTGTTCCGTACGTATATGTTGATGCAGAAGGACGCCGTGTAAAGGTTCTGTCTAACCTCATGGTAGATGCTTCTGAGTATCTTAACCTGACAGAGGAAGAGCTTGAAGCTGCTGGAATCAATGAGCTTGTTTATTATCCAGTACTGACTCAGATCTTAGAGAAGGGTCTTGAGGGTGATGAGCTGATGGCAGAGCTTCGTGCAAATAATGCAGAGCTGATTCCGAAGCACATCATGAAGGAAGATATCTTAGGTTCTATTAACTACTGCTTAAACTTAGAGTATGGCATAGGACAGGATGATGATATCGACCACTTAGGAAATCGTCGTATTCGTGCTGTAGGTGAGCTGCTTCAGAACCAGTATCGTATTGGTATGTCCCGTATGGAGCGTGTTGTAAGAGAGCGTATGTCTACAAACGATCCGTCTGATCTGACACCACAGAGCTTAATTAACATTAAGCCTGTTACTGCTGCTGTTAAGGAGTTCTTCGGAAGTTCCCAGCTGTCTCAGTTCATGGATCAGAATAACCCGCTTGCAGAGTTAACTCATAAGAGACGTCTGTCTGCGTTAGGACCTGGTGGTCTGTCAAGAGACCGTGCCGGATTCGAGGTTCGAGATGTTCACTATACTCATTATGGACGTATGTGCCCAATTGAGACTCCTGAAGGTCCTAATATCGGTTTGATTAACTCACTTGCAACATATGCAAGAGTAAATAAATATGGATTTATCGAGGCACCGTATCGTATCGTTGATAAGAGTGATGCCCAAAATCCGCGTGTAACTGACGAGGTTCGCTACTTCACAGCTGATGAAGAGGATGATTTCGTAGTAGCACAGGCAAATGAGCCGTTAGATTCAGAAGGCCATTTCATGAATAAGATGGTTTCAGGTCGTTTCCGTGAGGAGACTTCTGAGTTTGAGCAGAAAAATATCGACTTGATGGACGTTTCTCCACGAATGGTATTCTCTGTCGCAACTTCCATGATTCCATTCCTGCAGAACGATGATGCGAACCGTGCACTTATGGGTTCCAACATGCAGCGTCAGGCAGTTCCGTTAATGTTAACAGAGGCTCCGGTAGTTGGTACCGGTATGGAAGATAAGGCAGCATACGATTCAGGTGTTTGCGTAGTAGCAAAGCACGCAGGTGTTGTTGAGCGTTCCTCCTCTAAGTTAATTATCGTTAAGTGTGATGATGGTACAAGAGATGAGTATCGTCTGACAAAATTCTCAAGAAGCAACCAGAGCAACTGCTACAACCAGAGACCAATCGTTTTCAAGGATGAGCGTGTTGAGGCTGGACAGGTTCTTGCAGATGGTCCGTCCACAAAGAATGGTGAGATTGCACTTGGAAAGAACCCGTTAATCGGATTTATGACCTGGGAAGGTTATAACTACGAGGATGCTGTCCTTTTAAGTGAGCGTCTTGTTCAGGAGGATGTATATACCTCCATTCATATTGAAGAATATGCAGCAGAGTCCCGTGATACAAAGCTCGGACCGGAAGAGATCACAAGAGATGTTCCTGGTGTCGGTGATGAGGCTCTCAAGGATCTTGATGACCGTGGTATCATTCGTATTGGTGCGGAAGTACGTGCCGGAGATATTCTGGTAGGTAAGGTAACACCAAAGGGTGAGACAGAGCTGACTTCTGAAGAAAGACTGCTTCGTGCAATCTTCGGTGAGAAGGCAAGAGAAGTGCGTGATACCTCTCTGAAGGTACCTCACGGTGAATATGGTATTATTGTAGATGCCAAAGTATTTACAAGAGAGAATGGCGATGAGCTGTCTCCCGGTGTAAATCAGGCGGTTCGTATCTATATCGCACAGAAGAGAAAGATCTCTGTCGGCGATAAGATGGCAGGCCGTCACGGAAACAAGGGTGTTGTCTCCAGAGTTCTTCCTGTAGAAGATATGCCGTTCCTTCCAAATGGACGTCCTCTGGATATCGTATTAAACCCGTTGGGCGTACCTTCTCGTATGAACATCGGACAGGTGCTGGAGACTCATTTGAGTCTTGCTGCAAAAGCACTTGGATTTAATATTTCTACACCAGTATTTGATGGTGCAAGCGAGAGTGATATCCTTGATACTCTTGATCTGGCAAATGATTATGTTAACATGGAGTGGGATGAATTCTACGAGAAATATAAGGATTCCCTGCGTGAAGATGTTATGGATTACCTTGGCACTCATCTGGAGCACAGAGAGCTGTGGAAGGGTGTTCCGATTCGCCGTGATGGTAAGGTAAGACTGCGTGACGGCCGTACCGGTGAGTATTTCGACAGCCCGGTAACAATCGGACACATGCACTACTTAAAGCTGCATCATCTGGTAGATGATAAGATCCATGCACGTTCAACAGGTCCTTACTCACTTGTTACCCAGCAGCCTCTTGGTGGTAAGGCACAGTTTGGTGGACAGCGTTTCGGAGAGATGGAGGTTTGGGCTCTCGAGGCGTATGGTGCCGCTTATACACTGCAGGAGATTCTGACTGTTAAGTCTGATGATGTTGTAGGACGTGTAAAGACATATGAGGCAATTATCAAGGGCGAGAACATTCCTGAGCCAGGTGTACCGGAGTCCTTTAAGGTACTTCTTAAGGAATTACAGGCACTGGCACTTGATGTACGCGTACTGGATGCAGATAATAATGAAGTAGAAATTAAGGAAAGCACAGAGTATGGCAACACTGACTTCAGAAGTATTATGGAAGACGGTGGAAAGCGCCATTATTCTGAGGAAGAATTCCAGAGAAACGGTTCTACCATTCAGGAAGTAAAGAATGGAGAGATTGCAGACGTTGATATGGATGCTTCCAATGCAGATGATTTTGATAAAGATGATATGGACGGGTCATTTGGGTCTGATGGATTTGATGCAGATGATTTTGATGATTTAGGAGACTCAGATAACTAAGAGCCAGAAGGGAGAACCATTTATGCCGGAAAATAAAACCGATGGAGGACAGTCAATTGCTTTTGAGTCCATTAAGATTGGTCTTGCTTCCCCTGAGAAGATCAGAGAGTGGTCAAGAGGCGCTGTCACAAAGGCTGAAACAATTAACTACAGAACGCTGAAGCCGGAACCGGATGGCTTATTCTGTGAGCGTATTTTCGGACCGCAGAAGGACTGGGAGTGTCACTGCGGAAAGTATAAGAAGATTCGTTACAAGGATATGATTTGTGATCGTTGTGGTGTTGAGGTTACAAAGTCCAGTGTCCGCCGTGAGCGTATGGGACATATCGAGCTGGCAGCTCCGGTTTCCCATATCTGGTATTTCAAGGGTATTCCGAGCCGTATGGGCCTGATCCTTGATATTTCACCAAGAAATCTTGATAAGATTTTATATTTTGCATCCTATGTCGTTCTTGACAGGGGTGAGTCTGATCTGAATTATAAGCAGGTACTCTCAGAGAGAGAGTACCGCGATGCAATCGAGCAGTACGGCTATGGCAAGTTCCGTGTAGGAATGGGTGCCGAGGCAATTCAGGAGCTGTTAAAGGCAATTGACCTTGAGAAGGATTCTGAGGAACTTCGCGCAGAGCTTAAGGATGCATCAGGCCAGAAGCGTGCTCGTATCATCAAGAGATTAGAGGTTGTTGAGGCATTCCGTAATTCTGGAAATCGTCCTGAGTGGATGATTCTTGATGCTATCCCGGTTATGCCGCCGGATCTTCGTCCTATGGTTCAGCTGGATGGAGGAAGATTTGCAACATCTGATTTGAATGATCTGTATCGTCGTATTATTAATAGAAATAACCGTCTGGAAAGACTGCTTGAGTTAGGCGCTCCGGACATCATCGTGCGCAACGAGAAGCGTATGCTTCAGGAGGCAGTTGATGCCCTGATCGATAACGGTCGTCGTGGACGTGCCGTAACAGGACCTGGAAATCGTAACTTAAAGTCTCTTTCTGATATGTTAAAGGGTAAGCAGGGACGTTTCCGTCAGAACCTGTTAGGTAAGCGTGTTGACTATTCTGGTCGTTCCGTTATCGTCGTAGGACCAGAGTTAAAGATTTATCAGTGTGGTCTTCCGAAGGAGATGGCAATCGAGCTGTTCAAGCCTTTCGTTATGAAGGAGCTTGTTGAGAACGGTTCTGCTCACAATATCAAGAGTGCAAAGAAGATGGTAGAGCGTCTTGAGACAAAGGTTTGGGATGTGCTTGAGAACGTAATTAAAGAGCATCCTGTTATGTTAAACCGTGCACCTACACTTCACAGACTTGGTATTCAGGCATTCGAGCCAATCCTTGTTGAAGGTAAGGCAATTAAGCTTCATCCGCTTGTTTGTACCGCATTCAACGCCGACTTCGATGGAGACCAGATGGCTGTCCATCTGCCGCTGTCCTTAGAGGCACAGGCAGAGTGCCGTTTCATGCTGCTGTCCCCGAACAACCTGTTAAAGCCGTCTGATGGAGGTCCTGTAGCAGTTCCTTCTCAGGATATGGTCCTTGGTATTTACTATCTGACTCAGGAAAGACCAGGTGCAAAGGGCGAGGGCATGTGCTTTAAGAGTATGGACGAGGCACTGCTTGCATATGAGAATGGCTGCATTACATTCCACAGCAGAATCAAGATTCGTGTAAGAAAGACAATGGCAGATGGCACTGTTCTTCAGGATACACTTGATACTACACTTGGAAGAAGTATGTTTAATGAAATCCTTCCACAGGATTTAGGATATGTAGACAGAAGCATTCCAGAGAACGCATTAAAGCTTGAGGTTGACTTCCATGTCGGCAAGAAGCAGTTAAAGCAGATTCTGGAGAAGGTTATCAATACACACGGAGCAACAAAGACTGCTGAAGTTCTTGACTCCATTAAGGCAATGGGTTACAAGTACTCAACAAGAGCAGCTATGACCGTATCCGTATCTGATATGACAGTTCCGCCGCAGAAGCCAGAGATGATTAAGAAGGCTCAGGCAACTGTTGACCAGATTGCAAAGCACTACAAGATGGGTTGGATCACCGATGAGGAGCGTTACAACCAGGTTATCAAGACTTGGGAAGCAACTGATAAGGAGCTGACAAAGGCACTTCTTGATGGTCTTGATAAGTACAACAACATCTTCATGATGGCTGACTCTGGTGCCCGTGGTTCTGATAAGCAGATCAAGCAGCTGGCTGGTATGCGTGGACTTATGGCAAACACAACTGGTAAGGCAATCGAACTTCCTATTAAATCAAACTTCCGTGAAGGTCTTGACGTATTGGAGTACTTCATTTCCGCTCATGGTGCAAGAAAGGGTATGTCCGATACCGCACTTCGTACCGCTGACTCTGGTTACTTGACAAGACGTCTTGTTGATGTATCTCAGCAGCTTATGGTTCGTGAGATGGATTGTTGTGAAGGAAAGAACATTCCATATATGGAAATCGGTTCCTTTATGAATGGTCAGGAAGTTGTTGAGCAGCTTCAGGAGCGTATGACCGGCAGATTTATCGCAGAGACAATTGTTGATCCTGATACAGGAGAAGAAATTATTCACGAAAACTGCATGGTAACACCAAAGCGTGCTGCAAAGATTATGAATGCACTTGAGCGCATGGGCAGACATACAGTAAAGATCCGTACTGTTCTTAGCTGCCGTTCACATGTAGGAATTTGTGCAAAGTGTTATGGTTCCAACCTGGCAACAGGACAGGCTGTACAGATCGGTGAGGCTGTTGGTATTATCGCAGCTCAGTCTATCGGTGAGCCTGGTACACAGCTGACCATGAGAACCTTCCATAGTGGTGGTGTTGCCGGCGGCGATATCACACAGGGTCTTCCTCGTGTCGAGGAGCTTTTCGAGGCACGTAAGCCAAAGGGTGTTGCAATCGTAACTGAGATTGGCGGTATTGCTACTGTTAAGGATGTCAAGAAGAAGAGAGAGATTATCGTAACAGATCCGGAGAGCGGAGAGTCAAAGACTTATATGATCCCATATGATGCAAGAATCCGTCCGATCGACGGCAAGGTAATAAATGCCGGTGATCCTCTGACAGAAGGTAGCATCAACCCGCATGATATCCTGCGTATTCAGGGTGTTCGTGCCGTACAGGATTACATGCTTCAGGAAGTTCAGCGTGTATATCGTCTGCAGGGTGTTGAGATCAACGATAAGCATATCGAAGTAATTGTTCGTCAGATGTTAAAGAAGATCCGTATCGAGAGAAGCGGAGATGCCGATGTTCTTCCAGGAGTATCTATGGATGTTCTTGATTTTGACGATATGAACGAGAAGCTTGTCGAGGAAGGTAAGGAGCCAGCAGAAGGAAAGCAGATTATGCTTGGTATCACAAAGGCATCTCTTGCAACAAACTCCTTCCTGTCAGCAGCATCCTTCCAGGAGACTACAAAGGCTCTGACCGATGCAGCTATCAATGGCAAGGTTGACCCGCTGCTTGGTATGAAGGAAAATGTTATCATCGGTAAGCTGCTTCCAGTAGGTACTGGTATGAAGCGTTATCGCAATCTGGAACTCAATACAGATTATCAGCAGTCTGATATTGTTGATTTCTCTGATGATGAGACTGAGACTGCAGGTGATGATACTATCGAGCTTTCTGAGGATTTTGATGAGTCTGATGATGCAGACGAGGCTGTAAAGGCAGCTGAGGAAGCATTTGCAGATGATGATGATGATACAGATGCAGATATAGACACAGGTGATTTCGATGAGGAATATTTAAAGGCATTTTCTAAATCAGATGATTCTGATGCAAAATAAAATATAAAAAAAGCTGTTCCGGTGGCAATGCTGTCGGGGCAGCTTTTTTTAGATAAGCCAATATTGCACCGAAGAGCTTTCGTAACATGACGCATGAACATTAACAAAAATGTTGATAAAAATGTGTAAAAACTTGAATTTCCTATTGACAGAAAAATATAAAGGATATATAATTTAAAGGCATGTGGCCTTGGAAGCAAAATGCTGTCCAACAACCGGGCTTGCATGATTCATTACATTATAATGTTTTTAATTTCCGCAGGAGGTGAAACGGATGCCTACATTTAATCAGTTAGTTAGAAAAGGAAGACAGACTCTGCAGAAGAAGTCTACTGCTCCGGCACTTCAGAAGGGATATAACTCCTTAAAGAAGAAGTCTACCGACAAGAGTGCTCCGCAGAAGAGAGGTGTTTGTACTGCAGTTAAGACAGCTACTCCTAAGAAGCCGAACTCAGCTCTTAGAAAGATCGCCAGAGTACGTCTTTCCAATGGAATCGAAGTAACAAGCTACATCCCAGGTGAGGGACATAACCTTCAGGAGCATAGCGTAGTTCTGATCCGTGGCGGCCGTGTTAAGGACTTACCAGGTACCAGATACCATATCGTAAGAGGAACCCTTGATACAGCAGGTGTTGCTAAGAGACGCCAGGCTCGTTCTAAGTACGGTCTGTCTCTTATACACATCTCCGAGCCCACGAG
>OJOD01001123.1_pt1 | contig 13735 bp, 9 predicted proteins | sample 1598221 | NCBI WGS metagenome assembly OJOD01 (sample SAMN03922464, study PRJEB24848) | human gut metagenome | isolation source: stool sample | host: Homo sapiens | place: Germany | collected 2010-11 | reverse complement strand
AATTGAAAAGCGTGCAGCTGAAGAATAAGAATAAGGAAAAGCCGGGAGAAAATCCCGGTTTTTTCTATTGTACTTTCGTACTAAAAGTGGTATACATATTATGATGGTGGCAGCTTCGGCTGTCACATTGGTATTTTATACAATTTTAGTATTAAAGGTTTAGTATCAAGAGAAAAAGTAGAGGAAAAGAAAAATGAAAATTGTAATTATTGGGGACGGGAAGGTTGGTCATAAACTGACCATACAGTTATCCGAAGAAAATTACGATGTGGTTTTGATTGACCAGAATGAGGGGAAATTAAAAGAAGCACTGAATCAGCTTGATATTCTCTGCATTACCGGAGATGGTGCAGATGCGAAAGTGCAGAAAGAAGCAGGAGTGCCGGGCGCTGATCTTGTTGTGGCATGTGCATCGACAGACGAACTGAATATGCTGAGCTGCCTGCTCGCAAAAAGACTGGGGGCAAAGCACACGATCGCTCGTGTAAGGAATCCGATCTATTATCAGCAGATCGATCTTTTGAAAGAGGACTTAAGACTGAGTATGGCTGTCAACCCGGAACTTGCGGCTGCATTTGAGATTTCCAGATCGATCCTTCTTCCGGATACTGCAAAGGTAGAGACTTTTATGAAGGGAAAAGTCGAAATGGTAGAATTCATTGTCAAAGAAAGAAGCCATCTGGGCGGAGTATCGCTTGCTGAGCTTTACCGCAAGTTCCAGATCAAAGTTCTGGTATGTGCTGTAAGACGTGGATCGGAAGTGATCATCCCGAATGGTGATTTTGTCATCCATGATGGAGACCGGCTTCATATTGTTGCATCCCACAAGTATATTGAAGAATTTTTCCATCTGATCGGAAAGCGGAAAGAGCCGAAGAATATTCTGGTCTGTGGTGGGGGAAAAGTCGGATATTATCTGGCAAAACAGCTTTTAGGACTTGGTATGCAGGTTAAGATCATTGAGCAGGACTGGAAGAAATGCGAAGATCTCTGCGACCAGCTTCCGAAAGCGACGATCATCTGTGGGAATGCCGCAGACCATGACCTTCTGATCGAAGAAGGAATTGAACAGGCAGATGCCCTGGTCAGCCTGACCGGTATGGATGAGGAGAATATTATCCTTGCACTTTTTGCAAAGACAAAAGGTGTGGACAAGATCGTGGCAAAGGTCAACGAAGACGGACGTGCCCAGCTTGTCGAGGAACTTGGGATCGATCTGATCGTATCGGCAAAGACTGCAACAGCAGATGCGATTATGAGTTATGTGCGTGCACGCCAGAATTCTCTCAAGAATGTCAATGTTGAATCTATGTATCAGCTGGTTGGCGGAAGAGTAGAAGCACTGGAATTTATTATCAAAGAAAAAACAGAATATACAGATATCCCGTTTAAGGATCTGGAACTGAAGCCGAACAATCTGATCGCATGTATCGGAAGAAAACGGCAGATCATTATTCCGGACGGGGATGAATCCATTCAGGTGGGCGACAGTGTTGTAATCGTTACGACCCAGAAGAAAGTTAAGGATATCACAGATATTCTGGCTGAGCAATAGGGGTGAAAAGAAATGAATGTGAAAATGATACGCTATATCATCAGTAAGATGATGGGAGCAGAGGGACTGCTGATGCTGCTTCCGATGATGGTTGGAATTATTTATGGCGAGCACACATCGGTTTATTTTCTGATTACAGCTGCGATCCTGACGGCAATTTATCTGCTGTTTGGCAGAAAATGCCCGGAGAACATGACGATTTATGCCAAAGAAGGTCTGATCATTGTTGCAACGGCCTGGATTTTCTGGTCACTTGCAGGTGCACTTCCATTTGTACTCAGTAAAAGTATTCCAAGCTATGTGGATGCTTTTTTTGAAACAGTATCCGGATTTACGACGACAGGTTCTACGATCCTGACTGAGATTGAAGGACTTCCGAAAGGAATTCTTTTCTGGCGTTCCCTGACACATTGGGTTGGTGGAATGGGAGTGCTGGTATTTGTTATGGTACTTACCTCTCTGGATGAGAAGAATTCCATGCATCTGATGCGTGCGGAAGTTCCGGGGCCAGAGGCAGATAAACTGGTTCCAAAGGCAAGAGGAACCGCAAGGATCCTGTATGGAATGTATTTTGCACTGACTACAATTGAGGTAGTTTTTCTTCTGGCAGGAGGGATGAACCTGTTTGACGCAGTGACACATGCATTCAGTACTGCCGGTACCGGAGGATTTTCCGGTTACAATGCAAGTGTGGCATACTTCAACAGTGCCTACATTGATGGTGTGATCACCGTATTTATGATCCTGTTTGGTATCAATTTTAACCTGTATTTCTTTCTGCTTTTGAAAGAATTTAAGAGTGTATTTAAGAATGAGGAGCTGCGTGCTTACCTGGGAATCATTGCAGGAGCAACCGTTGTGATCACCTGCAATATCGCCGGAGGTTATCATTCTCTTTTAAAGGCATTCCGCTATGCGGCGTTCCAGGTGGCATCCGTGATCACGACAACTGGATTTGTGACGGCAGATTTCAACAAGTGGCCGGAGCTTTCCAAATGTGTTCTGCTTCTTGTGATGGTAATCGGTGCTTCTGCCGGTTCAACAGGCGGTGGTATCAAAGTATCAAGACTTCTGATCCTGGTAAAAAGCATCCGCCGGGAGCTGAAAACTATGATCCATCCGAAAGCAGTCAATATCGTAAAAGTAAATGGGAAAAAAGTGAAAGAAGAGACGATGCGGGGGGTATATGTATACTTTATTGCGTATATACTAATCCTGATCGTATCCGTGCTTCTGATCTCGATCAATAACTTTGATTTTACTACTTCATTTACCGGAGTGCTTACTACACTTAATAATGTAGGACCGGGACTGAATCTGGTAGGACCGGTGGAAAATTTTGCGAAGTTCTCAGACTTCTCGAAGATTGTGTTCTGCGTGGATATGCTGATCGGACGACTGGAGATCTTCCCGTTCCTGATGCTGTTCTCGCCGTCACTTTGGAGTAGAAAATTCTAAGACAGCTTTGGTAAGGCAAAACGATGAAAAGGAGAATTTATGAAAAAGAAAAATATAGCGATCAGTTTTCTGCTGCTTTTAGTGGCAGCAGGAATCTGGTATTATGTATCACTGCCGGCTTTTAATATCCATTCTTCCGGAGTGTGGTATTTTGTGCTTGTTCTGGTGCTTGCGGTCGGTCTTGTGTTTGCAGGAAAAAAAGGCTTGCGATACGGAGCGATTGATCTGAAGGAGATGAAAGAATCCAAAGGTTTCAAATGGTGTGTCCGTCTTTTTATTCTTTTGTTAGTGATTTATCTGGTCGGAACCATTCTTTCTTCACCGATTGTGAATGCGAAGAAATACCAACAGCTTCTGAAGGTAGAAGAGGGCGAATTCACAAAAGATATCGAGGAGCTTTCCTTTGACCAGATCCCGCTTCTGGATAAGGAGTCTGCGCAGCTTTTAGGAGACCGGAAGATGGGAAGCATGTCAGATATGGTATCCCAGTTTGAGGTGGACGATATCTACAGTCAGATCAACTACAAGGATCGTCCGGTCCGTGTGTCACCTTTGAAATATGCGAATCTGATCAAATGGTTTACCAATCGGAAAGATGGACTTCCTGCATATATCCGGATCGATATGGCAAGTCAGACAACGGAGATGGTAAAGCTGGAGCAGGGAATGAAGTATTCGACCAGCGAGCATTTTGGAAGAAATATTTACCGTCATCTTCGTTTTGCGCATCCGACTTATATTTACGGAGACCTTAGTTTTGAAATTGATGATAATGGTGTTCCATACTGGGTAGCACCGGTTAAAAAGTATAATATCGGTCTTTTCGGAGGAGAAACGGTAGGGCATGTGGTGCTCTGCAATGCGATCACCGGCGAAATGCAGGACTACAGGATCGATGAAGTCCCGGAATGGATCGACCGAGCCTATTCGGCAGATCTTCTGGTACAGCTTTATGATTATTATGGCACGTTAAAGCATGGGTATTTTAACAGTGTACTCAGCCAGAAAGATTGTCTGAAGACAACAAACGGATATAATTATCTGGCAATTGATGATGATGTATGGGTGTACACGGGAGTAACTTCTGTAAACAGTGACCAGTCCAATGTGGGATTTGTTCTGATGAACCAGAGAACTATGGAGACAAAGTATTATCCGGTGGCAGGTGCGATCGAGGATTCTGCGATGGCATCGGCAGAAGGACAGGTACAGAACCTGAAGTATCGGGCGACTTTCCCGCTGCTGCTTAACATTTCCGGGGAGCCGACTTACTTTATGGCACTTAAGGATGATGCAGGACTTGTGAAAAAGTATGCAATGGTCAATGTCCAGAAGTACCAGGTTGTTGCGATCGGGGATACGGTAAGTGTATGTGAAGAATCCTACAATAATTTGCTTCTTACCAATGGAATCAAGGAAAAAGAAGAAGTGAAGATGGATACCGGCACGATCGAAGGAAAGATCACGAAAATCGCCCAGGGCGTTATAGATGGAGATTCTCATTACTACATTATGCTGGAAGGATCAGATGAGATTTTTGATGTATCGGTAGTCGATTTTATTGAGATCATCAAGTACAATGTGGGAGATGATGTAAAACTGGAGTATGCAAAAGGGGATAAGGCAAATACGGTTTTGTCTTTGAAATAGCATGTGCTTAGTCACATTTGGAAAACCATAAAAGGAGGGATGAAGATTTACAGAAAATCTTCATCCCTCCTTTTGGATAATGTCTATCTTAGTTAAGGAGTGTACAATCTTCAAAATCTACATTACCAAGCTGTTCATTCGTTGCACTGATGCTGACATAAAAATCTACATCATTTTCTTTGGAGATCTTTTTCAGTGTTTCGATGAAAGAAGGAATGTTCTCAAGTGTGATGTCGGCGTGCTTTAAAATACCGTCGATAAAGATTGCTTTGATATCATGGTCTGCGCTTAACATACCGTAAATAAATCCAAGATATTCATCGGTATTGGTGATTACATCATAGTCATCCATGCAGATCGCTCTGATGTTGAAAGATAAGCTGTATGTATCTCTGTGGCTCTTCTTGATGAAGAATACGTTTCCTTCACATGTCTTTACAGCTTCGTTAGCACGTTCGATCATTTGCTGGGTTTTTCCGCTTCCTTTTGGGCCTGTCAATAAATTAACCATATTATCAAGTCTCCTTTGTTTATGAATTTGTACTAAAAAAGTACGAGATTTTATAAAACTATTATACACTAATCACAATGCATTAACAAGCTATTTATTTGCATCTTTTAAAGAAATGTGATACGATATAGCTCGGAAACAATTTGCAGTTAGAAAAGGCTAATTTATGGAATTATAATAATAAGAAAAGAGGAACGAAAAATGACGAAAGTTGATATTATTTCTGGTTTCCTGGGAGCAGGAAAGACAACATTCATCAAGAAACTGATCGAGGATGTATTTCCGGGAGAAAGACTGGTCCTGATCGAGAACGAATTTGGGGAGATCGGTATTGATGGCGGATTCTTAAAAGATGCCGGCGTTGAGATCACAGAGATGAACTCAGGATGTATCTGCTGTACACTGGTGGGGGATTTTAGTAAAGCACTTCAGAAAGTACTTGCAGATTATACACCGGATCGTGTCATCATCGAACCTTCAGGAGTTGGAAAACTTTCTGATGTTGTAAAAGCAATCGAGGGTGTCAAAGATGAGGCAGATATTGAGATTGACGGAAGAATCACAGTTGTTGACGGTAAGAAAGCAAAGATCTATCTCAAGAACTTCGGAGAATTCTTCAATAACCAGGTAGAGCATGCATCTACGATCGTTATCAGCCGTACCCAGATGATGACAGATGAAAAGGTAGAAGAGTGCGTGCATATGCTGCGTGAGAAAAATGCAGAGGCAACCATTATTTCCACACCTTGGGAAGAACTTGGAAAAGATGCCGTTTTGCATGCCCTGCAGCATGGCGCTGAGATCGAAGGTATCCTGGAAGAACATGCACATGAGCATGACGACCACGAACATCACCATCATCATGATGACGAATGTGGCTGCGGTCATGATCATGATCACGACCATGAGGAGCATGAGCATCATCACGAACATGATGAGAACTGCACCTGCGGATGCCACGATCATGACCATGAACACCATCATGATCACGACCATGAAGAGCATGAGCATCATCATGAACATGATGAGAACTGCACCTGCGGATGCCATGACCATCATCACGGACACGAAGGACATCATCATGCAGATGAAGTATTTACGAGCTGGGGCAAGGAGACTGCTCATAAGTATACAGAAGAAGAACTGGATTACCTGCTGAAAGCATTATCTGAGACAGATGCTTACGGAACCGTACTTCGTTCCAAAGGAATTATCCAGATGGCAGACGGTTCCTGGAAGCAGTTTGATATGGTTCCGGAAGAATATGAAGTCCGTGAGGGACAGGCTGATTACACAGGACGTGTATGCGTGATCGGAACAGATCTCAAAGAAGAGGATCTGATTAAGTTATTCCATATCTAGGAGGAGCAAGCGGCGATGACAACACCGGTATATATCTGTACAGGATTTCTGGACAGTGGAAAAACAACATTTATCAAGGACACACTGATGAAGCAGGAATGGATCGAAGAAGGTCCGACATTGCTTTTGCAGTGTGAAGAGGGAGAGGAAGAGTACTCAGAAAAATATCTGGATGAAAACGGACTGTTCCTCTTCAATATAGAAGAAAGAGAAAAGTTAAATAAAACTTTCTTTGAAAACTGTGAGAAGATCTATCATCCGGTCCAGGTGATCATTGAGTACAATGGAACCTGGGATCTGCAGGAAATCCTGGATGAAGATTTTCCACGCAACTGGGAGATTCAGGGTGTGTACTCAACGGTTAGCGGTGAGACGCTGGACATGTACCTGAAGAATATGCGGAATATGCTGATGAACCAGCTTACTGAATCTGAGTTGATCATCATCAACCGTTGTGGGGAAAATACAGACCGAAGTGCGTTCAGACGTGCCCTTAAGATCCAGAACCCACAAGCACAGCTGATTTTTGAAGGCGTGGATGGCAATATTATCCCGCAGACAGAAGAGGATCTGCCATATGATCTGAAAGCAGACCATATCTTCATTGATGATGTGGACTTTGGGACCTGGTATGTGGATGCATATGAGCATCCGGAGCGCTACGAGCACAAGAAGATCACCTTCCTTGCACAGCTTTTCCGTCCGAAGGGAATGCCGGCAAATATGCTGATTCCGGGAAGACAGATCATGACCTGCTGCGCAGATGATATCCGTTTCTATGGATATCCATGTAATCTTGGAAGGGCAGCGCAGATCACACAGAGAAGCTGGAAAAAAGTAACCGTCAAGTTCGAGTACGAAGCGTACCGTCCGATGGTTCCAAAGCAGCCGGTTCTTTATATGCTGGAGATGGAATCCGCAGAAAAACCGGAAGAAGAGGTAGTATATCTTGGATAAATTTCAAGTATTAAAGCAATTTTTTGGCTATGACGGATTCCGACCGGGACAGGAGAAACTGATCGATGCGATCCTGTCCGGCCGGGATGTACTCGGCATACTGCCAACGGGAGCTGGAAAGTCCATCTGTTTTCAGATTCCGGCTCTGATGATGGGAGGTATTACACTTGTGATATCTCCCCTTATTTCTCTTATGAAGGATCAGGTGGCATCCCTCAACCAGGTAGGGGTTCATGCAGCTTATCTGAACAGTTCCCTGACTATGGGGCAGTACCGGAAGGCACTTGCTTTTGCAAAAAAAGGAAGATATAAGATTATCTATGTGGCACCGGAGCGGCTGGAAACTGCAGAGTTTATGGATTTTGCTATGAGCGTGGATATTTCTATGATCGCAGTCGATGAAGCGCACTGTGTTTCCCAGTGGGGACAGGATTTCCGGCCAAGTTATTTAAAGATCACAGAGTTTGTAGAGTATCTTCCAAAGCGGCCGGTTGTGAGTGCATTTACTGCAACAGCGACGAAAGAAGTAAGAGAGGATATGATCGATATCCTGATGCTGGAGGATCCGGAAGTAGTAATGACAGGTTACGACAGACCGAATCTGTTCCTTGCGGTACAGTTCCCAAAGAATAAATATGCCGCACTCAAAGCATTTATTGAGGAGCATCCGGATCAATGCGGGATCGTCTACTGCCTGACCAGAAAGCAGGTGGAGGAAAATTGCGCACTCTTGGAAAAGGATGGGTTTTCCGTGACCAGGTATCATGCGGGACTGACAGACCGGGAGCGGCGTGATAATCAGGATGATTTCATTTATGACCGGAAACAGATCATGGTGGCGACGAATGCATTCGGGATGGGAATTGATAAATCCAATGTCCGCTTTGTCGTACATTACAATATGCCGAAGAATTTGGAGTCCTATTATCAGGAAGTGGGACGCTGCGCCCGAGACGGTGAGCCGGGGGAGTGCCTGCTTTTATATAGCGGACAGGATGTGATCACAAACCAGATGTTCATTGAGAACAACCGCGACAATCAGGAACTGGATGAACTGACGCGCCGGATCGTGATGGAGCGGGATCAGGAGCGCTTGAAAAAGATGACTTATTATTGTTTTACAAAGGAATGTCTGCGTGATTATATTCTGCGGTATTTTGGGGAATACGGAAGCAATTACTGTGGGAACTGTTCAAACTGTAAGACGCAGTTTGATACCGTGGATATGACGGCAGAGGCAAGGATACTTGCCATGTGTGTAAAAGAAAGTCATCAGCGTTATGGAATCAATGTGATTCTGGATACGGTGCATGGGGCAAACAATGCGAAGATCCGGCAGTATGGCATGGGTGCCAGTCCGGCTTACGGGGTACTTTCTAAGACGCCATCGTGGAAGCTCAGGCAGATATTCAACCAGCTTCTGGCAGAAGGATATCTGAAGACCACGCCGGATTCTTATATGATTGTGAAACTGACTGAAAAGTCGGAAGCACTGATTGCAGGGCAGGAGACATTTACAATGAAGATGGCAAAAGAACCGGAGAAAGAGGCGAAGACAACAGCGAAGAAAAAAGTGAAGAAAACGGCCGGACTGGTTCTGAATAAAGAGCAGGAAGAGTCTTTTGAAATCCTGCGCGTTCTGCGGGCAGAGATAGCAAGAGAAGAAAAAGTTCCGCCCTATATTGTATTTTCCGATAAGACCCTTGTGCAGATGTGTATCGAAAAACCGACAAATAAGAATGCTATGCTGAAAGTTTCCGGTGTGGGAGAGTTCAAGTTTGAAAAATATGGAGAGCGCTTTCTGGAGGTGATCCGGTCGTGGACATAGAATATCATCTGATCCGGTCAGATAGGCGCAGTATTGGAATCGAAGTTGACCGGGAAGGAAAGGTGACGGTCCGTGCACCCTATTCCTGTGAGAAAAAGCGGATTGACCGGTTTCTTCTGGAAAAAGAGAACTGGATCCGACAGAAGGTAAAGCTTCAGAAGGAAAATGCAATGAAGCGGCAGGAAAAGAGAGAGATGCCGGAAGCAGAAAAGAAATATTACCGGAATCTTGCAAGAGAAGTATTAGGTGCAAGGACCGGATACTATGCCCGGAAAATGGGTGTGACCTATGGGCGTATTTCCATCCGGGAGCAGAAGACCAGGTGGGGAAGCTGCAGCAGCGTGGGGAATCTCAATTACAACTGGAAGCTGGTGCTGATGCCGCCGGGAGTTCTGGATTATGTTGTGGTGCATGAGCTGGCACATCGTAGAGAAATGAATCATTCCGCTGCATTCTGGAAGGTCGTGGCGACGTGGATGCCGGACTATAAAAAATATAGAAAATGGCTGAGAGATAACGGAAATCAGTTTTAAATGGTAAAAATAATCAAGAATTCGTAAAAAACAATCAAGAATCTCTTGACGGAACTTGTATTTATTTTTATAATAACAAGGTATATGAAAAAAACAAGGATAAGGATCAGTAAAAGATTAGAGTCTGTACAGAGAACTGCCGGGCGGTGCAAGGCAGCAGATCAAATCTTTGAACTCGCCTTTGAGTTCTTCTGCTGAACGGTTTTCAGATAGGCAGAAGCGGGAATTCCCGTTATAGAATCACAAGTGCGCTGCACCGTAAGTTATGTTACCGGGATGTGGCGAAGAAGAGTGGTACCACGGAATTTAATCTTTCGTCTCTTTGAATTTATCAAAAGAGGCGAAAGATTTTTATTTAACAGGAAATCCTGATGGAATTTCCTGTTAAATAAAAGGTTAAGACACTTTTTTTCATACTGAAACAATACCAGGAGGAAAGAAAAATGGCAGTACCTTACAATCATAAGGCAATCGAAAAGAAATGGAAAGAAAAATGGGCTGAGAATCCGGTTAATCCGAAAGTGGATGAAAACGGCAACCCGAAAAAGAAATATTATTGTCTGGACATGTTCCCGTATCCGTCTGGAAACGGTCTTCATGTAGGACACTGGAGAGGCTATGTTATCTCCGATGTGTGGAGCCGTTACAAACTGCTTCAGGGATATTACATCATTCATCCGATGGGATGGGATGCATTCGGCCTTCCGGCTGAAAACTATGCAATCAAGATGGGAACCCATCCTGCAAAATCGACAGCAGCAAACATCGCGAATATCAAACGTCAGATCAATGAGATCTCAGCGCTTTATGACTGGGATATGGAAGTCAATACAACAGATCCTGATTTCTACAAATGGACACAGTGGATCTTTGTAAAGATGTTCAAAGAAGGACTTGCATACGAAAAAGAATTCCCGATCAACTGGTGCCCGTCTTGTAAGACAGGTCTTGCAAACGAAGAGGTTGTAGGCGGAAAATGCGAACGCTGCGGCGCTGAAGTTACAAAGAAGAACCTTCGTCAGTGGATGCTGCGTATCACAAAATATGCAGACCGTCTGTTAAATGACCTGGATAAGCTTGACTGGCCGGAAAAAGTTAAAAAGATGCAGACAGACTGGATCGGTAAATCTTACGGTGCAGAAGTAGATTTCCCGGTTGAAGGAAGAGAAGATAAGATCACTGTATACACAACAAGACCAGATACGCTTCATGGAGCAACCTTCATGGTACTTGCACCGGAACATAAGCTTGCAGCAGAGCTTGCAACACCGGAACACAAAGAAGAAGTAGAAAAATATATCTTCGATTCTTCTATGAAGTCTAATGTAGACCGTCTGCAGGACAAAGAAAAAACAGGTGTATTTACAGGAACTTACGCGATCAACCCTCTGAACGGAGCAAAGGTACCGATCTGGCTTTCTGATTATGTACTGGCTGATTATGGTACAGGAGCCATCATGTGTGTACCGGCTCATGACGACCGTGACTTTGAATTTGCAACCAAGTTCAACATCCCGATCATCCAGGTTATTGCAAAAGACGGTAAAGAAATCGAAAATATGACAGAAGCTTACACAGAGGCTTCCGGAACGATGATCAATTCCGGAGAATGGAATGGCATGGAAAGCTCTGTCCTTAAGAAAGAAGCTCCACATATCATCGAAGAAAGAGGAATCGGACGTGCAACTGTAAACTACAAGCTGCGTGACTGGGTATTCTCCCGTCAGAGATACTGGGGAGAACCAATTCCGATCGTACACTGCCCGGAATGTGGCGCTGTACCGGTACCGGAGGATCAGCTTCCGCTGAGACTGCCGGATGTAGAATCTTATGAACCGACAGGAACAGGAGAATCTCCACTTGCAGGAATCGATGAATGGGTAAATACAACCTGTCCTGTTTGTGGAAAACCGGCAAAACGTGAGACAAATACCATGCCGCAGTGGGCTGGATCTTCATGGTATTTCCTGCGTTATGTAGATAATCACAACAACGAAGAACTTGTATCCAGAGAAAAAGCAGATGCAATGCTTCCGGTAGATATGTATATCGGTGGTGTAGAACATGCAGTACTTCACCTTCTGTATTCAAGATTCTATACTAAATTCCTTTGCGATATCGGTGTGATCGATTTTGATGAGCCGTTTGTCAAACTGTTCAACCAGGGAATGATCACAGGTAAGAATGGTATCAAGATGAGTAAGTCAAAAGGAAATGTCGTGTCTCCGGATGATCTTGTAAGAGATTATGGATGCGATTCTTTAAGAATGTATGAACTCTTCGTAGGACCACCGGAACTGGATGCAGAGTGGGATGACAGAGGAATCGATGGTGTATACCGTTTCCTTAAAAAACTCTGGAACCTGCTTATGGACAGCAAGGATAAAGATATCAAACCAACCAAAGAGATGATCAAAGTACGTCATAAACTGGTTTATGATATCACAACCCGTCTGGAAAGCTTCAGCCTGAATACCGTTATTTCTGCATTCATGGAGCATACAAATACACTGGTTGCGATCGCTAAGAAGGAAGGCGGAGTAGACAGAGATACTCTGGATACCCTTGCTGTATTACTGGCACCATTTGCACCACATATGGCAGAAGAAATTTGGGAAGAACTTGGCAACAAAGAAAGCGTATTCCGTGCAGGATGGCCAAAATATGATACAGAAGCCATGAAAGATGATGAAATCGAAATTCCGGTACAGATCAATGGAAAAACAAGAGCAGTCATCAAGATTTCCGTAGAGGCTACAAAAGAAGAAGCAATCGCTGCCGGAAAAGAAGCAATCGCAGATAAACTTACAGGAAATATCGTAAAAGAAATTTACGTTCCGAAGAAGATCATAAACATTGTGCAAAAATAGGCAGTGCAAATAAGGAAAGCCGAGGTCAAATCCTGCTAGCAGGAATTTGACCTCGGCTTGAGTTATTTATAGGGCGTATGCCCGTCAATCGAACGAACTATGTTCGTGAGATTGTGCACTGCCGTAAATTTGCGACAAAAGTAAATCATTCAAGTATAAGTCCGTCAATTTTCCGGTAATCCTTTACGGATTCCAAAATATGAAGTAGCCTGCAAATAGAAAGTCAAGGCTAAATTGAAGAACATTGAAAATTTTATACAGGTTGAAAATTTGGTATCAAAATAAGACCACCACACCAGTGCTGGTCTGAAAATATTAGTGGATAATTAAGATTCAGGAAGAGATGAAAGATATTCTTTCACTCGTCCGTAGTAGATTCTTAGAAACTTGTTGGCACCTGCAGTCATATAGACATAGTAAGGCTTGCCTTGAGCACGTTTCTTGTTTAAGAACTGATAAACAGGATCATCTTGAGGATGTGTTTTAATTAGGACATCCATTACCTGAAATAAAGTCTTTCTAAGATCAGAGGAACCTCGTTTTGAGGTTGGAACACTTTTTTGTTCATAACTTCCAGATTCATTAACACCGGGATCTACACCGGCAAATGCAGTAATAGCACTTTTGTGAGTGAAACGGGAAACATCTCCGATCTCAGCCATCAACTGAGATCCGAGTGAAGTTCCAACACCTTTCATAGCCATAACGACAGGATATTCAGGGAGTTTGGATGCAGTTTCATTCATGAGAGTGCGTAGTGACTCAACAGTTGTAGAGGCACTGTTAAGCTGGTCCACAGCCTGTTTAATTATAAGCTTTGTAATGGCATCCTTTGGAAGTACAGGAACAAGTTCCTTTGCTTTTCCATAGATTTCTTCAGCTTTTGACTGACTGAAGTTGTACTTCTTGCGTTTGCACCAGTTTTGATAATGGTCGATAAAGGCATTCAGGGACACTTTACGGACACAGTCCACATGCCAGTATGTAGATGCAAAATCAACCCATTTCTGG
>OJOD01001115.1_pt1 | contig 13826 bp, 10 predicted proteins | sample 1598221 | NCBI WGS metagenome assembly OJOD01 (sample SAMN03922464, study PRJEB24848) | human gut metagenome | isolation source: stool sample | host: Homo sapiens | place: Germany | collected 2010-11 | reverse complement strand
CGTTTCCTCTGCCGTAAGCTGCGTCAGCTCCGCTTCGATCCGGCTGATGATTTCCTCGTCCGGCGATTCTTCCTGCTGCAGCAACTCCCGCTGTGCCTGCTTCTCTGCGATCTCGCGGGCATATTGGGCGGCCTTTTCCTGCCGTTCGTTCAGTTCGCGCTGCAGGGCATCCCGCTCGCTGCCGGCGTTCGCTTCTTTCTCCGCCCAGGCTGCCGCGCTGTTCTCCGCTGCCTGGTAGGCGGCCTGCAGGGCCTGCTGGGCTTTTTCCAGATCATAGCTGTCCGCCGCCACCGGTTTGGTAAGCCGGGCATATTCCGTCTGTTTCTGCGCAAGTTCTGCCTGAAGGCTCCGCAGCTTCTGTTCCACATCCTCCCGGCGGAGGGCCGCTATTTTGTCTCCTTCCTGTACAGCCTCCCCCTCCGAGACAAAAACCGCCTCCACCAGCAGCCCTTCGGGCAGATAGAACAGGCTGCCCGCCGCCCACTGAATGGTTCCTGTCGCCGTTAGGCTCTGGGTGATGGTATTGGGCGCCGGCGTGGAGAGCTGCACCTCTGGCAGCAGCGCGCCGGATGTTCCGCGGGCAAGCAGCGTAAAAGCCAGCATCCACAAAAAGAAAAGCGCGATCTGCCGGGGGCGAATCGAAAACCTGTTTTCCTCCGGCGATACGGCCTGCGGCTGCGCCGGTTCCTGACGAACGGCAGAATCCCTGACGATTTTCACAGAAAATGTCTCCTTCCTTATGCCTTGATGCCTCCGGCCTGGATGCCCAGTTCCAGATAGGTTTGCCCATACAGGAACACCAGCATCGCCGGAATCAGCGAGAGCAGGCTGGCCGCCATGGCGATCCCCAGGTTGTCTGTCACAATATCGTTCATATACATGGAAAGCGGCCAGTTGGATTGGGATTTCAGAAAGAGCAGCGGCTGCTCCACCGCGTTCCACCCTTCGATAAAATTCAGCACCAAGGCGGCAAAGATTCCGGCATATCCCAGCGGAACGCCGATCTTCCAAAAGATCTGCCAGGCCGTTGCGCCGTCCAGCTTGGCCGCCTCGAGGAGTTCATTGGGAACATCCTGAAAGCTGCGGGTCATGATAAAAACCGGGAACGCCGAAAACACCCCTGGCAGGATGACGGACAGCGGCGTATCGTAGATTCCAAGGCGTGTGGCGATCAGGTAGTTGGGTACCATCAGTACCTGAAAGGGCAGCACCATCAGCGCAATGTACCCGAGCAGCAGGAAACGCCTGCCCGCAAAGCGCAGCTTGGCAAACGCCCACGATGCGGGGGCGGCGACCACCAGCTGACCGGCGATCTGTGCAAAGGCCAGCAGGCAGGTGTTCCAGAAGACCGAAAAAAACTGCGGGGTGTCCAGCAGCAGCTCCGCCAGCGGTTGGAGCGTCGGCCAGGAAGGCAGGATCGTCCACACCGCATACCCGCCGTCTGCTGTGTCCAACAGGGCCGGCCCCAGGGCGGCTGTCAATTCGTCCGACGCCATCAGCGCACCGTCGACGGTAAACCACAGCGGCCAAAGGACGGTGAAGGCCAGCAGGCCAAGGATCAGCACCGGCAAAAGAGGCTCCTTTTTTCTCATTCCTGCCCACCACCCCAAAAGTGATACAGTAGATACACGACGCAGCCAATCCCCAGCGCCAGCAGCACGGCGGCGGCAGACAGCTTGCCGATGTCCAGCGACAGGAACCAGTTGTTGAAGAGGTGCTGCAGCAGATATATGCTTTCCTGCGGGTAGTTGCCTGCCACCAAGTAGGCCTCCCGAAAGACCTTAAAGGAGTTGACCAGGCTCAGTATGGTGGTCAGCACCACCGTTGGCAGCAGATTGGGCAGCGTGATAAAGACAAAGGTCTGAAAAGGGGTGGCTCCATCCACCGCTGCCGCTTCATACAAGGGCCGAGGGATGGTCTCCAGACCCGCCAGCCACAGCAGCATATCGTACCCGTTGTTTCGCCAAAGGTAGGTGAAAATCAGCACCCAAAAGGCCGCGCTGCTGCCCATAAAGTCCACGGGCCGGCACCCCAGCCCCACCAGCAGGCCGTTGACCAGCCCCTTGCCGGAGAAAAGCGCCCTCCATAACACAACGATGCTGGCAACAGGGATCGCATAGGGGAGCAGGAGGACGCTTTTGAAAAAGACCGCCCGCCGTTTTGCCGCGCCAAGCAGCACCGCACAGAGCAGGCTGACGGCCAGCAGCGCCGGGATGCAGATGCAGAGAAAGCGGCAGGTGTTGCGGACAGCCAGACGGAACGCAGTATTTTGAAAGAGCGCCCGGTAGTTCCCCCACCCGACGGCCCGGCTGCGCAGCGGGTCCATAAAGCTGGCCCGAACCGTTTCGGCCAGTGGGAACAGATAGAACAGGCACAGCCCCAACAGGCTGGGCAGCAGAAAAGGCAGTGCCTGCCAGCTCTCCCTCCGGCGCAGGCCAGTGACCTTTGGCCGTTTCATCGCCTTCACCTCCTTGCCTACACTGTAGCACAGGGAACCTGAAAAAAACCTGAATACCTTTCTGCCAAAACAGCTTTTAGGTTTCATCCAATTGCGCCAAATGGTCGATTGGTTCGATCTGCGCTTTGATTAATTCTGAATAATACTTCCCAGCTTTCTGCAGTTCCTGATGGGAACCGGATTCGACTAATTCGCCATCTTTTAATACCAGAATGAAATCCGCCAATCGAAGGCTGGAGTATCGATGTGTTATAAAAATGGTAATAGACATTTTTGTTTTCAAGTTAAGCCGCTTAATAATGTGCTGCTCTGAAATAGCATCTAACGCCGAAAAAGGTTCATCAAACAGGTACACATCACTTTGCTTAAAAAGGCACCGGGCAATTGCAATTTTTTGCCATTGTCCTTGTGAGAGTTCTGTTCCCCCATTCCACCCCTTTTGGAGTTGGGTTTGTAAGCGGTGTGGTAACTCATCGATCACTTCTGCTGCCCCGGCATCATCAATCACTTTTGAAAGACGGTGAAGATCGTTGGCATTTTCCAAATCACTGATCGTTATATTTTCTTCCGCAGTAAACGGATACTTAATAAAATCTTGAAATATTGCTGATATCCTTTTTCGCAAACCGGCTGTATCAATCTCTTCGATATCTTGTCCGTTGATCAATATGGTTCCTAGTGTTGGCTTATATAACTTCATTAACAGTTTTAGCAGGGTTGTCTTTCCACTGCCGTTTAGGCCGATAAGGGCATAAGTGTGCCGGTCATCCAGGACGAAGCTTACATTCTTCAAGGCATATACATTGGTAGCAGGGTAGGAAAAGTAAACGTGCCGAAATTCTATCGTGCGAATTGGTTCCGTCAATGGCGTTCCGCAGTTTTCGTCTTCCGTCTGCATATCAAATAAATCAAACAGTGATTCCAAATAAAGTGCCTGCTCATAGAAAGTATTCAATTGGGTGCAAAACGAGAAAATGGCGCTTTGTATTTGATCCAAGGAGCTTGTGTACAAGTTGATCGTACCAAGCGTAGCCCGTTGCTTAATCCCCAAAATAATGATCCAAAGCTTAAGCAGCAAAATCACGAAATCATTGGCGGCTTTTTGGGCCGTATCAATTTTGCAAAATTTTTTGCGGTTCATCTGATCTTCACGAAAAAAATCTGTTTGCTGATTCAAAATGCGGCTTTTCAAATACGATAGAGAGCCAAAAAGTTTTAATTCTTTTATATTGTCATTGCGCAGCATGAGATCGCGGAGAACATCGGAATAGCGTTGTTTTTCTACCCGTCCGACCGATATCTTATACCAAAAACTGCTCACATACTTATTGACGAAAAAAAGAGGAATGCTGGCCACCACACTGGCAATTACAATAATGCCATTAAATGAAACAAGTACGCATACCACGCTCGCAAAAGAAATTAAGCATTGCACGATCGAGAAAACGGTGTTGATTAAGTTTGTACAACGGATCGACGTTTGTTCTGAAGTGAAGCGGATTCGATTATAAGTTGTTTCATTATCATACTGACTCATCGGCAAGTGAACACATTTTTCTAACACCTGTGCGTTCACCAATAAAGATATCCGACCACTCACATCACTTTTTAGTAAGATACTGAGGTTATTCACAACAGACAGCATCATGTTTGTTAAGAAAAGGAAAAACAAAAGCCAGATGATTTCCATTTCAAACGCCTGCTGGCCACACGCTCTTGCCAGGCTATCCAGAAAAGCTCTGGACAGTATCAGGGTTAGAAAAGGGCATACGCCCGCTATTGTGCTAAGGATCCCTAAAAAAGCAATCCCCCCTGGAGCTGCATGAAAAAGTATTTTTAGAGTTCTAAATGTGATGGAAAGCGTCTCTTTAATAGATAACGTACTTTTTTCCATGGATACATTCCTCGATCATTTTTCTGACACCAGAAGGAGGGAAAGCCGGATAGCTTTCCCTCCTTCCGTTGATTGGACGCGATGTAATGATGAATTACGAAACCGCGTTGTGGGCGCCATCGTAGTTGATGGACAGGTTGTACTCGATCGTGGTGTTGCAGGTGCAAGCGCAACCACCGCCAGAATCGCGCTGGCCAGTCCAAACGCTATTGAAGCTGGGCGCAGTCGGGGTAGTTTGCGTGCAAGTGCAGCCGCAGCTGCTCGCCGCATTAACTGCAGTACGACCAAAGATGGGATCTACGACGCTCATAATAGCTCCTCCTCTCTCTTAGAATCTATACAAACAGGCAAAATGCCTATTGTACCGCAGTTACTCAATCACTGCATCTTTTAAGCAGTTGAGCGCTTCTGGATTTTCTTCCATCAGTTCATGGTAGAGAGCCAGATTATTTAGTGCAACTGACCTTGAAGCGCGGCATGCCTCGTTTTTCAGCCCCATATCCAACCCGTTTTCATTGCAAACGCCTGCATAGCATACCCTGCACAGATTGTAAGCCCAACACTTATCGCAGATGTCTTTTGACTGCGCCGCAAATTCCTCAACATACTTTTTCACGATCAGTTCTCGATCAACACCTTCGTCCACATTACCAATCGAAGGGCTGGAGCCGATCCGTTCGCAGGCTTTATATTCTCCGGTTGCCGTGACATACAGTCTTTTCTTTCCTGGCACGCAGCATCCATTTAATCCCCGGCGCAGTGTAGGTTCATCAACGATAATGCGATTGTTGATTTTAACCAAGTCGTCAAAGATCGAATGGTAATATATGTTTCTGGCTTTGTAGGCGTCAAGCCCGTCGGTTTCTGCCTTGCGCTGTTGCCATATCATAAGGGGGTTGCACATACCATGAAGAGCATACTTGGGATTGCCGGTGATTTTGTCGTAATACTCATCCAAGCCAGGACAAGTTCCATACGATGGATAAGTAATATTTACATGGCAGGTTGCCGGAAGCCAGTCCAGCGATTCGAAGTATGCATTTACCTGCTCCAACTTTTCAAATCCAAATGGAGGTGTCAACACAGCGTTTATATTAACCGGCATGTGGGAACCTGCGTAGGCATCCGCCAAAATTCGAAGACCGCCAATGCTGTCTTCAAACGTGGGGGCATCATTTGCGTACACACGATATGCGTCGTGGACAGTGCGTGGGCCGTCGATACTGGCCATAATATATAAGTTCGGAACTTGAGCCAGATAGGTGGCGATTTCGCGTGTCATGAGCGACATATTGGAAGTAAAGCTATAAACAATCTCTTTGTTCCCTCTCTTGGCCTGAGACCTCTCAATCACAGCTTTCATCAGCTTAAAGTTGAGCAACGGCTCGCCGCCGTAGAAAGTAATTGCCAGTTTAGCGCCGCTGTTTTCCAACGCCCAATCAATTGCCTTAAAGGCAATTTCTGTCGGCATCCGCCGATTCCCAAAATCACGGTTCCCTGAGAAATCCTCTGAGTAGACGCAGTATTTGCAGCGGAAATTACATTGCTCCGTCACTTCAAGAATGATTTGTTCAACTTTCTGCTCCGTATCGGTTACACCCGCCGCAATTTCTTTTCCCATGCTCAAAAGCGGCGGTCGCTGGAACAAGCGCTCTGCGTCAATTGTCTGTAGGAGGTTTTTCACTGCATTAGGATCGACTTTTGTCAGTGATATCAAAAATGTTTCGGCGCTCAACGTGGGGTCAAACAATACGCGGAAAATGTAGCTGGTATCATCGTCCAACACAATTACCTTTCCGGTGCCTGTATCATAGTAGTAGTTGTTTCTCTTGGTGGAAAACAGTACTCCTTCACGCAGAGCAGACTGCGTAGTTTTCATATCATAAAGTCGCTGCAATACCGGTCGAAGAGAAAGAGGAACCATTTCTAATTCTACTATCTGCATATTGGCGATTCACATCCTATTCCGTAAATTGCCCTTGTTATAGCACGGATTTCATATCAAAGTGCTCATTCGAGCGAAAACGCGCGTTTCTTTCATCGAAAATCGACGATGCCGACGAGTGATTTCTTGTTCGGTATGTACACAAAAAGTGCTGTGAGAAAACCAAAAGGCTCTCACAGCACTTTTTACAATGATGCGACAAACGGTTGTGGATTCTGCCAATATCACGCCTGTGGGATCGTGACCTGCAGCGTAGCGCCGCCGCCCGGCGTATCCCGGATCGTGATGCTGCCGTGATGCAGCGCCACAAGCTTCTGCGCGATGCTCAGGCCCAGACCCAGGCTGGCATCGCCGGTTTGCGGGTCTGCGCGATAAAACTTTTGGAAAGCCCGTTCCTTATCCGCAATGCCCGGCCCCGTATCGGCCACCGACAGGCAGACCGTTCGCCCCGCCGCCACGGCGGAAAGTTCGATCTGCGTACCGCTGGGGGTGTGCTGAACGGCGTTGGACAACAGAATGGCCATCACCTGCTTCAGCGCGTCCTCGTCTGCCCGAATGGGCGGCAGCGCGCCGTCCGGCAGGCGGAGGGTCAGCCGGTCACCGGCCTTTGCCGCCACCGGCTGCCATGTCTCGTAAACTTCCCAGAGAAAGGCCTCGGTGTCCAGCTTTGCCGGCATGATCTGACGGGCAGCGGTCTCCAGACGGGAAAGGGATAGAAGCTCCTGCACCAGCTGCGCCATCCGGTGCGCTTCTGACAGAATGTTGGCGCGGTATTTTGCCTCCTCGCCGCCGGAAGGCAGCAGTTCGGCGCTGGTGATGATCACTGCCAGCGGGCTTTTCAACTCGTGGCTGGCCGCCGCCAAAAACTCCCGCTCCATCCGCTCGGCCCGCCGGGCGGGCTGCATGGCCCAGCCGGTCAGCGCAAAGGCCAGCGCCCCCAAAGCCAGCACGCCGCCCGCCGCCACCGCTACGTACAACAGTTGCATCCTGCCCCATTCCTGCCGGAAGGTCGCGGCATCCTGAAACAGGTACATCTCGATCCAATTCCCACTGGCCGTGGGGATTGCACAGTATTCCGCAAACCAGAGGGCACTCCCGTCCCGCAGGGTGTATGCCTGCCGGACAACCGTTTTGGCCCACAGGCCGTTCTGCCCATCCACGCTTTGCCGCGCCTCTTCCAGCATTGGTTCGCTGAGAGTGAGCAGCGGTGCGGCATCATCGCCCTGCAGGTAGGGATTCTCGATGGGGGCTCCCTTCTCGAATAAGGCGGACACCAGGCGGTTTTCCACCGCGCTGCTGTAGATCGCCTTATGGTCGATGGTCTGTGTCTCCAGGATCGGCTGTTCCAGGGCGGAACAGAGGGAGGCGAAGGCCAGCCTATGCTTCTCCTCCAGGGCGTTCTTTCCCTGCCGGGCGGCCACGAAACAGAGGGTAGCCACCACCATGGCGGCAAACAGGATGTTCACCGCTACGATCTTCCACCGCAGAACGTCCAACGGCGCGGCCGGTTCAGCGGCCTTCTTTTTCTTCCACAAGGGCATACCCAACACCTCGAACGGTCCGCAGGCTCATCTTGGAGTGGATCTGGGCCAGCCGCCGGCGGAAAAAGCCGATGTAATTGTCCAGAATGGCCTCCTCCACGTCGGCGTCCGCGCCCCATACGCGGGCAAACAGGGTGGCTCGTGCCAGCGCCTGACCCTTGCTTTTCATAAACAGTTCAATCATAAGGCCCAGCTTTTTGGAGACCGCGATCTCCTCCCGGCCACAGGCCAGCAGCAGCGCCTTGGTGTCGTACACCAGATCCCCGTACCGCAGCACCACCAGCTCCTCGATGGGGGCCTGCCGCCGCAGGTTGGCCCGGACACGGGCCAACAGCTCCCGGCTGTCAAAGGGTTTACCCAGATAGTCGTCGGCGCCGGCATCCAGGCAGGTCACCTTGTTTTCCACGGCGGTCAGCGCCGTCAGCATCACCACCGGCGTCATGATCCCCTTGCGGCGGCTTTCCCGCAGGATGTCCGGCCCGCTTTCGCCGGGGAGCATCCAGTCCACCAGCGCCAGGTCGTAGGCGTTCTGCTGCAGATAGTAAGCGCCTTCCTCCCCGTCGGTGCAGGCTTTCACCGTGTAGCCCTCTTTTTCAAGGATTTCGCACAGCATCCGGTTCAGTTTCCGGTCATCTTCGATCACTAGCAAGTTCATGTATTCTACCTCCCGGGGCATATCTCGCAGGCCGTATCAAAAGCGGCAGATTATTTAATTTATAGCACAAATTCTCCCGGAGCGCAACCAAGGCCGGAAAGAGCCGCAGGCGCATTCAGGATTTTTTCAGGTTTTGTGTGGTACAGTGGTATTACCAAAATTGCCAGGGCAGCGGCCGCCTGCGCCGCCGCCCCGTCAGGAGGAATTTGTATGAACCGAATTCGATCACGGCTTGCGCCGCTGGCCGCCCTCATGGCTTTGCTGCTGGCGCTGGCAGGGTGTTCCGCCGCTCCTTCAACCGAGGAGCCGGGAACGGCCTCCCAAACGAAGTACGCCACGGGAAAATACACCCAGACGGAGGTCACCCCCGCGGTGGACAGCGGCTTCGCTCCCGCCAAGCTACAGATGCTGGACGGCGTTCCCACGTTATCGCTGTATAATGACGCCCAAAACACCGCAGCGGCGTTTTCCTGGACGGGGGATGGCTGGGAAACCATCGATCCCTCCACCGTACAAGCCTTTCTGGACGGGCTGGACAAAACGCAGGTGGAAACGCTGACCGCCTGTTACGGCGGCAGCGGCCGATGGTGGGTGGCCGCCGCCGAGACCGGCGGCGCGTTGACGCTCTACCGCGTCGATTCGCAGGGAAGCGTCCGCACAGTGTTGACGGATACGCCGCCTGCCGGCGGCACCGCGCCCTACATCACCGACTTTGCCGCCGCCCCGGGGTATGCGGTCGTCTGCCTGGCGGACGGCGCAGGAAGCTGTGTTCTGCAGATTGTGGACGGGCAGAGCGGGGATATTTCCGCCACGATCCGTCCCAGCGTTGTGGATTATACCTTTGCGGTATCGGGCAACCGGCTGTATCTGCGCAACCGGAATGCCGGAACGATGGATGTCTATGCGCTTCCTTCCGGTGAAAAGGCCGATTCCTTTGCGATTGTTCCTGAGGCACAGGAGGTGGCCGCCTATGCGGTGGACGGCGAGAACCAGCAGATCGTTTTCCTCACCATGGACGGAGTTTTTCAGGCGGGCTTTGGTTCCTCGGTCAAGCAGGCCATGGTGCAGGAAAAAGGCTTTGTCTACGCCGCACCGCAGACCACCGACTATGAGATTCTCCCGCTGGGGGATGCCGCCTTCCTGGTGTCCTGCCTGCAGAACGGCGCGCCGCTGACTGTCCTGATCCGGTTGGACGCCACCCTGCCCACACAGGCAGCGCAAAGCCTGTATATTTGGGCGCTGGAGGACAGCGATGTCATCCGCAGCGCCGCCGCGGTCTTTGCCAACCAGTACCCGGATTGTGACGTTCAGTTGGAATTTGGCCGCGATGCCACCAGCCAGGCCCTTTCCGACGAGGATATCATCAAGAATCTAAACACCCGTCTGCTGGCCGGTGAAGCGCCCGACGTGCTTTTTCTGGACGGCCTGCCCATCCGTTCGCTGATGGAGAAAGGTGTGCTGGCGTCGCTGGATGGTGTTGTTTCGATGGACGGATACTATGAAAACATCCTGACCGCCTACTCGCTGGACGGCAGGCCCTACGCCTATCCGTCGGTGTTCCGCGTGCCGGTTTTTGTAAGCGGCAGCAGCGAGATCAACGTGGATGACTACGCCTCGCTGGCGTCGCTGGCCGCGCTCTATCAGGAGCAAAGCCTGATTTTTAACACCTCCTACGAGGATATTTTTGATTCCTTCTATATTGCCTCCAGCGCCGGGCTCTTCCCGGAGGAGAAGCGCATTGACGAGGACGCGCTGCGCGCATTCCTGCAATCCACCAGAGAGATGATCGATGCCCAGCAGATCACCGCCCAAACCAACGAGTATGTGATGGCCAGCGGCAACGGACAGAGCGTGGCCCAGTCGGAGTTTGCCATGAGCCTGATCAAGGTGGCCGAGGGGAGTTACCCCTGCGGTACCGGCGTTGTAAGCAGCCGTTCCGACGCGCTGAAGCTGTTTTGGAGCTACCCCGCCGTTGCCATCCGGCCGCTGCCCGGCAGCGGCTTTGAGGCCAAAGAGATCGTTTCCATCCCGGCTAACGCCGCCAACCCCACACTGGCAAAAGCTTTTGTCCAAATCATGCTGACAGACCCCGTTGTGCAGTTGAATTCCCTCTACAAGGGCTTCTCGGTACAGCGGGATGTGGAAAACGCCTATCTGGCGCAGACCATCGCGGACGGGGAGCAGACCTACGCCGCCGACCCGCTGACCTGCGATTGGGATTCCCTGATCGAAGAGCTGGGCGCGCCGTCCGTCAGCTCTGCCACGATTTATGATGTAACGCATGAGGCTGCGTTTGACTACTACGGCAACGAGATCGACCTGGACACCGCCGTCCAGCGCATCGAGGAAAACCTGGGACTCTATTTTTCCGAGCAGCAATAAGCAAAGCAGTAGCAGCATCGCCGAATCATTCTACTTGGCATTATAGCGGCGTTGTGTGGATGCTTTTCAAATGGCGATTTTCAAAGTCTTACTGCTATAATTTAATTTCTTTTTTCTTACGTTTACAAACCGTCCGCTGTTTTCTCCTTACCCTTCGGGGTGATAGAAGAAAATGGCCCCGGAAATTTATCAAGGCATTGTTGCATACCAATCCGGTGATTCAACCGCAGCATGGACACTCGTTCAAAAATTCACATGTTTTTCTTTACAATTTACATTCCGAAATACCTCATTGCGTCTGTCCTGCTTCCGTTTACATGTACCTCTAAGTGCAAATGGCTGCCTGTGGCTCGCCCAGTGTGGCCGACATAACCGATGACCTGCCCGGCCTGCACTTGTTGGTCGGTGGTGACACAAATGCTGGAGCAGTGTGCATATAGTGTTTCCAGCCCGCCGCCGTGGTCGATTTGAATGTAGTAACCGTAGCTGCCGCCCCAACTGTCAAGACCGTTGGCAACGGTGACGATGCCGTCTGCCGCGGCAAGGATCGGTGTTCCCTCGGCGCAGGCAATGTCGGTGCCGGTGTGGGAGCTTACCTCGCCGGTGATGGGATCTACGCGGTGACCAAACTGCGATGTAATCGTACCCGCAACCGGCAGCGGCCATTGCAGGGTGCCTGTCGGAGTGCGGGTGCTGTCAGGAGACATGACCTCTCCCCCGCCCTGTGCAAAGCCGCCGAGCAGTTCCGCCCACAGTTCCTCATACTGCGGGTTTTGCAGGAGTTGCAGATAGGAGTTCTGGCGGGTGGTGAAATGATAATCTGCCGCCATCTCGTCGGGTGTTTTGTGGGTCAGTTCGATTACGAGGACGGTTTCGGTTATCTCTGTTGTGGTCGATTTTCCGTTCTTGTCCGTCGTTTCTATAACGGCGGTTTCCGCACGGGTAGCGTAGTCCACTGCGTTCATTGCCCACATAATTTCCCGCAGCTTGTCCACCTGTTCTTCCGTCAGTGCCGCAACGGGTGCGCCTTGTTCGCTGCCCGCCACATACGAAGAAAAGACCGCCAGGACATCCTGCCAGCGGATGTAGTATACATCATCGTTGGCGGTAATGTCTTGGCGGTCGTGCTGTACGGTATCGGAGATTTCTTCCAGTCTGTCGCGGTATTCTGCCGTCAGGGTTTCTACGGCTTCGCGCACGGTGACGGACGCTGCGTTGGGGGCATCGGCGGCAAAGAAGATGCCGTAAGCCGAGCCGGACACAAACGCCACAAGGCAGATGACGATAACAATGCCCAGCGCCGCACCTGCGCCCGCTGCAAGAATCGTTATAAGGCTGTGCAAGCTGGCTAGAAAATGACGGATAACTGAGCGCACCGCCACAGCCGTTCTGCCTGTACCAGCCGCAGCCTTTTGCGCGGCAAGCCGTATTTTTTGTGCATGGGTCTGCATCCGCGCTTGGGTCGTCACACTGCGCACAGTTTCATTTGCGGCGATGCGCAGTTGGCGCTGATCTTGTGTCACGCCGCGAATGTCGCGCGGCGCGGTTTTGGCGGTGATGGCTTTTTCTTTTGCCCGTTGTCGGGGCAAATCTGCCCCACGGCGCGGGCGCGGCTCTGCATCGGGCAGCGTACCACACTCGACTTGTTTCGGGCTGACACCGCGCTCATTGGCGGCGTGGGCGCGGACGGCAGCTTTTTCTTGGCGGTGCTGTCGGGCTTGGGTTTCTGCCAATTTTCGCCCCTGATGCCACACAAAAGCTGCCGACTGTTCCGCAGCCGAACCCGCAAAATCTGTCGGTTCCTGCTGTTGGGGGTCGGTGTCATTTTCCCGCGCGGTGGTGCGGGACTGTTCCTTTGTTTTTAGCCACGCCGCTTTTAGGGCGGCCTTTGGTATCGTCCCCGCCGTACTTTTTTGGGTGCGGTCGCGGAGCTTTTGTTTATTCTCTTTTGGCGTTCTCATACTCTCACCTCGGTTCGGTTATACGCTTTGCCACAACAACCACCCTGCTGTTTCTGCCGGAATCATCGCAGGTGGACAGCGTAATCAGCTTGTCCCCATAAGCAGCCGACACGCCGGTTTCGTACAATGCGGCGTCCTTGCAGGCGTCCACATAGGCGGCAAACTCCTGCGGTGTTTCGGTATCGGTACATTGATAATAGGCAAACAGATCCTCCGCTTCGCCCCGAAATACCGCCATCACGGTATATTCTGCCTGTGCCGTCAGGGTATCAAATTGGATAATTCCGTGCTGCTCCCAAAAGGATTCGCGCTTGTATTGCAGCAGGTCAGAGAACATGGTGCCGTCCTTCATGTTGTGTCCGTACACAAGGATGTTGTCGGATGGCGTTTGCAGGTCGCAGTTTGCCTGCACATACGGGCAGCCGTGCGGGGAGTCAGCTTTTTCAAAGTTGTGCTTTAGGTAAAAGTCGGGGTCATGCTTTGACTGCATGACCGGGTAGTTGATGTTGGTTCCGTCAATCTGTATCCACCCGGCGAGGTCGCTGTTTTGCGCGTACAGCGCCTGATACTGCGGCAAAAAATCATTCCCCGTTGACACGGTGTCATCGGGGAAATTTTCTGTCTGCGCGGCAAGCTGCCGATACATTCGCACTTGCGTACAGGAGTCGGCGACATAGCGGGCAATACCTGCGGTACTTGCAAGAAAAACAGCGGTAAGAGGTAAAATCAGGAAGCGGTAGAATTTCAACATAGGGTGTCCTTTCTCGGAATCGGTTTGCAATGGAAAAACGGACGATGTATAATACAGATATGTTCAAGGACTGCGGGGTGTTATGATGAATTTGTATCTCAGTGCGGCGGAGTACGATTACCACACGCTGCTCAAGGTGGCCGAGATGGCAGGGCTTGCGGGAATCATCGGTTTTCATGAGGCCGGGGACGGCTATCTGGTGACCTTCCCGCAGGGGGAAAATGTTCAGGCTCTGATAG
>OJOD01001114.1_pt1 | contig 13831 bp, 6 predicted proteins | sample 1598221 | NCBI WGS metagenome assembly OJOD01 (sample SAMN03922464, study PRJEB24848) | human gut metagenome | isolation source: stool sample | host: Homo sapiens | place: Germany | collected 2010-11 | reverse complement strand
AGATGTGTATAAGAGACAGCATCAGTACAACACTGATGGTCATAATTTTATCATTACCTGAATTATCTTATGCTTGTAACTCTTACTGTGCAGCTTAATGTCTTATTATTAACAACAGCTGTTATTGTTGCTATTCCTGCTTTTCGTCCAATAACTTCTCCTGAAGAAGAAACTGTACATACCCTTGGATTACTGCTTCTCCATGTAATATTACTATCTGTTCCTATTACATCTAATGTATATCTGTCATACTGCTCAAGAGTAATATTAGACCTGCTTATTGCAAGTGAATGAACTATACAGCTTGATTCAACACCTGCACCATCACTTATGACATAAACCTCTGCTTCACCAGGACCTACAGTTGTAATAACACCATTACCATCAACCGTAACTATTCCTGTATCTGATGAGTACCATTCATATGAATCATTATTAACAGCCGGCCTTACTATTACCGATAACTGTCTTGTTCTGCCTGTAAGCATATATATTTCTTTTGAATTAATTCTAAGTGAGGATATATTAACTCTTGGAGTTACATAAACCCAGCAGATTCCTTTGATATTATTACCATCCTGAGATGTTGCTGTAATCTTAACTTTACCGGAACTGATAGCAAACACCTCGCCATCCTCATCAACCACTGCGATTGATTCATTAGCTGATTTCCATACAACATCTTTAATTGTTGCATTATCCGGATATACGTTAATACCAAGTTTCTGTGAATCTCCAACAAACAATCTCAATGAATCCGGCACAACTTCTATTCCCGTAACCGGATTAACAACTCTTATGATACATGAATCTGTAACTCCGCTTCCATCTGCTGCTGTAGCTGTAATAACAGCATTACCAACTGATTCAGCACTAAGATTACCTTCCTGGTCTACTGAACATATACTGTTATCTGATGATGACCACACTATATTCTTATTAGTTGCTGTATCTGTGCCAACCGTTGCAATAAGCTTTCCTGTTGCACCCACATTCATGAATTTATTATTTTCACTCAATGTAATAGTTGAAACATATTCCTTAACAACAATTGTACAAGCTGCTGTGAGATGACACTCATCTGTTGTAACTTCAATTACACAGTTACCACCCTTTAAGGCTGTTACTACACCATTTTCATCAACTGTTGCAACTGATGTATCACTTGAAAGATATGTGACTTTCTTATTCTCTGCATCTATCGGCTCAATTGAAGGTATAATAGCATATTTTGCTCCAACCCATAATTCCTGATAATCAGAATTAAGTGTTATTCCTGTTACAGGCTGTGTAACAGTAACAATACAATATGCTGTAAGTCCCGTGTCAACATTAGTACATATTATAGATGTTGTTCCTGCACCTGTAGCTGTAACTTTACCATCGCTTTCTACTTTACATACGTTTTCATCACGGCTTTCCCATGTAACAAGCTTATTATCTGCATTCTCTGGAAGACATGTGGCATTAAGCCAGAACACCTGTCCTTTTCTCACTGTAATGTCTGTCGTATTAAGGACAATTGATGTAACAGGCTGCTTAACATATATATTACACATTGCTGTAACACCACCATCAAGTGACTTACAAAGTATTGTCGCACTACCTGTTCCGACAGCTTCAACCAGACCATTAGAATCAACTATACATACATTAGTATTAGATGATTCCCAACTTACAGTCCTGTTCGTAGCCGTTATAGGGAGAACTTCTGCTGTGATTCTTAATGTCTGTCCTATTGACATAATCTCATCTTTATAATCAAGTTTAATAGTCTCAACTGGTATGCTTATAATAAAATTACATGTTGCAATAAATGCACCATCTTCTGTTTTACAGACAATTGTACAGTATTCTGGCTTAATATATGTTACAAGACCATTCTCATCAACTGTTGCAACTGATTCATCTGAGGATGACCATGTAACATTTCTGTTCACACCGTCTCCTGATGGCTTTACAGTTGCTACAAGCTGATACTTTCCAATTGCCATAGTAGACTCAACTGTTGTCGCGTTAAGTGTAACTCCTGTTACTGGCTCTCTTACATAGACATCACAGGTTGCAACCTTAAGTCCGTCTTCAGTTATTACTGTAATCGTTGCATTACCACCAGATAATCCCTTAATAGTAGCTGTGTAACTGTCTCCTGTTACCGTAGCTACCGTTGTATCTGATGATGACCATAAAACATTGCTGTTAGTAGGTCCTGCCGGATTGAATAATACCTGTACTGTTCCAGTGCTTCCTCTGTCAATTGATATTGAAGAAGGATTAATACTTACATCTCCTACAGGAGTGGTAACATATATTACACAAGTCTCAGACTTAATAACTCCATTAATATTCTGTGAAACAGTAAGATGTGTCACACCCGACGCAACACCTGTTACTGTAAATACAGTACCATCATCTGACTGTCTTACCTCTATAAGATCATATGTAGGTATAACTCCTGCTTCATTAGCCTGATTAGTTACAGTATATGTAATCTGTGATTTACTTGGCTGATTAGTAACAAGAGCCTTAATGTCTATTGAACTTCCAATATTAACTGTTGTGCTTACTGTACTAAGGCCAAAACCATCTATAACTGTAATCTTATATGCCAGCTGATATGGCATATTATACACTGTGTATAATTCATCCTGTACTCTTGTTGCATATATTGTAGCTGTACCCGCGCCAACTGCCTTAACAAGACCAGTTGCAGAATCCACCTGAAGTACCTTGTTATCAGAAGTTGACCATGTTACTTCTGATTCAATTGCTGATGTTGACAACTGAAGTTCATCACCAACATTCATATTGCTCACTTCATTTCCCATCTTCTTAAATGGAACTACAACATTAACAGCATCTCTTGTAAACCATGATTCATTGCCTCCAACATCAATAGTAGTAAGTCCTGCACTCACCTTTGTAACTCCTGCATGTACTCCACATACTGTTCCAACTGCAACTGATGCTACATTTGAATTATCTGTCTTATATATTACGTTAGACTTAACAGGATTAACTACATTAGAAGGAATGTCCTCATATGTAAATGCTTCATAATCCTTATCTGAAAGAACCATATATCTGTTAGATGCATCGCTAGGAAGATGTGTTATAAAATGTCCCTGTGAATTAGATATACTCTCCTTAAACTTAACCTCTGCCCTTACCGTAAATGTATATGTAAGAGGATTAATTCCGCTTCCGTCTGCAGTTCTTGCCGTAATAACAGTTGAACCACCGCCAATAACCTTAAGTACTACTTTAGAAGAATCCCTATAATACATCTCTACGATTCCATCTGAATTAACCTCACCTGTTGAATCATTAGATGTTTCAATAAAAAGCTTATTACTCTCACAGGTATTGGCTGTTATGGTAATTAAATCTCCTTCTTTCAGAAGATCTGCCTCTTCAAGAACAGTATTACCTCTTTTCCTTTCAACATTAACATTAATAGGAACATATACTGCTGCTGTTGATGTAGCAAGTACATTATCATATACAACAGCTCCTGTATCTGAAAACTTCTTAGAATGATATGCTGCTGTTATTGTAGCTGCTCCTGCCCTGTTACCATATACTGTAGGATTAGTTGTTCCTGATACAGTCTGCAGATAAGCATCTCCGCCTGAACTTGGATTAACAAACTTTACAACATCATAATCTTCATCCGATATTGTCCATTCAAGTCTTACAGGACTTGCAATACCATTGTTCGAAGGATTGCTCGCGTCATAAAATTCATCATCCGTACCTGAAAGATTGGCATGAATAACTGTAGATGTAGATCCCTGTATTACACTTGACTGTGCCGGTGTCAGAGAAAGAGAAACACTTGAGTCAGCGTTAGCAAATATAAGTACTCCGCCGCATGCCACACCAGAAACAAGAACACCTATAAGAATCTTCCATTGCATTTTAAGACGCATTGTCAGCTGTTTGATTTTTTTAACATTCTTCATATATATAACCCTCGCTTTGCATAAGTATATCTGTGCTTATATTAAAATCAAATAATAACTATTATATTATATCGAAATCTTTATTTATTAATATTACATCTTGTACATACTTTTTTCAATATGCCTGCATACAATATTTTTTGCTATTGTTGTCAGCTGCTGTTGCAATTTATCATATTTCTTATAAAACATATAAAAGTTTGGGTAAAATGATGGAATTAATCAGATTATTATGTTAAAATACTGTAGCAATAAAATATTTTTGGAGGTATCTAAAAAATGAAATTAAATTTAAGACCAGCTGAAGAGTGTACTTTTGACGCTGTATCATTAGGTGAAGTTATGCTTCGTCTTGATCCAGGTGAAGGCAGAATCCGTACAGCAAGAAGCTTTAGAGCATGGGAAGGTGGCGGAGAATATAACGTTATCCGTGGTCTTCACAAGTGCTTCGGTATGAGAACTGCTGTTATCACATCATTTGCTGATAACGAAGTAGGTCTTCTTATGAAGGATTTCATCGAGCAGGGTGGCGTTGATACATCACTTATCTGCTGGAAGAAGACAGATGGTATCGGACGTCTTTGCAGAAACGGTCTCAACTTCACAGAAAGAGGATTTGGTATCCGTGGCGCTAAGGGTTGCTCTGATAGAGCTAACACAGCTATTTCTCAGGCTACTCCAGAAGATTTCGATTTTGATTACATCTTCAAGAACAAGAGCGATGGTGGTTTAGGTGTTCGTTGGTTACATACAGGCGGTATCTACGCTGCTCTTTCTGAGCAGGCTTGCGAGACTGTTATTGCAGCTTGTAAGGCAGCTAAGAAGTACGGTACAATCGTATCTTACGATCTTAACTACAGACCATCTATGTGGGAAGCTATCGGCGGTTTAGCTAAGGCTCAGGAAGTTAATAAGGAAGTTGCTAAGTATGTTGACGTTATGATTGGTAACGAAGAAGACTTCACAGCATGCCTTGGTTTCGAAATCGAAGGTAACGATGAGAACCTTAAGACTCTTAACCTTGATGGTTATAAGAAGATGATCAACGAAGCTGCTGCTACATACCCTAACTTCAAGGCTGTTGCTACAACACTTCGTCAGGTTAAGACAGCTACAGTTAATGACTGGTCAGCAATCTGCTGGGCTGATGGAGAAATCTACAAGGCTGCTCAGTATGATGGACTTGAGATTATGGATAGAGTTGGTGGCGGAGATTCATTCGCCTCAGGTCTTGTATATGGTCTTATGACATTTGAAGATGCTGAGAAGGCTGTTAACTACGGTGCAGCTCACGGTGCATTAGCTATGACAACTCCTGGTGATACAACAATGGCTTCTCTTAAGGAAGTTGAAGGTATCGTTGGTGGTGCTGGCGCAAGAGTTCAGAGATAATTAATTTAATTCATATTTGGATTCAGACCAAATAAAGAGTTGCCCGGGAAACCGGACAACTCTTTTTCATTTAATAATATATAAATCTTCTGCTTCACTATCTGTAAGAGATTGTAAACACAAGTGTATCTGAATATGAACCCACATATGCTTTATCCCATTCAGACTTATCTATTGAAAGTGTCAGATTAGTACTGTTTCCACTCTCTGCATATGTAGCTATACTGAATTCTTTGTTACCATCCATAATCTTATACGCAATTGTTTTACTCTCATTTTTACTGTTCTTAAGTTTTCCACTTGCACTTACAGATACATTTACAGTCTTGTCTGGCTCTAATCTTGCATTATCAAGAGAAACACTTCCAAGCTTAACAGACTGTTCTCCTCTTTCAATTGTTGTATTTGCCGGAATAGTCACTGTATAGACCGGATCAATTGATACAGATATTGTTGTCTGTCTTATCTGTGTCTCTTCAGCTCCTACAGGAATAACACTTCCCAATATAAACATCATACTCAATGCCATAGCTGTCAATTTCCTCATAATAGCCTCCATTCTTTCATCCATTAATGACTGTTTATTTATTTTGCAACTAAAACTGTCTCAACATTAGCACCATTCATTGTCTTTCCATCTGTAAGCGATGCTGTGCTAATCTTAATAACAGCATTATGTTCTCCTGTTGCAAGCGGATGCTGCAGTTTTACATTAGTTATAGCTTTTCCAGGTTCAACCATATCTGACTTGTATATAGTCTCGCCCGTATCAGATAAAACAATTTCAAATGTAAAGTAGCATGGATTTCCTTCAGGGTTAAACAGATTCATTGTAACATTATCTTTTCCTGCATCTACAGTTATAGATGGATATCCTGGTATCCTTATTCCCTGCTGTCCGCCACTGTAATTACTTCCTGTACCAATTTCACCAGAATCAGAATCAATCGTTGGTGTAAATTTATCATCATTATCTTTATTCTTATCTTTTCTGATAACAAGCACTGCAGCCAGAACAGCAACTGCTACGCACAGTACTATTATTGCTGTTATCATAATTTTGTTTTTTGAAATCTTCATTCCAATCCCTCCTGACATTCCGTACAGACCGGTCATAAAACCAGTCTGTACGAATTACTAATTAATCAAACCTTACACTGACATTAATATTGCTCAAATCATATTTATCAGAAAATGAACCACTTGCATCAAATCTGTAACATATAGCATCTATATCTTTGCATCCTATGCTGTATGTGTGCGTGATTGTCTGTTTATTTTTCTTCTTAAGATCAAGCTTCTCTCCATGCCATCCATTCCATGACTTGTTAGAATCTTTTCTATATGTAGTGTCTACCTCTGCATATCCGTCATCTACCATTTTAATATAATAACTGATTGTAACAGTCATCGTATTGCAATGCTTCTTTATCTCATTCAGAGATATACCTTCCATATAGATGGAATTAGTTCTTGTATAACCACTTGTTGAAGTTCCTGATGCTCCATCTATGAATAAATGCAGCTTGACTGGTTCTTCCTTTGAATCATCAGTTACACGATATGAATATGGGTGGCTGTAAGTAAATGTCTTATTAAGACTCCAGCTTGCATATAATGTAACCGTTCCTTCACCCGCAAGATTATCAGCAGAAGCTCCCGGTTTATATGTAACCGTTCCGCCATCTTCTACACACCAGCCAAGGAATGTATATCCATATCTTGAAGTCTTCGGAAGTTCGTATTTCTTGTCATATGTAAATACAAGGTCGTTTATTGCATCTCCATCCTTTGTATCAAAATGTACTGTATACTCATTAGCAGTCCAAGCTGGATACAAGGTAATTATTTCATTATCTGCTGTTCCAAGTCCACTGATAATTTCATTATCATCATATAACTTGTCTGCTCCTGCCTTTTTTGTCCATCCTGCAAATGTATAACCTGTTCTCTTAAACTGATTATCACTTAATGCTGCTTTATCTGTATACATAAGCTGCATATCCTGCATAGAACCAGTTGTTCCATCACCATATGGAATAAACCGGATAACATAACTGTTTTCCTTCCAGTTTGCTGTGTAACTTCTGTTACCTGTAGAACCTGTTGTAATTACTGGATCCATAGCCGTTCCATCTATACCAGCCCCGCTCCAGCCTATAAATGTATAACCTGTACGCTGTGGTCTCTTAAGAGTTATAACGCTAGTATCAACCTCATATGTTTCAGGATTGTCAGCCTTTCCTCCATCAAGATTATAACTTATAGTATATACATCTTTCTTCCACTGTGCTGTTATAACAATATTGCCAGCAGGCATTACATCTGGAACAGCTTTATCCCAGCCTGTGAATGTATATCCCTTCTTTACCGGAATCTCATTAAAACTAACCTCAGTATTATAATTCTGTGTTATAGAAGCAATTTCACTACCACCATCTGTATTAAAACTGATTGTGTACTGGTTTATCTTCCAGCTTGCAGTATAAGTGACATCTCTGTCTGGCATTGTACCTGCAACATCTTCATTCCATCCTGTAAATGTATAACCAGTTCTTTCCGGATTAATAATATTAATCTTAGTGCCATATTTATAATCGTATTCAACATCCTGCTGTCCATTATTCAGCTTGAGAACAAATCTGTGTACATTTCTCTTGTAGAAATATCTTATAACAGTCGAACCATCTCCTTTTACAATGGCAGTTTCTGTCTCTGGTGAACTGAATCCTTCCATATGCTTAACTTCTGGCGTTACCTGGCTGTCAGTATCAGATGTAAATGCCTGTCTGTCATACAATTCATATGAACCATCAAGCTTTTCAACAAGATGTTCAACAGTATAATTAACCTTATCTGCATCCCACTTTGCATATAAAGTAATATCATATGCCGGCATTGTACCGTCAAATGCTTCTGTACACGCTCTGTCAACATACCAGCCTGCAAATGCATATCCTGCTCTTACAGGAACCGGTGCAATAACATTGCTTCCCCATCCGGCTTTTTTCTTTTCAGTACTTACAGTTCCTCCCATAGAATTAAATGATATGCTGTATGTATTTCTATCATAATGCACCCGGAATATAAGACTTCCATCTGCCGCAACAGTACCAGATGGCAGATCATCTGTAAGATGATAAAGCCTGTTGTCATACTGTTCCTTATCTGCAGTTACATTCTGTCCTGTTGTTCCTTTATTAATTCTGATCTTATCAAGTTCATATTCTGCTGATTCATTTTCAAGATAATATTTTGTTGTGTATACAACGTCATCTGCTTCTTTCCATACCGCTGTATAAGTTGTATCATTTGCAGGAACTGTCTGTGTGACAGCTGGTTCCCAGCCTTCAAATACATATCCTGCCCTATATGCAACCGGTGTCGGCATAAGAGTTCCATATGTGTATCTTCCTTCTGAAACAACACTGCCTTCTGAAACAAACTTAATATTATATTTATTTCTTGCATAATAATAATTAATTGTTGTGCTTCCATCAGCACTTACTCTCTGTGATAAAGCTGCCGGGGTCATAAATCCGTTTCTTATGTCAGGCTTTGGTGATATCTCTGTATCAGTCTTAGCTGTCTCCTGCTTTGAAGAAGCTGCTGTATACACACCATCCGTTCCTTCCACATAACCAACAACATTATAAGTCATATCAGCTGCTTCCCACTTCGCATATACAATTCTGTCCTCATTAGGCATTACTGACGGAATAGTATATTTCTTTGTAAGTGCTTCATCTGTATACCAGCCTGCAAATGTATAGCCCTGTTTAACAGGATCTTCAGGCTTTGTAATTTCTTTATTGTACTTAGATATTATAGCATCTACAACTGAACCGCCGTTAGTCTGGAATGCTATATAATATCCATCTCGTAAATTATCCCAGTGCAGAGATATCTTTCTTGTTATCGGCTTAGTATTAAAAGAACCCTTCTGACTCTTCCATGTTATTATCATCTCACCATCCTGCTGAGGTTCACTACCAGGATTAACCTCAACTATATTAGTTTCAGGATCATATGAGAACGCCGGATTAGTCATTGTTATAGAAAAATATCTGTCACTGTCATCATAAACCTTAGTAAAATACTCATTATTATCGTCAAGACCTTCTTTCATATCAAGATACTGCATTTCAAAATATGTATCAGGAAGCCTTACAGTCTTAACATCTCTCTTCATCTTGATATCTTTAACAGAATCCTGACCATATGCATAATCGCACACATTTTCAACTACACCAACACTATACAACGGCCATTGCTTCTCAAAAAGTGTAGGATTATAACTAAACGTTCCAGAAAGTACCTGTGCCAGGAAATTAACCTCCATATACATGCCTATTTCCATGTATATAGCTCCCATTGAACTTGCTGTTCTGCCCTGCGAAGCTGCATATTTCAACTGATAGTACAGATATCCCCATACCTGGGCATATCCACCAACCTCTGCTGTAAATCCAACACTTGCAAGTTTTGTTGATATAAGGCCTACAGCCACGCTCAGTCTTATTCCTGCCCGTATTCCTATTGTTCCTATTGCATATACCGAGAACTCATACTGTTCTTCGCTTAAATCAATGGAATTACTTGTAACCTTTCTGTCAAATACCATAATGCTGTAAACATATCTCTTGGCATTCTTATACCAGTATGTCATACCCATTGATATATTAACATTAGCAGAAACAACGAATTCAACCTTAAACTCAATATCAATAATTCCAATAACCCTTACATGTGACTCTGTTAACGACTTACTGTATAATTCAACCCAGTCAGCCTCATCATCAAGCATATCAGAATATCTTTCAGCAAGACTCTTCGCAACAGATATCTCGCTGTCATCATCAGAATCCTTCATATCTTCAAGCCTTGTAGATAAATCCGACTTGTCAGATATATAAGTAGTTCCGATTTCCATCATATTCTTAAGTTCTTCTGCTATTCCATTAATCACTTCATCAAGTTTAGAAGAACTTTCGTCATCATCATCTTCTTCAGCAGTTCTTACATTAACATTGAAATCAATTCCAGTGTAATCATACAGATCTAATGAAACCGCAACGCGGTAGTCATCAATATATGGGAATATGCCCCATACTTTCCATATAGCCTTACCACTTACATTAATATTAATCTTAACTTCCTGCTCAAATGTTGCTGATACAATTACCTTCATATTAGAGAATGAAATCTCTACACCAATATCAAGAGCAAGTCTTAATCCACTTACATTCTCAAAATGTTTTAAATCAGTTGAAAGGTCAGCTCTTACATGGTCAAGCTTTACTTCCGGTTTCTTGCTGCTATATAATGCAACATTACCCTGAGCCTTATCTGGAAGATAAGTTATATCCTGCGGAACAATGCTTATATCGGCATCCATAGTATCAGACAGATATTCCTGAAGCTCCTGATAAGAATTCGTTCTTACAACAGCCTGTGCAACCTCATCTACAACACTCTGTGCAAATCCACTATCAACAGCCTGCTGCTCAACGCTCTGTTCAATGCCACTGATATCCTGATTCTGTAATATACTTTCACCACTCACATTATCAGTCTGATATACATCCATGGCTGCCTGAACTTCATCCCATGTCACATTCTTATATGTGATTACATAATCAGCATTATTAGTTGAAACATTTGTTATAACAGCATACTGTATATCATCATTTCCAGTTGCATACAAAGCAAGATAATCGCCTGTATCAACTGTTGTATCTTCATCAAGTCCAAGTCCTGCTCCAAGACTGTCACTGCCATATGACATTTTATTCTTTGTAATTGTTATGCTGTCATTATCAGGATCATTATCCTTATCATCAGCTACATTAACAGGAAGAACATCAGGAACGAAGAGTATCTCCTCTGCTGCCATACCCCTGTAGGAATATTCATTTCCCTTAGCTGATGTAATCTCAAAGAACGAAACATCATCATCAGATATAACACTGCCATCTAACTGTGGCACAACATCTCCGTCATATACTGCAATCTTATCTCCTGCATTAAGTTTACTGTCCGAATATGTAAAGCTTCCTGTAGTTTTAACAGCTTCCTGACTTATTGTACCATCCTGTCCTACAGTCATTACCGTCACAGATATTCTGTCAGCCTTCTCTCCGTTAACATAGAGATTACTTAAGCTTCCTGACTTTATGTACTTAATGTCATCCCTAAGATTCACATTAGTTACATCCGGCTTATAAACTGTAAAATCATATTCTCTTATTGTCTGGTCATAGCCTGTGAAATACAGCCTGTCATCTGAAAGTTCAAGACGGTAGCCACAGCCTTCCTGCCATGTGCCATTGCATTTTATTATAAATGTATACGCTCCATCATCTAATACACTTCCGGCTGTAACATCTATTGAAGTATTCTCAGAAGAATCGCTTACATTCTTAACTGATACTTTATTCTTTACTTCTTCTTTAGTTAGCCTTCCGCTCTTATCAGTTACCGTAATTGTAAAATCATTTGCATCAACATCATAGCTTCTTGCGTATGTATCTATGCTGACTGTCTTAAGCTCCTGACCATCAACCCATGATGCATATAATACAACATCACTTAAAAGTCTGTCTGTACTGGCAACATAATCTGTGCAGTCCGCATCATAACACCATCCCAAAAATGTCGAGCCTGCCTTGCCTGGAACCGGAAGACCTGAAAGCTTTGTTCCTGCCTCATATACCGAATTATCAAGCTCTGCTGCACGCCCCTGTTCATCATCATCAGTATAAAGTGTTCCGCCATTAGTTTCATACTTAATGTTATATTTTGTTGTTTCAAATGAAATATCAAAAGTAAGATTATCTGTATATATTCCTGCATATTTAGGAATTTCCTGTAATCTTGTCATATATTTTCTTGTCTTATCACTGCCTGTTGCTGTAAGCTCTGTTATTACTGAATTATTAGTAAGAGACAGCTTATTCTCTTCATTATATAATTCATATCCCAGCTTTACATCTCCATTCAGAAGATTCCATTCATTCTTAGAATAAACAGATACGCTTACTTTATCTTTCTCATACAGTCCGCCTGCATGTCCCGCTACTGTAAGATTCGTCTTATCAGCATCTACGCTTTCAGGTATGTCAATGTAATAATAACGTTCAATCCATTTTGCATAAAGAACTACAACTCCTGTATAATTCTCTTCTGAAATCTCCGTTACAGGACTACCTGTCAGTTCTTTATTATCATACCATCCCCCAAACTCATACCCCTGATTGACAATATCATTCTTATCCGGTAATTGCTCTGCCGGATATTTGTCTGGTGCATTATAGCCACTGACATAATGACCACCATTAAGCTGATAATCAATCTCCTTTAACTGGGACAGCTCATCATATGAAGACTGATTCCCTTCTGCATAATACATGCCCGGTATTGCTGCAGCAAGAATTGCAGAACATAAAAGTATACTCAAAAACCTCTTCATCCAAACGCCTCCTTTATGTTACAACCACATATACTGATATTTAGTTTTCCGTCTGCTATATATTGTAGTTATAATACCTTATTAAAAGACATTTGTGAGGTTATCTGCGTGAATTACAAGTTTTTTGACATGAACGATTAGATTTATATATAGAAATTTAGTCTCATGCAATATATAATTAATCAAGAGATAATTTACATACTAAGCTATAATGAGGGAAACACTATGAAAATTGCAATATGTGACGATAATGAAGTTGAATTAAACAGAATCAGAGAGCTGTTAGAAATATACGCCTGTGATAAAGGTCAGAAATTTTTTATAAAATGTTTCACAAGCAGTGTTGAACTGGCATCAACTGCTGAATTTGAGAAATATGACATATATTTTCTCGATATAATTATGCCAGTAATGGACGGCATTAATCTGGCAAGAGAAATCCGTGCCTTTGACAGATTTTCACCTGTAATCTTTCTGACATCATCACCTGAATTTGCTGTAGAAAGCTACACAGTCAAAGCATTTAATTATCTTCTTAAACCTATAATTAAAGAAGCTTTATATGATACGCTGGATGATATCCTTGATACATTTCATAAAGAACGCAATGATACATATATTATAAAGAATAATTCAGGTATACATAAAATATACTTATCAGATATTATGTACGCTGAAGCTCTTAACCGGAAAGTAATACTATACCTTTCAAACAACGAGCAGGTAATGTCGACAGACGTATTCTCATCTTTATGTGATACACTTATGACACATAAAGAATTTGCACTGCCACACCGTTCTTTCATTGTTAATATGAATTACATCAAGACAATAGATGCAGTCAGGATTGAATTAACTAACAGCAAAACTATCCCGGTTGCACAAAGACGCGTTTCGGACATAAAGAAACAATATCTGGACTTCCAGATGGAAGAATAATCTATAATATACATTTGGAGGAGAATTTAATGACAGACATAGTCTCAGTACTAAACCTTATTAA
>OJOD01001112.1_pt1 | contig 13840 bp, 8 predicted proteins | sample 1598221 | NCBI WGS metagenome assembly OJOD01 (sample SAMN03922464, study PRJEB24848) | human gut metagenome | isolation source: stool sample | host: Homo sapiens | place: Germany | collected 2010-11 | reverse complement strand
AAAAAAAAAGCCTGTAAAGCCATAAAAGCTTCACAGTCTTTTCACGTCCCTGATCAGAATCGAACTGACGCACCCGCCTCCGGAGGGCGGTGCTCTATCCACTGAGCTACAAGGACATTTACTAATATAGCACTTGCCCAGAAAAAAATCAAGAAGAAATTTCGAACAGGACAAGTAAAACGGGATGAACAGAATAGCAGCCGAAATACCATTTGAAAGTGATTTGATACACAGAGTGGGCATCAGCATAAAGCAATTTTAATGCAGAAAAAGAATAAATAATCGCTTCGACAAAACCAGTCAAAACAAGTCTTTCTTCGCTATTGACGTAAAAGCGGGCATTGCGTATGATAGGTGGCAAAGGAGGAAATGCCATGTCGGAAGAAAAAAGGATGCCCGTCCTTACAGGCCAAAAGAAGCAGATTTTCTACACTGGTCTTGTGTATCTGCTGGTCTGCTTTATGACGGCGGGAGTCACCGTTTTTCTTACGAAAGAGAAAAAAGATGAGGTAAAAGAAGTAAGTGCAGTTGTTACAGAAGAGCCAAAAGTAAATACCGGATATGCAGCGATGGAAACCAATCCACTTCTGGAGAACCGGGACGAAGAGCTTGCGAATGCAGTAGAAGCATATTATCAGGAACTTTCCGGAAAAGAAGCCTATGCCGAAGCATACGATGGGATTGCGATTTACACGAAAGACGGCAAAGCAAAAGGCAGCAGGATCCTGTATGTACGGTACAATATGAAGATCCGTGGAATTTATACTGAAGTACCGGGACTTGAAACCTTATATGCGGTCAAGGACAAAGATGGAAAATTCGATATTCAGGCAGAGATCTTTGACGAGCAGATTCAGACGATAATTGAAGAAGTTTCCGCACAGACAGATGTGCAGGAGCTGTTTGCACAGGTAGAAGCGGATTATGAACAGGCACTTGGTTCAGATGCAATGCTCGCACAGGCGGTGGAAGATCTGAAAAATGCGGCGAGTCACTGAAAATCCAGTCTCCGGATTACGATTTTCTATTGCGCTTACATAAGGATTCAGATATAATAAATAAAGCGGCGCAGGCAAAGAGTCTGCGCTAACGTTTATGATGAAAAAGAGAGGAACGATCGATACTATGAAGAAGATCCTGGATCTGATTACAGAAGAAATGGAACAGGCATTTGCAGATGCCGGATACGAGAAAGAACTGGCGCGTGTTACACTTTCCAACCGCCCGGATTTATGTGAATATCAGTGCAATGGTGCGATGGCAGGTGCAAAAAAGTACCACAAAGCACCGATCATGATCGCAGAAGAAGTTGTGGCAAAGATTCCGGAGAACGGATATATCAGCGGAGCAGAAGCAGTTAAGCCAGGTTTCATCAACCTGAAGACCAACCCGGCAGCAGTCGCAGATTATCTGAACCAGATGGAAGCAGACGAAAAGCTCGGCGCGGAAGAAGTAGAGAATCCAAAGACAATCGTCATTGATTACGGCGGACCGAATGTGGCGAAACCGCTTCACGTCGGACATCTCCGCTCCGCGATTATCGGGGAAAGCGTAAAGAGAATCACCCGTTTTATGGGCAATAAAGTGGTTGGTGATATCCACCTTGGAGACTGGGGATATCAGATGGGACTGATCATCACAGAACTGAAGAAACGCCAGCCGGATCTTCCGTATTTTGATGATAATTTCACCGGAGAATATCCAAAAGAAGCACCATTTACCATCAGTGACCTGGAGGAAATCTATCCGGCAGCGTCCGCTTATGCAAAAGAGCATGATGATTACAGAGAAGAAGCACTGGATGCAACCTTCCAGCTGCAGAGCGGAAAGCGCGGTTACCGTGCAATCTGGGATCACATTATGAATGTGTCTGTGACAGACTTGAAGAAAAACTATGCGAATCTGAATGTTGAATTTGACCTCTGGAAAGGGGAATCTGACGCACAGAAATACATCCCGGATATGGTGGAAAGGCTGAAGAAGGAAGGCTATGCGCATATTGATAATGGAGCACTCGTGGTAGATGTCAAAGAAGAGACCGATACCAAAGAGATCCCACCGTGTATGATCCTGAAGTCCGACGGTGCAGCACTTTATGATACCACAGACCTTGCAACACTGGTAGAGCGTGAAGAACTGTTCCAGCCGAACGAAGTTATCTATGTAGTTGACAAACGTCAGGAACTGCATTTTGTACAGGTATTCCGCTGCGCGAAGAAGACCGGCATTGTAAAAGAGGATACAAAGCTTACTTTCCTTGGATTTGGTACGATGAACGGAAAAGACGGGAAACCGTTCAAGACCAGAGAAGGCGGCGTTATGCGTCTTGAGAACCTGATCCGCGAGATCACAGAAAAGATGTATGAAAAGATCACAGAGAACCGTACAGTATCGGAAGAAGAGGCAAAAGCAACAGCGAAGATGGTCGGAATGGCTGCGATCAAATACGGAGACCTCTCCAACCAGGCAGCAAAAGACTATGTATTCGATGTAGACAGATTCACTTCTTTTGAAGGAAATACAGGTCCGTACATCCTGTACACCATCGTTCGTATCAAATCAATCCTGAACAAGTACAAAGAATCAGGAAAGAGTATGGACGATATCAAGATCCTTTCGGCTACAAGTGAGAGCGAAAAGGCTCTGATGCTGGAAGCTGCGAAGTTTGGCAGTGTGATGGAGAATGTATACGAAGAACTTGCACCACACAAGATCTGCGCATATATTTATGATCTTGCAAATGCATTTAACCATTTCTACCATGAGACAAAGATCCTGGCAGAAGAGGATGAACAGAAGCAGAAGAGCTACATTGCCCTTCTTACACTGACAAGAGACATTTTGACAACTTGCATCGATCTGCTTGGATTTGAAGCACCGGAAAGAATGTAAAAAGGCAGAAGCATCAGAAGTAATGACAATACGATAAAGAGGCGAGGACATATGACAGAGAAATTGTTTTACACAGACAGTCACCTGCAGGAATTTACTGCGGAGGTTGTGTCCTGCCGCCCGTGTGATAACGGATATGAGGCAGTTCTTTCAAGAACTGCCTTTTTTCCAGAAGGCGGCGGTCAGGCAGCAGATACCGGAGTGATTGACGGGATCAGAGTATATGATGTACAGGAAAAAGGAGAACAGATCTTTCACTATCTGGAAGGAGAACTGGAAGAAGGAAAGACCGTGAACGGTCAGATCGACTGGGACAAACGTTTTTCACGGATGCAGCAGCACAGCGGAGAACATATCGTATCGGGAATCGTTCATGCACGTTTTGGATATGATAATGTGGGATTTCATTTGAATGATGAGCTGTGCACTCTGGACTTAAGTGGTCCGCTCACGAAGGAGGAGCTTCGCGAGGTGGAAAATGCGGCAAATGAAGCGGTGTTTGCAAATGTACCGGTTCAGATAAGTTATCCGTCCAAAGAAAAATTGAAGACGTTGGATTACCGCAGTAAGATAGAGATTGACGGACAGGTGCGTATCGTGACGATACCGGGATATGACGTGTGTGCCTGTTGTGCACCGCATGTGTATTTTACCGGAGAGATCGGTCTTATCAAACTGGTGCAGAGTCAGAATTATAAAGGCGGTATCCGGATCACTATGCTGTGCGGAAGAAGGGCACTGAAGGATTATCAGCAGAAAGAAGAAAGTGTGAAGGCGATCATGGGAAGCCTTTCAGCGAAGGAAGAATTGATTGCTGAAGCAGTTGAACGCGTAAAAGAGGAATGTACACAGCTGAAGAGTGAACTTGCAGAGACAAGATATCAGATTCTTGAAGCACAGGCAGAAAAAATTCCGGAGGGACAGAAAAAGGTCTGTATTTTTGATAGCAAATTAAGTGGGAATGAACCACGTGAGCTTATGAATCTTGTACTGAAAAAAGGAACAGAAGTATGTGCGGTATTTGCAGGAAACGAAGAGAGTGGATACTGTTATGTGATCGGCAGTGAGACAGAGGATGTGCGCCCGTACAGCAAGATCCTCAAAGAACAGTTTGACGGAAGAGGCGGTGGAAAACCGGTCATGGTACAGGGTTCTGTAAATGGAAGTGAAGAGGCAATCCGAAAAGTTTTTGAGTAAGAGAAGGCGGAGATGAAGAATGCGAGACAGGAAAACAGGGAGAATTATCTGGTATTTGTTCAGTGCGGTTCTGATCAAATGGGGTGTGGAGATCGCAGTAGCGACATTTGCACTTTCCTGCGGTCTGCGCAGCAATATGGGAATTGGGGCAGTCTCTTCGATCATCACGATCCCAATGATTGCGTGGATCTACCGGAAAGATCAGGGACGCTATGAAAAGCAGCAGGAATCCTGGTGGAAATATAAAGCGGCTTCCCGATATGGAATGTGGCTTGTTATGCTCGTCGGTGCAGTGACTGCGTGTGTGGCGATGAATGATATCGTCATGCTGATGAATATGCAGAGGATCAGCCAGGTTTATCAGAGCACAGAGCAGATTATTTACAGTGCACCGCGTTGGCTTCAGCTGGCGGGAGCCGGAATTCTGGCTCCGGTCGCAGAAGAGCTTGTTTACCGCGGGATGATCTACCGGCGGATGCGCGAGAGCCTTACCGCTGTGCAGGCAGGTGTGTTTGTAGCCATTTTGTTCGGTGTCGGTCATGGAAATCTGCCACAGGGACTTTATGCAATGGTACTCGGACTTCTGCTTGCCTGCATTTATGAGAAATTCCGGAATATTGCAGCTCCGATCCTGTTCCATATTGTTGTGAATATTACGTCATTATTGCTTTCGTGGTATGGGGGCTTTGAATGGATTCTGGGAACAGAGGGAAAAGCAGTTGGAATTACTGTACTGGCTACGTTGATTACTGTTATAATTTATGTAAAAATAAAAAATATAAGACAAGAAATACGATAATTAACTGAAAAATACTGAAAAAGTTTACAAAATAAATAATATCTGACAATTTCTGTAAAATTAGGGGTTTACTTTTGCAGACAAATGCTGTATAGTGTTAAATCATAAAAGCAACAACAAAACCGTTTTACAGAAAGGGCAGGTTATATGAGTGTAATACAACAAAATACAGAACAAGGCTTATACAGCCCTGATTTTGAGCATGACAACTGCGGTATCGGAGCTGTTGTGAACATCAAAGGGCAAAAGAGTCATGATACAGTCGCAAATGCGCTGAAAATCGTAGAAAATCTTGAACATAGAGCTGGCAAGGATGCCGAAGGGAAGACAGGAGACGGTGTAGGAATACTGTTACAGATTTCGCACAAGTTCTTTACAAATGTCTGTCGTCCCCTCGGCATCTTTTTAGGTTCTGAGAGAAATTACGGTGTGGGAATGTTTTTCTTCCCACAGGACGAACTGAAAAGGAATCAGGCAAAAAATATTTTCGAAGTCATTGTCGAAAAAGAAGGACTGAAATTCCTTGGATGGAGGGAAGTGCCGATCCGTAAAGAGATCCTTGGAAAGAAAGCACTCGAATGCATGCCGTGCATTATGCAGGGATTTATCGAACGACCGAAAAAAGTAAAACAAGGACTGGATTTTGACCGCAGACTTTATGTGGTAAGAAGAGTCTTTGAACAGAGCAGTGATGATACCTATGTAGCATCCCTGTCAAGCAGAACCATCGTGTACAAAGGAATGTTCCTTGTAAAACAGCTCCGGATGTTCTTTGAAGATCTGCAGAACCCGGATTATGAATCTGCGATCGCAGTTGTACATTCCAGATTCAGTACAAACACTAATCCAAGCTGGGAAAGAGCACATCCGAACCGTTTCATCGTACATAACGGAGAGATCAATACCATTCGTGGCAATGCAGATAAGATGCGGGCCAGAGAGGAAAACATGGAATCCGAGCATCTGGAAGGAGAGCTTTATAAAGTCCTTCCGGCAATCAATACCGCAGGTTCCGATTCTGCCATGCTGGATAACACGCTGGAATTCATGGTGATGAGTGGCATGCCGCTTCCGTTGGCAGTTATGATCACCATCCCGGAGCCATGGGCACAGAATGCAACGATGTCACAGAAGATCAAGGATTTCTATCAGTATTACGCAACGATGATGGAGCCATGGGACGGACCGGCATCCATCCTGTTCTCAGATGGAGATATTTTAGGAGCCGTACTTGACCGAAATGGACTCAGACCTTCCAGATATTATATCACAGATGATGACACACTGATCCTTTCTTCTGAGGTTGGTGTTCTGGATATCCCGCCGGAGAAGATCGTAGTCAAAGAAAGAATCCATCCAGGTAAGATGCTTCTTGTTGATACCGTTCAGGGGCGTGTCATCGACGACCAGGAACTGAAAGAAGAATATGCGGCAAGACAGCCTTATGGCGAATGGTTGAACAGTCAGTTGGTCAATTTAAGCGATTTAAAGATTCCGAATCAGAAAGTACCGCAGTATTCTAGAGAAGAATGCCAGAGACTGCAGAAAGCATTTGGATATTCTTACGAAGAAGTGAAGACTTCTATTTTAAATATGGCAATGAATGGAAGCGAAGGAATCGGAGCCATGGGTATCGATGCACCACTTGCCGTTCTTTCTGAGCAGCATCAGTCTCTGTTTGGATATTTTAAACAGTTATTTGCACAGGTAACGAACCCGCCGATTGACGCGATCCGTGAAAAAATCGTGACTTCGACAACGGTATATGTCGGAGAAGAAGGAAACCTTTTGGAACAGAAAGAGGAAAACTGTCATGTACTGAAGATCAATGATCCGATCCTGACAGATACCGATCTCCTGAAGATCCGTAACATGAAAGTCGACGGTTTCCGTGTGGCAGAAATTTCTACTACTTATTATAAAAACTCCAGCCTGGAAAAAGCGATCGATTATCTGTTTATCCAGGTAGACCGTGCAATCCGTGAAGGCATGAATATCCTGATCTTAAGTGACAGAGGTGTGGATGAATATCATATTGCGATCCCGTCCCTGCTTGCAACCTCAGCGGTTCATCAGCATCTAGTAAGAACTAAGAGAAGAACAGAGGTTGCCATGATCCTTGAGACCGGAGAACCAAGAGAAGTACATCATTTCGCAACGCTTTTGGGATATGGTGCATCTGCGATCAATCCGTATCTTGCACATGAATCGATCAAACAGCTGATCGATACAGATATGCTTCAGAAAGATTATTATGCAGCAGTCAATGACTATAATGAAGCTGTTATAAGCGGAATTGTCAAAATTGCATCGAAGATGGGAATTTCCACGATCCAGTCTTATCAGGGATCCATGATCTTTGAAGCGATTGGATTAAAACCGGAATTCATTGAAAAATATTTCACCGGAACTGTCAGCCGTGTCGGTGGTATCGGACTGGAAGAAATTGCAAAAGATTATATGGCAAGGCATTCCGAGGCCTTTGATCCGCTGGGACTTTCCGTAGATTTGACGTTGAACAGTGTGGGACAACACAAGTCGAAGAGCGGTGGTGAAAAGCATCTGTACAACCCGAGAACGATCCATATGCTCCAGCAGTCTACAAGGCGCGGAGATTATGAAATGTTCAAGCAGTACACGCAGATGGTTGATGAAGAATCCAAAGGAATCACACTCCGTGGACAGATGGACTTCAATTATCCAAAGAAAGGAGCTCCGCTTTCAGAAGTAGAGAGTGTGGATTCAATCGTGACCAGATTCAAGACCGGTGCAATGTCTTACGGATCAATTTCAAAGGAAGCACACGAAACCCTTGCCCTTGCAATGAATGCACTGCACGGTAAGTCAAACTCCGGTGAAGGCGGAGAGGATATCGAGCGCCTTGGAACCGACAGAGGTTCTGCGATCAAACAGGTTGCCAGTGGACGTTTTGGTGTTACAAGCAGATACCTTGTCAGTGCAAAAGAGATCCAGATCAAGATGGCGCAGGGAGCAAAACCTGGAGAAGGTGGACATCTGCCGGGGGGAAAGGTTTACCCTTGGGTAGCAAAAACCAGACATTCTACGCCGGGTGTGGGACTGATCTCACCGCCGCCGCATCACGATATTTACTCGATCGAAGATCTGGCACAGCTGATCTATGACTGTAAAAATGCAAACAAGGATGCAAGAATTTCTGTGAAACTGGTATCTGAAGCCGGTGTCGGAACGGTTGCAGCGGGTGTTGCAAAAGCTGGGGCCGGACTGGTTCTGATCTCCGGTTATGACGGAGGTACAGGAGCAGCACCGAGAAGTTCTATCCATAATACCGGACTTCCGTGGGAGCTTGGACTTTCTGAAACACATCAGACACTGATTCAGAACGGACTGAGAGAAAGAGTCCGTATCGAGACAGACGGTAAGCTGATGAGCGGTCGTGATGTGGCGATCGCAGCACTTCTCGGAGCAGAGGAATTTGGATTTGCGACGGCACCGCTTGTAACCATGGGGTGCGTAATGATGCGTGTATGTAACCTGGATACCTGCCCGGTCGGAATTGCAACCCAGAATCCGGAACTGAGAAAGAGATTTGCCGGAAAACCAGAATATGTCATCAACTTCATGCGTTTTATCGCGGAAGAATTAAGAGAATATATGGCAAAACTTGGCATTCGTACTGTGGATGAACTGGTGGGAAGAACAGACCTTCTGAAAGTGAGAGATGTGCCGACATCCAAACGTGCCGCAACACTGGATCTTTCCAGAATTCTCAATAATCCGTATGCAAAAGAGAAGAAAGGTATGATCTTCAATCCGAAGAAAGTCTTTGATTTTGAACTAAATAAAACACTGGATGAAAGAGTTCTGGTAAAGGAACTTCTTCCGTCACTGGAAAAGAAACAGAAGAGAATCCTGGAGCTGGATGTAAAAAATACAGACCGTACATTCGGTACAATCTTCGGTTCTGAGATTACAAGACGTTATCCGGACGGACTGGAAGAAGACAGTTATGTGCTGAAATGTAAGGGCGCAGGCGGACAGTCATTCGGAGCATTTATACCAAAAGGTCTGACACTGGAACTGACCGGTGACAGCAATGATTATTTTGGAAAAGGACTTTCCGGTGGTAAACTGATCGTTTATCCGCCGACTGGTGTGAAATTTAAAGCTGATGAAAATATTATTATTGGTAACGTAGCGCTTTATGGTGCAACAAGCGGAAAAGCCTATATCAATGGTGTGGCAGGCGAACGTTTCTGTGTCCGTAACTCCGGAGCAACAGCAGTTGTAGAAGGGGTCGGTGATCATGGATGCGAATATATGACTGGTGGACGGGTTGCAATTCTTGGCAAGACCGGAAAGAACTTTGCAGCAGGTATGAGTGGCGGTGTTGCCTACGTTCTGGATATGGACAGTGATCTTTATACAAAAGTCAACAAACAGATGGTTAATATCGAAAAAGTAACATCTAAGTTCGATGTATCTGAATTGAAAGGTATGATCGAAGAACATGTAGCAGCAACCAATTCCGAGACGGGAAAAGAAATCCTGGATCATTTCAAAGAATATCTGCCGAAGTTTAAGAAGATCATTCCGCGTGATTACGAGAGAATGCTGACCCGCATCCTTCAGCTGGAAGAAAAAGGTCTCAGCAGCGAACAGGCAAAAACCGAAGCATTTTATGCGATCAAAGAAGGAAGATAGGAGGCCAAAAACGTGGGAAAAGCAACAGGATTTATGGATTATGACAGACGCGATGCAGAGTGCGAATCTCCAAAAGAGAGAATTAAGCATTTCCGGGAATTCCACACGCCTCTGTCAAAAGAAGAGCAGGAAATACAGGGCGCCAGATGTATGGCATGCGGCGTCCCTTTCTGCCAGGCGGGACAGATGATCGCAGGGATGGCAAGCGGCTGTCCTCTGCATAATCTGGTGCCGGAGTGGAATGACCTGATTTATCACGGCAACTGGGAAGAGGCATATTACCGGCTGAAAAAGACAAACAATTTTCCGGAATTTACTTCCAGGGTATGCCCGGGACTTTGTGAGGCGGCATGTACCTGCAACCTGCACGGAAGCCCGGTGACGACTAAAGCAAATGAATATGGGATTATTGAAAATGCTTATGAAAAGGGATATGCAAAAGCATGTCCGCCGAAAGCGCGTACCGGCAAAAAGATAGCGATAATCGGTTCCGGACCTTCCGGTCTCGCAGTCGCAGATCAGTTAAATAAACGAGGACATCTGGTAACAGTATTTGAGCGGGAAGATAAGCCGGGTGGACTTCTCCGCTATGGAATCCCGAATATGAAGCTGGAAAAACAGTTCATCGACCGGAAACTTGCAGTAATGGAAGAAGAAGGCATCCGTTTTGAAACTGGCTGCAATATTGGAAAAGATAAGAAATCTGCAGAACTTCTGAAAGCGTTTGACCGGGTGGTGCTTTGTTGCGGTGCATCCCATCCGCGTGATATAAAAGTACCCGGAAGAGATGCAAAAGGAATCTACTTTGCAGTAGATTTTCTGAAATCAACTACGAAATGTCTCTGGAAAAATGAGATGCAGCTGAAAGAAGGCGAATATATTTCTGCAAGGGGCAAAAATGTAATTGTCATCGGTGGTGGCGATACGGGAAATGACTGTGTTGGAACGTCGATCCGTCATGGCGCAAAATCCGTTCTTCAGCTGGAAATGATGCCGAAACTTCAGGATGAGAGAAGCGCTATGAATCCATGGCCGGAGTGGCCGAGAGTCTGCAAGACAGACTATGGTCAGCAGGAAGCAATTGCTCTCTGGGGACATGATCCGAGGGTTTATCAGACAACGGTAAAGGAATTTGTCAAAGATAAGAATGGAAATCTTTGCAAGGTGGTTCTTGTGAAACTGGAAAGCAAGAAGGATGAAAAGACCGGACGTATGATGATGGTAGAGGTCGCAGGAAGTGAGTACACGGTAAATGCAGAACTGGTGCTGATCGCAGCGGGGTTCCTCGGAAGTGAGGATTATGTGACAAAGGCATTCGGTGTGGAAGTCAATGAGCGCACGAATGTTAAAACAGCTCCGGGTGAGTATAAAACGAATGTGCCGAATATATTTACGGCAGGAGATATGCACAGAGGACAGTCGCTGGTTGTGTGGGCAATCCGGGAAGGAAGAGAAGCGGCACAGCAGATAGATCTGGATCTGATGGGGTATACGAATCTGTCAGTACAGTAATTAGTGGCGTTTGATTTTATGAAGGCGTAGCCCGCCGCAAGGTGTAGGAAGTGGTTCCTACACCTTGCGGCGGGCTACGCTTTTAATGAAAATGTGCAATAGATTTATTTTTCAGGTACGATTTCTAACCAGTAGCCGTCTGGGTCTTCGATGAAGTAGATACCCATGGACTCATTTTCGAAACAGACGCAGTTCATTTCTTTATGGTGTGCGAGGGCGGCATCCATGTCGTCTACGGTGAAGGCGAGGTGGATTTCGTTGTCACCGAGGTCGTATGGGCGGTCCATGTCGCGAAGCCAGGTGAGCTCGAGCTGATGAACGGAGCTTCCATCACCGAGGTAGACGAGCTTAAAACTTCCGTCAGCAGCATCTTTTTCGCGGACTACGGTGAGTCCGAGTGCATCTTTGTAGAATTGAATTGATTTTTCAAGGTCACGTACATTTAAGTTGTTATGGTTGAATTTGAAATTCATAGTGGAATCCTTCTTTCATATTTAGTATTCTAGATTTATTGATTATGAAGTCAGTTTAGCATAAATAATAAGGATTACGCAAGGAATTCTAAATTCCTTAATTTCTTCTGCAACCAACTAGTTATTGTTCACTTCCGTGTCAATCACTACGCTGACTGGCACGGAGGATGCATGTTTTATCTTGAATGGCATCTTGCTCATCGCCTTGTGTCTCCATTGGATAGTTGCCTGATTATTAGGAGTGATAACGAAAATATCAGTATATTATGATACCCTAGTAGAATATTACAAAAATGTTAAATTGTATTGCAAAAAATAGAAAAATGGTATATAATCGACTACAGGGTTAGGAAAATAATTAGTAAAAAAATATAGGATGGGTGATTATGAGAAAATTTAAACAAGTATTTTTGGCATCTGTTCTTGCAAGTTCAATGGTAGTTACGCCAGTATTTGCAGATGATGTCAGCAATCTGCAGAATAGTAAAAATGCAGCACAGAGCGAAGTGGATTCTCTTCAGTCAGAATTGCAGACACTAATTGAAAAAATGAGTAAGCTGGAAGATGATCTGGTGTCAACAGGTCAGCAGATCACACAGGCACAGGATGATCTTACTGTTGCTAAAGAAAAAGAACATCAGCAGTACGAAGATATGAAGAAGCGTATCAAGTATATGTATGAAGAAGGCAACTCGACTGCGATTGAGACTCTGATCAGTGCTGAGAATTTCTCAGACTTGCTTAACAAAGCAGAGTATGTTCAGAACGTACATAGTTATGACAGAAAGCAGCTTCAGGAATATATTGATACCAAGCAGCAGATTGCAGATCTGAAAGCACAGCTTGAAGAAGATCAGGCGAATCTGGAGTCTATGCAGTCTGATTATGAGGCAGAGCAGACGACGCTGAGTAATACGCTGGAATCTAAGAAAGAAGAAGTCGCAGATCTGGATCAACAGCTTCAGGCAGCTGTAGCAGCAGCTGAAGCAAAGAGGCAGGCTGAGTCAACAAAGTCAAATTCGACCGTTGCATCGACAAGCAACAGTGGTTCACAGACTGTAGGTAATACAACAAATAACAATGGTAATAACAACACAACCGTTACACCGAGTGCACCAAGTACACCAAGTACGCCAAGTACCCCGACAGTGACTCCGGATACAAGTAATAATAACAGCAGTAGTGATAACGGTGGAAGTACATATGGCAACGGAAGCGCTATTTTAAGTGCAGCAGCAGCATACCTTGGAGTTCCTTATGTATGGGGCGGTACTTCGGGAAGTGGTGTTGATTGTTCAGGTCTTGTATACCTGGCACATCAGGCATGTGGTATTCCAATTACACGTAACTCATACAGTCAGGGAAGTGGCGGACAGGCAGTGTCAGATCCACAGCCGGGTGATGTTGTATGTTACGGAGGACATGTGGGAATCTACGCAGGAGGCGGACAGATGATTCATGCACCGCAGCCGGGTGAGGTCGTATGTTATACAAGTGTTAATTATGCATACCACTGGTATAGAAGATACTGGTAAGAAACGAAGTAACTGAAGTAAGTAAAAAAATTTTTTTGCGGAAATCGACGAAAACGTACATAATTCCATGAGAAGTTAAATACTGATTTTTGCTAAAAACTTGAAAAACGTACAAAATAAAAGAGATTTTCATTTGGCATAGGCCATTTGAAAATCTCTTTTTTGAAACTATTTTATTAACCTAAAAAAACTTCTTTTTTCTACGGCGTCCTTTGCAATAAGGACAGGATTCACGATGTCTCTTTTGATAGAAAACTTTATCAGCTGGACTCAATGGATATTTATGTTCAGAGCTTCTTTTACAGTTCCACCAAACCTTTTGTGAATATGTATCTAATATTTCATCGGGATTTACAAGGCAATAGTTTGCAATATAATCCCAATCTTCCATTAAATCAGGATGAAGTGCGGCAAAGGATGTTTTTCCAGGAAGTGCTTTACGACCGGAACAATAAGGGCAATCGGCAACACCATTTATAACATCGATAATCCGAGCAGGATAATTTTCACGACAAGTGGGGCAAGTCCAAAGTGCATAATTAACATTGGGAAGAACCTGATCAGCAGAAAGTTTATTTTGTGTTGACCACATGTTAGCAATATCAGGATATTTAGCAGCCAGACTATTAAATCCTGGAAGAACTTTTCTGTTACTGCAATAAGGGCATTCTACTTTGCCATTTATTACTTTATTAATCCGAGCAGGATAATCCCCATGGCAAGTAGGGCAAGTCCAGAATGCCATAGTA